>Ga0209164_1003181_pt1 | contig 15917 bp, 17 predicted proteins | sample MTBNYHSulfiMetaG_FD_187458 | JGI IMG/M metagenome (GOLD analysis project Ga0209164, IMG submission 187458) | Enrichment culture microbial communities from rom New York Harbor, USA that are MTBE-degrading - MTBE-NYH (New York Harbor Sulfidogenic)... | ecosystem: Environmental > Aquatic > Marine >...
CTCCATGAGCACTCAGCCTTATTTCCATGCTCTGAGCATATCATATCAGAACCCTTTTACCAGCCTTCGGCTGGGACGCTTTCACCCACGGGCTTACGCCCGTGGTCCTCAGCGTCGTTTTGATAGAGCGAATGCTTTTGTACGTGAATCCCCCAACGACAAGTACCCGACTACAGGCCGCCTCAAGCCGTTCGTGGGAATAGTGTTTCCCTAAGCGTAAAATCCCCAGGCATGAGCGGTATCCTTGCTCAGGATGCCTCCGGGAATTGAGGATGGTTGCTACCACCTTTGCAGTAGCTTCCCCTACCGTACTCGCCCACCGAATGATCCGGGAAGGGCTCCATTCGAGGTAATGCTGGTGGCTTTTGGGCATATGTTCTTTTTGGGTCGCATGGCAGCCGGGCCGGTCATCTCTTTTATGACTGGCTACTCGCTTTCCGTGATGAAAGATTTCTATGGTAACACTGGTGTAACGTACCTCCACCTCCTCCTGAACCAATCGATAGGGAACACTGTAATAATGGTTTTTCAATTCTATATGGTAGTCAATGTTTACCCGAGCTTTCTTCCATTCTGCCAGCTCATACCGACAGGAAGGAAGCGGCAGAAGTTGATCCTGCTCCACCGTCTCAAACAAGGAGAGTCTTGACCCGTTCAATTTTTTGAAAGGCCGCTGGTTAAGTTTGAGGAGAAGGTGTGAGATTGCCTGGTTGAGTTCCAAGAGACTAAAAAAGGTCCGGTTCCTTAAGGAGGCTAAAACCCAGCGCTCCACTACCTGCACCCCCACTTCTACCTTCGATTTGTCTTTGGGTTTTCTCACCCGGGAAGGCATAATCACCGTGCCGTAATGAACCGCCAGGTCATGGTAAGTGGGGTTAATATCCGGTTCATACCAGCAGGCTTTGGAGACCCCACTTTTGAGATTGTCGGGGACCAACACCTTCGCTACCCCACCAAAGTATTCAAAGGCATGCACATGGGATGCAATCCAGTTGGGAAGGCTTTGATCCCACCTCGCCTCGGCAAAGGTATAGTTACTTGCCCCAAGCACCGCCACGAAAATCTCCGCCTCTCTCACCTTGCCCGTGTGCGGATCGTGAACGGCAATGGTCTGGCCCGCATAATCCACAAACATCTTTTCCCCCGCCTTGTGGGTTTGACGAAGGCTTACACTTAGTTTCTTCTTCCACCGGTGATAATGCTCATAGAACTGGCTTGATTGATACCCCTGGGGGTGCACCGCTTTGTATTCCTCCCAGAGAAGCTGAAGGGTTACTCCTTTCTTTTTGAGTTCTTGATGTACCCACTGCCAATCCGGCTGAGGATAAGCAGCTTTCTGTTTTTGAGAACTCTCTGCCTTGAGCACCCCCTTCAATTCTTCATCATCCATCTTCTCTACCCCTTCATAGGTTAATCCCAGTGCCTTCGCTTGGCCGAGGTATCCACTCACCGTGGAATGAGAAATAAAGCAACTTCGGGCAATCTCCCGATACCCTAAATGGCACTTTAGCCCCAATCGCATAATTTCACGAACCTTGCGCATCGATAACTCCCTTTTCCTTCTTATGCCCATCATAACCTCCTTGAAAAATTACTAATTTTTGTCTCCAAGGAGATTCTGACGGACGGTTAACTGTTTTTCCAGTAAAAGAGGAGAAGGTAATGTATCACCCCAAAGGGTGGTCGGTTATCCCCGGAATGAGTGGTCGGATGAGTCCGGAATTAATGGTCGATTAATTCCGGAATGGGTGGTCGGGATTGACCGGAATGGGTGGTCGAATAAGGCCGGAATACGCAATTTGAACGACTTTTTTTAAATGCAAGGAATAGTAAAGTGGTTTGACGAAAAAAAAGGCTACGGTTTTATCGGTGGTGATGATGGCAGAGATGTTTTTGTTCACTATAGCTGATCGCATTCCTGGGGCAGCCTGGGCGGTCTTATAACGTCCTACAGCGTATCAGAGAGGCAAATTAAAAGAATATGAAACCTAAAAACATACATGAAGCAGTTAACTCATTTTGCCAAGGATGCCCGGCGAGAATTGGTAAAAATCAATGTGAAGCCGAACAATGCTTTTTATTCGATTATCAGCATGGCCAGGGTTGCCAGTGTGAACAAAAGTTTTTCCTCTATAAATCCAGGAATTTTAACCGGGATAAAAATAATGTTTGACTTTTTGCATTAAAATGAGGATTATAAAGGTGTCTAAAAATCCAAAAGCGGAGAGCCACCGTTATGGCTATTTCTATTTCTGGACAAAATATCACTATGAGCCGAGAAGCCACAAGCCGTGAGGTTGTGGGCGCTTTCTTTTGGGAGCGTTAGACCTTCTCGGCTTTTTTATTGGAGGTGTAGCCAAAAAAGGAAAAACACCATGGCTAATAAGAAAAAAGAGGGAATAAAAAATGGTTAAAAAGGATGAAATGTTAAATGCAATGAAAAAAACCGCGAAGGAAAATAACGGCAAGCCTTTAGGATATAAAACTTTTGAAAAGGTAACTGGAATCCGAGAATGGGATTGGATTCAAGAATGGCCAAGATATTCTGATTTTGTTATTGAGGCAGGATTTGACCCAAATTTGCCCTATACTAAATATCCTGAAGGTGTTTTGGAAGAAAAGTTAATCCTTTTAATTCGGGATAAAAAGAAATACCCAACTGTGAATGAAATGCTAATTGAATATAAAAAAAATCCAGATTTTCCGTATGCTGCTATTAAAAAAAGGTGGGGGCATTTTGTAAGGGATTTAGTTCACTACTGTAAAAACAATCCAGGTTATGAGGATATTTTAGAATATTGTCAGCCTAAACTTAAAAAATTAGATGAAAAAGAAAAGGATGATGTTACTAACAATTCGAGTTTGAGAGTAGGAGAAGTCTATCTATTCAAAGTTGGTAAACATTATAAGATAGGTCACAGTAAAGACCTGGTTCGTCGAGGTAAAGAGATTACCTTAAATACACCAGATAGACTAAAACTAATTCACCATTTTAAGACAGATGATCCAAGCGGCCTGGAAGCATATTGGCACAAAAGATTCGAGAATAAGCGATGGAAAGAAACAGAATTTTTTAGTTTAAGTTTTCAGGATATCCAAGCTTTCAAACGGTGGAAAAAGTTATATTAATATCCGAACTATAATGAGGAGGGGCATAGGGGGAATTTATAAAAAAGAAAGAAGGTCAGTTATGATGCGAAAAGTAATTTTTGCCACAATGGTTCTGATGCTTCTCTCATCGGTGGGGTATGGTGCTGATTGGAAATATATTTACACAGCTGCAACCGGCGGCGAGTGGTTCTATGATACCCAGAGCATTTCTCGCAAGCAGGACATTACCAAAATATTAATAAAAAGCATATTGAGCGATAAGGAGAAGGCAAACTATATAAAGCACCATCCTAAAATTTTAAGCATAAAAAAAATAAGTTATACCAGTGGTAGATGGGAAGTGGATTGTGTAAAATATAAGTTTAGGGTCTTGTCTGCAAACATGTATGGTTCCGATGGCAACATTTTTTATAGCGTAGGGTCTCCCAATTCCTATTTTCTTAAAGTGGTTCCCGGCAGCACTATTGCTAAGCTCGTTGAAATTATTTGCAAGGAGGGTGAAGGAGTATGGCAAAAATAGACACTAAAGAAATGAAAAAAGCTTGGTATTCATCAATAAAGGAAGAAGAAAAGTACCTGGGAAAAACGGGGAAGGAGTTAGTAAAAGAATTCCTGGACAGACTGGAGAAAATGGGTTTATTGGGTGTTCGATTTGAGGGAAGGTTTTATTGTTTGCATTGTCTTTATTATTCCTTCCCGGAGGTCCAATTTAACAAGGAGGATATCATAAGTCCGCGCGATGTTAAAGAGGGAGTAGATTTTCATGTTTGTTGCATGTGTAAAAAACCAATAAAACCGGAGGAGGTGGAATAGCATGGGGGTAAAAACTAAAAAATCAATAAAGGGAGTAATAAGTATAAACCGTAAAGGTGTATCTTATTGGTACGCTCGTAAAGATCGCCGAAGCTGCCCGGGCAAAGTATATCGCACAGCAATATGAGCAGAAAGAAATCGGGGCTGGCCTAAAAGTAAAGCGGATTGAGTTTAAAACTTTTACAGACCTTAGTAATTGGTATATGACACTCCCATGGATTCAGGAGCAGAAAATCTATAATAGAAAAATTTCTTGCGCTGCTCATTTAATCGAATACTTTGGAAAGAAACCGATAAACCAGATTGAAGGTGATGAGCAAGAATATTACCGAGAGTTTCGTAAAGGCCAAGGGGCTATGGAATGGAACTATAGACTTTGAGATCGAGGTTCTAAGCGCCATGTATCACCTTGCGGTAAAGCGGAAAAAGATACCTCTTGAGATAATGCCGGGTGAGTTTATTCAAAAGAATAACAGAAACCCGCGCCGGATCATTACAGAGGAAGAATTTGAAAAGCTCTTAAAATACGCTGATCCTGTTTTTCAAGACTTCCTTATTTGCGGATATGAAACCGCTATGAGAGTAAGTGAGATCATAAACCTTACGGCTGGCCAGGTAAATTTGAATGTTAAATATATTTCCGGGGAAACCGTCAATTATATTGATTTAGGTATCTTTGACACAAAGACCGGAGCGCGGCGAACGGTCCCGGTTAGCGAAAGGTTAAAAGAAGTGCTTGAGAGGCGCTCAGAGGGGCTAAAACCGACCGAGCGTATTTTTAAAAGTATATCATCAAGGACTACGGTTTTATATAAGATGGCAGAGGCTTGCAGGCTTGCTAATATTCCTTATGGTGATAAAATCCTAAACGAGAAGGGCGAAAAAATCGGGATCGTGTTTCATTGTTTCCGGCATACCCGAACGACCAGGTGGGTTGAAATGGGATTCTCTGATGAAATTATTCGAAGAGCAACCGGACACGAAAGCTTGAAGTCCTACCGGAACTATGTTAAGGTCAGCGATGTTCGTTATATGATGCGTTTAGTGGAGGGCCAAAAAGAAAAAGAGCATAAAAACGACATAAAGGCCTTAGCAAAAACGGGAAAATAACTAAGAAAATAAACTACTTATTATTTTATTGAACAGTTTGAAATAAACTGATAAAAAATTTATTATGGAATTTAATTTCCTTGACAACAAGGAAATTAACCTTTAAATTTACAAATTTATCTGAATCAATTTTTAAAGGAAAGGCTTTTGGAAATGTTTGCAGTGGTTAGAACTGGCGGAAAGCAATATAAAGTAAAAGAGGGGGATATCATAAAAATTGAAAAATTGGTTGGCGAAGAAGGCGACTCAATTGAATTAGAAGAAGTTTTATTAATTGGAGATGCGCCGGAAACGACAATTGGACAACCTTTGGTTCCGAACGCGAAGGTGGTTTGCAGCATTATTAATCAAGGGAAAAGTAAAAAGGTAGTTATCTTTAAGGCAAAACGAAGAAAAGGGTACCAGAAAAAACAGGGCCACCGTCAGATGTATACCAGTTTAAAAATAAATCAAATTATCGTATAGAAAGGAAACCGTATGTTTGCAGGATATGAAACATTGGTTATTGCTCACCCTGATATTTCAGATGAAGAACTCCTGGAGCTTATTAATAAACTTAAAAATGTTATTTCCCGCACCAATGGAGAATTTCTTAAAATCGACAAATGGGGAAAACGAAAATTAGTTTATAAAATAAAAGGATTGTCAAAAGGATTTTTTCTCATTGTTTATTTTTTAGGAAATCAGGACGTGCTTCAGGAAATAGATAGGCTTTTGAGATTTAATGAACGGATACTTCGTTATCAAACTGTAAAACTTGACAAAAAGCTGGATATTGAAACTCTGCGAGAAAAAGAAACTCAAGAAACTTTAGAATCGTCCGCGAGCGAAGAGGCGATCGCGACTGCTGCACCTTTAGAAAAAGCTCAGGAAGATACTGGAGCATGATTTTTAACCTTTAACTAAAAAGAATGCTTATGAGAAGGCCACCACTAAGGAAAAACGCAAGAGAGGGTAGTGAGTATAAAACAACAACGTATCAACGCAGAAAAGTCTGCCGTTTTTGCGTTGATAAAAATTTAATTATTAATTACAAGGACTCAGGAGTCTTGCAATACTTTGTTACCGAAAGAGGAAAAATAATTCCTCGACGGATCTCAGGAAATTGCGCCAAGCACCAAAGGGAAATTACTCGTGCTATTAAACTGAGCCGCAATGTTGCCCTGATTCCTTACATTACCCCGATATCCTGAAAGCGCTATAACTTTTTAATTTATAATGTTAGTTTAAGAGGGAGCACGGAGAAGTGAAAGTAATTCTAACCGAGGATGTCCCTAGTTTAGGTAAAATGGGGGATTTAATTCAAATTAAAGACGGGCATGCGAGAAATTATTTGATCCCCAAAAAACTAGCGGTTCCGGCCAATCCCCAAAATCTTAAGGCCTTTGAGCATCAAAAGAATCTTCTTAAACAGAAGCAGAATCGAATTAAACGAGAAGCTGAAAAACTCGCTGAAAAAATAGAAAAAATTTCCTGCACTATATCTAAACCTACCGGTGAAGAAGATAAACTTTTTGGTTCGGTAACCTCCCTGGACATTGAGGAAAGCTTAAAAGAAGAAGGGATTAAGATTGACCGAAAAAAAATCTCATTGGAAGAACCAATAAAGAGTTTGGGAATTTATAAAGTTCCGATAAAATTACATCCGGAAGTTACAGCGTATTTAAAAGTCTGGGTGGTAAAATCTTAACGTTCCTCTTGATAATTACATTTTCCCACTACCTACTGAAACCACAATTTTTTTCCTAAGCAAAGTTGCTGGGGAGGAGCAATAAACGAGGTCCTTTTTTTGCTTCACAGCGCTTAATACACGGTAACCCAAACCATTTTTAAAGAAAAGTTTTGGCCCATGAAGGCACCACAGGATGATTTTTTATTCACCAAAATCCCTCCGCAAAGCATTGAGGCTGAACAAGCTGTCCTTGGAGCAATCCTTTTAGATAATGAAGCGTTTCACCAGATCATCGAGATTCTGGACGGGTATGATTTCTACCGCGAAGCTCATCGAAAAATTTTTACCGGCATGATTGAACTTTATAATAAAAATGAACCATCAGACTTGATTACCTTAACCGAAAACCTTACTCAGAAAAAACAACTTGATGATGTCGGGGGGGCATCTTATCTTTCTTCTTTGGTTGATAACATTCCTACAGCAGCTAATGTGCTTCATTATGCCAAGATTGTGCGCGAAAAATCGATTTTAAGAAAGACGATTACTGCGGCCACCGAAATTATCAGCCGAGGATATGAAAACGTCGAGGATGTTGATAATCTCCTTGATTTTGCGGAAAACAGCATTTTCCGCATTAGTGAATATCAAATTAAACCCTCCTTTTATCCTCTTCGGGAGATACTGAAGAGCAGTTTTTTGACTATCGAAAAACTCTATGAAAGACGTGAACTTATAACGGGTGTACCCTCAGGTTTTCATGATTTAGATGCGTTAACCTCAGGTTTTCAAGACTCAGATCTAATCATTATTGCTGGTCGCCCGAGTATGGGAAAAACGAGTTTCGCTCTCAATATTGCCCGCAATGCGGCGGTAGAAAAGAATATTCCGGTGGCAATATTTTCATTAGAAATGTCAAAAGAACAACTTGCCATCCGCATGTTGTGTTCAGAAGGAAAAATTGATGCCCATAAACTGAGGGGTGGTTTTTTAACTGAGAGTGATTGGCCTAAACTTACCCGGGCCGCGGGGACACTTTCGGAAGTCCCAATTTTTATTGATGATAGCGCAGGGATTAATGTCCTTGAGATGAGAGCCAAAGCCAGAAGGCTTAAAAAAGATCAAAAATTGGGGTTAATTATTGTTGACTACCTCCAGTTAATGGAAAAAAAAGGAGGCGCTGAAAGCCGAGAACAGGAAATTTCCTCTATATCTCGATCACTTAAGGGGTTAGCAAAAGAACTTAATGTTCCGGTTATAGCGCTTTCACAGTTGAATCGAAAGGTTGAGGACCGACAAAACAAGCGGCCCCAACTGGCTGACCTTAGGGAATCCGGGGCAATCGAGCAAGATGCGGATGTTATCATTTTCATTTATCGGGATGAGGTTTATAATGAGAATAGTCCTGATAAGGGGATTGCGGAGATAATCATTGGAAAACAGCGCAATGGGCCCATCGGATTTAAAAAATTAACCTTTTTGGATGCATTTACTAAGTTTGAACCTTTTGCCTACGGTCGGGAAGAAGAAAATAAAATAACCCCCCTGGTTGACATTTAACGAAGAATGATTACCTTCCAAAAGAAAAATTTCTCAAACGATAAGTAATCTAAATAAAATTGAAAAAAGGGAAAAAGGAGGTAATTACATGGCTAAGGTTATCGGCATTGATTTAGGAACAACTAATTCGGTAGTGGCAGTTATTGAAGGCGGAGAACCCAAGGTAATTGTCAATGAAGAGGGCAGCCGGTTGACCCCCTCAGTGGTTGCTTTCACCAAGGATGGCGAGATTCTGGTCGGTCAGGTGGCAAAAAGACAAGCGACAACGAACCCGGAAAACACAATCTATTCGATCAAGCGCTTCATGGGCCGAAGACATGATGAAGTTACTGAAGAAATAAAGATGGTTCCTTACAAGGTAGTGCGCGCTTCTAATGGCGATGCCCGGGTTGAGGCGATGGGGAAACAGTATTCCCCTCCTGAAATTTCCGCGATGATTCTTCGAAAGTTGAAACAATCGGCGGAGGCTTACTTAGGGGAAAAAGTGAATGATGCCGTGATAACGGTCCCGGCGTATTTCAACGACAGCCAGCGCCAAGCAACTAAAGATGCAGGGAAAATTGCCGGGCTTAACGTGTTAAGGATTATCAATGAGCCAACGGCAGCTGCATTAGCCTACGGCTTGGATAAGAAAAAAGACGAAATCATTGCGGTGTATGACTTTGGCGGCGGTACGTTTGACATCTCCACCCTTGAGGTAGGTGATAATGTTGTCGAGGTTAAATCGACCAACGGCGACACTCATCTGGGGGGAGACAACATTGACCAACGAATTATTGACTGGTTGGTGGCTGAGTTCAAGAAAGAACAGGGGATAGATTTAAGCAAAGACCGCATGGCTTTGCAGCGGCTGAAAGAAGCAGCCGAAAAGGCAAAAATGGAGTTATCCACAACCCTGGAAACCGAAATTAACCTTCCCTTTATTACGGCGGACGCTTCCGGCCCCAAACACCTTTTGGTGAAATTAACGCGGGCCAAATTGGAGCAGATGATAGAGGATATTATTGAAAAGTCACGCGGTCCTTGTGTACAGGCGATAAAAGATGGAGGTTTAAAACCAGCGGATATTAATGAAGCAGTATTGGTTGGCGGTTCAACGCGGATACCGAAAGTTCAACATTTGGTGAAAGAACTTTTTGAGAAAGAGCCGCACAAAGGGGTTAATCCTGATGAGGTGGTAGCTTTGGGAGCTGCGGTTCAGGCCGGAGTTCTGGCAGGAGAGGTCAAAGATGTGCTTTTATTGGACGTCACTCCTCTTTCATTGGGCATCGAAACATTAGGCGGAGTGGCCACAAAGCTGATTGAGAGGAATACCACCATCCCCACCCGAAAAAGCGAAATATTTACCACAGCGGCGGACAGCCAGACGAGTGTTGAAATCCATGTGCTTCAGGGTGAACGGGAGATGGCTCGGGACAATCGGACGTTGGGGAGATTTCATCTGGTTGGGATACCTCCGGCCCCACGAGGCATTCCCCAAATCGAGGTCACTTTTGACATTGATGCGAATGGTATTGTTAATGTATCGGCAAAAGACATGGGGACAGGAAGGGAACAAAAGATTACTATTACTGCGTCAAGTGGCCTTCACAAAGATGAAATTGATAATATGGTAAAAGATGCGGAGCAGCATGCGGAGGAAGATAAAAAAAGACGGCAGGAAATCGAACTGAGAAATCAAGCCGATTCACTGGTATATAACACTGAAAAAATACTCAAGGAAAATCGGGATAAATTGCCCGAACCTGACGTGAAAGCAGTAGAAGATGCTATCCAGGCCACTAAGGATGCGATTAACAGTGGAGACGCTGCCGCCATAAAAAATAAAATCGAAGAACTCAACAAAGCTTCCCATCGTTTAGCGGAGGTTATTTATCAATCCGCCAATAAACAGCAGCAAAGTCAGGCAGGAGGAGCGTCAGAAGGAGGACGACCACAGAGCGAAGGAGACGTGGTCGATGCCGAATTTGAAGAAAAATAATTAATTTTAATCTCAAAAAGCTGCCATTACCTTTTGTTTTAAGGTAATTGGCAGCTTTTTATTTTATGCTTGAGTTATTGATGAAATTGGATACAATATAATCCGTAAAACGTTTCATGATGATAACCTTTACCGTCTACCGCATTTAAATGATTAGTGAAAAGTTGGGACATCGTTTAGATAATGTTCTTTCCCGGATTGCCCAGACTTTTTTTGGGGAAAAAATAAACCCTCATTGTTTAACGATTGCCGGTTTTTTTGTTAATATCGGTGCAGGTGTTTATTTGGCAATGGGGTATTGGGTAACCGGGGGCTGCCTTATATGTTTAGGAGGTTTTTTTGATATTTTTGATGGGGCAGTGGCCCGGGTTTCCAATCGGGTTACAAAATTTGGTGGTTTTTTAGATTCAGTTATTGACCGCTATTCCGATACGTTTCTCCTGAGTGGGATTATCTGGCACTATATTCAACAAGAAGAATTGGGGTATACTTTTCTTGCCTTAGTAGTGCTGATGGGCTCCTTGTTGATACCGTATTCTCGAGCAAAGGCTGAGATTTTTCTCAGGCGTTGCAATATCGGACTGATGGAAAGGGCAGAAAGAACGATCTTGCTTGCTCTCGGGAGCATTTTTAATCTTATGCCGGTTGCGCTTTGGGTGTTGGCTGTCTTTACTCATGTTACAGTGATTCAGAGGATCCGCTACACGTGGAAAGAAATGCAAAAGATAGAAGAACAAACCATACATCTCAATAACATTCCAGCCTGCAACCACTCCCTTAAATCAGATTGAGGTTAACAGAAACAGCAATGATTGACCTCACCCATTATCGAAATTTTCTTTCCGAAAAAGCTTTTCAGATTATTACTACCGGGCTCGAAGAATCAAAAAAAAAAAATCATCAGTATTTGGGAGTAGAGCACATCTTTTTGGCTTACGCGCGGAAAGAAACTTTTTTCTTTAACGCCGTCTTGGTAGAATTAAGCTTAGATCCCGCGAACATTCTTGATTTTTTCAAAAACCATCTAAATGTTTTTCAACCGGTGATAGGAGTAAAGATTAAAATTCCTTCGGCTACGAAAATCATATTGCGCCGGGCATGGGAAGAAGCTCAACAAAGCGGCAGGGATCTTATCGAGCCAGTAGATTTATTTAGGGCGATATTTCAAGAACCCGAGGGAGTCCCGGTAAAAATTTTTAAAAGCCTGGGGGTTGAGCCGGAGAGGATGCTCCGGGCGATCGAAAGCAAATCTAAAATTTATACTGAAAGAAAAGAAATACTGAGCAAAAAGTTCGAACTTCCTCCCCTTATTCGTTTCTTTGGAGTGAACCTTAATAAACTGGCGCGGTTTGGGAAATTGCCTCCCTTTGTGGGACGTGAAAAAGAAATCAACTACATGATTGAAGTTCTTTGCCACCGGGAGCGGGCTAATTCGGTAATGATCATTGGTGAACCTGGAGTGGGGAAAACCGCTTTGGTAGAAGGGTTAGCCAGTCGTATTGAATTAAAACCGGAATCAGTGCCCCAAAAATTGCGTAAGTTTCAACTGGTAAATCTTCAGATGAACACCTTAGTGGCAGGGACAATGTTTCGGGGAATGTTTGAAGATCGGATCGAGAAAATTATTAATGAAGTAAAAACCAGGGGGAATATTATCCTTTTTATTGATGAAGCTCATTCCCTCATTGGGGCCGGCTCAGCTTTAGGAGTACCGAGCGATGCAGCCAATATTTTCAAGTCAACCCTGGCGCGTGGTGAAGTCCAGATTATCGGGGCTACAACCGCCGCAGAATATAAGGCCTACATTCAGGAAGATGAAGCCTTGGATCGGCGTTTCCGGGTAATTCAGGTACAAGAACCATCGCTTGAAGAAACGCGGCGGATAATCACGAAAGTAAGAACCAGGATGGAAATGAATTATGGTGTAGAACTCACTGAGGAGGCGATTGAGTGCGCCCTGAGTATGGCTCCTCGTTATTTGCATCAGTTGCGGATGCCGGATAAAGTGATTCGATGGTTAGACACCGCGTGTGTTAAAGCGGAAATCACTGACCCTAACCGGGAAGTGGATCCGGGAAAAGTAATGAGCGTGATTGCTCAGGATACGAATATCCCTCTGGATATGATTCACCGGGACACCATCGAGCGGCTTCTGGACATAGAAGAGGCACTTTCGCAAAGGGTGGTGGGGCAGAAAGAAGCGATTAGCGCTCTTGCCCGCAGACTGAGATTGAATAAAGGACCTTTAAAAGAAAATTTTTATCGCCCGGATGGGGTTCTGCTTTTTCTTGGCCCCACCGGTGTAGGAAAAACCGAATTAGCCAAGGCCATGGCTGAATTCCTCTTTGGCGATGAAAAAAAGATGGTACGGATCGATATGTCCGAGTACAAAGACGCTACGGTAGCGATAGATAAATTAATCGGAATGCCGCGGGGCATTGTTGGTTCAGAGCGGGGAGGAGTTTTAACCAATCAAGTTCGGGATAATCCTTATACCGCGCTTCTTCTTGATGAGATGGAAAAAGCAAGTCACCATGTTCTCAACCTTTTTCTTCAGGTTTTTGATGAGGGCTTTCTTACCGATGGCCGGGGAAAACGGGTGTACTTTAGTGACGCTATCATTATTATGACCTCTAATCTTGGTTCAGATGAATTTAAGCGCTTTACTCAGCCCTTGGGATTTCTGAGCGATCCGGAAGGAGTCAGGGCGGTTAAGCAGTCAGTGATCAAAGAAGTGGAAAATAGCTTTTCCTCGGAGTTTTTAAACCGGATTGATGATATAGTAGTATTTTCTCCTTTACGTTTGGATGAAGTCAAAACAATTGCCACAATGTATCTTGACCGGATCAATCACCAGATGAAGGACAAAGGGAAAAAACTGGAATTCTCAGAACCAGCGGTTGAGTATTTGGCTCTAAAAGGTTTTAACATCAAGTATGGAGCACGGTTTTTAAAACGGACTATCGATGAACTGGTAAACATTCCTCTTACCTTAAGGTGGAAGGAAAAAAACACATTTGCTTTAGACATGGAGCAAGGAACGTTAATCCTGCGGTGACCGTTAAAATTTTTTTGATCCGGGTTTCCTCCCGCTCTTCGCTTTAACTTTATCGGCAAAAAAAACTCCTAACAATTAAATATTGCTTAGAATTTTTTGTCATGATATTATTAAACATTAAAAATTCTTATGTAAAGAAAAAATAAAAGCACGCTATACATAAAAAGGAGTTGAGTCATGACAGAGGAAAAAAAAGAAGAATCTTTTACCGTAAGTGATAAACGTCGTTTTGTCGTTGATGACTCAGGCGGGGTGAAATCGGAAGGGGAGGCGGGCACTGGAGAAAAGAAGGAGGTTCCGGGGAGTTCCGAACCTTCTCGAGAGAAACAGAAAAATAAATTTTCTGAGGGTGCTCCTTTGCCAGACATTGATTTTTCGACCTTTATTTTTTCCTTAAGTTCAAGCGCTATTTTACATTTAGGGCTGATGGAAAATCCTTATACCAAAGCAATTGATAAGAATCTTCCCCTGGCTAAACAAACAATTGATATTATTTCCATGCTTAAAGATAAAACCAAGGGAAATTTATCTGATGAAGAGGAAAACCTCATTACTCACCTCCTCACTGAACTAAGGTTTAAGTATGTGAATGAGGTTAAAAAGCCGTAGGTTTATATCTTGGGAAGGAGCTTCCCTTTATATCCTTCTTACGGCTTCATCAAGCTTAACTTTTTCAAATAAATATATTTTACCGATGACTAATGTTGATTGCAGCAATCTTGTGGCACCGGCAAAAATTAACGTGCGTCTCGAAATCATTGGTAAGCGCGAAGATGGTTTTCATGAGATCCGGAGTATCATGGGTGCGGTTGGGCTTTATGATACCCTATCCTTATCAAAAACACCGTCAGGGATAACCTTAACTTCCAGCAGCAGCGAGGTTCCTCTGGATAACAAAAACTTAGCCTTTAAAGCAGCTTCCCTGATTATTAGCGAAGTTAAGGTAGCGGGAGGAGTGGCGATCAGTCTCAAAAAGTGTATTCCAGTTGCTTCGGGTTTGGGGGGCGGGAGCAGTGATGCGGCGGCAACCATGAAAGGGATTAATAAGCTTTATGACCTTAAGTGTTCCCTGCGCCAACTCATGGAGCTTGGAGTGAGAATTGGAGCGGATGTTCCTTTCTTTTTTTCTAACGGGCCGGCTCTTGCGACCGGGATTGGAGAAAAACTTTCCCCAATTGAGCTATCTCCCCCTTTTTGGGCTTTATTAGTAACCCCGCCAATAGCTGTTTCTACTACCTGGGCTTATAGTCAATTCAAGTCGCAGCCGAATGGCAACGCTTTTATGTTCTCAGAAAAGATTGATCTTTTTAAGGTGGGGAAAGAAATTCTTTATAATGACTTTGAGCGTGTTGTCATTCCTCATTTTCCTCAGATTGCGAAGATAAAAAAGGCTCTTGAAAATTTTGGGGCCTGGGGTGCTTTGATGTCAGGAAGTGGGCCAACGGTTTTTGGGCTGTTTTTTGATGAGGCGGAGGCAAGAAGCGCGGCAAGTAAATTAATCAAACATTATCACGGAGGAAACTGGAAAATTTCCGTTGCCAAGGCGCTTTTGTAGCTTTTATTTTGAGAAAAATTATGGTATATAAGTCCGGATTATTTTTGGGGTGTCGACAAGCGGTAAGTCACGGGATTTTGGATCCCGCAATCGGAGGTTCGAATCCTCCCACCCCAGCTATTGTATATGATATTTAATGGTTTTTTTAATTTCAATAAAATTATCAAAACGTACTTTTGTTTTCTTTGACTTTTGCTCTTACCATTTTGTTACCTACTGCCCCACAAAAAAATCTTAATCCACAACAAATTTTCAGCGCTGCTTACTAATAAAAAATAGCAGTTTCCAGTTTTGTTTTTCTAGGTTACTGTTGATAAGTTTTGTGATTTCTTTCGACATTATGCCTTCTTTTTTATGCGTGGCGGCTTTATCCCTCTACGGATAATAGTGATATAATAATAAATAGAGAAGAGCGAAATAAAACCGCTTAACAAGGGGGTGCGCCATGGAAGAAAAAAACCGAAGAAAATTGAAAGTCTTGGTGGCAATTGATGCCTCAGAAATCAGTGCTATGGTGATCAAGCGGAGCGGTCAGTTTGCCAAAGTAACCGACTGTGATTTAACCGTGCTCACTGTTGTTGAACCATTACCGGGTAACTATGCGGAGATGCCTGGGGAAATTGCAGAGTTTACCCGGAGAAAGCAGGAAGAAGCCGAAGAGATTGTGGCCAAGGCGCAAAAGACCTTAAAGCACTATGGAGTTGACTGTAAAACTCAAATCGGAGTAGGGCCAATCGCTTCAGAAATTGTTGAGGTGGCTGAGCAAGGAAATTTTGATGTTATATTTGTGGGGAGCAGGGGTTTTGGAGGCATAAAGCGGATGCTTTTAGGCAGTGTAGCTGATGACGTGATACGGCACGCGCATTGTTCGGTAACCGTGGTGCGGTAAAAAAAAAGTCTATTTTGGGGGTGAGGGGAGGGGATTAAAAAAAGTCATTTAAAAACAAATTGATAAATGTCCTCAAAAATCTTCTCTTGTCTTTAACTGATCTTCAACAGTTATGAGGGGGGGATGCAGTGAAAGCCCTTGAAAATACTGGATTGACCTTTGAAGATT
>Ga0209164_1003183_pt1 | contig 15908 bp, 18 predicted proteins | sample MTBNYHSulfiMetaG_FD_187458 | JGI IMG/M metagenome (GOLD analysis project Ga0209164, IMG submission 187458) | Enrichment culture microbial communities from rom New York Harbor, USA that are MTBE-degrading - MTBE-NYH (New York Harbor Sulfidogenic)... | ecosystem: Environmental > Aquatic > Marine >...
CACTTCGGCGTTGCGGCTGGTATTCTGCTGGAGGACCGTCTTGCCCGCCCCGAAGGGGCCGGGGATGCAGTAGGTACCGCCCCGGGCCACCGGAAAAAAGGTGTCGATGATTCGCACCTTGGTGATCAGCGGCTCCGCGGGCTTGAGCCGCTCCTCGTAGGCGTCGATCGGGCGCTTGACCGGCCAGTCGAAGCTCATGGTAACCGGGATCCTGTTGCCCTTGGAGTCCTCGAGCTCCGCGACTTTGTCCGCGATGGTGTACGTCCCGGCCGGGACGATCGACTTGACCGTGTAGGTGTCGTAGAAGGAGAAGGGCACCAGGATCCTGTGCTTGAAGATGCCTTCCGGAACCGTGCCCAGGGCCATTCCCCGGCTCACCGTGTCCCCGGCTGCGACGCCGGGTGTGAACTCCCACCGAACCTGATCGTCCAGGGCGGGGAGATAGACCCCCCGCTGGAGAAAGAAGCCGTGGGCCTGGGCGATGAGCGGGAGGGGGTTCTGCAGTCCGTCGTAGATCTGGCCCAGGAGCCCGGGGCCGAGTTGCACCGAGAGCAGCTCGCCGGAGAACTCCACCGTGTCGTCGATCCCGATGTCCCGGGTCATCTCGAAGACCTGCAGCTCGACGCGTTTTCCCCGAACACGGATCACCTCGGACTTCAGCCGCTTGTCGCCCACGACGATGTAGCCTACCTCGTTCATGAACACGTCGCCGTCGATGTCCGCGGTGACCATGTTGCCGCTGACGCCCACGACCTTGCCCTTATGCACTGTTGCCATTTGCGCTCTCTCCCTCGATCGAGGGTGCCATCCCTTCGCGAATCGGGCGGGTTGTCCCTCGGTAGATCTCCTCGAACGCGGCGGCGCCGGATTCTGCGTCGAAGAGGGCCTTGCGGTGCAGAATCTGCAGGCGCAGGTAGTAGACGATCACCTTTTCCAGGTCGAAGTAGTGCCCGGTCTCCAGCTCGTCGAGGTAGTCCCAGCGGGCCCGGTCGAGCACCTGCTCGGCCGCCAGCGGGACCTCCTGGCCGAAGGCGTCCCGGGCCGCCTCGGCCACGGAGACGATCTGCTCCCCCTCCCGCAGGTGGCCCTCCGGATCGATTCCCTGCTCCTTGGCGCGTGCCCTGACCAGCTCGTTCCGCAGGGCGGTCTCCCAGGCGCGCCAGCGCTCGAGCAGTCCGCAACTCGGGCCCCCGGTGGGCAGAGGCGAGAGGCTCGCGGCCTCTATCACCCGATAGTCCCGCGAGGACAGGTGCTCGCCGCAGGACTCCAGGAAGGACTCGATCCCCAGGGGTCGCTCGGTATCGAAAAACAGCATCGGGAAGGTAGCCACCAGGTAGTAGTACTGCGCCAACGCTCGTCAGCTCTCTTTGTCTACGGCATTCTGGATGATCTCGGCCAGGCTCGGGTTCACGTACTCGCCGAGCAGCTCGGCGATTCCTTCGGAGGTGAAGTTGTAGTATGCCGAACCGTCCTTCATTCCTACCCGGAAACCCGCCTTCAGCCCTGGGAGAGGCTTGATTTCCACTCCCTTTTTCAACTCCTCGGCCAGGCTCGAGCGCAGGGCGGCGTCGATCTTCTTCAGCTCCCCGGGAGGAAGCAGCACCTCGAGGTTCGCAACCTGCTGCCTGCTCCAGCCCTTGAGCAGGGTCACGATCCCCTCCTGCAGAACCTTGCCTGTCAGGACCTGCCGGGTTTCCCCTTCGATCAGCGCCCGGAACATCTCCGTGATCTTGGCCCGGAGGCTCAGGATCGTGTTTCGCGCCGCCTGCCTGATGGCCTCCTGCGCGGTCTGCTCGAACCGGCTCGCCTCCGCTCTTGCGGTGGCCACGATGTCGGAGGAAGACTTGTGGGCCTGCGCTATGATCTCATCCGCGCGTTTCTTGGCCTCGTTTCGGATGCGCTCCGCCTCGGCCTCCGCCGTCTTCACGCCTTCGGCCTTGATCTTGTCGATCAGTTCCTGCAGTTGTGCGTCCATAGTCGATCTTCTCTCCATAGCGTCCGTCGATTCGCGCTTCGTGAATACGTAGACGATACCCAAAGCGATGCCAAAAATCAACCAATCGCTCACGAGGAGGCTCTCGCCGGCGGACGGACCGCACCCCGCGAGCGGCGGAGCTCCCTGGGGCCGCCGCCCCTTCAGTCCTCTTCTGTGATGTATCTCCTGACCTTGGCGACCTTCCGGGCCACGAGCCTGGACACGACCTCTGGAAAGGCACAGGCGCGCGCGCGTTCTGCGACCATCCGTTCCACTTCGTCGATCATCACCTCCACCGACTCGTACCGGCCTGCGTCGATCTCCTTCAGGGAGTCCAGAAGGCTGGCCAGGCAGTGCAGCTCGTTGATCAGCAGGCTCTTGTTCTCCAGGTAGACGTAGTTGGTGATGTCGTGGCTGTCCATGCGCTCCTTGTAGATCTGCACCAGGGCGTTGAGGTCGCCCTCGAGGTCTTCGAGCTCGATCCGGAGAACGTCCAGGAACTTCCGAAGTCTGGTCTGCATGTGCGTGGTGCGGTCCGGGAAGCGGCTCGAGCCTACTTGCCCGGCCCCGCCAGTGCCTTGTCGATCTGCTGGAACTCCGACTCCAGTTTTTCCGCCATGGCCTGGGCGGCGTTCCGGAAGCCGTCGAGCACCGCCTTGTCGGCGGCCCCGCCCTGCCCCGGCACCCCCTGGACGGTTCCCGAATACAGGATCTTGCCGTCCTGAACCCTGATGATCCGGGTGGTCGCGGTGGTCTGGGACTTGAAGATGTTGTATTTCTTTCCGGACAGCTCTACCTGGCCGACGTAGTAGCCGTCGTTCAGGACCATGACCAGGTACGACACTTCCTTTTCCAGCCCGAGACGGCGGATGGCCTGGGGGTCTCCCCCGAACACCTTCATGAAGTCCTCTCCCAGGAGGATGCCGTTGTACTGGGAGAAGTCGAAGGCGATCCGCTTCAGGGTGTTGTATACGCTGTCCAGGATGACCGGGTCCTGCTGCATGGTGTCTGCCGCCTTCTCCATGACCAGAATGGTGGCCCGCCGGGCCGGCGGCACGAAGACGAAGTCCCGAATGACCCCCTGGAACGCATACTCGTATCCCTTGACCCGGTACACGAGGGAGGCCCGGATGATCGTCTCCTGGTTTGGGTTGTCCAGGCTGGCGACCGCGCAATTGGCCTGGCCGTAGTCGTTGGCCGCCACGTAGCCGGTCAAGAGCCCGCTGCCCTGGACGAAGGCAAACAGAATGGGCGCCGCGGGAACCAGGACCTTGCCGGCACCGTAGTTGAAAGTCACGATCACGCTGGGGTTCAGGGACCTTTCACCGCCCACCTCGAGGGAGCTCCCGGTGATCTGGTTCTTCTCGTCGTCCAGCCACTCCATCCCCGGCTCCAGGGACAGGGCGGCGGCGATCTTGGCCAGATCGGTTTCCGCTTCGTCCACGACCTCGGCGATTTCTTCGGTCACCCTTCCCGCCGCTTCGGCCTCCGCCAGCACGGCCACCAGCTGAGAGATCCCTTCGGAGATCGAACCCTGGTCGATCTTGTCCCGGCCGTTCTCCAGGTATTCCAACAGGCGCCCCAGGAGCTGCTCATCCCCGCCCGCACTCCGGGGTTTGGCGTCCGCGGAAGCTCCGGAGCCCGCTCCGGCGGCCTCGGGGTTCCCGCCTTCGGCGCTCGGAGGGCCGCTGGTGCAGCCCGCCAGGGCGATCCCGAGACACAGAAGCACGATACCGACTGCTTTTCCCGCACGTCCGCACATCACCAGACAACCTCCAGAATCACCGGCTCCGCTGCCTCGAGCAGCTGGGGTACCGTAACGTTGTAGCTCACGCCGCGCCCATCCGCCGAGAGCTCCCCGAGACTGTGCCTCTTCACGGGGGCCGGTGCAGTGACCCGGTAGGCCAGCTCGTACCCGGCGAAGAACTCTTCGATCATGGCCAGGGAGTCTTCCGACAGCTCCTCCGGCTCCGTGCCGGGGGAAATGACCTGACGGAACACCGTCCCCTCGCCGGCCGCGGCCAGGGAGAGCCCCAGCCCCGGGTCCCGGCTCAGGCCGTTGAGGGCGTTCAGGCTGTCGAACTCGAGCTCCGCCCGGATGTGGACGTTCTCCTCGTCCTCCCGCTGCTCGAGGTCGGCAAGGCGCAGCCCCTCGATTCCGTCGACCGTGCGCCGGAAATCCTCCTCGGACACCGGCAGCGGCAGGCGCTTGTCCTCCCGCCCCACGTCGATATTCTTCATGAACTGTGATACCTTGTAGCTCAGAACGAGAGTTCCGGAGCCGTCGCTCCTGAGCACGAGACGGCTCTCGATCCCGATGCACGAGGTAAGCAGGGCGCTCAGCCCGAGCGCCACGACGAGCAGAAAGACCCGGCGTTTGACGTGTTCCTTCATTTTTCCGTGGCGGTAGTATAGATGATCTCGCACAGAATATCTATCGGCGGAAGCACCGCCGGGGATAATCCGCCTTGAACAAGAGCAAGCCGGGGTGATAGACTTCCCGAGGACCGGATGAGTCATTCCTGCGAGGAGAGAGTGTATTGACGAGACGACGCTTGATCGGTGCGCTTGTAGTGCTCTGCCTGGCCTGCGTTCCCGTGCTCACCCTTACGGCCCAGGAGGGAGATGAGGAACGGCAGGCCGAGACGCTTGCGATCTACTCCCTGGGCCAGCAGTCCCTGTCGATAAGCGCCGGGCTGTTCGTTCCCCTGTTTTTCCAGGCCTTCCAGGCCGGGGGATCCGGATATACCCCCACGGGGCTGGGGCTGGGCGGCGCCGGCTCCCTGGAGTGGGGTGTGCACCTCGACAACAACTGGCTGGTGGCTCTGGAGGTGGGGGGAATGTTCGCCCCGAGCGCGGATATCCCCGAGAACACCTTCTACCAGCTCCCGATTACGGCCAAGGGCGCCTACATCTTTCACATTTTTCCCTTCGAGATCTCGGTGCATCTCGGAGCGGGCATGGACATCGTGAAGTACGCGGGCGACACCCAGTTCAACTTCATCCTCAAGCCCGGGTTCACCCCCGTGTGGAAGTACAACTCCGAGTGGGGCTTCGGCCTGAACGTCGTGTACTGGCTCGTGTTCCAGCCGTGGTCCGACAACCCGGCCCTTGGCCGCATGGGCAACTTCCTGGAGCTTTCCGCCACCGCCCAGTACAACTTCTGACAATGGGATAGCCTGATGAAAAAGATACGAAACCGCCAGCCGCTCCTCGCGGCCCCGCTGGTCGCGGCCCTCTTGCTCGCGGCCCTGCTGCTGGTCGCCCTGGGGTGCGAGCCCCCCACCCAGCCGATCTTCTACACCCTCGAGACGGAGGATCCGATCGACGAGGGGCGGGGTCTGCGGGAGGATCTCAACGCCGTCAAGATCGTCACCACCGGAACGCGCTACTTCCTGGCGGCCGGCAGCCTCTTCACCCGCCTCCCCGGGCCCGCGGGCAGCGCCGCGACCACCTGGGCCGTGATTCCCCCGCCGCAAGCGGGGGCCCTGTGCACGACCATCGAGGTGTGGGATGACGGGAGCGGGCTCAAGCTGTGGGCTGGCTGGTACGACACGCTCACCGGCGCCGGCCTGGGGCTTTACTCGCTCAACGCGAACCTCTCCAGCTGGACGGCGTCCAGCTGGACGCCCCAGTCCAACGGGGGGATCACCGGAAGCGGCGTCCAGATCGGGTTTCTGGCGGCGCCGCAGGGGCCCGGGCCAGGCACCGAGCTCCTGGTGGCCACTTCCTCCGCCCCCGGCAGTCACGTGCTCCACTACCACGACGGGGTTGGCCTGGACACCGGTGGGGCCCTGATTCCTTCCTCCTCGTCGGCGATTGTGGACGCGGCCTGGCAGGAGCTGCCACCGGCGAAGTACTGGGTGGTGGCGGGTACGGCCCTCTACGCCGGAGACTCCGGGGCCGGGGCCCTGGCGCAGCAAAGCATCACCGGCATCACAGACACGGGAGCCAAGTTCGGCGGGGTGCTGTACGACGCAGTCAACAACGACCTCTACCTCTCCACCCACAGCGGCACGCTCTTGCGCTACGCCAATCTGGCCACGGCCACAACCTCCGCCGCGATGACGGTGGACACCGACGCCGGGCCGGTCCGTTTCACCCGCTTCGTGAACGTGGCGGGCACGACCACCCCCGGGGAGATCTACGTGGGTTCCCGGGGCTACGGCTTCTTCCTGATCCCGAACGACGTCACGGGGGTGACCACCGCCTCGCGCCGTCCGGCCTCCAACTTGTCGGGCCTGTACAACGGTGCGGTCAACGCTTTCCTGCTCGACACGACCCAGAGCCCGCACAACCTCTTCGTCTGCACTTCGGGAGCCGGCCTGTGGCGCGGGACCTTCAGCACCGGGTCGTACACCACGAACGACGTAACAGTCCCGGCCTGGAGCTGGAATCAGGAGAGGGAGACGGACTAGGGCCCCCCCGCGCTGCCTCGGGTGGATATTCCCGGCGGCCGTGCCCGCTGCGTGCCCCCTACTCCTCCACCCGCTCGATGCCGTACAGGAACTCCATGGCTTGCCGCAGCGACTCGTCCTGGGCGTAGTAGTGGCTCTCCCGCTCCTCGGCGGTCAGGCCCACCAGCTCGTGGCTGGAGTAATGGATCCAGGTGTCTTCTTGTTCCCGCTCGATCACGTGCTTGACGCAGTAGTAGTCCGGCTGGACCGGCGGAGTCTCCGGCACGTACTTGCGGATCTTGTAGTCGTGCACGGCTATGCGGACGTCCTTGCGCGGGATCCCCTTCTGTAGAACTATCTCGACCAGGTGGTTGATCGTACGGCCGGTGTCGAAGATGTCGTCCACGATCAGGACCCGATCCCCCTGCCTGAGGTGCTCGGGGTTGTAGGTCCAGCCCTCCACCTTGATCCGGCTCTGGACCTTGATGTTGGAGTAGGAGCGGGCAACCACCGCCGCGTAGTACACCGGACGGTCCTCCTGGCGGATGAACTTGAAATACTCGCTGATCACGTTGCCCAGGTAGGCCCCTCCCCTCAGCGAGACGTAGATCACGTCGGGAATGAAGCCGGAGCTGTAGATCCTGTAGGCCAGCTTGATCGCGTTGTTCCGGACGGTCTGGTACGGCAGAAAGATCTTGGTCACGCTCTTACACCCGCGCCAGGGATTTGTGCTCGTGGGCGGTGAGGATCTCGGTGCCTTCCTTCAGGATCGCTATGGTGTGCTCGAAATGCGCCGAGTCGCTGCGATCCGAAGTCACAACCGTCCACTGGTCCTCCAGGAGGTCGACCTCCCAGCCGCCCAGGTTGACCATCGGCTCCAGGGCCAGGACCATTCCGGGCTTGAGACGGGGATTGGGGCCCCTGGAGACGTAATTCGGAATCTGGGGCTCTTCGTGTTGGGAGAAGCCGACGCCGTGCCCGCAGTACTGCCGCACCACTTCCATGCCGTTTCCGCGGGCGTGGGCGTAGATCGCCTGGGAAACGTCGCTGATGCGGTTGCCTGCCACCGCCTGTTCGATGCCCAGGGCCAGACACTCCCGGGTCACGCGCATCAGGCGTTCCCGGCCCGGCGCGATCCGGCCGACCGCCACGGTCACCGCGGCGTCGCTGTAGTGGCCCCGGAGGTTGACCCCGAGATCGAGGCTCACGATGTCCCCGGCCTTGAGCCTGCGTTTGCCTGGAATTCCGTGAATGACCTCTTCGTTTATGGAGATGCACACGGAGGCGGGGTAGTCCATGTAGCCGAGAAAGGCCGGCTCCGCCCCCCGGGCGCGGATGTGGTCCCGGGCAAAGTGATCCAGCTCCTCGGTGGCCACCCCCTCGACTGTCATCTCCTCGAGACGCACGAGGGTATCGGTGAGAATCTCGCTTGCGTCCCGGATGATCGAGATCTCCGCCGGGTTCTTGAGACGGATCATTCCTGATCGACTTTGTTCTCTTTGAGTCTGTCGCGGCGTACCGCCTTCGTCGAGCTCTCGAACAGCTGCTGCGCCTCTTCTCCGAAGGAGTCCTTGATGATCTGGGGGATGGATTCGGAGCGGCCCGCCGTGATCGAGACCATGCCCTGAATGACGACCCCCTGTTCGACAATCAGCTTCGGCGTGCTCACGTTGCCGAGGACCTTACCGTTTTCCAGGAGGCTGACCTCCTCGGTCGCGGTGATGTTTCCGATGAGCGTGCCGCCCACGGTAACGCGCCGGGCGTGGATGTCCGTCTTGACCTTGCCCGTCGGGCCGACCGTGACCTGGTCTTCGGTCTTGATGTCTCCTTCGAACTTGCCTTCGATCAGGATCGAACCGCTGACGTAGAAACGCCCCTCGAACACCGAGTTTTCCCCGATGATGCAGTTGTTGCCGTCGTTCCTGGCTGCCATACCTTCTCCTTTGTGTGCCGTGCAAACACTAACACGTTTACTGCAGGCCTTCAAGAATCCGGAGAACCCGGCGGGCCTGGTGATTGGCCGCGTCCAGGTCCAGGGCGTACAGGGCCTCCCGCCTGGCCGCCTCGTAGTTCCCGAGACCGGTCTGAGCCTCCGCGATTCGCGAGCGGACCCGGGATCTCAGCGCCTCGAGCCCGGGCGGGCCGACCCGGTCTTCTGCGGAAGCGAGGTCGGTCTCGCTCTGGATGAGCTCGCCCAGCGCCTGCTCGTAGTGCTGCCCCGCCATGAGAACCAGGGCCAGGTTGTACCGCCGGCGCCAGTCCGGCTCCCCGGCCAGGCTCTCGCGGAGGAATCCGGCGGCCCTCTCCGGGTCCCCCTGGGCCAGGGCCACGATCCCCCGGAGCTCGAGGTACCAGGGCGGAAACGGCTCCCCGTGCACCCGCTCGTACTCCCCCAGGACCGCCGCGGCGCCCCTGGTGTCCCGCAACCCCAGCAGGTACAGGCTGAAGGAGCGGGTGAGCTCCGGGTCACCAGGGTGCCCGTTCAACAGCTCCCACATTCGTCCCTGGTACAGGGCCGGCGAGCCGCGGGCGCCTTCCAGCTCCAGGGCCAGGAGCCGCGCCTCGAGATGGTCGGGTTCCTGCTCGATCAGGGCCGCCAGGATCTCCCGGGCCCGGGCCGTGGCCCCCTGCTCGGCCAGATCCCGGGCGTGGGCAAGCACCACCTGGGCCTGCCCCGGGAAACGGTCGAAGGCCTTTCGCCGGAACAGCCGGGCTCCCGCCTGATCCCCCAGGCCGCTCATGAGCCCGGCGAGGTTGAGGTACGCGGCCCACGAGTAGCCGGGATCGCTCTCGATGGCCCGCTGGTACTGCTCCGCCGCCCGTTCGGGCATCCCGAGCAGCCAGGCCAGGTCGCCGCGAAACACCATCTGTTCAGGGAGCCCTCTGAGCGCGGGGTCGGCTCCCTGCAGCTCCCAGGCCTCCCTGAACCTGCCGGCGTCGAAGGCCAGGAACAGCAGCGCCTCCCCCACCTCCGGGAGCCCGCGATGCGGCCAGAGCACGGCGAAGGCTTCGTCGAATCGCCCTGCACCGGCCCACAGCAGAGCGGCATCGAGATCCAGCCTGGGCTCTTCGAGCAACCCAGCGAGGGTGTGCATTGCCGCCGGATCCTGCAGTCCCGGGAGCTCCGCCAGCGTTCCCAGCCGGCCCTCGGGCCGGGGCATGACGCCCCCCGGGAGCAGACCGCGGAGGTGTGCTTCCACCTTCAGAGCCTCGAGCTCGCGGTGACGCGGAGCCCTGGCGACGGCGGCCGCAGCGTCCTCAGGGTGTTCGCTCCGCAGGGCTCCATAGACCGCCAGAACGGCCAGCGACCCGCTCCCGGGGAGGTTTTTCGCCGCCTCCAGGGCCCGGCGGGCGAACTGGCGGTAACTTCCGCTCATCTCCGCGATCTGGAGCTCCCGCTTGAGCAGCCGGAGATAGCCGGCCTCTCCCCGGGCCTCGCGGAACCCGCTCTTCAGGAGCTCCCCGGCGGGAAGAAAACGCCCCTTGGACAGCTCTTCATCGACCTGGCGAATGGTCTCTTCCAGGCCCGGTCTCTCGCGCCGGAGCAGCCGGATGGCAACGAGGGTCCCGGCTCCGATTGCCAGGCCACCCGCCGCGACGATCGCCAGGATCAGCCAGATTCGCCGGACTCTCGAGCTCACGGGCTTGCTTCTTTGCGGATTCCGTCCAGGACCCCGTTGATGAACCGGTAGGAGTCATCGGTTCCGAATTCTTTGGCGATGTCTATTGCCTCGTCGATCGTCACCGAAGAGGGGATGTCGCGCTGGAACAGCAGGCAATACGCGCTAATGCGCAGGATCGACTGGTCGACCTTGTTCAGGCGGGAGAAATCCCAGTGCTCGAGATGGCGCTTGATCGCCAGGTCCACCTCCCCGATACGCTCGAGGGTCCCCTGCACCAGGAGGTGGGCGAAGGCAAGGGTGTCCTCGCCCATCCGGGCGAGGCGCTCCTCGTCGACCCAGGGAAACTCCAGGGCATCGGCGGTCTGCCCGCCGGTCAGCTCGTGGGCAAAGAGGGACTGAAAGGCGAGGATTCTGGCCTTTCGCCGGGCGCCCATCGCTACCAGGTGAGGTTTTCGCGGAAAACCTTGATCTCGGCCTTCTTCTTCAGCTCGTCGATCAGGTCCATCAAGGCCTGCTGGTAGTACTCCGCCTGCTTGCGCTGCAGGAGCTGCGCACTGACCTGCTCCCGGACGGTGCTCGCGTTCTGCGGGGGAACCGGATCCTCCAATCCCAGGAGCTTGAAAGGCAGCTTTTCGGTGATCTTGATGATATGGAAGCCGATGTTGGAGCTCAGAACCCCGCTCACGTCCCCAACCTTCATCTTGAACGGAGCTTCGAAGAAGTCTCTCCCCAGCAGCTGCTTGCGGGCCTGATCGTCCCGGCGCAGGTAGCCGAAGTCGCCGCCCTTGTAGCGGGAGTTGCGGTCGTCGGAATACTTGACCACCAGATCGGAGAACGAGGCCCCGTTGCGAAGCTCCCGATAGATGTCCTCGGCCCGCTGCCGCGCCTTGTCCTTCTCGTCCTTGGAGGCCAGGTTTCGCGTGTCGATGTAGATGTGCTGAAAACGAACCATGTCGGGGGCCACGAAGGCGGCCTTGTTGGATTCGTAGAAATCCTCGATTTCCCGGGCGTCGGGCTCGGGGATCTTGTCGAAAAAGGCCTTCTTCTTCTGCAGCACGTATTTCTGCTGGATGACCGCCTGTTTGAGCTGCTCCTGGTATTCCTCCCAGCTCATGCCGGATTGCTGAAGCAGGGAACGGAACTCCGCATCCGTCAGCTCTCGATTGAGATTGAGGCCCGCACCTCCGCTCTGCTTGGCCATCGCGATTCTGGCATCCAGCTCAGCCTGAGAAGCGGTAACGCTTTCCTTTGCCGCCGCCTGATTGATCAGGATCTCGCTGATCAGGAGGTCGAGCAGCTTCTCGCGGTCCGCCACGGGAATGGGAGACCCGGTTCGCGCTTCGAGAGCCTCGATTTTCTGGCGGAACTGCTTGACCGAAATGACCTCGATCTTGGTGAGCTTGACCGTGGCTGCCGGCTTGTCGATCACCTGAGCGAAGACACCTGGGGCCGCCAGCGCCCCTATGAAAACAATAGCTGCAAGTCTCTTCATTTGCACCAACTTACTTAAGGGTCAATACACTGTCAAGTATAGCATCAGGCGACGGGTATTTCCGAGTATCCGATCTTCTCTTTGAGCTTCTTGACCCCGGGCAGCTTCTGGTCCAGCTCCAGCCCCTTGTTCAGGTATTCCAGGGCGAGGTCCTTTCGACCCAGGGCGCAGTAGATCTCGGCGATCTTCTTGTAGAAAAAGGCATTGTCCTTGCGGGAGAAGTTGAAGCGGATCATGTCGCGGATGTACTTGATCGTGGTTTGGGCAGGCAGGCATGCCGCCATCTTGAAGCAGGTGATGCTGCGCAGCCTCTCGACCACCTCGTCCATGAAGTGGTGGAAGTAGGGCTGCTTCATCTCCAGGACGCAGATGTGCTTGTACAGCTCGCAGGCCCGGATGTACTCCCCCTTCTTCTCCAGCGCTTCGGCCATGAGGAAAAGGCAGTCCATGTAGTCCTCGTGCCCGAGGTAGTACTCGAGGGAGTAATCTTCGCATCGGGTGCACAACTCGTCGAAGAGCTCGAGGGCTTCATCGTACTCGGAGTTCAGCAGATCGTAGAAGATCAGCTTGGACTGGCAGTACAGATCGTCCTCCCGAGTCCTCAGGTACTCCCGGTAGTTGAACTTGGACTTCCGGAAGTATACGTAGTACGTCCGGTCGTAGTCGTTGCGCTTCTCGGGGTTGATCAGGGTCTCGTAGGCGTCCAGAAGCGCGCGCATCTGGTCGTCGGAGACCTGCCTATTGAACGTCTTCAGGTCCGGGTGAAGCTCTTTTGCTTTCTTGCGAAACGAGCGCTTGATGTCCCCGGCCGTGCAGGTCGGTTCAAGGCCCAGCACCTCGTAGTAGTTGACCAACGCTGTCCACTCGTAAAGACTTATCACAGTGAATAATACATGATGTTGATAGTACTGTCAAGGAGAAGCTTTCGCAGAAAATGCGCATAACATGCGCAAAGCACGCGCAAAACACGCGAGGAAACGGGGCATCTCCCCCCGCGGCCGTCCGGTTGTGCAGCCCCGGTGTGGTGTGGTAGTGTACCGTATGTTTGGCTTCCTGATCAAGAAGGCGTTCTTCGACATGTGGGACAACCTGATCCGGATCGTGATCCTCAACCTGGGATTCATCGTGACCTTCGCGATCCTGGTGTACTTTCCCCTGCTCTTCCAGTCCACCCCACCTCTGTTCTACCTGTCCCTGGGGGTCGGGATGGCGCTGCTGTTCGTGTACTCGGGGATGGTGAGCGCCATGGTATGCAGGATCGCCGACTACGGCAAGCCGGAGTTTCGCGAGGCTCTGGAGCACCTCAAGGAAACCTACCCGACGAGTCTCCTGTTCGCGCTCCTGAATCTTGCCCTCGTCTTCCTGTTCAGCATCGCCTTTCCCGTATACGGCCAGATCCGCTCCTTTGTCGGTCCCCTGGCCTCTTCGTTCCTGTTCTGGATCCTGGTGTTCTGGCTTCTGGCCATCCAGTACTTCTTTCCCGTCCAGTCCAGGCTGGACAAGAAGTTCCCCAAGATCCTGAAAAAGGCGTTCCTGATCTTTCTGGACAACCCCCTGTTCAGCGTAGGGCTCCTGCTCGGCGCCCTGGCGACCCTGGCCATCTCCGTGTTCACCGCACTGCTGCTTCCCGGGATCGCCTCGATCCTGCTCTGGTGGAACGTCGCGCTCAAGCTGCGGATATACAAGTACGACTACCTGGAAGAGCACCCGGAAGGACGCAGGAACATCCCCTGGGATGCACTCCTGGTGGAGGACCGCGAGAGGGTCGGCAAGCGCACGCTCAAGGGCATGATCTTTCCCTGGAAGGAATAGCGCGGAGTGGGCACCGGGACAGCCGCCGGGCACGCAACCTAGCGGGTGACGTGCAGGCGCTTCCCGACCTCTTCGGCTTCCTGGGCGCTGGAGAGAATCGCCGAATACTTGATGAACATGCCTTCCTTTTCCATGCTCTTCATCAGCCGGGACAGGGCCTTGGAGGCCCCGGCGAGGTTCTTGATCACGAAGGCGAAGCTCCGCTTGCCCGCTACCATCCCGGAGGAGTTCAGGAAGTGCCCGACCTTCTCCGGGATCTTGCCGCCGAAGTTGCCCGCAGGCTCGGTGCCCACGGCGAGGTACTGGTAGATCGTGAGCTTGGTGTTGACGTCCCGGGTACCGTCGACGATGTCCACCTGGTGCCCCTGGCTTTCCATGCCCCGGGCGAGAGACCGGGCGATGCTCAGAACGCGATCCCGGGAGCTCAATGCAAAGAACACAACGGCCGCTCGCATGGAAACCTCCTGCTGTTCGGCATCGTCCCCCGGCTGGCCGGCGATCCTTCCCGGCTGAGCAGCGCCGCCTCGGCCGGATTGGTGTGCGTCGCCAGCCCCCAGGACGACAAGTTCCTCTGAAGTATACGTGGCAGGTTCCGAAAAGGTCAATAGAAAGGGGGCTCTGGTGAGATCATCCCGCCCTGTCGCTCCGCCGTCGGCCTTGCCTCCGGCCGTTCTCCTGACGGTCCTTCTGTTTCCGGCCGCCCTGATCCTCGCGGGCTGCGCCGAAAGCGTGCCGTCCCCGTTCATGCCCTCGAAGGTATACGAGATATCGAAGGAGTCCGCCGGGGACAACTTCCGAATCCTGCGCACGGATCGCTGGATCTACCTGACCTACCCCGATCTCGGGGCCCTCTCGCTGAACCTGGTCCGCCTGGGCTTTCCCGAGGCCGGCGGCCCGCTCCACGGCCCTTCGCTCCAGGTGATGGACATCACCTACCTGGACCGCATCACCGAGACGCCGGAAATCGGGGAGGGGTTTGGGATAGCCCCGCTCGTTCTCCGGGGGGGGCTGCTCAACGTATTCTACTCCGACAGGGAGAGAGAGGGCACGCCGGTGCTCAAGTGGGTCAGTAATCCGACCCAGGAAGACAAGTGGTGGATCGACATCCTCCCCTACTCCGGCGAGCCGCTGGCCGTGCTGCCGGCCGGGGAGGACGACCTGGATCTGTACCTCCTGCGCGACGAAGCCCTGGTTCGCCAGAGCCTGGTGACCGGCGAGTCCGAGGAGCTGCTGAGCCCCTGCGATCCCGCCCGGGAGGTCTGCGTGGTGGGAGCCGCTGAGCCCGCGGGGATCACGTTCTTCGACCGCCGGAGCCAGCGGCTGTACGCATTCCTGCGCGGCCGCGCGGATGGCGGGGCCAGGGTGGTCTACACCGCAGGGGCCGCGCATCACAGCATCCTGCTCGACGGCCGCCTGCGGGTCCTGCTGTTTTCCCCCCAGGAGGCCACGCTTGTGCTCCTCGAGGAGCAGCCCGGCTCAGGCCCTTATGTCTTTGCCGTCACTCCGGTCACTCTCTGCGAAGGCACCACTTCCGTTTTTCTCGGCTACACCGGGGAGCGCCCGTACTTTCTCTACAACGAACGGGCGGTGGACCAGGACGGTGCCAGGAGCTACCTGCTCACCCTCCTGACCCCCACCCAGGGCCGGGACGGGGAGACCCGCTACCAGAGAGCCCACCTCCTGCAGCTCGACAGCCCGGTTCGCCGCTTCAGCGTGAGCGAGGCCGGCTCGTCCCTGCACGTCTTCTTCGTTCAAGAGACCCTCAAGATGCTGACCGTGGAGCTGGACGCCCTCAGTTCAGAATGATGATCTGAGATCCGAGATACTCATCCAGGAAGTCGAGGAGGCCTTCCAGGTCCGTCGCCACCTGCACCGGGGAAATCTCCGGGCTCTCGAAATCCTCCTGGAGCCTGCCGAGACGTTCCACGACGTGTTCGGGCACGGCATCGGCCCTGGAAAGCCGGGCGATCAGATCCCCGGCGGCGTCTTCCGGATCGTACGGAACGTTCTTGTTCTCGCAGATCTTGCCCAGGATTTCCGCCAGCACGGTCTTCAGGATGACCTGGGCCTCGAGAACCTTGTCCTCATTCAGCCGCCGGCGGGCCCTGTTGATCAGAGAATCGAAAATGTTCACGCTGAGCATCAGGTCCTTGTGGAAGAAATAGCCCTTGCTCAGGTCTTCCTTGGCCCCTTTCAGGATTCCGAGGTAGATCTGGGTCGAGTTGTAGTAGTCGAAGAACTTGCGATTGACGAAATTGTCGAAGTGCGGGCTGGAGGAGCCAAAGGTGGACTTGAGCAGGCTGAGGCAGTTGGTCTTCCAGGATTCGAAGAGCTCCGGGTCGATACTCCTCTTGCTGCCTGAGAAGTAGAGCTTCTTGCAGGTATCCTTGATCTTCTCGCCCTGCTCGATGAGCTCATCGAACCGGCCCAGCACCTTGGCCGTGGTTCGGGATGTACCGTCTCCTTTCACCGTTTTCTCAAGCACCTTTCCCTTAAAAAGATACTCCGCGACAACGGTGGTGTCAAATAGAAAAGGGTTTGCCTGAAATAAGCTATCTGGCCGATACTAAAGGCCCCACCGTGCCCTCACCGGCCGCAACGTCACTGGC
>Ga0209164_1003185_pt1 | contig 15901 bp, 10 predicted proteins | sample MTBNYHSulfiMetaG_FD_187458 | JGI IMG/M metagenome (GOLD analysis project Ga0209164, IMG submission 187458) | Enrichment culture microbial communities from rom New York Harbor, USA that are MTBE-degrading - MTBE-NYH (New York Harbor Sulfidogenic)... | ecosystem: Environmental > Aquatic > Marine >...
ACGTGGCGCCCCCACCGGTACCGGCCACGCCCCAGCCCCTGAGGGTGGGGGAGACCCGCCAGGGAACCATCGCCGAAGACGGTCCGGTGCTGTACGAGGGGAACCTGGACGTGCCGTACCAACTCTACACCTTCGAGGGGCGGGCCGGCCAGCAGCTGGTGGTGGCCCTGGAGTCGACGGACTTCGACACCTACCTCGCTTTCGGTCCCATGGTGGGGAACGACGTGGAGATCACCGCCACCGACGATGATGGCGGGGGTGACACGAACTCGCGCCTGCGCGTGAACATCTCCGAGGACGGTACCTACGGCATTCAGGCAAGACCCCTCGGTTCCGGAGGCACCGGCAGCTTTTCCATCACCCTTCGGGAGGCCATGGCGGCCACCCCTCTTCCCATCTCCGCCGGTCAGGACGCGCAGGGGCGCCTCGGCGAGGACGACCCCGACGAGAGCGGGAAGTACTTCAAGGACTGGATCTACCGAGGGACGGCGGGGGAGACCCTCCGCATCTGGCTCCGCTCCGAGGATTTCGACGCCCTTCTGTCCGTGGGCCGCATGGCGGACAGCATCTACGACGTGCTGGACGAGAACGACGACGGTGGGGAGGAAGGCACCGACTCCTACCTGTTGATCACCCTTCCCGAAGACGGCGAGTACGTAATCCGGGCCAGCTCCTTCGGTTCCGGCGCCACGGGGGACTATACGGTGAGGGTGGAGTCATTGAGGTAAGGGGGGGAGGCGTCGGGGGGGTTGGGGCCCCGGCGCGAGCGGCAAGATCGGAATGGGGGGGCGGCCGGGTGCCGCCCCCCTGCCCGACGTGCTCCTCTTAGGAGCAGTAGATCATTTACTGAGGTTGATTGGCTTCGTCTCCGATATCTGGCCATTGACGTCGGTAACCGTCAAGGTGACGGTGTAGCTGCCGAACCCGCGACGGAAGCTGAACTCGTGCTGGCCAGCGGCGCTAGAACCGCTCACGGTCCAGGTCTGGGAGTCGGTATTGCCCTCACCTTGGATTTCCACCTTGACCGTGGAGAGACCATCTCCCGATACTGCCCAGTCGACGATCACACGGGCGAATTGGGGGTTGCTCGTGTTGGTGAGAGCGAACTTGTCAATGGATAGGTCCCCGGGTTCGGGATCTGAGCCGGGATCCTCCGCCTCCACGGTCACCTGCTGGGATGCGGTACCGGTGGCCTCGTCGTCGTCCGTGACGGTGAGCGTCACCGTGTAGGTGCCGGCGGCGGAGAAGCTGTAGGAGGGGCTGACGCCCGAGGCGGTGGAATTATCCCCGAAGGACCAGGCGTAGCTAGAGATCGTGCCGTCGCTGTCGGAGGAGCCGGAGCCATTGAAGGTGCAGTTCAAGTAGGTGCAGCCATACGTGAAGCTCGCCGTCGGCGCCTTGTTGTCGGGCGGCGGCTCTGACCCTCCATCGAACAGGCTGTACAGCAGGTGGTTGTTCGTGGTCCGGGACGAGGCGACGATTCCCCTGGTGGTAGCATCGTAGAGGGCCTGCCGCACGTCCGTCGGCGCGGCCCCCGGATGCGCCTGGAGGTACAGCGCCGCCGCCCCCGCGGTGTGGGGCGACGCCATGGAGGTGCCGCTCATCGTGGCGGTCGCCGTCGAGCTGGTGTAGTACGCCGAGGTGATGCTGGAGCCCGGGGCGAACCAGTCCACGCAGTTCCCGTAGTTGGAGTAGCTGGCCTTCGCGTCGGTGCTGGTGGTGGCGCCGATGGTCATGGCCTCGGGCACCCGGGCCGGGGAGTAAAGACAGGCGTCCCGAGAACTGTTGCCCGCGGCTACGGCATAGCTCACGCCGGCGGCGATGGAGTTCTTCACCGCGTTGTCGAGCGTGGTGCTCGGGCCCCCGCCCAGGCTCATGTTGGCCACGGCAGCCCCGGCAGCGTGCCCCCTCACCCAGTCCACCCCGGCGATGACGCCGGTCGTCGTCCCAGACCCGTTGCAGTCGAGCACTCGCACGGCCACCAGGGATACCGCCTTCGCCACTCCGTATGTCGTGCCCCCCACCGTCCCCGCCACGTGGGTGCCGTGCCCGTTGCAGTCGGCGCCGTTGCCGCCGAAGGCGTCAAACCCGAAGGAGACCCTCCCGCCGAACTGCGTGTGGTCATAGCGGATCCCCGTATCGATGATGTACGCAGTAACCCCGGCCCCGGTCTGTTCGTAGGTGTAGCTCTTGTCCAGCGGCAAAGCCCGCTGGTCCACCCGATCCAGCCCCCAGGTAGCGTTGGTCTGGGTGTCCCAGGCCCACACCTCCTGATCGGCCTCGACGTAGGCCACCATGGGGTTGCGCCGGAGGGCTTCCACCGCGGGGGTCGGGAGGGTGGCGGCGAACCCCTTGATGGCGTGGCGATAGGTGAAGTGCAGCCTGCCGCCGGCGGCCCTGACCATCCGCTCGGGCATGTCACCGGGATCCTTGCCCTGATCGGCGAAGACCACGATCCAGCGGTCGGCCAGGGATTGAGGCCCCCGGATCAAGGCCTGATCCGGTGCCGCGGCCGAGGAGAGGTCCTGGGTTGTCTCGGGCTGAAGGGGAGTCTGAGCGTCCTGGCAGGACGCGAGGACCAGGAATGACGCCGCGGCAGCCGCAGCGAGCAAACGCTTCATGGAAGACCTCCTGAGAGGTTGCGAACGACCGGGTACGGGTGCACCGATCCAAACGAGAAGAAAAGGGTCATCCATCAAATACTCCCGGCGTGAACCCCGGACGCAAGAAGAAAATGAGGCCCCGTGCAGCATTGACGTAGGAATGTCCGATACCGCTGGTGCTCCGACCCCCCGGCCGTTCTCCCCCCCCGAGACCCCATAACTACCAACCGATGCAGCTCCCCTGGACGCTTGGCAGATTGGGGGCGTTATGGCTCCCCAACTTGACAGGGGTCCTTACGCGCTATCATCGCTTGGCGGGTTTGGCGCCCAGGAGACCCCCAATCCGCCACGCGACGGCGACTCCGGTCTACCTTGGCGGATTGGGGGTATGCCCCGGGGCCCCAGCCCAGGCCGAGTCATGGGTCTCGGGGCGAAATCCTGTGGGTTGTTGGCCATGCGGATGGCTGGATGGGTCACTATCGGGGGTGGAAGGGGGGGTCAGAGGCGGGACCGGCGCGCAGCATAATTGCCGACGGAGGCTCAGCAGGCCCCGGGATGGCCTTCCTCCAAGAACCTGCGGCCCGGGATGAGCCCCGGGCCGCAAGTGAGAGACTGCGCTCTGCCTCACCTGGCGGGCAGCACCCGGGCCTCGTTGGGGGCCAGGGGCATGATCTTCAGGCCGACCACGAACATGAACCCGATCACTCCGATGACGCCGAGGGTCTGGAGGATCTCGAGGTAGCTGATGGAGTAGCTCACTACGCCCTCCCGGAAGACCACGTCGGCGACCTCCCATCCGGGAAAGAGCTCGGGCGGGTGGATGAGACCGGGGATCACGATGAGGAATCGCTCGCACAGGACGCCGAGCACCACGAGCACGGAGGCGAACACGGTCCAGGGAACGGACGTGCCCGTCCTCCGGATGAAGAGGAGGATGGCGGGGATCACGCAGCCGATGGTGATGAGGCCGACCCAGAAGAGGAAGCTGTGGGATCCTCCGAAAAGGAAGAACATGCCGGCTTCGTGGTCCGCAGCCAGGTAGACCCGGTGAGCGTTCTCGATGAGTAGGACGTAGAGCGTTACCAGGAGGAAGATGGACAGGAGTCGCCTTCCCATCCAGATGATGAGGTCGTGGTCCAGATGACGCCCGGTGGCCCGGAAAAGGGAGACGATGACCAGGATCATGAGTGCGGCGCCGGAGGAGAGCGCGGCGGCCACGAAGCTGGGCGGAAGGAGGGAGGAGTTGTAGAGCTCCCTGGGAACGAAGGCGAAGATGGCTCCGGTGCCGGTGTGGGTGCCGATGGCCCAGAGGACCACCACCAGGGAGGTGATCTTCGTCAGGGTGCCCTTCTCCTTGAACAGGGCCCAGAGGTACAGAACACAGATCATGATGTGTCCGGAGTACAACGCCGGGTTGATGGAGAACATGGACGTGGCGTTGACGTACGTGAAGGGCTTGGTGAAGACCCTGTCGATCCTGCCCTGGTCGGTGAAGATGGAGAGGAGTCCCGCGATGAGGAAGAGCATGGCCAGGTACGCGGCGATGCGGGCGAAGGGCTTGTACTCCATCTTCCCGAAGACGCCGTACAGCCCCGAGACCACCAGGGACCCTGCCGAGAGACCGATGTAGAAGATCGCCATGGAGATCTGCAGCCCCCACGGCACCCGGTTGGTCATGCCGGACAGGTACAGCCCGTGGGCGTGCATGACGAGCGTGGCGATGAAGCCGGCTACCGCAAACCCGGCCAGGACGGCCACCGTCAGGTAGTAGGGAAGCGATCTTCCTTCGATCTTGGAAAACGAGACGTCCATTGCCATGGGGACTACCTCCCAGTCACCAGCCTACAATCCGATGTAGTAGACCTTCGGCTTCGTGCCCCAATCCTCCCGGATCCGTTTTACGAACCCTCCCGCCACCAACTGCGAGACCTCGGAGGTCCTGTCGTTCAGATCCCCGAAGACGAGCGCTCCGGCCCCGGCATTCTGGCACGCTTCCACGCAGGCCGGCCGCAGGCCCTGGTCCAGGAGATGCGCGCAGAAGTTGCATGCCTCCACCACCCCATGGGATCGCTTGGGGTAGTCCTGATTGGGCCAGTCCTCGTTCTCCTTGAAGTTGAAGAAGCGAGCGTTGTAGGGGCAGGCGATCATGCAATACCGGCACCCGATGCAGCGGTGGTGATCCACCACGACGATGCCGTCCTCCCGCTTGTAGGTGGCCTGCACGGGGCAGACCTGGGCGCAGGGAGGGTTGTCACAGTGGTTGCACATGAGGAGAACGGACTTCTCGCTCAAGCCGGAATCCTCGTCCTTGGGCTTGAGGCTGGCCCTCCGGATCCAGTGGACGTCCCACCGGGCGTCCCCGTGGAACGCCACGTTGTTCTCCTGGCGGCACGCGTCCATGCAGGCCGTGCAGCCCTCACGGCACCGGGTGAGGTCGATGACCATGCCCCACCTCTTCCCGGTCAGCACGCTGTCTGCGCTTGCCGTTTCCGCTGTGCAGGAGGTGAGGACGGGGAGGCTCAGCGCGCCGGATGCGCCGGCCAGCACTGAACCGCTTCTCCTGAGGAAGTCGCGCCTGTCCATCTCTCACCTCCCGTCCTGCGTCGCCTGCACGATCATGCCGACCCGGAGCAGCTCTCTGTCCAAGGCCCGCTCCGGGTAGTAATGGCATCCGAAGCAGTCGAGTCTCACGCTTGCAGCCTCGTGGCACCGGTCACAGAACTGGTCCCTGTTGGTGTGGCAGTCCCCACATCCCGCCAGGGTGATGCCACCCTTGATCCCGTACCGGACCACCTCATCCCGGATCTCCTTGAGGAGGTCCATGTGGTGGAAGCGCATGTACTCCGCGTCCCGGTAGCAGCTTTCCCACCGGGGATCCGGAGCTTCGAGGAAGACCTCCGCCGCCTGTCCCCGGGACAGGGCGAACCCGGCGACGCTGAGGCCGACGGGGAGGAGGATGAGGATGGTGAAGAAGGTGGCCCACTTGATCCGGTTCTTTTCCGTCAGCACCGAGCTGCGTTTCATGTGGAGCCTCCATTTCCCGCCGGCGGTAGCGACCCGGTCCCCCCCATGGAATCCGCCATGACGGGCCCCGTGTCTGCAGAGGTCCCTCCGGCAGCTCCGCTCGAGACATCCGTCATCTCACCAGCGTACGGCACGCCCTTCAGGTGGGTCCCGGCCTCCCGGCCGTAGCGCTCAGCCATGACCATGGCGGTGGTCCGGTACAGCATGTGGGCGAATTTGGAGTAGGGGAGGTAGATCAGAAGGGCGAACACGAACACCAGGTGGACGAAGTACGCCACCTGCCTATGGGGAACCATCCGAAGGTAATGCAGGACCTCGGAGGAGAATCCGGTGGCCACCACCAGGAAGAGGGTCCAGACCAGGGCCCAGTCGAAGTAGCTGCTGGTTCCGGCCAGGTGGCCGAAATAGAGGCGCTCCCAGATCATCAGGAGGAGGCCCAGGAGCACCGCGACGCCGCCGACGTTGGCCAGCAGCTTCCAGGGACTCCAGAAGCTGAAGGGGTAGACGAACTCGCCTCGGATGAGGGGGTTGTACGGACCGGTAAGGACCCAGAGCGTCACTACCGCCAGGGCGATGAAGCCGAAGAAGACGAAGAAGTGGGAGATGGAACGGGAGTGGTCCGTCTCGCAGGAGGTGAAACGATCGTGGGAAAAGACCTTGATGAAGACCGACCAGATGCTGGGGAACAACCCCTTCACGGGCCGGGGGTCATCACCCCACACCTCGGACTTCTTCACCCCCCGGACGAAGCGGACCAGCCCTACCACCGCGGCCAGAAAGGCAAGCAGGCCAAAGAAACCGAAGAAGCTGTTGATGAGCCAGTGTGGAAGGGAGGGCATGAAGGAGTAGACGATGATATCCTCCCCGGGGACCGCCAGCCCCAGGGCTTCTCCCAGGGTATCCCTGTACCGAATGGCAAGACCCAGGAGCACCGCGGGCATGGCCAGCAGGAGCGGTATGAAGACGGGTCGGCTCACCCACCGGGCCAGGAACCGGGGGAAGGCGTAGTGGAGGATGCACTGCTGTCTGATCCCCCCCAGGACGTCCCCGGGGCGGGTTCCCCGGGGACAGCTGGTGGAGCAGTCGTTGCAGTGATGGCAGAGCCAGACGTCCGGGTCCTTCATGAGGCGGTCCTTCATGCCCCAATTGGCCCAGGCCATTTCCTTCCGCGGAAAGGGGTGGCTGTCCGGAGACAGGGGACAGGCCGCGGAGCAAGTCCCGCACTGCATGCACTTCTTGAGGGAGTCCCCACCGCTCCGGCTCAGGGCCCGGATGAACTGCAGGTCGGGATCGACGAACACCGGCCTCCGGCCGTTGGGCGAGGCTCGGGCGTTTCGGGGCTTCATTCGCTCCAATGACACCGAGTCGGCCTGGGCCGGCAGCTCAGTACTCTCCATTGTTGTAGCTCCTGTGGCTACACGTTGGTCACCCCCCCATCACATCCCCTTGAACGGGTTGTAGCCGATCTCTTCGATCAGCCCCGCGAAGCTCTCGAAGATCTCCGGGAGCCTTGCGTACTCGTCGATCTGCACCTGGTGGAGCTCCACGCGCTCCACGTCCATGGCCATCTGCTGGAGCTTCTCCCGGACGTTCTTCTCCCGGACGGAGGCCAGCTCGCTCCCCTTGATGAAGTGGCACTGGTAGTCGTCGCCGTACTTGCAGCCCATGAGGATGACGCCGTCGAAACCCGCCGACATGGCCTGGGTGATCCACACGGTGTTCATGGAGCCCAGGCACCGCACCGGGATGACCCGGATCCATGGGCTGCTCTTGAGACGGTGCTGGCCCAGCAGGTCCAGGGCCGGGAAGGCGTCGTTCTCGCAGGCGAAGACCAGGATCCGTGGCTTCTCGTCCCACTCCTCGGGGACGTTCACGGCCTTGATCATGGCGCCCACGGTGTTCACCGAGTAGTCCTTGAAGGAAATGATTCGCTCCGGGCAGGCTCCCATGCACACGCCGCATCGCCGGCAGCGGGTGGCCTGGAGGAGCGGAGTCCCCTGCTCGTCCTCGTTCAGGACCCCGAAGGGGCACTCCTCCGTGCACCGCTTGCACTTGGTGCAACGCTGCATGAAGAAATCCGGGTAGGACTTGTCGCCGGCCCTCGGGTGGACGGCCTCGCCCCTGGAGGTCATCTCCACGCATTGGATGGCCTTGAGGGCCGCCCCCGTGGCGTCCGCCCTGCTCCCGAGACCGTCCGTGGGCTGGCGGGTCGCTCCCGTGGGGTAGATCCCGGTGCGCCGGCTCTCGTAGGGGAAGCAGATGAAGTGGGAATCCGGGAACCCGTATTCCAGGGCAGGGAGGTCGGGGCCTTGCCGGTAGCCCAGGTTGAGGATCTCGGTGCCCTCGTGAGCCTTGAGCTTCTCCACCCTTTCGGCGGCGTCCTGGCGCTTCGTCTCCGAGTCGCCGTGCACCATGGCCACCTTGGAATCCGCCAGGATCCGGAGGGCTTCCCCATCGGCAGCATTGGGGGCCATCCCGGCGGCCAGGACCACCAGGTCCACCTCCACTTCGATCTTCTCCCCCAGCATGGTGTCGCTGACCGAGAGCTTCAGCTTACCGCTCCCGTTGCGGGTCACCTCCTGAACGTCGCCCCGGGTGAGGAAGATGCCAGGGTCGTTCTGGGCTTTCCGGTAGAAGTCCTCGTACAGCCCCGGGGTCCGCATGAACTCATAGAAGATGTAGGCCTTGGCATCGTCGTCCCCTTCCCTCACGTACATGGCCTGCTTCAGGGAGGTCATGCAGCAGATGGAGGAGCAGTAGGGGGGTGACCCGTTCTCATCGCCCTTACCCTTGCAGCCCCCGCACTGGATGAAGGCCACGCTCTTGGCCTCCTTCCCGTCGGAAGGCCGGGTGATGCGCCCCTGCTCCTTCATCATGGCTTCCAGGTCGACGTTCAGGATGACGTCGTCCAGGCGGCCGTAGGGAAGGGTGTCCCGGGGGTCGTTGGGTCTCCACCCGGTGGCCTGGATGATGGCCCCCACCCGGAACTGGTCCACCACCTCCCCTTCCGAACCCCCGTTCGCCGAGGGCCGGAGCGTCACGTCGAAGAGGCCCGGGGCGCCCATGATCTTGCTGGTACGGGCTGAGGTGTAGACCTTGATCCGGGAGTTCCCCCGGACCTTGCTGATGAGCTCGTCGATTCCCGTGTCCTCGAGGTCCCGGAACGGAGCCTTGGTGGGGAAGGACTTGTGCTGCTTGGCGAGCCACCCGCCCAGGGTGTCGCTCTTCTCCACCAGCCTGACCTCGTAGCCGGCCTCGGCGGCCTCGGCGGCTGCCGTGAGGCCCGCCACCCCGCCCCCCACCACCAGGATGGTCTTGTCGATCTCCTGGTCCGGTAGGAAGGGCTCCGGGGCCTTCACCTCCTTGATCCGAGCGAGGTACATGCGGAGGTAGTCCTCCGCCGCCATCTGGGTGTCCTCGTCGTTGGGAGGGAGGCACCACACCACCTGTTCCCTCAGCCCCACCGCCTCCACCACGACGTCCTCGGGAAAGGCGTTGTCCGCGTAGCGGCGCGGGGAGATGCCGGCGATGACGACCTTGTTCAGGCCTTCCCTGGCGATGTCCTGGCGAATGGCCGCCAGGTCACGGCCCTCGCAGGAATGTATGGTCTTGCAGAACGGAACCTTGAACTCTCCGGTGGCTACCTGGCAAAGGGCGTCGACGTCCAGGGCCTCAGCGATTCCGTACCCGGTGCAGATGAATACGCCGATCTTGTCTTCCATGGGAGTCATCCTCTCTTGAGGCACTGGATCGCCTTGAGGGCCGCCGCCGTGGCTTCCTTGGTCGTTTCCGATACATCACAGGGATGTCGGGCGCACCCGGCGGCAAAGACACCTTCCACGTCCGTGGCCCCATCGAGGAAGCCGTATTCGTCGTACTTCAGGTCGAGGGGGATGGGTGTGTCGGTGGTGTTGGGCACCACCCCCACGGCCAGGACCGCCATGTCGAAACGGGGGCCCGGCTTCTGCCCGGCGATGGTGTCCTCCACGTCGAAGATGAGATCCCCGGTGTCCGGGTCCTCGGCGATGGCCGCCACCTTACCCTTCACGAAGGAGATGGAGTCGTCCTTCAGGAGGTCGGTGTAGAACGCCTCCAGGCGGCCCAGGGTGCGGATGTCGATGTAGAAGATGGTCACCTTGGCGCCGGGGTTGCTCTCTCTCACGTACCTGGCCTGCTTCAGGGAGGCCATGCAGCACACCGCCGAGCAATACGGTAGGTGATTTTCGTCACGAGAGCCGGCGCACTGGACGAACGCCACGTTCTCCGGGACCTTGCCGTCGGAGGGCCGCAAGATCTTCCCGCCCGTGGGCCCTCCCGGGGCCGCAAGCCTCTCCATCATGACGTTCGTCACGACGTTCTTGAAGCGGCCGTACCCGAGGTTCGGCAGGTTGGCGGCGTCGTAGGGCTTCCAGCCGGTGGCCACCACCACGGCTCCCACGTCCAGGTGGAACTCCTTTTCCTTCATGCCCAGATCGATGGACCCCGGAGGCGCCACTTCCACGATGGTAGCCACGTCGGCCTCCGACAGGGCGTCCCGGTCCAGGACATGCAAGGGGGGATAGGCGGCGTCCGTGGGGTAATAGAGGGCCTTCGTGGTTCCCACCCCGAGGTTGAACTCGTCCGGCCGTTCCGAGGTCAGCCGCTCCATCACTTCGTCCCCCAGGGGGACGTCCCCCGTGACGTACCTGGGCAGGGTCCTGAGCCGGGCCCGGAAGTCCCCGGCCTTTCCCGTGATCTCCTCCACCGTCGTCATGGTGTGGACGGTGATCCTGGGGTTCCGGCGGATCCTTCGGATGTTGAGCTCGAACCCACAGGTGGGTGGGCACATCTTGGGGAAGTACTTGTGGGACCGCATCACGCGTCCTCCCAGGTAGGCCTCCTTCTCCACGAGGACCACCGGGTAGCCGACTTCGGCGGCCTCCACGGCCACCGTCATGCCGGCGATTCCCCCTCCGATGACGAGAATCGGTCTTGCGTCAGGATTCATGAAGCACTCCGGCGAGAAAGGTTGGAGGACCCTTTTCGTTGGGTTGGAGGGTTTGGCATTGGGTACCTGCGTTGGGGGCAAGTGCCAGGATCGTTAGCGGCATTATGTGATGGAATTCTCGCAAAGTCAAAAGGGGGGGTCAAAATCGTGCTGGGAGCCCCCGTGGCATGCATGGGGACGGTTCTCCTCCCCGCCCTGGGCGGCCTTCTGTCAAACACGTTACATGAACACTCGTCGACCAGCCGTTTCGGCCTTATCTTGCCCGCGGGGCGCTGCTGCCGAAGCGCTGCGGCCGCCTCGCAGCCGGCACTTCCGGTTCTCGTTCAGGAGGTTCACGCACCAGCTCGATCGTGGGAGCCATCTAGACGGAGATCGTACCCTATGAGGCCTGACAGCGCGGATCCGGCCAGCCACCGGTGGCGAGTGACGAAAGTGCTGGGGCGATTGAGGCTCGTCTGGAAGGTCAACGGGGTCTTCTTCATCATTCTCGTGGTGGTCCTGAGCGCTTCCGCGTACCTCACCAACCTGGATCTGGAGCGTGCGGACCTGGCGTCGGCCCGGCAGTTCTCCCGCCGAACCTCCGACCGGATGATTGAGGGCATCCGGGACCTCATGATGCGGGGGGATCCTTCGGACCTCCCGAGCCTTGTCCACCGGATGTCGGCGGGAAACCCAGCCTATCGGAACATCCTGCTGTATTCGCACGCTGGCGACGTGGTGGCTTCCGGGACAGGAGAGCGTACCTCGGACGTGGCGCCCGAGGCCTGGCCGTGCAGAAGCTGCCACGGCCAGCCCTCCCCGGTCCTCCCGGTGGGATCCCAGCGCCCTGATGAGGTCATCCACCATCCCGACGGCGAGCGGGTCCTTTCCCTGGTGACCCCGGTCTACATGGAGGAGGGGTGCACCTCGGGCGGCTGCCACGCCGGCGCCCATCCCTCCGGGGTGCTGGGCTTCGTTCAAGCGGACTTCTCCCTGGCGTCCCTGGACGCCATGATCGCCCTCCGGACCCGCCACGCGGCGGTCATGATCCTGGTCCTCCTCTTCCTGGGCGCCGGCGCCACCCTGGTCATGACCAACCGCCTCATCGAAAGGCGGATACAGGCCCTGCGGGAAGGAGCCCGAAGGTTGGCTGCCCACGACTACTCGTTCCGCTTCAGCGACCCGGCTGAGGACGGCATCGGCCAGCTGGTGGGCGTGTTCGACGACGTGACCTCGGAGCTCTCCCTCACGCTCACGGAGCTCACCAGCGCAAGGGAGCACCTCCAGGCCATCGTGGAGAACTCCGCCGACATCATCATCACGGTGGATCCCACGGGGCTCATCACCACCTTCAACCCCGGGGCCGAGGCCGTCCTGGGATACAGCCGGGAGGAGGTCATCGGGAGAAGGATCGAGATGCTCTTCGCCGATCCCAAGGAACGGGATACGGCCATCGCCCAGCTCGAGGACACCGACCACGTGGTGAACTACTTCACCCACTTCGTGACCAAGGACGGGAGGGTCCGGAACGTGCTCCTCACCCTCTCCCGCCTTCGCTCGCTGGACGGTGAGCCCATCGGGACCCTCGGGGTGAGCAAGGACGTCACCCGGGAGCTTCGGCTGCAGCGCCAGGTCCTGCGGTCGGAACGGATGGCGGTCCTTGGCCAAGCCCTCACGGGGATCCAGCATTCCATCAAGAACATGCTGAACAACATGAAGGGCGGATCCTACATGGTGAAGCTGGGTCTTCAGAAGGACAACCGGGACCTGCTCATGGAAGGATGGGAAATGGTCCAGCAGGGCATCGAGAACATGACCCAGATGTCCATGAGCATGTTGGACTTCGCCCGCACGCGGAAGCTTGCCCTGAAGCCCACCGATCTGGCCGGGGTGGTGAGGGAGGCCGGGCGCACGGTGGAGAACCGCTTCCGTGACGAGGGGGTGGCACTGGGGCTGGAAATCTGCGAGGATGTACCCGAGGTGGTGTGCGACTGCGAGATGATCCGCACGGTGCTCCTGGATCTCCTGGAGAACGCCGTGGACGCATGTACCTGGAAGGAGTACCCTGAAGGAGAGGAGCCTGCGGTGACCCTGAGCCTCCGGAGGGCGCGGGGGGTCGGATACGTGGAGGTGGGTGTCAGGGACAATGGCGTCGGCATGACCGAGGAGGTCCGAGAGAAGATCTTCATGCCCTTCTTCACCACGAAGGAGAAGCGGGGCACGGGCATGGGCCTGGAGGTGGTATCGCGAATCGTAAGCTCCCACGAGGGGAGAACAACCGTAGAATCCGAGCCCGGGAAGGGGTCAACGTTCATCGTGATGCTCCCCGTCGAAGGGCCGAGTCAATGAGAGGAGGAGGAGGGTGCCGAAACGAGTATTGGTCGTCGACGACGAGGAGAACACCAGGAGATTCCTTTCCGTGGCCCTGGAGGAGAACGGCTACGAGGCCGTGACCGCCGCCGACGGCGACGAGGGATTGAAGAAGATCCAGGAACTGAAGCCCGACCTGGTCCTGCTCGACGTCATGATGCCGAAGAAGACGGGGTTCTCCCTCTTCAAGCAGATCAGGCGGAGCGACGAGTACAAGAACATCCCCGTCATCATGATCACGGCCGTTGCCGGTGTCCTGGAGGAAGAAGAGAGCCAGGCGGAGGGAGACACGCTGGAGCGGCCCTTCGACAGCCTCCGGGGCAGCCTTGCCAAAGCCATCCAGCAGATGCGGGAGGAAGGCCTTGTGCGGCCCGACCTCTTCGTGGACAAGCCCATCGATCCCGAAGACCTGATCAGGGAGGTCAAGAAGCTCATCGGGTAGCGCGGCGCACCGGCTGCTCGTTAGGATTGAGCCGTGCCATGGGCACGGTCCGGTGGCCTGCCCGTCCTCCAGTCCAGAGGTTGGAACATGCGGCGAGCTCAGACCCTTGGCCTGTCTCTCTTGTTGGTGGGTGGACTGAGCGCTTGCGGCGAAGGCGCCACCGATCCCCCGTCCGTCCTGGAGAGGGAGGAGGTCATCTACGCCGACCCATCCTTCTCCTGGGTGATCCAGGAGATCTTCAACCGGAGGGGGTGCGCCGCCTCCGCCTGCCACGGGTCCACCCGGAAGGCGGGGCTGGATCTCAGGGGGGGGAATGCCCGCGCCAGCCTCGTCAGCGTCTCGTCGACCCAGACCTCCGGCGTCCGGGTCCTACCGGGGAACGCCCAGGAGAGCTACCTCATCGTGAAGGTGGAAGGTCGCCAGACCGTGGGCGAGCGGATGCCGCTGGGTTGGCCACCCCTGGACAACATCGACCTCGCGAACCTCAGGAACTGGATCGATCAGGGAGCCAAGGGGAACTAGGGGGAGGGCGAATCCTCCCCCTCCCCCGGCCTGCCCGCGGGGCCCATGCCTTCCCGGGGGACCTCGGCCAGCGTACGGATCTTCAGGGACGCTCCCACCTCCTCCGGCACCAGCCCGGTACGGAGGAAGACGGTCCGGGGGCGGCCGGGAAGCAGATCGAAGAAGTTCTCCGCAGCGTGGAGCCCCTCCGCCGACACGTAGACATCCTTGGCCAGAACGTCCGACTCGAGGGTGAGGAGGACACCGCCCTCGGACGGGGCCAGGGCCATGCGGATCGCCGGGGTTCCCAGCTCCAGCTCCCCCGGCGGCAGGAGGTACAGGAGGGCCGAGGGGCCGGAGTCGCCGTGACTCGCCTCGCCTCCCGCAGCGTCCCTTCGCAGTGCCGCGTGCAGCACCACCCGCCGGGGATCGGCGCTCCCCAACAGTTCGGGGGTGGCTCCCTGCCACAGTTTCCGGCTGCCGTTGGGTGGCAGGGTGACGGGCAGAGGAGCTTGCCAGAGGACCACGCCGCCGAAATCCAGGATCTCGAGGTGGAGGGTGCCTTCCACGGGCTCGAGGAGGTCCGAGACTCCCCAGACCTCCACCGTGTCACCCCTCAGCACCGGTGAGACCAGCAGAGGCGCGAAGGCCTCCCGGGCGGCGTAATGCAGAGCCTTCCACCGCCCGAAGTAGTCCCGGCCGGACCACGAGACCACGGGCCAGGTGTCGTTGAGCTGCCAGTAGAGGGTGCCCATGGTCCGGGGCATGGCCCTCCTGTGGGCCTCGAAGGCCATCCTCATCCCCCGGGCCTGGAGGAGCTGGCTCACGTACACGAAGTCCTCGAAAGCGGAGGGAACGGGGTAGTCCCACCCCATGTAGAGGCGGATGAGCTCGTTTCCCACCGGGTGCTTCTGGTGGACCAGCATGACGGGATCGAGAAGGGAACGGTCCCCGGGCTCCGTGAAGGCTTCGATGGTGTGCACGGAAGGGAAGGCCTGGAACCCGTACTCGCTGGAGAACCTGGGGAGCTTCTCGGTAAAGACCTCGAAGGGCTCCCTCCCATGCCAGACCCCCCAGTAATGGCTGTCGCCCCGATTCAGGCTCTCGGGGCGGCCCCACCCCAGGCTTGGGGAGGAGGGCCAGTAGGGACGGTCCGGGTCCAGGGCGGCCACCTCCTCTGGAAGGACTCGGTGGAAGATCGCCTCGTAGGCCTCCCACACCGCCGCCGAGTCCTGCGGGGAGTCGTACATCCGGGCCCAGCCCCAGTTGTGCCAGCCTTCGTCGATCTCGTTGTTCCCGCACCAGAGGGCGAGGCTCGGGTGGCCCCGGAGGCGTCGCACCTGGTCCTCGGCCTCGGCCCGGACGTTGGCCAGAAAGGCCGAGTCCCCCGGGTACATGCCGTTGGCGAACATGAAATCCTGCCAGACCAGGATACCGTGCTCGTCCGCCAGGTCGTAGAAGAGGTCCTCCATATAGATCCCGCCGCCCCACACCCTCAGCATGTTCATGTTGGCGTCCACCACGTCCCGGAAGAGGGACCGGTGGTCCTCCGTCGTGGCCCTGGGGGAGAAATGGTCCAGGGGGACGGCATTGGCTCCCTTCATGAAGACGGGCACCCCGTTCACCCGGAAGGAGAAGGATTCCCCCACCGAGTCTGGCTCCGTCACCAGCTCCACGGTCCGCACGCCGGTGCGGGTCCGGAGGGTGTGGGTCCTGCGGCCGGCCTCCAGGGCGGCCTCCACCGTGTAGAGGTGGGGCCGGCCCAGGCCGTTGGGCCACCAGAGCTCGGGGGTGGGGATCTGCAGGGGAACCGCGAGCCGGTTGGGCCCCGCCACGGGAACGTGCTGGAGGTCGACCGAAGCGAAGGCCCCCTCCGGGCTGGAGAGGGTGACGGTGACGGGAACACCCCCTCCGGCGGCCCGCCGCTCGGCCTCGTCCCGGGTGAACCTGAGCTCCACCTCCGCCGTGAGGGAGGCCGTCCCCTCCCGGACGGAA
>Ga0209164_1003186_pt1 | contig 15894 bp, 13 predicted proteins | sample MTBNYHSulfiMetaG_FD_187458 | JGI IMG/M metagenome (GOLD analysis project Ga0209164, IMG submission 187458) | Enrichment culture microbial communities from rom New York Harbor, USA that are MTBE-degrading - MTBE-NYH (New York Harbor Sulfidogenic)... | ecosystem: Environmental > Aquatic > Marine >...
ATCAAACGTCGTTACAAGATCCCGTCTCTGACTGTGCTCTGGAATAAAAAACAAAAAACCATAACCCGTTAAACCAAAGGGGCAGGAAGAGGTTTTTCCTCTTGACCTCTGGCAGCCATATCAGGTTTCTGTCTTATCACACGCCAACGATCAGGCCCGACCTTTCGCCCGACCCCTCGCTGGCTCCTGCCACTGTCACATCAACTCCTTCCGGTCGCATGCTCACGATAGTCCTTCTCCATCCTTGCCAGATTGTCGTAGAAGATCCTCGCATGGGTTCTCATGGCCTCTGCGGCCGCGTCCGGGTCGCCGGCCAACACCGCATCCACAATGGGGCCGTGCAGGCCGGGCGGATGGATGGAACTGGGGGGATTCGGCCGCATTTCCTCGATGATCTTTCTGCTCATCCTGAGGAGGGAATTGACGAGGGCCTCCAGAAATCGATTCCCGCACATCTCGGCCAGGATGAAATGCACCCGGGTTGCCGAGGCGATATCTTCGCTCAGAGAGGCGCCGGCCGGATGCTCTGCGTTGTAGGCCTTCAGCAGGCGTTCGTTCCATTCGGGACTGGTGTGGAGAGCGGCCAGGCGCGCCACCTCCGGTTCGATGAGAATGCGGACATGGTGCAGTTCATGAACGGATATCTTGTTGGCCAGAAAAAGATCCTGGCAGGCATTGGCCAGATGTTCAAAGGTCAGATCGGTCACATAGGCGCCGCCGTTCGGCCCCTGGCGGATCGTCACAAACCCCGCATTTTCAAGGGTGCGAACGGCCTCTCTCACGGCAACGCGGCTCACCTGAAATTGCTCTGACAGATCCTTTTCCGAGGAGAGCCTGTCTCCGGCCTTGAACTCGTTGGCCAGAATGGCGTTCTTGAGCTGCTGAAAGATCACGTCCGAGATTCGCGGTTGTTTGACGGGTTTAAAATTGCGCATCAATATCTCCTTTGCCTCCCATGATAATGAAAATCCGGCTCAAGTTCAACTTGAATCCAAAGGGGAGGCGTTCGGGGTTCACTCATTCAAAGGGATGGTTATTCCGGGGATAACCGGCATCCTCTTGCCCATCCTGGATGCAGGAATTTTCCTGTACATATCTTGCCTGAGAAAATGGTGCAACATAAAACCGAATTTAAGTTTTCCTTGACAGAATATTTTATATTTTTTATTGTCTAAATGTCAGACCATTAGATTGATGCGCTTCCGTCACCACCTGACCTTACCGTGACGCCCTTGACGAATCCTTAAGCCCGGCCTAATCTACTGCCGTCTCCTAATAGGAAGAGAGCGTGGACAAGAAACTGATACTCAAGGAATTGAGCCGTTATCCGCTGGGGACATTCGCCGATATCATCTACCGAAACGCCATTCTTTATCCAGAGGCCGAGGCCTTTTCGTGGGGCACTGAAAAGGTCACCTTTAGACAGTTCAACGAACGGACAAACGCCCTTGTCCATGGGCTTCATGCCCTGGGAATTAAAAAAGGGGATGTCATCGGAATCCTCTCCTGGAACCGACTCGCTTATCCGGAGGTGTTCGGCGCTGCCATGAAGGGAGGGTTTATCCTTGCCCACTTCTCTCCCCGGCTCAAGGCCGAGGAACTGCTCCGCCTCATCGATGATGCGCAGGCCGCTGCCCTCTTTTTCGGCCCTGAGTTTAGAGAGAGCGTGGACCAGATCCGGCTGCATTCCGAGACCACCCGGACCTTTGTCGACTTCGACCGGCCCGGGAAAGATGCCGTCGGGTACAGCGATCTCCTGGAGGGCCACCCCGTGGAAGAGCCCGACATGCAGGTGCAGAAGGACGACCCCCTGGTCATTTTTTATACCAGCGGCACCACCGGGACACCCCGGGGCGCCGTGTACACCCATGAGCAGAAGCTTCAAAACACCCAGATCAAGGCCCTGGACCTGGGGCTTCAATACGGGGACCGCCACCTGGTGGTCCTCCCCATGTTTCATATCGGCGGGGACAGCCATATATGGCCCTTTTTCCTGACTGGCGGATGCAACGTCATCATGGCCCAGGCCTCATTCGACCCCGAAGCCGCACTGCAAACCGTCGGCGACGAGCGGATCACCGATATCCATATCGTGCCGACCCAGTTGATATCCCTCTTGAATCTCCCCGATGTTCACAAATTTGATCTGAGCAGCCTCAAGCGTGTCTGGTATGCGGCCTCCCCCATGCCCGTGGAGGTTCTCAAAAAGGGCCTGTCCGTCTTCGGTCCCCTCTTCTTTCAGGGGTATGGTCAGACCGAGTCGGGGCCCCATACGACCGTGCTCAATCAGGCGGCCCATCGTGCCGCCCTTCACAGTGACGACGGCATGAAGGCCCTGGCGTCCTGCGGCCAGCCGTGCCTCGGGGTCCACATGAGGATCGTGGATGAATCCGACAACGATCTTCTTCCCGGCGAGATCGGTGAGATCATTGTCCAGAGCGACCGGATTATGTCCGCCTACTGGCGGAGGCCCGAGGAAACGGCCGCTGCCGTAAAGGACGGATGGCTCCGGACCGGAGACCTGGGGTATTACGACGAAAAGGGGTTTGTCTATATCGCGGACAGAAAAAAGGACATGATCGTCTCGGGCGGTGAAAACGTTTATCCAAAGGAGGTGGAAGAGGTCCTGTACCGGCACCCGGCCGTGGCCGAGGCGGCCGTGATCGGGGTTCCTGATCCCTACTGGGTGGAGCGGGTCCACGCGGTCGTGGTCTTGCGAGGGGGCACGACTGCCGCTGAAAAGGAGATCATCTCCTTTTGCCGGGAACAAATGGCTGCCTATAAGGCCCCCAAGTCTGTAGAATTCGTCTCGGAACTTCCCAAAAGCCCCCAAGGGAAGATTCTGAAAAGGGAACTCAGAAAAACCGTCCGTAGCGATCCCTGATCCTTAAAATACTCCGATTGGAGCGGGATAGGCCGAAGGGGCGGGAATTTCATCACAGGTGCAATAGCGGTGGGCCGGATGTCAGGCCGCCGAAATGGGCCTTTTTCGACGGAAATCGACGGCTTTATTTGGGCTTGACACATCCAAGGGGCTCATATAAGAATTAAATCCGATGTCCACGGGCAGGGAAAATTGTTTCCCCGTTTCTTCAGGACGGCTCGTTCCGCCGTACAACTGTTGGCTGGATCGATTCGTCGTTCCCTCCAAGCGGCGTCACCAAGGGATCGGCCTCGTTCACCGAGATACCCCGCTCCCTGCCAAGGGTCATCCCAACCGTCGTCCGTTTCACAGTCTGTCCGGCCTTTGTCCGCCGGATCGAGGTAAACATGATGATGGAAAAACTGTCTCACCCCGTATTGACCAATGTGCTGGAAGTCATCAGCGCAGCCAATGAATCTATGGATGGTAAGCTGGTGAGGCAGAAAGCGCTGAGTGCCTTCTTTCACTCCATTTCCGCAGAAGGAGGCATTTTTTTTCTCCCGGACGAACGTGGACACCTCACATCTATCATTCTCGAACAACTGGAAAAAACATACTGCAAGTATTACAAAACCTACTATTACCAATTCGATCCATTGCAGCTGACCCACGGCCTGGATACAAACGGGAGTCTGCCTTATCTGGAAAAGGTCATTAGCTATGATTCCTTCCTGCCCACCGAGTATTATAACGACTTTCTCAAACCTCAGAAGATCCACCACAAACTGATTGTCAATCTGGTCGCTGAGAAAAAACTCTACGGTAGAATTGTATTGACCCGACCTCGGAAATCCCGTCGCTTTGCCGAAAAGGAAATTCGAACAGCAAAGGTCATTTCTCCTTACCTGGCACATGCGCTGGCGCATAACGATCTTCGAAAAAGGATAACACTTAATGGAAATATACTGGCTTATATCGAAAATCAATCTTCGACAGGGGTGATCCTGCTGGACGAAAGCCTACAAATTTTATACAAAAACCCAAGAGCGGAGGAAATTTGTGGCAAGTTGAAGGGTTCTGGATCTGCTGAGGACCACACGGATGTGGTTTTTTCCCAGTTATTAAAGGACTGTCAGGAAATCAGATCCAACCTAAAGAGCTGGCCCTCCGGAGGGATGACGATCCCGAGGCATCGTGTTGTCAACGGCCCCAATCAAAGTCGCTTTTCGCTTGTGTCAAAAATCCTTGACCAGGAGTCGGATTCGGACGACTCGCAGATGTTCATGGTCTCCATCGAAGAAAGATCACCTGCAAACATCAATCCCCAGTATCTCATGGATACGTTTCATCTGAGTCGAAGAGAGATTGATGTGGTAAATCTCCTTTTTTTGGGATTGAAAAATGCAGAAATAGCCGGCAAGTTGTACGTCAGCGAAGTGACCATCAAAAAGCACCTTCAGAGCATTTATGAAAAAGTAGGCGTCAACAATAGAACCACCCTGATCAACAGGATATTGAACAGTTAGTCTTATCCTATCCTACCCCCATCGGCGATGCACTGCGCTTCCCATGCCGCCCCAATTTTCACCAACGCCTTCCAATCTGAAAAAGTATACTTTCGTATAATAGACATATTCCATTCGACTTGATAACTACTCATCAAACAGGAAGAGATCTCATTGTCAATTGGGCAACTCATGGCCTTTCAGGTTTCATCACCTGCACTGGGAGGCTTAGGGGATGCACTTCATTGCCATGGCATTGTCTTGATGCTAACTACTGCCATTTTGTCTTGCATTATTAACAGTTTGTGTAAACAAACCCCATAACGATAGGAGGGCATGATGAGAATTAGAGCAGCAGTCATTTTCAAACCTTCCACCGAATTTGTCCTTGAACAGCTGGATCTGAGCGAACCCAGGGATGATGAAATCCTGGTCCGTCTGGTCGGTTCCGGCATCTGTCACACGGATCTGGCCGGGAGGGACCAGCACCTGCCGATCCCGCTTCCCAGCGTCTTCGGTCATGAGGGGTCCGGCGTGGTGGAAAAGGTAGGATCCCGGGTCAGCAAGGTGGCGCCGGGGGACCATGTGACCCTGAGCTGGATGTCCTGCGGGGAATGCCCGTCCTGCAAGGCAGGCAAGGACCCTTATTGCGAAAATTTTTTGCGGCTCAATTTCAGCGGGGCCAGGCCGGACGGGACAACAACCCTGCTAAAGGGAGACCAGGTTGTTCATGGCAATTTCTTTGGACAGTCCGCCTTTGCGGATTATGCCCTGGTTGTGGAGCGGAATGTCGTGAAAGTCCCCAAGGATATCCCTCTTGAGATCTTAGGCCCCATGGGCTGCGGTATTATGACCGGGGCAGGTGCGGTCATCAATTCCCTCAAGGCCAGCGCAGGCACATCCATTGCCGTATTCGGCACCGGTACGGTGGGGATGAGCGCCATCATGGCCGCGGCGGTCTGCGGCTGTACCACCATCATCGCGGTGGATGTCCATCCTGACCGACTCACCATGGCCAGGGAGTTGGGTGCCACCCACACAGTCAATGCCACGGAAGGCAACGTTGTTGAAGCGGTCAAAGAGATCACGGGCGGCGGTCCCCATTTCAGTCTGGAATGCGTGGGAAATCCCGCGGTCTTCCGGCAGGCCGTGGATGTCCTCCCACTTCTCGGGGTATGCGGACTGGTGGGGGTCGTGGCTCCGGGCACCGAGGTCAGTCTCAACATGGACCTGATCATGAACGGACGCGCCGTGCGCGGAATCATCGAAGGGGATGCCATCCCCGACCTTTTTATCCCCAAGCTTATCGAACTCTACCGGCAGGGCCGGTTCCCCTTCGACCGCATGATCACCTTTTATCCCTTTGACGAGATCAACCGGGCCGTGGAGGATATGGAAAAGGGGCGAGTGATCAAGCCTGTTTTAAAGCTGTAGGGTGATCCGGGACGGTCTGAAAGACGGGTCTACCCGCTTCATGGACCATCCGGTCCGCCATTTCGGATGCCCAAGGACCGGCCGGACCGAGGAAGGCAACAATCCAACAAGTGAAGGGAGGTCTTATGAAAACCTATCAGATGTTCATCGGCGGTCAGTGGGTGAATGCCCTGTCCGGGGCGACATTCGACGACCTGAATCCCTACACCGGGGAAGTTTACGCAAAAGTCGCCAAAGGAGACGCCCAGGATGCGGATCGTGCCATGGCTGCGGCCTATGAAGCGCGCACAAAATGGGCCGCCACCCCCGCCATAGCCCGGGCCAAGATCCTCAACAAGGCGGCCCAGATCCTTGAAGCCAGCACACAGGAATTTGCCGATGTCTTGATTCAGGAAGGGGGCGGCACGGTTGGGAAGGTCATGTTTGAGATATCCCAGACCGTGGATCTTATTGAGACGGCTGCAGCGGACGGCAAGCGGATCCTCGGAGAGACCTTTAATAATGATCCCACAAAGCTGTCCATGACCATTCGCAGGCCGAGAGGGACGGTGCTGGCCATATCCCCCTGGAATTTTCCCCTCGTCCTATCCATGTACAAGGTGGCATATGGCCTGGCCACAGGAAATACGGTGGTCCTGAAACCCGCCAGTGAGTCTCCGGTGATCGGACTCAAAATCGGCGAACTCTTTGAGCGGGCAGGCCTTCCGGCCGGGGTGCTCAATGTGGTGACCGGACCGGGAAGCGTCCTCGGTGATGCCCTCATTGATGACGACCGGTGTTCCTTTGTGGCCATCACCGGCGAGACGGTGACCGGCCGACATGTGGCCCAACGGGCCGCAGCCAAACTGAAACCCTACACCCTCGAACTCGGCGGAAAGAACCCGATCATCATTTTAGCTGACGCGGACATCGAATACGCCGTCAAATCCGTGGCCTTCAGCGCCTATCTGCACCAGGGCGAGATATGCATGTCCGCGGACAGGATCATCGTGGAACAGCCGATTGTGGAGGCGTTTTCAGAGGCGCTCACCGGCCTGGTTTCCCACCTCCCTGTGGGCGACCCCAGTCTTCCCACCACATTCATCGGACCGGTGATCAGCGACAACCAGGTCAAAAAGATTGACGATCATGTAAAAGACGCCGTTGGCAAGGGGGCAAAACTCCTCGCAGGCGGCACCCATGAAGGAAGACTATACCAGCCCACATTGCTTGCCAATATCACGCCAGAGATGAAGATCTATTATGAGGAGACCTTCGGCCCAGTGACCTCCATCATCCCGGTCAAGGACGAAAAAGAGGCGCTCCAAGTGGCCAATGATACCACTTATGGGCTGTCCGCCGGTGTGATCACCCGGGACTTGGAGAAGGCCATTTTCCTTGGGGAAGGTCTTCAAGCGGGTATGGTGCATGTGAATGACGGCTCCATCGATGCGGATGCCTGCTGCCCCTTTGGCGGATGCAAGAGAAGCGGCATCGGACGGGAGGGCGGTCGATACTCAGTAGAGGAGATGACGGAGGTAACGTGGCTCACGATCCAGAAGACCAAACGCCTCCTGCCGTTCTGAAGACGGCAGACGCCGGATGCTTAGACGAATAGAATCTGCCCGCAGGCAAGGATCTTGACCCGATAACCGTCGTTATACAGAGGTCGATGAGAAGAACTCCAGTCGGCCCAGTGGAAGATGGCCATCTATGAGGCCCCTGAAGGCCTCGGAAAGGAGGGTGGAAATGAAGAGAAAGGCATTGGTTCGAGTCTTTGTAATCGTGATCGCATGGTGTTTTCTCGCGGGCATCTCCGGGGCCGCGGCCAAGGACAAGATAGTCATTGGTCAGGCGGTTTCCCTTTCCGGTCCACTCGCCACCAGCAACGCGGTGGTCAGTTCGCCCTACTATGACCTGTGGGTCAAGGATGTGAATGCCGGAGGCGGCATTTATGTCAAAGAGCATGGCAAAAAACTCCCTGTCGAACTCCTGATCTACGATGACAAGTCGGACATCGGGACCATGACAAGGCTCCTCGAAAAACTCATCCTGGAGGATAAGGTCGACTTTATCCTCCCGCCCTGGGGCACGGCCAATCTCTTCGCCGCGGCCCCCATCGCCAATAAGTACGGATACATCCTCATCGGAGGCGCCGGCGGCGCTGAGAAGCTCAAGGATCTGAGACTCCCCTACTTTTTTCAGAGTCTGAACTTTTCGGAAACCCAGATTCCCGTCCTCGCAGACATTCTTTCGCAATTGGGAGTGAAGCGGGCCGCGGTAATCTCTCACGAAGACCTTCACGGAGTTGAGTACAGCGTCAAGGCCATTCCCGAATTCAAGAAGAAGGGTATCGAGGTGGCCATGGCAAAGGGTTATCCCATGGGGGCCAAGGATCTCTCCCCCCTCCTGAAGCAGGCCGATGCCCTGGATGTGGATGCATTCGTCGGCTTCAGCTATCCCGAGGAGTGCATGCTCATTACGGGGCAGGCGATTGAGCTTGGGATCAATTTCAATGCGTTTGTGCTCAGCGTGGGGCCGGCCTTCACCTTTTATAAAAACACTTTTGGGGCACAGACCGTTGAAGGGGTTATCGGCGGCGGCGCGTGGAACCCAAAGAGTTCTCCCGGAGCAAAGCGATTTGCCGACCATTTCAAGGAAGTGACAGGCGAAGAAATGGGCAATTACTGGGGCTCCATCTATTTCTATTCCGCGATGCAGCACTTCATGCAGGCGGTGGAAAAGGCGGGAACCCTGGATCAGAAAAAGATCCGGGACATCATGGCCAGGGAGAGATTCGACACGGCCCTGGGGCCTTTTTGGTACGATGAGAGGCAGATCTCGGCAAACCATCCCGGCCAATGGGGCCAGTGGCAGAATGGGGTGTTTGAGGTCGTAGACCCTGGGCCGAAGCGTACGGCGGCCCCTGTTATAAAACCTGCCTGGCCGACGAAGTAGACAACATTAGACCGTCATTTGTTTATTTCCTAAAGAACATCAAGCGGGATATTGGGCTAAAGAAAAGGTTTTGGATGGAGGAGCAGGTCATCTATGGATCTGCCCCAGTGCTTTTCGCAGACAATCTATAGACAACATGGAGGTGTGGAATGCCACAAAAAGAAGGAGAAACCAACTACAAGTATGAGGACTATGCTGCGGATATGGCCTACCATCGAATCGCGGCAACATCGGATTTGGTCAATCAAAAAATGTTGATCACTCTTGATTCAGGGGCGACTTTCACCCTCGAATTCATAAAACAAAATGAGGTGACTTGGCAGAATGGGTCCAAGAAAGGCACGGACTGGTATGAGGCCATCGAGGTGGCACCTCACACATACTTCATTGACATGACTTTTGTTGATGAGCCTCGCCAATCCCGTACATTTATTGTTAACACCGAGACACGCCGGGTGCTTTCGGTCCATACCATCATGCGCGAGGGTGATGTGGGTAAGGAACCCCGTGCAGCACAAGAATTCATGCCAGGAGTACTCGGGGATCCGACGATTCCCCCGACGGGCATAAAGCCGGGGCCAACGCGCGACCTCATCGGACTCAGGGCACTTTACATATACAACCCCAACCAGTGTTTTGAGCATATCTATCTGAACGAGAAGCGTTTTGGCTGGCATTGCATCGTGGGTCCCCTGAAAGGTGAGTCGGATGTCGAACTTGACACCATGTACAAATTCGACATCAATCAGTACATTTTGAGTTGGCGCGAGTTCGGTCTGCCGGTCTCCACGGTATTCTTTCATAACTGGGATCAGATGAGAGAAACCGGCAAGTTCTTCGCCATCGGAGAGGATGGGAAAATCGCCAATACACCTGCGGGCGCCCTGATCAGAAAGTTGTCTGTCACTTTCTACCCTGAAGACATGCAACCCCTCTGATAGTCAACAAAAGCTGAAATATCCCGCTCAAGGGCACGATCCGTTATTAAAACAGAGTGATACATATCTCCAACATAGGACAGGGCTAAGGAGGCAGAAAGATGCGTTTAGAAGGAAAAACCGCCCTTATAACAGGTGGAGGCACGGGTATTGGTGCCGCGATCACAAAACGGTTTATTGCGGACGGCGCTAAGGTATGCATAACCGGCCGACGTCAATCCATGCTCGATCAAGCAGCTCAATCCCTGCCCGAAGATAGGGTGACGACATGTTCAGGGGATGTTTCAAAGTATAAAGACGTGGAGCGGATGGTTGAGACGGCCGTTAAATTTGGAGGCGGGCTCCATGTGCTGGTCAATAATGCCGGCATAGACCCAGGCGGAACCGTTGTTGATTTAGATGAGGAACTCTGGCGAAAGGTCATCGAGATCAATCTGACCGGGTCCTTTTTGGCCATGAAGGCATCCATACCCCATATGATGAAGGGCGGCGGCGGATCAATTATCAATATTTCTTCTCTCGGCGGGCTGCGTTGCCTGCCCGGTATGGCGGCCTATTGCACCTCAAAGGCCGCCATCAACATGCTGACGAAGCAAGCGGCTCTGGACTATGGAAGATTCGGTATCCGTTGTAATGCCGTCTGTCCGGGGGCAACTCGAACGGAAATGCTGGAGGAGGCACTCAGTCCATTGACAGGGGTGCTCAAGACAGATGTGGATGGCGTGTTTGCCTGCATATCATCCAATGTCCCCCTTAAACGGGTAGCTGCTCCCGATGAGATATCGGGGCTTTGCAGCTATCTGGCAAGCGACGATGCTTCATTTATGACCGGATCTGTCCTTTTGATTGACGGCGGTGCATCCATCGTAGACGTATCAGGAGCCGCGCTCAGTAGCGCAGGTGTCAACTGGGGAGTTTAGTTGCCCAACCCGGAAAGAGCCCCCAAAACGTTTTGGGCGGCCCGCTAACCAAAGTGCGACGCTGGGGAATTCTAATTTGTCGCGTCATCAGGAAAGGAGGTAAGGCACATAAGAACGAAGGCAACTCGGAAGAGTGTTTCCCCAAACCGGTGATGAGTGATGTGTGGTCGTATGATAGCCACAAATGGGACAATCTCTGAATGTTAAGAAGGAGGAAAAAATGAAAGGGAAAAGTCAGGTGTGGCACGGTTTATGGGTATTGGTGATCTTGTGGGTTTTCCTGGCCGGTACTGCTGGCGCCGCGGACAAAGGATCCAAAGACAAGATAGTCATTGGACAGGCCATCTCTCTCTCAGGGCCGTTGGCGGGAGGCGTCGCCATATCGGGCGGCAAGATCTATGAGCTGTGGGTCAACGAGGTGAACAAAAACGGCGGGATTTACGTAAAAGAGTATGGCAAAAAATTGCCTGTGGAGCTGAAACGGTACGATGATAAAAGCGACATCGGCACCATGGCGAACCTTCTGGAAAAGCTCATCCTGGAAGACAAGGTGGACTTTATCTTCCCTCCGTGGGGAACGGCCTGGCTGTTCGCCGCTGCACCCATCGCCAACAAATACGGTTATATATTGATCGGAGGTCCCGGCGGCGCGTTGAAGCTCAAGGAACTGAGTCTCCCCTATTTTTTTCAGGTCCTCAATTTTTCCGACACCCAGGCCCCGGCCCTCGCAGACATTTTCAAAGAGGTGGGCGTCAAATCAGTAGCCTTGATCTATCGTGCAGATCTTCACGGCATTGAATATGGGAATGCCATGGCCCCCTATTTCAAGAAGAAGGGGATCGAGGTCAAGATGAACAAGTCCTATCCCCCGGGGATCAAGGACATGTCTCAATTCCTGAAAGAGGCCAAGTCCCTCAATGTGGACGCCTTTGCGGCTGCCTGCTATCCGGATGGCGGCATGCTCCTTACCGGCCAGTCAATGGAACTCGGAATCAATTTTAATGCTTTTTTCCTTACGGTCCTTCCTTTTTCTCCCCCGCTGTATAAAGGCACCTTTGGAGAGCGTGGGATTGAAGGCGTTATGGGAGGCGGGGCCTGGAACGCCAAGACATCGCCCGGCGCCAAGGAACTCGTCGACAAGTTTGTAGCGCTTTTCGGTGAAGAACCTGATTACTGGGGAGGGCTTTTCTATTGGGCATCCCTCCAGCATTTCCAGCAGGCCATCGAGAAGGCCGGGACCCTGGACCAGAAAAAAATCCGGGACATCATGGCCAAGGAAAAATTCGATACGGCCCTGGGACCGTACTGGTATGACAAAGACAGATATTTTGTCAATCATCCCGGTGAGATCGGCCAGTGGCAGAAAGGGGTGTTCGAGGTGATCGATCCCGGCCCCAAGCGCACGGCCCCTCCGGAATACCCCAAACCCCCGTGGCCAAAAAAATAGGGGTCTTGCGGGATGAACGAATCCCCTCCCTGGTGGGGCCTCCCCTCCCGGGGAAGGGGTTTACAGTGAGAATGGTTTTCGTTATTCTGTAGGGGACCTTTGAAGCATCATTTTCACAGCGGTAGCAGCACGCACACAAAAGGACATCCACACGTGGGGGCCAAGGCCCCTGTTCTCATGGACAATTGAATGATCGTCACTATCCTGGACATTATTATATCGGGCCTGCTGCTGGGCGGCATTTATGCCGTGACCGCAGTGGGGCTTAGTCTCCAGTACGGGGTGGCCCGGGTGCTCAATATTGCCCATGGCGAGTTCATTATGCTGGGGGCATTCATCACCTTTACGCTCTATACCCGCCTCGGCATCGATCCCCTCATCTCCTTCGTCATCTGCGGTCCCGTGGTCTTTGCGGTAGGCTTTCTACTTTACCGGACCCTGTTTACCCGGCTGAGGAATACCTCTCCCACGGCCGGGGCCTTTGAGGGGAACTCCATGCTGGCCTGTTTCGGCCTCCTCTTCATCATCCAGAACCTCGCCATCCTCATCTGGGGGGCCGACATGAAGGGGTACACATACCTGGCATTCTCGGTCGATTTCTGGGGTGCCCGGTTTGCCGCCAACCGGCTCGTAACCCTTGGATTTGCCATAGCGATTTGCCTGGTCTTTTATCTCTTCCTGGCCAACACCCGGATGGGAAAGGCGATTCGGGCTGCGGCCCAGGATCCGGAAACCGCCGGCCTTATGGGGGTCAGGATCAATCGGGTGCTGGCCCTCTGTTTTGGGTTTGGGGCGCTCATGGCCGGCCTGGGCGGGGCCTTGATCAGCATATCCTACAAGATACAACCCACCATGGGCCTTGAATATACCATGATCGCCCTCATCGTCATCGTCTTAGGTGGCTTAGGGAGCATCCCCGGCAGCTTTCTGGGCGGGCTGGTCCTGGGCCTTGTAGGGAGCATCGTCACCCATATCGAGCCTGGCCTGTCCCTGGTCGCCTATTATGTGATCTTCATGCTCCTTCTCCTGATAAGGCCGAAAGGGATCTTGGGAAAATAAAGAAATGGGATTGAAAAAAACAAAATCCAAAAAGATTGTTGCCCTCGGCCTGGGGCTCCTCTTCCTGGTCCCGACGGCAGCCGCACCCTGGTATGCACCGGTGTACACCGTCATCCTCCTCACCAGTATCCTCATGTACATGACCATTTCCGTGAGCTGGGCCCTGTTTTCCGGGCCGACGGGCTACATCTCCCTGGCCTCTGCCGCCTTTTTCGGGGCCGGGATCTATACGGCGGCCATCGTGGGAAAGGCCCTGCCGCTGCCGTTGATGATCGTGGCAGGGGCCCTGGTCAGTGCCTGCCTGGCCCTCCTGGTGGGCGCGTTGACCCTGAGGCTGAAAGGGATCTATTTTGTGATGTTCACCTTCGGGCTGGTGGAACTCCTCCTCCATTTTATCCTCTGGTGGGAGGTCACCATGTCCGGAACGACCGGAAGGGTGGTGCCGCCGGCGGGAAACGCAACGGTTTTCTACGCCATGCTCATCATTCTGGTCATCCTGATCCTGACCGTCTTGATGATTCGGCGCTCGAGGTATGGGCTGGCCCTTTTGAGCATCGGTGAAAACGAGGAAGCAGCCGCCCATGCCGGCGTTCATGTCACCGCCCTGAAAGTGAGCATCTATGCGGTGAGCGCTCTCTTCATGGGTGCGGCCGGGGCCGCCATGGCCACGCGATGGACCTACATCGATCCGAGGATCGCCTTCAATCCGCTCATCTCCTTTGTCCCGGTCCTCATGGCCATCTTCGGAGGCATTCGTCCCATCTACGGACCCATCATCGGCGCGGCGATCTTTACGTATCTGGAGGAGTTCCTTATCACCCGCTTTCCCTACTACTACATGCTCATCTTCGGGATCATCATGGTGGTAGCCATCCTCTATATGCCGGACGGCCTCGTGGGCCTGACCCAACGGATCTGGAAAAAAATGGCGAGGAGAAACCATGCCGATACTTGAGGGAAAAGGGGTAAGCCGGTATTTCGGTGGGCTGGCCGCTGTGTCCAACGTAGACTTCCAGGCGGAGGCGGGGGAGGTCCTGGGCCTGATCGGGCCTAACGGCGCAGGCAAGACCACCCTCTTCAATCTGATCTCGGCGGCTGTTGCGCCAAGGTCCGGAAGCATCCGCTTCAAGGGGAAGGAGATCACGGGCCTCAAACCCTATCAGATCTGCAGGATGGGTCTGGCCAGGACCTTTCAGACGGTGAAGGTCTTTGGCAATATGCCGGTCTATGACAATGTCCTTTTGGGCGCATTTTTCGGGGGAGGGGGCCACGTCTCCCCAGCCGACGCCAGGGAAGCGGCCGAAGGGGCCTTGGAGTTCGTGGGTCTCACCCAGGCCGCTCCCACCCCGGCCAAGGACCTGACCCTGGCCAATCAGAAGCGGGTGGAGGTGGCCCGCGCCCTGGCGACCCGACCGGATGTGCTCCTTTTGGATGAGATGATGGAAGGGCTGAATGCCACGGAGGTCAACCGGGCCATGGATTTGGTCAGAATGATCCATGACAAGGGGATCACGGTGGTCATGATCGAGCACGTGATGAAGGCCATCATGAGCGTGTGCGGCCGCATTATGGTGCTCCATCACGGTGCCAAGATCGCGGAGGGGACGCCTCAAGAGATTTCCACCAACCGGACCGTGATAGAGGTCTACTTCGGAGAACGGGTCGATGCTTGAAGCAGACAAAATCAACACCTTCTACGGCAAGGCCCAGGCCCTCTACGATCTCTCCTTGAACATCGAGACATCCGAAATCGTGGCCCTGGTGGGATCCAACGGTGCCGGAAAGACCACCCTCCTCAAGACCCTATCCGGCATCCTCCGTCCTGCCTCCGGGAAGGTGACCTTCTTGGGAACGCGGATCGATGCTCGGCCTCCCTACGCCGTGGTGGAGGCGGGGATCGCCCATGTCCCCCAGGGGAGAAAACTCTTCCCTGACATGTCGGTTCGCGAAAACCTGGAGATGGGGGCCTATGCGCAACGGGCATGGAAGCAGAAAGAAGAAGGCCTGGAGGAAATTTATGGTATGCTTCCCCTGCTGAAGGCAAGACAAGGCCAGCTGGCCGGGACGTTGAGCGGCGGCGAACAGCAGATGGTCGCCCTCGGCCGCGGTCTCATGTCCAGACCCAGGCTGTGCATGATTGACGAGCCCTCTTCCGGGCTCGCGCCGGTCATGGTGGATGAAATCTTTCATATTATCGAGGGGCTTCGAAACCGAGACATCGCCATCTTCCTGGTAGAGCAGAACGTCCGACATACCCTGGAAGTTTCTGACCGGGCCTATGTGATCGAAAACGGGTCCATCGTTCTGGAGGGCAAGAGCGAGAATCTTTTGCAGGAAGAGATGATCAAAAAGGCCTATCTGGGACTCTAACCATAGAGACGCATAATATTTTCGTCCATTGACAACGAATGCTTAAAGGAGGTATTTAAAAATGAAAAGGAAATCCATCGCGTTTCCGGCTTGTTCTGTGGGCGTGTCCTTGTTCTTAATGACCTTGTTGGCCACGGGCCTGGTCACCCCATTTGCAGCCCCGCCTGGGCAGAAAGGGCTTGATGCGGCTGTGAGATCGACTCCTCCCGTTGTGACAACGGACTGGCTGGCCCAGCACCAGAACGATGCGGCGCTGGTTATCGTCGATATTCGAAGCGACAAAGAGTACTCGGCAGGCCATATCCCCAATGCCGTGCATGTTCCCATGCCCTCCTGGGTGGTTGAGAGAGACGGTCTCCTCCTGGAGGTGCCTGAAGACGGATCGCTGCTTCAAACCCTGGGGTCCGCGGGGATCGATCAG
>Ga0209164_1003189_pt1 | contig 15875 bp, 15 predicted proteins | sample MTBNYHSulfiMetaG_FD_187458 | JGI IMG/M metagenome (GOLD analysis project Ga0209164, IMG submission 187458) | Enrichment culture microbial communities from rom New York Harbor, USA that are MTBE-degrading - MTBE-NYH (New York Harbor Sulfidogenic)... | ecosystem: Environmental > Aquatic > Marine >...
CGCCCATCATCGCGATTACCAAAACGACTGCCGCCAGAACGATCACCAACGTTTTTGTGGACATGCTGATTTCCTCCAGTCCGTCGTGTCCCTATGATTATTCTTTGTTTTCGGAGCCGGTAAATGCTTCCCGGCCCAGTATGATTTCCACGCGCCGGTTCACGACACGCCCCGCCTCGGTATCATTGGCGGTTTTGGGTTTGAATGCTCCGTATCCGGCAACCGACAACAGGGCCGGGTCGATACCGGTGCTATCGATTAAAAGTTTGACCACATTGACAGCCCTGGCGGCCGACAGTTCCCAATTGGATGGGTAGCGGGCGTTGAAAATGGGCCGATCGTCCGTATGGCCCTCCACTCGTATGTGTCGACGTGCGGGTTGGATCACCCGGCCGACCGTTTCGAGCAGTTCGACGCCCCTTGAATTGATTTCGGCGCTACCTGAATCGAACAGCAGGTCGTCGTTGAGGGTCAGCCGGATGCCCCTGGGGGTGTGTTCCGCCTCAAGACCCGTGGTATCCGGCAAACCTTCGAGCGTCTGCCCGGCCGTTTCGGGTTCGGCCTGGAACGATAACACCGCTTCGCCCATCGGCCCTTCAGCGCCGAAACGTCCGGCGTTCAACACGCCCATGGCGCTCTGCATGCCGTTTTGAAAACTACTGAAACGCTCGGCATCCATATCTCCCATGGAGAACAGCAGCACAAAAAACACCATCAACAAAGTGATCAGATCGTTGAAGGTGGTCAGCCAACGATTGTGGGCCGGTGCCTGTTCCAGGATATGTGAATATGCCCGCCGTCTGATCATCTCGGTCACTAGTCGACTTCCATTTGGAATACGATGTCCACCCGCCGGTTCGCGGCACGCCCCGCTTCGGTGGTATTGTCCGTCAACGGGTTGAATTCCGCATATCCCACGGCGGACAGCAGATGCCTGTCCACCCCGGCCGACGCACTTAAATAGCGAAGTACGCTGATGGCCCGCGCGGTGGATAGCTCCCAGTTGGAGGGGAATCGACCGCTGCGAATCGGCCGGTCGTCGGTATGGCCCTGAATCTCCACGGGAGCGCCGATGCGCCGAATGATCCGGCCGACCGGATCCAATCGTTCCCTGGCCGCTTCCGTCAGGATCGCGTCGCCGCTGTCGAACAACAGCTTCTCTTTCAGACGGAGCACGACACCGTCGGGTACTTGTGAAATATCGATTTGGCGCAAGCCCTCGTCGCGAGTCGCCTCATGCACGGTTTCAAACAATTTGGCGCGCATGTCCTCTCTGGCCAGCAGGTTGACATGCTCATCGACAATGGCCTCTCCTTCTTCGATGTTCTGCCCGCCGCTCAGTACATTGACCGCGTCGTTAAAGGAGTTTACGAAGCGTGTGATTCGCGATGGGTCGAGGGAGGCAAATGAGGTGAGCATGATAAAGAAACAGAGCATGATCAGGATAAATCCGGTGTAGACGATCTGCCAACCGTCCCTGGCTTGCCCGGTCGCCGGGTGTTGAATGCCTCCTTTTCCAAAGCGCCGCGCCATGCCTTAAGCCCCCTTCTCTTCGGCCAGACGCGCCGCGGGCGACAAGAATGCCTTGAGTTTTTCGGATACGATACGATGATTGTCTCCGGCCTGAATGGCGAGGATGCCCTGCACGACCATCTGTTTGGCCAGGATCTCCTGCCGGCTGCGCACCTTGAGCTTGCCCGAGATCGGTAAAAAAAGAAAATTGGCCAGCAACGTACCGTAGAAAGTGGTCAGCAACGCCACGGCCATGGGAGCGCCGATGGCGGATGGATCTTTCATCTGCATCAGCATCTGCACCAGCCCGATGATGGTGCCCAGCATCCCCACCGCCGGTGCGAAAGTGCCCATGGTGGCATAGATTTCGGCGCCCAATCGATGGCGCTCTTCCAACCACAGGATTTCGGTGTTGAGCACCTCCTCGATGGCATCGTTGCCCAGACCATCGACCGCCATCTGCATGGCCTTTGACAAAAACGGATCGTCGATCTCCCTGATGTACTTTTCGAACGCCAGAACCCCTTCCTTTCTGGCCCGCTTTGCAAAATCGACCATGACCGGGATAATGCCCAGCGGATTGGGGGTTCTTTGACGAAAGGCGTTCTTTGTGACCCTGAACATGCTGACCACGTCGGAAATCGGGTAGTTGATCAGCGTCGCGCCCATGGTGCCGCCCAGGACGATCATCAGGGAAGGATAGTTGACGAACCATGCGGCGGACCCGTCCATGACAATGGAGAAGAAGACCAGGCTGACGGCGACGACGATTCCGAGTAATGTGGCTAAATCCAACGCTTCCTCCAAACGGTGCTGGTAGACGAATATCCAACCGGTTTCAGAGGTTAGCATGGAGTGTGCCACACGGCAGAGCGTTGGCGAATACTGCCCACCAATGACGAGCATGCCAATATCTATCTAATTTATTTGTGTTTTCGGTTTTTATCGAGGAGGCAAGGAGAAATGATGGGAAGGCCGCCCACGACCATCGCAGTTGGAAAGAAAGCTTCTCGTCAAATTTCATCGCTGCGAGTCAAGGCTTTGACAGGGGGTTGAAAACGGGTGCCCCCATCTGCAATAACCGAGGGCACCCGCAAAGGTGCATCATTTACAGCATGAGTTTAAAGCATTCATCCCTATCCGCTCAATGTAGAGATTCATCTAATCGATAGAATTCCTTCACTTTAAACTTCATTTTTTTAACCTACCGCCGAACCCGGCTTACCGTTTGATATTGATCAATTCGGAAAGCACCTCGTCACTGGTGGTGATCACCTTGGAATTGGCCTGAAAGGCGCGCTGGGTGGTGATCAGGGAGACGAACTCCTGAGCCAGGTCGACGTTGGACATCTCCAGGCTGCTCGGTGCGATGGCCCCTACTCCGGCAGTGTTGGGCACCGAGATGACCGGCTGACCGGAAGCCAGAGAAGAAGTGAACAAGTTGGAACCCTGCTTGGAAAGCCCGGCATAACTGGCGAAATCGGCCACGGCGATCTGGGCGAAGGGCGACATGGTGCCATTGGAATAGAGGGCCGTGAAAATGCCATCTTCATCCACGGAGATGCCCTGCAGCATGCCGCTCGGGTAGCCATCCTGGGTCTGGGAGGTCTTGACGGAGGTACCGGCATAGCCCGTGACCGCACCATGGCTGGCGCTCGCACCCGACAACAGCCAATCGATCGACAGATCATCACCGGCCAGTCCAGTGACCGCGATGACAGGGTCGGTGGCCGGCGCCGTTAATTCGCCATTGACATCAAAGGTGAAATTGGCTGGCGTGATCGTGGCCGCGCCCACCGAAGGCGTGATGGCACACGTCCATGCGCCTGCGCCCGTATTGGTAAAATTGCAATTCAGCTCCACGGAGTTTCCAAGGGAGTCGTAGACTGAAATGGTAGTGTCGAAGGTATCCCCCACGGCTGCGCCGGCATCCAGGTTGATGCCCATGGTCAGCTCCGTGGTGGGTTGAGGCGTACTGATGCCGCTGGGCAAAGTGATGGTGCCCAAGGCACCCGTGTTCCCGGCGGCATCAATAGCATACCCTTGCACTTCCAGGCCATCCGCATTGACCAGCAGGTTGTCGGCATTGAATTCGAACTGCCCGGCCCGAGTGTAGTATTGACCGCTGTTGGCCGTATTGCGCACGATGAACATGCCGGGGCCGTTGAGGGCCAGGTCGGTGGCCGTGTTGGTCGTCTCCATGGTGCCCGAGTTCCAATTGGAGGAGACGCCGCTCATGGTAACGCCGCGTCCGATCTGGGTTTTGCTCTGTCCCAGGGTCGCATTGAAGATATTGGAAAATTCAACTCTTGAAGTCTTGAACCCGGTCGTATTGACGTTGGCGATGTTGTCGCCGATGACCGCCATGGCGCTGGTGTTGGCCTTTAAGCCCGAAATTCCTGAATAAAGCGATCCGATCATGGTGTTACTCCCTCTTTATGTGAGTTGTTTTTTTATCGTACAAATCGTCTATTGTTGAACCTGCGATAGCGTTCCCCGATGCTTTTCTCTATCGCTAACCTTCCGGATTTTCTGGCGATGTCACGTCGATCACGCTGCCCATGGGAATCTCCCGGCTGCCGCATTGCAAATAGGCAACGCCGTCTTTATAGCTGACGCCGGTGACGGTGCCAGACGCAAAGGTCGTGGCGCTGACCGAGTTGCCGAGGTCATCGATGGCGGCCACCTCGTAAGTATACGCGCCGTCCGGGACCCTTCCTCCCAGATAGTCCAAGCCATCCCATTCCACCTGGTTTTCTCCGGCCTCCATTGCCCCGCCCTCGATTTGCCGGATGAAGTTGCCGGATGTGTCGTAGAGCCGGACGTAGAGTCCCGCCGCCGGCTCGTTGAGCGTAAATTGGACATCCTGGCTTTGGCCGGATTGAACCTCGACCGTGTCCCCCAGTGCCGTGATGGTTTTACCGATAAACCCAACGGCCTGGCTGTTGGTCATCACCGATTGTGAGGTGCCAATATTGCCTAGTGCGACGTTGACATTCTGAAGTTGTTCCAACGAGCTGAACTGGGCCAATTGGGCTGTGAAATCCGTGCTTTCCATGGGATTGAGCGGGTCCTGTGCCTCGAGCTGGGCAACCAGCAGGCGCAGGAAGTCATCCTTTCCCATGATATCGTTTTTGGACGTCGTCGTCGTGGTCTGGGAACCAGCCGACGAGACGTTTTCCAATCCATAAGTGGTCATCGAGCGATCCTCCCGGATGTATTCACTATGCGAAGAAATCGACTTCGCTGCTATTTGCGTTCGCCCTTGCCGCGGTGGAGCCGCTATCAACAACGTTGGCACTGGCCTGCTCTACCCCTCGCCTGCTGTTCTGCCGACGTCCGTTATGTCCCTGCCAATTGCGCTGCCGGGCTTGATCGAACGCCGCCTGCTGCTGTCCGCTCTGCCACGGATTGTTGTCCGTAGAGACCGTCACATCGATTTTTTGAATCTGAAGACCGTGCTGCTGCAGCTCATTCTTGAGCAAGCCGATGTTCTGTTCGATCATCTCCTTGACCGCCTGGCTCTCGGCAGTCATACGAACCAGGACGAGACGGTTTTCGGTGATGACATCCATGCGCAAATTGCCTAGAAATTCCGGTTTGAGCCGGATCTGCATCTGGGATTGGCGGCCGTCCGAGCGCAACGTCATGCGCTGTACGATCTGACGAATGACATCGGTTTGCATCTCCTTGGCGTCGCTCGGCGCTTCCGAGGCCTGATGACTGGCATGGGGCGCAGTGTCGATTTTAGCTTCAGGTGCAGGTGTGGCGGTCGACATGTTGGCCGCGAACATCTCCTGCGGAGCCGCCTGTTGCGAAGCCGGGTTATTCCCCTGGGACGCAGGGTTCGGGGTCTGTGCGGTGGCCTGCTGATCGTACTGAGGCCGAATCTGCTCTTTCAACGAGACTTCGCTCAGTTTGGGTTCGGCGAGCGCCTTATCCAGAAGCTCGGATTTTTGTCTGGCAGCCGAGGATACCATGTCCCCGAAATTTCCGGACGCTTGCGAATCGACCGATTTTACGGACGGACCGGTGATGCCACTCTTTTTGGGAGCGCCTTCATCGATCATCGACGCGAAAGTATCGGCCTCGACGGTCTCCTCGCCGAGATCCACGGACGTGCCTGCCACCGCGTTGGCCTGACCCTTTTCACCGCGTTCCGTGGGCAACTGCCAAGCATTCTTGTCCCGGCGCTGAACCGCAGCCAAAAGCTGGGCCAATGTCGCGGCGCCCGGTTGGGACAATTTGGAGGTATCGTCAGAAAGGTGCGCCCCATCGACCGTTTGGGTCGCCTGATCAATAAGCTGCTCGATTACCGTCTGCAATGCAAGGTGACCATGTTCCGCGTCGGGCAATACGCCAATTCCCTGCAACAGAGAAGCCAGCTCCCTGGCGCTGTTTTCGTGTATCGCGCCGGTGGCCATCAGTTCATCGAGGAGTCGTGAGGTTTCGGAGGCACCCAAGATATTCTCCGGCTGGACATGAGTTACATCGTCGCCGCCTTCAAGCGAATCGTTTGCGTCTTCCGAAGATGCGACCCTGGCGCCGATCAGCTGTGTCAGGTCGATGACCGGCACCTGCTCCTCGGCGGCGTCCGCCACTGAAATCGTTTTTAAATGGGACATCGAGTCTTCCAACTGCTCCGAAGGCATACCGAAAAGGACGGCCATGATATCGGCAAAACTCGCCTCGGCTTCGGTGCCGTTGAATTTTTCCTGGGCCGGCATTTTAAACGCCACCTTTTGCGTGCCCGCACCATTGACGAGCCCCTGTGGCGCAATTTCGAATAGTTTCATCGTATACTGCATGATGGACTTCCTTTATCCACGTTTGAGCTGGAATCGATTGATGGCCATTTCGTCGATGAATTTTCCTTCGTCCTGGTCCTGTTTCTGACGATAGGCCTGTTCATCCTTCTCCTTCAATCGATCCAGGGTTTTTCGATTTTTCACGGCCGTCAAAAGCGCCTGCCGCTTTTTTTCACAGTCCCGTTCAGCGACCCGCAATCGCTGCCGCAGCAGTTCGATCTCTTCGGCCAATCGCTGTAAAAAACCTCGGTACATGGCACATTGCGAGGCTGTACCCGATTCTTGCTGTACGGCAAAATCGATTTCGGTTTTGTCGCGTAAAACGATCTGCTCCGCCAGCATCGCTGCAGCCGCATCGCAAATGCGCTGGGCTTCGGAAAATTCTCTTTGCACCCGTTCTTCTTCAAATTCACGGAACTGACGCAGTGCTTCCAATTTGAAGGTGTACGGCATGTCGGCCTCATCACTTGCTGTTGATCAGATGTTCCAGTTGCTGCAGGCTCTCTTCAAAACCCACGCTTTCGCCGATATCCTGCCGCAAATAAGCGTTAATTGGACCGATCTTTGCGATGGCCCGATCGATGGACGGATTACTGCCGCTCACGTATGCGCCAATATTGATCAAGTCTTCGGATTTGCGATAGGTTGCCAGCAACTCCTTGAGACGCTTGGCATGATGCTTGTGTTGGAGCGAGGCGATATCCTCCATCACCCGACTGATGCTTTTCAACACGTCGATGGCCGGATAATGGTTATGGTGGGCCAGTTCCCGGCTCAAAACAATATGGCCATCGAGGATGGAACGCGCCGCATCGGCAATGGGTTCGTTCATGTCGTCTCCTTCCACCAACACCGTGTAGAGTCCGGTGATGCTACCCTCATGATCCGAAGTGCCGGCCCGTTCGAGCAGTTTGGGCAGCATGGTGAACACCGATGGCGTGTAGCCCTTGGTCGTCGGCGGTTCCCCCAGGGCCAGCCCGATCTCTCTCTGGGCCATGGCGAAGCGGGTCAGGGAATCCATCATCAGGTTGACCGTCTTGCCCTGATCACGGAAATACTCGGCGATGGCCGTGGCCACGAAGGCGCCGCGCACACGCACCAATGGCAGGTGGTCGGAGGTGGCAACCACCACCACGGATTTGCCAAGTCCCTCTTCTCCCAGTTCCTTCTCGATGAAATCGTTCAATTCGCGGCCGCGTTCACCGATCAGGGCGATCACGTTGACGTCGGCACTGCTTTCCCGGGCAATCATGCCCATGAGCACACTCTTGCCGACCCCCGAACCGGCAAAAATGCCCATGCGCTGGCCGCATCCCACGGTCAGCAGGCCGTTGATGGCGCGGACACCCAGATCCAAGGGATTTTTAATTCTTTGGCGCAGCAGCGGATTGATCGGTTGGGCGTAGATCGGATAATCGACATCGGTGCGCAACGCCCCTTTTCCATCGATGGGTTTTCCCAGGCCGTCGATGATGCGGCCCAGAAGCTCGGGCCCGACGGCAATGGCCGCCTTTTGGCCTCTGGCCACCACCTTGCTGCCCGGACCGATGCTCCGGAGCTCTTCCAACGGCATCATCAACACCGTCCGATCTCTGAACCCCAGCACTTCCGCTGACACCGGTGGGTCGTTGGGGCTGGCCTGGATGTCGCAGACCGCCCCCAATTTGACCGCCGGTCCATTGGCCTCGACGACCAATCCCACCACCTGGGTGACGTGCCCGTAAGTTTTGACGGGCACCGTATTTTTGACTCGTTGGCGGTAGCTTTCCGCGGATGAAGTGCCGTCACTGGACCGACGCAACAGGGCCTTGCTCTCTGAGACCACCGGACGCAAATACTCGGCAATGGTGGCCAGTTGCTGTTCGATACGGGCGTCGATCACACCAAAATCGGTTTCGATGATGCAGCCCCCCCTGCTGATCGAGGGATCGCCGCTGATCTGAATGCGTTCAAAAGTTTCGGGATCCGGCACCTTTTCCTTTAAATAGTCTTGAATATGAGGGCAGTCCGCGGGATTGGCCTTGATTTTCACCTTTTCCTGGCCGATTCCCATTTCAATCGCCCTTTCGAGAATGTTCCCGGTCAATTCGGGCTGGCGTTCAATCTCATGGTCAATCACCTGTCCGGCCAACGCGAGTGCAACCCGCACAATATCATCTTCGCAATTGTCCCTGATGGCTGCCGTTCGTTCATGGATGGAAGCGGCGGCCGCAACGAGCATCTCTTTCAAGGGGCTGAGCTTCTCCTTTTCAGGTCCAAGCGATTGGCTGCAACCTTGTTTGTACCCATCTTCGAATGCCTGCGCCTCGACGGCGGCGATTTTCTGGGAAAGGGCATCCTCGCCGTTCTCAGATCGGCCATCGAGGTCTTCGCCCTTGCTGCCGGCGGCACCCTTGATCTTTGGAAAACAATAAAGGTCCATATGGTCCTTTCGCACCATTATCCGACGAACTCTTCCCCACCACGACCGGTTATGATCAACTCGCCCTTGCGCTCCATATCCTGGATGATGCGGGTGATTTTCTGCTGGGCATCGGTGACGTCTTTCATCCTCACAGACCCGAGAACCTCCATCTCCTCCTTGAGAATTTCCGCCGCACGCTGAGACATGTTGCGGTAAATCTTGTTCTTGACATCTTCCGAAGCCGCTTTCAATGCCACCGCCAACTCCTGGGACTCCACACTGCGCAACACTTTTTGCAATCCCTTGTCGTCTACCAGGACAACGTCTTCGAAGACGAACATCTTCTGCTTGATCTCTTCGGCCAGATCAGGGTCGTTCTCCTCGATCTCTTCGATGATCTGCTCAACGATGGCACCGTCGATCTGGTTGAGAATTTCAGCCAGCCGCCCCACACCGCCTGCCTCCTGCGTTGAGACATGATCCTTGTTCTTCAAAATTTCCTCGAAAACCTTGTCCACCTCTTTGACCATACCGGCCAGCACATTGTTTAAATTGGCGATACGGTATGCGACATCGGGAATGATCTCTTCGGGCAAGCGGCCCAGGATGGCGCTGGCCACGGAGGGGTCCAGGTGAACCAGTATCAATGCGATGGTCTGGGGATGTTCGTCCTTGATCAGTTGAATCAACTGGTTGGGATCGATGCTTTGAACGGCCTCCAGGGTCGTCTTGGGAATCTTTTTACTCTCTTTGTCACCCTCTTCATCTCCTTTGTCGCCACCGGCCGTATTGTCGAGCTGCAGAGGCAATCCCGACTTTTCGATGAACTCCTGGGCCACATGGTTGATCAGGGATTGGGGGACCGATCCCAAACGCGATTGCAGCCTCGAAATCAAGGCCCGTTCATCCTGGGAAAACCGGCCGACGACCGCCTCGGCCGCTTCGCGACCGATCGCCATCGTCAAGATGGCCACTTTTACAGAACCTTTGAGTTGTTTAGGGTCCATAGGTGACTGTTTTCGCTCGTGTCGTTCGAAAAAATGTCCTGTGCTGTCGCGTTGTCCTGGTGCTCTAAAAACCTATTAACGGCCTATGTTTCTTTCAACCACTGCTGCATCAACCGGCCGGTATCGTTCTGGTTGGATTTGATCATGCTGGCGGCTTGCTGGACGTAGTCGATGCCGCCCTTGCTGGCATACTGCCCTTCTATTTCTGAAAGGGTTCGCGGCAGATGTTCGAGCAGATCGACATCTTCCCAGGCGGTTTCCGTCAACCAGTTGATCAGGGGACGAATCACGTAGAGAAAGGTAATCAGGACGAAAATGCCCACGATAAGATATTTGAAAATGCCGCCATACGCCCGTACGCCATCGAGCCATCGAGCCGCGGTGTCCGCCGTATCGACCATCAGCGGTTCGCTGTTGAACGCGATATTGGCCACCTCGATTTTATCTCCCCGGTCCGCATCGAAATTGACCGCACTTTTGATGATGTTTTCAAATGCGGCCATCTCTTCTGCCGTACGCGGCACATACTGACTCTCCTCGCGCTGCTTGTCGCCCTTGCCGACCGTTACCGTCTTGTAGGTGCCGTCGACAACCACGGCTACGGAAAGCTGCTGCAGATCGCCCACCGGCATCACTTTGCGGCTGACTGTCTTACCGATTTCGTAGTTGCGGGTGGCGTCATTTTTTTCGAATCCGGATTTCTGCATGGTTTGGCCGGGTTCATTCTGCGGCTGGGTGATGTTGCTGGCCAGCCCGGGCACGCCGATGGCGCCGGCATCGGCCTTGGAGGACGCCTCGCTGGATACCTGCTCGCTGCGAACCACCTGGTTTTCCGGCAGGTACATCTCCTCGGTTCGTTCCTGTTGGACAAAGTCGAGATCGCAAGCCACCCGCACGATCGCTTTGTCCTTGCCCAGGACCTTTTCCAGCATGGTCAGGACCCGCTTTTCGAGCGACCGCTCCTTGCGTTGTTGAAGCTCCAGGTGATCGGCGCTGATTTTGGCCATGGAGGGTTCGTCTTCTAATCCAGCCAGCATCTTGCCATTCTGGTCTACGATGGTGACCTGTCCTGGCTGCAGTCGGGGCACGCTCGAAGAGACCAGGTGAACGATGCCTTGAATTTGATCGTCGCTCAGATATCGGCCATGGCGCAGCTTCAAAATCACCGATGCGCTGGCCGGTTCTTCCTCTTCGATAAACAGGGAACGATCGGGCATCACGATATGAACCCGTGAACTATCCACTTCCGACAATCCGTTGATGGTCCGGCTCAGCTCTCCCTGGAGAGCGCGCTGGTAGTTGATATTCTGGACAAATTCCGTTACGCCCAACTTGGTGTTATCGAACACCTCAAAGCCCGTTCCACTGCGAGGAAGTCCCTGGGAAGCCAAGTCGAGGCGCAAATCATAGATCTTTTCACGCGGCACCTGGATCGTACCGCCATCATGGGACAGTTGGTACGCGATCTTCTTTTCGCGCAAGAGCGAAACGACTTCGCCGGCATCTTCGGGCGACATATGGCTGTACAGGGGCACATAATCCGGTCGTCCCGACCAACTGATCAGGACCACCAGGCCGGCGATGGTTGTGGCGACGAGAAGAAACAGGGCCATCATTTTACCGGCGGACATGGTTTGCAGGATGGCTCTGAACTGTTTGAGAATCTCAACAATGGAATTGGGCATGGTACCGTCTCGTTTGTCGTAGCGATGATGCGTTCAAGTGACGATCCGCCATCGGGGCTTTTAATGCCGGCCGCTTCTCGGCTGGAGGACCAGGTGCGATTTAGAATTGCATGCGTTTGATCTCTTCATAGGCGCTGATGATCTTGTTACGCACCTCAACGGTCAACTCCATGGCGATACTCGATTTCTGCATGGCGATCATGGTGCCGTGTATATCCTGAGTCTCGCCGGCGACCAGTTTCTGCATGGCGTTGTTGGATGCCTGCTGGAGTTGGTTGACTTCGCCAAGGGACTGCTCGAGCCACTGACCGAAGGTCGCCTTCGAATCATTCTTCTCCTGGGTCACCGATGCGATGCCGTTTTGGGATGGCGGCAGCACATTGGTTTGGATGGCATTTATCAAGGTCATCGTTTACCTTCCTATATCCATGGCGTCCGAGGCCATGTCCTTTGAGGCCTTTATCGCCGTTACATTGGCCTCATAACTGCGGGTGGCCGAAATCATGTTCACCATCTCCTCGACCACATTGATATTGGGCAAAGATATATACCCCTGCTCATCGGCGTCCGGATGACTCGGGTCGAACTTGAGGATCGGCGGGCGATAGTCATCCCTGATCTCTGTCACCTCCACACCGACATTGGCCTGTTCCAGCCGATTGCCTGTCAACTTGCGGTTCAATTGATCCCCGAATGCGGTCTGCGGTTCTGTGGCCTGAAAAACGGCGTCTTTTCTTCGATACGGACCTCCGCCTTCAGCGCGCGTGGTGTTGACATTGGCAAGATTGCTCGAAATGAGATTCATGCGCAGGCGCTGGGCGCTCAGACCGCTGGCACTGGTTTGAAGGGCATCCAAAAAACTCATGTCTACTGCCTATCCCCCTTGATGATATTGTGTAGCGAATGGAATTTTTTGGCGATCAACTGGGTGGACATCCGGTATTGGAGTTGATTGGCCGCCAGGGCCGACATCTCGCGATCCATGTCCACGGTATTGCCATCACCCCGCAAGGTCACTTGGGGAGTAAGGGCCACTTTGCGGGCCGCCACCGTTGATGCCTGGTCACCGCCAGCCGGCAGGTGGTCGGCATCTGTGCGGCTCATCTGAAGCTGCCCCTGTTTGGGGGTTTGCCTGGAGATCGCCTCTTCCACCATCAGGTCGAACGCCTTGTAGCCTGGCGTGTCGGCGTTGGCGATGTTTGAAAGCAGCACTTCATGACGCCGTGATCTCAAATCAAGAGCGCGCTGAGCCAGATCAATCGTTTTGTCGAAAAGCGCATTGGTGTCCATATTTACCGTGCCTCCAATCGTTTCTCCAATTTGAGCAATTTATGTACCAATCGCAAACGAATGTTCGTACATGTTCTTATCTAATTGTTTTTGTGTGATTATCTGAACTTTGAAGAGATTTATCGACAGGTCTGCCGGTGTCATTCAGCCGACAGGGGCGGCAAAGCTTGCCTACCGGCCGTCAAGGTCTGCCGTCTTCGGCTACGGGCTCGGCTTCGGTCCGGTACTCCTTGAGCTTGTTGCGCAGGGTGCGGATACTGATGCCCAACATTTCGGCCGCATGGGTGCGGTTTTGATTGACATGTTTCAACGTTTGACAAATGAGCCGCTCTTCGAGTTCCCTGACGGTCATGCCGACCAGGCGCGCCGTCGATTCGCTCGGGCCGTCGGTCATATCCGTATCGAGCAGCAACAATTCCGGCCCCATGACATCATCGCCACGAAGCAACAGCGCCCGTTCCACGGCATTTTCCAATTCGCGGACATTGCCCGGCCACGGCCACTTCGACAGCGAATCCATCGCCGAGTCGCTGAATCTTGGCAAAGCGCCTGATCCGTCGGATTGATATTTTTTAATGAAATGATCGATGAGCCAGGGGATATCGTCCTTTCGTTCGCGCAGCGGCGGAATCGTCAGGGGAACGATTCTAAGACGGTAAAACAAATCCTTGCGAAAGCCGCCATCTCTGACCATTTCGGCGAGATCACGGTTGGTGGTGGCAATCACGCGCACATCTATAGAGATCACGCCGCTGCCACCGATCCGCTCCACCTCTTTTTCCTGCAGCACGCGCAACAGCTTGGCCTGCAGCGGCAGCGGCATCTCGCTGATCTCGTCCAGCAGCAATGTCCCGCCGTTGGCCCGCTCGAATCGCCCGCCCCTTTGGGCTACGGCACCAGTAAAGGCACCTTTTTCATAACCGAACAGCTCGCTTTCTGCCAGACTCTCGGGCAATGCGGCACAATTCATGGCCACGAAAGGCTGATCGCCCCGTCCGCTGTGGGCATGGATATACCGGGCCAGCATCTCCTTGCCGGTGCCGCTCTCGCCCTGGATCAACACGGTCGCGGACGACGGCGCAATGCGGTCGGCCATTTCGAGCAGGCGCCGCATGCCCTCTGAGCTGGCTATCAGATTGCCGCAAGATTCATTCATGATCGTTGGCTGATATCAAATTATTTTCTAAACTTTTTTAGGCGCCCATTTTTATCTGATTCGGCGTTCCATGGATTTGGCAATAAACATGCCAGACGCAAACGGATTAAAAAATGGGTCAAAATGGAAGAATGCCGGCCTTTAAAAGGGTGAGGTGGCTCGTGATGTTGTCACTTTGTTGACGCATGATGGGTTGTTGATAACGGGTAGGATGAGTGGATGGTTAGGCCGGATTGTTGTTTGGCCGTTGTAGAGAAGTAACGTGCCGGGTGACATGCGTATCGAGTGTTTCGCGCTTGTCGCCCTTGTCCTGAATCTGAAAATCCCCTTTTTGAATCCCGGGATCTCCTTGAAAAGTGACACAGGGATGCTCGGGCCAGGCAAGCCGGTCACTTTCCGACAACTCTTGCAGATAGGTCCAATCCTCCTGATTCAATCGAATTTGAAACCGATTGGCTTTCAATACGGCCTGAGCCAAGTCGTTTTGTAATTCCTCGAAATCAAACATTCCAGCGGAGGACCTGATCACCTGTTCAACGATGTCGCCGGCCAGGGAAACTGCCTGGGCACTGGTGCGTGATTCTGCGTTTTTGATCTGGCGGATTAAAACGTTCAAGCTTTGGATAAGGGATTTGAGATGTGGCAAAACAGAGGCCTGGGCCATTCGGCAGGCCTCTTCCCGCCCGCTGTCCAAGCCTCGCTGAAATGCCAACTGCTGCACCTCATCGAGGTGCACCGCCAAGTCTTTTCCATTGAGTGGTTTGGTCTCACCCTCATTGCGGGCGTCAGACCAGCAGGACGGCTGGAAACAAGCCGAATTATCTCCGGTCGCGGCACTGTCAAACGACGCATTTCGGGTTGGCGGTGATAAGGTGCGAAACACACACGGGCCAACCGAGTCCTGACGAGGGTCTGCCTTATCCATGCTGTGCGCGTCCCGCCTTTCGTTGTCGATGCGTCGGTTCGATCGGGTTTAGGCGCATTTTTGCAAATCGTAGCGCTTTATCTTCTCGACCAGGGTGGTTCGCTTGACCTGCAGCAGCTTGGCGGCCTTGTTCTTTACCCAGTCGGTCTGCTCCAGGGATTGGTAGATGAGGTTTTTTTCGAACTCGCTGACCGCGGTATTCAGACAAATCCCTTCCCGGCATAGCTCCGGCATCGCCATATCCATGGCCGGGATCGGCTGGAACTCTCCTGATGGTTTGATCTTGGAGGGTAAGTCTTCGACATCCAGAGTGCCCTCGCCCTTCAACACCACCAAGCGCTCGAGCATGTTGGCCAATTCCCGCACATTGCCCGGCCAGGTGTGCCGCATGAGCGCTTCCATGGCGCGCGGCGTGATATGCTCGACCTGCGTTCTCTTTTCGCGGTTGAGCTTGTTCATGAAATAATTGGTCAGCAGGGGAATATCCATCTGGCGATCTTTCAGGGAGGGCAACTGGATGGGTATGACATATAATCGGTAGAAAAGGTCTTCGCGGAAGGTGTTCTTCTGAACCGCCTCCTCCAAATCGCGATGGGTGGCGGCGATGATGCGCACATCCACCTTCACCGTCTTGCACCCGCCGACCGGTTCGAATTCCCGCTCTTCGAGAACCTTGAGCACCTTGACCTGCAGATCGGGACTCATGTCCCCGATTTCATCCAGAAAGATGGTGCCGCCGTTGGCCACTTCAAATTTACCGACCTTGGCGGAAGTGGCGCCGGTGAAAGCTCCCTTCACGTGTCCAAACAGTTCGCTTTCCAGCAGGTTTTCAGGAATGGCGCCGCAGTTGATGGCGACAAACGGTTTGTCCTTTCTATAAGAGCTGGCGTGAATGGCCTTGGCCACCAACCCCTTGCCGGTACCGGTTTCACCATTGATCAAAATGGTGCTGTCGCTATCGGCCACGCGTTCGATCAATTTGAACACGTTCTGCATGGACCGGCTTTTCCCAACAACGCCGTGAAAACTGATTCGCTCCACAGATCCGCCATGAGCCAAATCATCGCACTGGCATTTGCCGGTCTCTG
>Ga0209164_1003190_pt1 | contig 15875 bp, 8 predicted proteins | sample MTBNYHSulfiMetaG_FD_187458 | JGI IMG/M metagenome (GOLD analysis project Ga0209164, IMG submission 187458) | Enrichment culture microbial communities from rom New York Harbor, USA that are MTBE-degrading - MTBE-NYH (New York Harbor Sulfidogenic)... | ecosystem: Environmental > Aquatic > Marine >...
GTGTCACCGTGGTTCCGGAAGCTCAACGAGATCGCCGCACGCGCGGGGGTGCGCGTCTCCAAGCAGACTGCTGTCGTCGTCGCGCTGTTGCTGTTGGCGGCGTGCGCGTGGGGAGTGGCCCGGTTTGCGGGCGGTTCGAGCGCCGATGCTTCGTTCGAGGTGGTTCAGTCCGCCGAGGCACCGGCAGCCGATTCGCAGGGTGGCGAACCCGACGACGCGGGCGGTTGAGGCGCCCTCGGTTCTGAAGCGCCGACGGGATCGGCGCAAGTCGTCGTCCACGTGGCGGGTGCGGTCCGACACCCGGGCGTGTTCGAACTCGACGAGGGCTCCCGCGTCCACGACGCGGTGACTGCGGCGGGCGGGTGCTTGGAGTCCGCCGCGCCGCAGGGCTTGAACCTTGCTCGCACGCTGGCCGACGGAGAGCAGCTGGTGGTGCCCACTCAAGACGAGTGGGCCAAGGCGGTGGAGGCAGGAAGCCTGCCCGGCGCCGTCGCGGCGGGAGAGCTTGGTGGTGGCGCTGGTGCGTCGGCGGGGTCTTCGGCGGGCAGTGGGCTCGTGGACCTGAACGCTGCCGATGCGGCCACGCTGGAGACACTACCGGGCATCGGTCCGGCAACTGCGGCGAAGATCGTGGAGGAACGTGAGGCCAACGGTCCGTTCGCAACCGTCGACGACCTTGCCAGGGTGTCCGGGATCGGGCCGAAGAAGATAGACGCGATCCGCGAACTCGTAGCGCAGTGACCCGTCCGGAAGGCCGCGTGCCCACCGTCACGCGGCCGAGCATCCCTCCGCTCGCGTGGGTTGCCGCGGCGTTGTGGGCCGGCGTCGCGTTCGCCGGACATGCGGTCGCAGGTGCGTGGGTGGAACCGCGCGCGCTCGTGGCGGCCGCAGCGTTCTGCGCGGTGGCCGGTGCTGTCGCCGTGCGGGGCGCGGCGGGAGGTTGGCGACTGGCGGCGGTGACCGCGTGCGCCGGGGCGGTGGGAATCGCGGTGGGAGCTTCGTGCTTCGGCGCCGTGCTCGCCGAAGGAGCGACGCTCAACGGCGCGAGCGGCGAGTCGAGGGCGGTCGTGGTGGCCGATCCCAGGGTCGACAACGACACGGTGCGGCTGCGGTTGCGGGTCGTGGACGGCGTGGCAGCCGGGCACGTGATCTGCCCGCAGTGGCGGCTGGCCGACGCACCGCAGCGCGGAGACGCCAGGCTACCGCGGCTGGGCGAGATCGTTGTTGTGCGCGGGCGCTTGGAAGTGGCGTCGAAGCCTGAGCTGCGCGCGTACGACCTGTTGAGCGGTACGGTCGCACGCGGCTCGGTGTGGAGTCTCCAAAGAGCGGGCTGGCGTCCCGGGGCGCTGGGTGTGGTGGCGCGGCTTCGTGCGGGAGCCCAGGAGCGGCTGGCCGCAGTGTCGGGCGACGGCGCCGCGGTCCTCAGCGGAATCTTGCTCGGTGACCGCGAACGCCTCAGAGACACGCAAGCCGAGATGGACATGCGCGCCGCCGGGCTCGCGCATGTGCTCGCGGTCTCCGGTACCCACCTGGCGATCGTTCTGGCGTGTGCGGCAGCGGTCGGGAAGGCCGCGCGCGCCTCGAGGCGCGCCGTCCTGACTTCGGGCTTGGTGCTCGGCCTCTCCTACGTGCTGCTCTCAGGTGCCCAGATCTCCGCCGTGCGAGCGTTCGGCGTTGCCCTGGTCGCGTGCGCGGCGGGCTTCTCCGGCCGACGGGGGGACGCGCTTGCGAGTCTCGCGGCCGTCGTGTGCGTCGCGCTTGTCCTGGATCCGACCACCGCGTTCTCGGTGGGGTTCGCGCTGTCGGTGACCGCATGTGGCGGACTGGTGTTGCTCGCGCCTCTCGCGAGCGCGTGGATATCGGTAGGTTTGCCGCAAGCGGCGCAACGCCTCGGGGGTCCGCTGGCCGCCACGCTGGTGGCCACAGGGGTGACAGCACCTATCGTGGCGTCGGTGTTCGGCACGGTACCGGTCGTCGGCCCCGTCGCGAACCTGCTGTGCGTGCCGCTGGTGTCGCTCTCGCTCGCGACCGGATTGGCAGGACTCGCCCTCGGCGCTCTCGCACCGCCGCTCGGGGTGCTCGCGCTGAGGGCCGCCGCGCAGACGCTGGACGTGGTGTGCTCGCTCGCAGGGTGGCTCGGGTCGCGTCCAGGCGCGAGCTTGCCGGTCGGTGGTGGGCCGGTGCTGGTCCTCGGAATCGTTGCCGGACTGACAACAGCATGGGCGCTGTGGCCGCTTCCGCGCACCAGCCGACGCGCCCGCGGGGTCTTGCTCGGCTTCGTCGCACTGGTCTCGGTGGTGCTCGTTCCCGCAGCGCCGGGCGACGCGAGCATCATCTTCCTCGACGTGGGCCAGGGCGATGCGGTCCTCGTGTCCGACAACGGTCACAGCTTACTGATCGACACAGGACCCGATCCGCTGGTGCTGCGTCGCGCCCTCGCGCGGTGCGACCTGCGCCGACTCGACGCTGCCGTGATCACACACGGGCATGACGACCACTACGGCGGCCTGGAGGCACTCGTCGGCATCGTGCCTAAGGACCGGGTGTTCTGCAGCGCGGTCATGGATATGCCGAGCGGGCAGCCGCTGCTCGACCCGGCCCGCTCGTTGTCGCAAGGGGACCAGGTGCGGGTGGGTGACTTCGTCCTCGATGTGATCTGGCCAGCGGCGAGTCACCGTCCGGCCGACGAGAACGAAGCGAGTGTCGTCATGCACGCGCGACTCGGCGAGGTGGACGTCCTGCTGACCGGAGATGCCGAGGAACCCGTGTACGACCGGTGCCGGGCCCAAGGTCTCCTCGGCGCCGTCGAGATCGCGAAATCGCCTCACCACGGCAGCAGCGACGGCTTCAGCGAGAACACGCTTGGAGCACTGCGACCGCAGCTCGCTGTGATCAGCGTCGGGCTGGGGAACCGGTTCGGTCACCCCGCACCCTCCACGCTCGCCGATTACGGGCACGCTGGCATTCGCGTCCTGCGCACCGACACGAGTGGGGACGTGAAGATCGAAGTGGCCGAGGACGGCTCGGGCTACACCGTGCACGCCGATCGCAGCGATGGCGCTTCCGGCGCGGAAACTCGCCGGGGCGACTGGCAGAGCCGTGGCACCCGACTCGCGGCCTATGCGACAATCCGGCATGCCGATGTCTGTGGCGCCGAACGACTGAAAACGGAGACCCGATCCCGTGGCCGACCTGTCCGACCTCAAGCCCGTATACCTGATCCACGGACCCGAGGAGCTGCTGCTCGAGCGTGCTCTCGAGCGCCTCCGTAGGCGGCTGGCCGAGGTCGCGGATCTCGACTTCAACCTGGACACGTTCGAGGGTGAGAAGGCGGCGGGCGCCGATGTCATCGCAGCGGCGAACACGTTGCCGTTCATGTCCGAGCGCCGTTTGGTGATCGTGCGCGATGCCGACAAGATGTCCACCGACGACCTCAAGATAATCGCTGAATACGCCGCCGACCCGAACCCGGAGACCGTGCTCGTGCTCGTGGCCGAGAAGATGGCCAAGAACCTGCGCATCTACAAGGCCATCGACGCGTTGGGCGGTGTGGCCGAGTACAAGGCGCCCTCCAAGCGGGAGTATCCACGTACTGTCGTTGAGATGTTCGCGTCGCACGGCAAACGCGTCGGGCTGGATGCTGCCGAGGTACTGGTGAGCGCGGTCGGCTACGACCTGCGCAAGCTCGACACCGAGATCGAGAAGGTCATCGCATTCTCCGGTGCTGAGACCACGCTGTCCCGCAGCGAGATCGAAGAGGTCGTATCCACGACTGCGCCCGCTTCGATCTTCGACTTCCTCGACGCGATCGGGGCACGAGACTGCCGCAGCGCGTTGCGCACACTCTCGGACCTGCTCGGCGACGGCGAGTCGATCTACGGGATACAGGCCATGACGCTGCGGCACGTGCGCAACTTGATCTCGGTGCGCTCCTTGATCGACAGGGGAGAGGCGACTCGCCCCGAGGCGGTCGCACCGGCCATCAAGGCAGCGCCTTGGCAGGCGCGCAACCTCATGCGTCAGGCCGACCGGTTCACGCAAGACGAGCTCATCGGCGCGCTTCGCAGCCTGGCGGCTACGGATGCGGAAATGAAGACGAGCCGGGACCCCCGGCTCGCATTCGAACGCTGGTGTATCTCAGTGTGTGAGGGTTAGCCCTCGACGCCCGTCGCGCGCTTGATCACGCCCGACTTGCGGTTGGCCGCCTGGTTCTTGTGGATGACGCCTTTGCTGGCGGCACGGTCGAGCAGTCGCGCGGCATCGTCGGCGGCCTTCTTCGCGGCTTCGGCGTCGCCTTCGGCAACGGCGGCGTCGGCGTTCTTGATGGCGGTCTTGATCTCGGACTTGACCGCCTTGTTGCGCATCCGCGCCTTCTCGTTGGTGATATTGCGCTTCTTTTGGCTCTTGATGTTGGCCACGTTCGGCGTTCCTTCCGTGTAGCTGCAGTGCCCGTCGCATCTGCGTGCTGACGAACCCTGCGATGTTAGCACACGGGCCCAGGAGCAGCCAAACGCAGGCGTGCGCTTCACGCGAGGTCTCGGAGTGTGAACCCTTCGGCAAACGGGTTCACGTAGCGTACACCCTCCGTTGTGGCACGAACGTCCTCGGTGAGAATGGTTTTGCACCCTACGTCAAGCGCGGTGGCGCACATCTGGGCGTCCCAGTACGGAATCTGATGGCGCGCCCACGTGGTGAGCGCGTTCTCGACGATGCGCGATGTGAGTGGGACGGTCGCCCATTCTTCAAGGAGTAGGCGGGCCTCGTTTGCAGTCCGGACGCGTTGGGCTGCATCCGTACGGCCGCGTGACGTCGCGCGCACGAACTCGCCGATGACCTGGGTGGAGATGATTCCCCGGCCGGTCGCGAGCAGGTGGTCGAGCACCCATCGCGCTGCCTCGGCCTTCCACGGGTACCCGGGATCGACCGCGTACACGAAGACGTTCGTGTCGATGAAGATGAGACTCAATCGTCCTCACTGCGTTTCGGCATCCGATCCTCGTAGAGCGAGTCGCGGTCCCACGGCTCGATCCCACCCGTTTCAGCGATGAACTGCGCGAACTCCTCGGTGTGCTTCCGCCAGCGTTCGACCTTCGCTTCCCGGGCGCGGCGCGCCTCGACGGGGTCGTAGACCTCGTCGATCGCTTCGCGGATCAGTTCGGACTCGGTCTTGCCGGTCCGCTTGGCGGCGTCTTTGAGCAACGAGTCCTGCCGAGGATCGAGATACACCTGTTTGCGTACCATGCGTGCCATCGTAGTAACACCGCCTTACCTGGGCCCGAGCGCGCCGGAACCGCCGCGCATGATGTACAAGTATACATCGCGCTCTTCGCCATGCTCACCCGGCACGCAATACGCTATGCTATGCGTTCGATGACTGACCCCACCCACATACGCAACTTTTCTATCGTCGCGCACATCGACCACGGGAAATCCACTCTGGCCGACCGCGTGCTCGAGCTCACGCATACCGTCGAAGAGCGCGACATGAAGGAGCAGGTCCTCGACTCGATGGACATCGAGCGCGAGCGCGGCATCACCATCAAGGCCCAGGCCGTGCGCGTGCTGTTCGAGGCTGCCGACGGACAGACCTACCAGCTCAACCTCATCGACACGCCGGGCCACGTGGACTTCACCTACGAGGTGTCGCGCTCGCTGCAGGCGTGCGAAGGCGCGCTGCTCGTGGTCGACGCCGCGCAAGGTGTCGAGGCGCAGACCGTCGCGAACGCCCAGCTCGCGATGAACGCGCACCTCGAGATCATCCCGCTCATCAACAAGATCGACCTGCCGGCCGCGGATGCCGACCGCGTGCGACACGAGATCGAGGAGGCCCTCGCCATACCTGCCGAGGAAGCCATCCTGACCTCGGGCAAGACCGGCGAAGGCGTCAGAGAGGCGCTGCAGGCGATCGTGGACCGCGTCCCGCCGCCCAAAGGCGACCCGGAAGGCCCGCTCAAAGCGCTCATCTTCGACTCGTACTTCGACGCGTACCGAGGCGTGGTTGCGCTGGTCCGCGTCATCGACGGTGAGATATCCAAGGGCTTGAAGGTCCGCATGATGGCCGGCAACACCACGACCGAGGTCGAGGAGGTGGGCGTGCGCCGTCCGGCGAACCTGCCGGTGGACAAGCTCACCGTCGGCGAGGTCGGCTACCTGGTCACGGGCCTCAAGGACCCCTCGCTCGTGAAGGTGGGCGACACCGTCACGCTTGCCAAGCACGGCGCCACCGACCCGCTGCCCGGTTACCGCGAAGTCAAGCCCATGGTGTACACGGGCATCTTCCCGATCGACGGCGACCAGTACCCGGACCTTCGCGATGCGCTCGACAAACTGCAGCTCAACGACCCCGCGCTCGTGTACGAGCCGGAGACCAGTCACGCGCTCGGGTTCGGGTTCCGTACCGGGTTCCTGGGCCTGCTGCACATGGAGGTCATCAAGGAGCGCCTGGAGCGGGAGTTCGACCTAGACCTGCTGGCCACGGCGCCGTCGGTGGCGTATCACGCGTACACCACGGACGGCGAGATGACCGAGGTCCACTCGCCACAGGACATGCCGGACCCCGGGCGCATCGAGCGGATCGAGGAGCCGTACCTGAAGGCCACCGTGCTCGTGCCGCCGGACTATGTGGGCGCCGTCATGGAGCTTTCAGAAGGCCGCCGAGGAACGTTCAAGGACATGCAGTACCTCTCGGCGACCACGGTTGAGATGCACTACGAGATGCCGCTGTCCGAGTTGATCATGGACTACTTCGACCAACTCAAGAGCCGCACGCGGGGTTACGCGTCGCTTGACTACGAGTACATCGGATATCAACCGTCCGAACTGGTGAAACTCGACATCCTGCTCGCGGGAAAGCCCGTGGACGCACTGAGTTTCGTCGTGCACAAGGACAAGGCGTACGCCCGGGGCAAGGTGCTCACGGAGAAACTGCGCGAGATCATCCCCCGTCAGATGTTCGAGGTGCCGATCCAGGCGGCGATCGGCGGGCGGATCCTGGCGCGCGAGACTGTGCGGGCCAAGCGCAAAGACGTGCTGGCGAAGTGCTACGGTGGAGACATCACGCGCAAGCGCAAGCTGCTCGAGAAGCAGAAGGCAGGGAAGAAACGCATGAAGGCTGTGGGCAACGTCGAGGTGCCGCAGGAGGCTTTCATGGCGATCCTCAAAGTCGACGAGTAGCGAGATGTGGGCACCTGACTATATCGAGCAGGCCTTGAGCGGGCCCAAACTGCCGGCGCACCTCTACATACACGTGCCGTTTTGCCGCATCAGATGTTCGTATTGCGACTTCTTCTCCGACACCGACATCGGCGGGCAGCGCGTGGGCGCGGCCATCGCCACGATCGAAGCGCAGGTCCAGCAGTGGGCGCGCCTCGGGCTGCCCGGTCTGCTCGAGACGGTGTACGTGGGCGGCGGCACGCCAACGGTGCTGGCCGCCGGACTCGTCCAGGTCGTGCGGGCGGCTCTCGAGAACCTGCCGACGCGCGGGCGGCCTGAGGTCACGATCGAGGCGAACCCCGATTCCGTGACGCCCGACCTCATGCATGCGCTTGCCGCAGCGGGCGTCACGCGGGTAAGCGTGGGACTCCAAACGCTTGTCGACACCGAGCTTGCGATGCTCGGTCGCGTCCACACGGTCGAGGAGGCCGTGGCGGCATGCCGTGCGGTCACCGCTGCGGGCATGGACCTGTCGGTGGACCTGATGTGCGGGATCCCTCGGCAGACGGTGGCTACGTGGCTCGTGACCCTGGAAGCGGCCCTCGCGCTGGAGCCGGCGCACGTGTCGGTGTACCCCCTTACGCTGGAGGAGGGTACCCCGCTCGAGGTCGCGTGCAGCACAGGCCTGGAACCCGAGCCGGACCCCGACGTCGCCGCGCAGATGATGATGGCTGCCGAAGAGCGGCTACGTCTGGCCGGACTGCGCCGCTACGAGGTGGCGAACTACGCGAAGCCGGGGCACGAGTCGCAACACAACGTCGCGTACTGGACAGGGCGTCCTTACATCGGCATCGGGCCGGCCTCGCACGGCATGGTCGACATCGACACCGCTGCGATGCTCGGCCTGAGCGCGGGGTGCCCGTCGGGCACGACCCGCGTTCGCTATGCGGAGCGAGCCGACACCGACGCGTGGATCACGGGGGTCACGCCGGAGATCGAATGCATGTCGGCCGAGGAGGCCGCGCGCGAAGACGTGATGCTGGGACTGCGCCTCACGCGCGGGGTGAGTGCACGCGACGTGGAGCGCGCTGGGGTCGCCGGCGTGCTCGAGAGACTGGCGGGGCGTGATCTCGTCGAGCACTTCACCGCGTCGAGCGGCGAGGAGCGCTGGCGCACGACGCTGCGCGGGTGGCTGCTGGGCAACGAGGTCTTCGGCGATGTGTGGGAGGGGGAGGGAGGCGGGTAGTACGCACGAGAGAGCCGTGCGCACTGACAGGCACTCTTCAGGGCACCATCACAATGGCGTGAGATGCGACATCACCCGTGACGTCATCGCCACCACTGGTGACGTCCCGGGTGACCTCACCAGTGATATCACCGGGCTGGGACCCGCGGAAGTGCCCCGTTCCGCCCCGCATGCGTCGAGACGGCAGCGAAGCGGCTCGGCTGTCCTGACCCTATCACGCTCCCCATACGACGCTACTACCTGCATGGTTAGATTCTGGTAAGACATCGGTTCCATCCTGTTGAGTGTTGGGTCAGTTCTTGGATAGGATTGCCACAACCCGAAGCGCTCGTTGGGGGCGTCGCTTCGGCGGGGGAGTGGCACCTCAACGGAGGGGGACCGCCGTGTCCGTGCAGCGCGCTGGTCGGATCGTGTGTCGTGCTTTCGGTCGTTCCCTGTCGGTACTGCTCACGGTGGTGATGGTCACCACGGGGACGAGTTTCGCTCCGAGTCGAGCATTGGCCGCTCCACCTGGCGGGTCTCCTCCCGTTCAGTCCAAGAACCGGCCACCCATCGCCATCATCGGTGGCACCACTAACGTCTACGTCGACACGCCGGCGGTGATCGACGGCACCCGCTCTCACGACGTCGACGGGCAGATCATCTCGTATGAGTGGGACTTCGACGACGACGGCGTCTGGGACGCGACGACCGACGCGCCCACCTGCGAGCACGTCTTCCAGAACGAAGGTCGGCGGTACCTCCGGCTCCGCGTCACCGATGACCTCGGGGCAACGAGCGTCGACCGGCGCCTGTTCCATGTGAGGCTCGACAAGTGGGAACCCGTGGCGCTTGTGTCGGGACCCAGCAATGCGTCAGTGGGCGAGACCGTCACTCTGGATGGTTCGGCGTCCTACGACGTGAAGGGCTCCATCGAATCGTACGTTTGGGACTTCGAGTCCGACGGAACCACCGACCTGACTTCAGCAGTCCCCACCGCAGATCACGCGTATGACAGTGCTGGCCTCTTCACAGTCACGCTCACCGTTGTCGACTACACGGCAAACACCGCTTCTGCATCGTGCACCATCAGTGTTGAGCCGGGCGACGATCCGCGGCCCGAACCTCCCACGGGCGTCGCCGCGATCGATGCCCCTGACGATGAAGGCGGCGCGATCCTCATCACGTGGTCGCCGAGTGCAGAGAGCGACGTGCATTCGTATCGTGTATACCGCGCGCTCTCGGCGGAAGGACCGTTCACTTCGGTCGCCCAGGTCGATTCCGCGGCGACCTACACCGACACCGGTCTAGACAACGGCACTTCCTACCACTACCGCGTAACCGCGGTCGATGATGCGGGCCAGGAGAGCGTCCCCTCAAGCACGGTTTCAGCGACACCGGTGGACAACCTGGCGCCGGCCATGCCCTCCGGCTTTGCGGTGAACGATGTCCCCGACGATCAGGGAACGGCCCTCTCCGCGAGCTGGCAGCCGAACCTCGAGGCGGACGTGGCGGGCTACCGCCTGTCGGTCGTCGACTCGACGACCGCCGAGACGATGACGATAGACGTCCCGGCGAGCGAGTCGACCGCCCAACTGACCGGTCTCGTCCCTGGACGCGAGTACTCGATCTCCCTTGCGGCCTACGACGAATCCGACAATCTGAGCCCTTGGACTGCGACCCTCTTCGCGGCGCCGCGCGACGACCTCGCCCCACAGGCTCCCACAGGCTTGTCGGCGCAGGACGTAGCCGGCGACGACGGCGGCGCAGTCGCGCTGGCCTGGTTCGCGAATCTCGAGCCGGACACCAGCGGCTACACGCTCTTCCGCGCCGAGGTCCCGGCAGGCGTCGACCCGTTCGGCGCCTCCGCTTCGGCTGTCCCTGTGGCGTTCGTCGCTCATCCACAGACCACCTTCACCGACTCGAACGCGGCCCTCGGTGTCACGTACGTCTACTACCTCACTGCCGAAGATGACTCGGGCAACGTCTCCACCCGAAGCGACATCGCTGTCTCGACATCGGAGGACAACCTCGCGCCGGCAGCACCAACCTCACTGTCGGTGGCCGATCGCGCTGGAGACCAGGGAGGCGCGCTCGTCGCCACGTGGTCGCCGAGCATCTCCGCAGACGTCGCAGGCTATCGGCTGCGTGCGTACGAGCTTGCAGGCGACCTTGTCGCGACGCTAGAGACGACCAGCACGTCCGTAACCATTGACGGACTGCATACCAACCTCGCGCACCTCGTCTCGGTCACGGCGTACGATGCCGCCGGAAACGAGTCCGCTTCGGCTGAGGCGTCAGCGACACCCCTCGACAACCTTGCTCCGAGTGCGCCTGCGGGCGTCGCCGCTGCCGACGTCGTACCCGACCAGGGCGGAGCGATCGTCGTCACATGGGACCCCAATGCGGAACCCGATCTCGCCGGCTACTGGATCACGTGCCTCGACGCCGGCGGTGCGATCGTAGAGCGCGTCAACGCCGGCTACGCCACGAGCCACACGTTCGAAGGACTCGAAGTTGGCGGCACCTATTCCTTCTTCGCTGTGGCCGCCGACGTGAACGGCAACGAATCGCCTGCGAGCCTGACCGCACACGCGACCGCTCTCGATGAACTGCCCCCCGCACCAGTCACGGTAACCGCGGCGGATCGTCCGGACGACCAGGGTGGTGCGATCGAGATCGCCTGGTCGGCCGCGCCTGAGGCCGATCTCGCCGGATACCTCCTGTATCGAGACGGCGAGCAGATCGCCGATACGACCGCTACGGCTTTAGTCGACACGGATGCGGACGATCTCGAGCGCTCCTACACGGTCCGCGCCTACGACTCGTCGATGAATCTGTCGAGTCCCAGCGATCCGCCTGCTACTGCGACTGCCGTCGACAACCTTGCACCCGCAGTACCCACCATCCTGTCTGCCGAGGACCTGGCCGCCGACGATTCCGGCAGCATCCAAGTCACCATCGGCCATGTGGCCGACCCCGATGTCGACGGCTACCGGGTGTTCTGTTATGACCCCGCGGGATTCCTCGTCGCAGCCACCGACATCGCCGCCCTCGATACGGTCGCGCTGTTCAGTGGACTTGTTGACGGCATCACATATCGCTTCACGGCGCTGGCCTTCGACACATCCGGCAACGAGTCCGCCGAGTCGGCCCCGGCGTGGGCGACCCCGGTCGATGACCTGCCCCCGGCCGTGCCGGTGGGTCTGGTCGCCACAGACACGCCCGACGACAACGGCGATGCCATCGACTTGAGCTGGATGCCGAACGTAGAGGTCGACCTGGCGGGCTACCGCGTGTATCGCGACGGCACGATTGTCGGCGAGACCACGGCCACAGCCTACAGGGATACTGGCCTTACCGAAGACCAGCTCTACACGTATGCGGTTCAGGCGTTCGATGATGCCGGGAACGCCTCGGCGCACAGCGATGCGGCGACGGCCGCCCCGATCGACAACATCAACGAGCCACCTATCGCGCAAGGCTCGGCCGACCCGACGTCCGGTGTGGCTCCTCTCGAGGTCACGTTCTCTGGTACCGGGAGCTACGACCCCGACGGCAGCGTGGTCTCCTACGCTTGGGACGTATCCCAGGACGGCACTGTCGAGTCGACCTCGTCGACGTTCGCCTACACATTCCCGTATCGCGGCACCTACCACGTATCGCTCGTCGTGACGGACAACCAGGGCGCCGTCGCTACGGATACCGTGACCGTCAGCGTGACCAGTCCGTACCCAACCGCGGTCGCTGCGGTGTCGCCGGACCATGTGCTGCTCGGGGAGAGCACCACGCTTACGTGGAGCACTACGGATGCGGACGCAGTCGTCATCGAACCAGGCATCGGGCCGGTGGCGACTGCGGGCTTCATGACAGTGACTCCTGCCGAGGACACCACGTACACCGTCACCGCGACGAACGAGTCCGGCGTGGCGGTCGCGACCGCGCGCGTGAGCGTCAATGCGCGGCCGTCTGCCTTGGCTTCGGCGGAGCCCACGTGCGGAACAGTGCCGCTCACCGTGACGTTCGACGGGTCCGGTAGCGCGGACGCGGACGGCGAGATCGTCTCGTATACCTGGGACTTCGACGCCGATGGCTCGGTGGACGCAACGACCGCGATCGCGCAGCACATCTACTTGGTTGCTGGGCTGCACACGGCAACGCTTACGGTAACTGACGACGAAGGCGCCACCGCCCAGTCACAGGTCACAATCGAGGCGAAGCACCCGTCGCCGACGGCGATTCTCGAGTCCACGCCCGACCGGGTGATGCAGGGGCAGAGCGCGGTGCTCTCTTGGAGCACACAGCACGCCGACACCGTCATCGTCGAACCCGGCATCGGTCCCGTGGGCGCAGCAGGTAGCGTTGCCGTGGCCCCGATCGTGACCACCACGTATACCGTCACCGCGACCGGTTCCGGAGGCACTACGACCGACAGTACCATCGTGCACGTTCTCGACATCGCACCGATGCCCACCGGCAGTTTCGGCGACCCGTACGAGGACCTCGTGCCGCTTGATGCGACAGTCGAGTCGTACGACCCGTACCGCTTCTCTGTCCTGCGCGGCTCTGTATTCGCCGAAGACGGAGCGCCGCTAGAGGACGTCACTGTCAGCTTGTTCGGCAAGCCTGAGTACGGCACCGCCACAACCGGCGCCGATGGCTCTTGGACACTGCCGTGCGATGGGGGTGCCTCGGAGCAGGTGGTGTTCGAGAAGTCAGGGTTCCTGACGTCGCAGCGTGCGATTGAGACACCATGGAACGAGGCGCTCGAGGTGGACGACGTCGTGCTCGTGGCGTTGGACACCGCGGCGACAGTGGTCCATCTCGATGGTGATCCGGCAACCGCCATCGTCCACGAGGCGAACCCTATCTCGGATGCACGCGGTGAACGCACCGCGACACTGGTGATCCCAGGTGATGCAGGTGCTTGGACGACGGACGAGGCCGGCAATCGCGTCGACCTCGACACGATAACCGTGCGGGCGACTGAGTTCACCACACCGACCGCGATGCCAGCCGCCTTGCCAGCCGCGTCTGCTTTCACGTACTGCGTCGAACTCTCCGTCGACGAGGCCGATCATGTGAACTTCGACAAGCCGGTGACCTTGTGGGTGGAGGACTTCATCGGCTTCGGTCCCGGCGCTACCGTGCCCACTGGCTACTTCGACCGCGAGCGCGGCGTATGGGTCGCGATCGAGGATGGCGTCGTGGTCGAACTCATCGACACCGACGGGGATGGGAAGGTCAATGGGTGCGATGTCAACGGTGACGGCATCCCTGACGATATCGATGATGATGGTGAGACCGCGGACGACGTGTTCGGGATTCCCGAAGATCGGTTCGTCCCCGGAGCTGTCTTCTGGCGTGTGGACATCGAGCACTTCACACCTTACGACTGCAACTGGCCGTGGTGGTTCCCCGAGGACATGCGTGACTTCTTCGAGCTCTTCGGACCCTGGAAGGTGCCGGAGCAGGACTGCCGTGAAGACGGCAACTCCACCGTCGACGTCGCAGGCGGCGTAACGCACGAGGACCTGCCGGTGGCCGGTACCGGCGCTACGATCCACTATTCGTCGTCTCGTACGGAAGGTTACGAGAACGTCATCGAGATACCGGTCACGGACGACACCATCCCCGCGACCTTGCGGAGCATCGATGTGTCGGTCTACGTCGCCGGACGCCTTCTTCGCGAATCGGTCGCCCCTCGACCGAACGCCGCCGCCCGGATCGAGTGGGACGGGCGCGACTGGCGAGGCGAACAAGTCGAAGGCCGCACGAAGGCCACAGTCGACATCACGTATCGGTACCCGATGGTGTACTCGATGACAGGAGTCCGATGGGTCTCGCGTCCTGCGCTGGCGGGTGGTGTGGCGGTGGAGGGCTCGATGGGATTCGGCCTGGAAGCCTCGGTACTCGCCACGGCTACTGGACCTGTCTACGCGCCCGAGGGTGGCCCGACTGCATCTACGGCCCGCCGCTACGATCTTGAGCTCGACCGTCCCGTCGAGAACGACCAGCTCGCAGAAGACTGGACACTCTCGATGCACCACTCCATGGACCCCGACGAACCGGATGTGATTCACAAGGGCGACGGGAGAATCGAAGAGCACGTGAGTCGGGTTGCCTCGCTCGTATCGGCGGACGGCGGCAGCGACATTGCAGTCTCTCCGGATGGGTCGATCTACGCTGCCGCAACAATCGGAGGCTACCGCACGCTGTGGCGCATAGATCCCGTGACGGGGGACTCGACGCGGGCAGTCAATGGCGCCTGGTACATCAATCAAGTCGATGTCGCGCCGGACGGAAGGGTATTCGGCATCGACTTGGCCGAGTATCGCGTGTGTCTGGTCAAGCCGGACGGCTCCAGGGTTCCCGTGGCCGGGGCCGGCTACTCAGGATGGAACGTACTGAACGGGAGCAAAGCCACCGACGCAGTGTTCCAACCACTCGACGTTGCAGCGGACTCTAACGGCAACATCCTGGTCTGCGGACAAGGCTATGACGGGAGCAAATGGCATCATGCACTCTTCAAGGTGACGCCGGCGGGACAGATCTTCTTGATTGCTGGTGACGGAACGGTTGCTCCCGAAAACGGGTCGCGAGCTGTCGGAACGAGCCTAGAGCCTGCGCGAGTGACGGTTGACAGCGATGGAACCGTGTACGTCGGATGTGGTGACAAGTCGGGAGTGTGGGCGATCGATGCGAGCGGCATTCTGACGAAGATCGCTGGAAGCGATGACCCGGGAGTCTACGGAGACAGGTGGTTCAGGGACTTCGACGGCACCGATGCGCTTGACTCGTACGTCAACCCTGTTGGACTAGACGTTGGCAAGGACGGACGGCTCATGATTGCCAGCTACTACCCTTCGAACCTCGTGTACGAGGTCAGTGCAGACGGGATTCTCTCGACGGTTGCGGGCACCAAGGACACGGCAGACGCGATGACCAGCTGGCCTGCGCCTGCAAAACGTAAGGCGACGCCCCAGGCGCGTTCCGTTGCTGTCAACGGCGCCGGCACTATCTACGCCGTCACCTCCGACGGCATCGTCCGCATCTCCACCAACAAGCAGCGCTCGCGCTACCTTGAGGCGGGTGAGCAGGTTGTTGTCGAGGACGACTCCACGGCGCATCGCTTCGCCGCCGACGGGCGACACCTCGAGACTTTCGACCCGACCCACGGCACAACGCTGCTGACCTTCAACTACGACGCCGACAAGCGGCTGACCGGCGTGACCGACCGCTTCGGCCAGACGCTCGCCGTCGTGCGCAACGCGGCAGGCGAGGCCGTCGCCCTCGTCAGCCCCGACGGCGACCGCACCGAGCTTCAGCGTGACGCGAACGGTCGTCTCGCCTCGGTCTCGTACGCCGACGGCGCCACCGTGAGCATGGACTACACCGCCACCGGCCTGATCACCGACGTCACCGACCCGCGCGGCGGCATCGCCACCCACGCCTACGACCCGGACGGGCGCCTGGCCTCCTCGGCAAGTGCGGAGGG
>Ga0209164_1003191_pt1 | contig 15870 bp, 12 predicted proteins | sample MTBNYHSulfiMetaG_FD_187458 | JGI IMG/M metagenome (GOLD analysis project Ga0209164, IMG submission 187458) | Enrichment culture microbial communities from rom New York Harbor, USA that are MTBE-degrading - MTBE-NYH (New York Harbor Sulfidogenic)... | ecosystem: Environmental > Aquatic > Marine >...
CCGAACGACAGAAGATCAAGGCGAGCCTGACCGTGGGCAGGGCGGACGGCGTCGCCGCGTGACGAACAGACGGGGGAGGTGACCATGGCGAGGAGTCTCAGCGTCCTGGTGCTCGACGACGAGCCGATCGTGGGCAAGCGTTTGAAGCCCGCCCTCGAGAAGGAGGGGTACACCGTCGAGGTGTTCGAGGACGGTCGTTCCGCCCTCGCTCGCCTCGGTCAGCAGCGGTTCGACATCGTGGTCACCGACGTGCGCATGGACGACGTCGACGGCATCCAGGTGCTCGAGGCGGTCCAGGCCATGTCGAGCCGGACCAAGGTGATTCTCATCACCGGCTACGCCACCGTCGAGCTGGCCCGGGAGGCGCTCGCCAAGGGGGCCTACGACTTCATTGCCAAGCCGTTCAAGCCGAACGACCTGCGGGTCGTCATCGAAAAAGCGGCGCGAGCGCTGGCGGCCGAGCCCGTCGAGAGCTGACGTGAGCGACCAGGGAGAGGCGCCGGGCGCACCGCAGGAAGCCCAGCCGACCAGCCTCGGGGACATTCTCACCTCCGAGGAGATCATGGGCCCGACCCGCGGGCAGGCCGACGACACGAGCGCCGCAGACGAAGCCCTGCTCCGGCGCCCCACGATCACCATCCGCCTCCGCCTCACCCTCGCGTTCGCGATGATCTTCTCGCTGTGCATGATCATCACCCTGTGGTCCATGTACGCGCTTTCGGACATCGAGGACCGGATCCACTTCCTCGAGATCGCGGACAGCTATGGCAGCGAGGTCCAGGAGGCCCGCCGCTACGAGAAGAACTTCCTGCTCTACGGGACCAACCTCGAGGACGCCATCCAGCACCTGGACAACGCCGCGGCCCTGCTCGAGGAGGACAGGCGTCGGGTGCGGAAGGTGGCAGGGGACGAGATTCTCGAGTCCATGCGGCGGCTGGAGCGGGAGTACCGATCCGAGCTCGAGCAGCTCGGCGGTGTGCGGGACGAGGCGGTTCGCAAGGGGGTCGAGGCCGAGCTGCGAAGGAGCGGTGGGCGAATGGTCGAGCTGGCGCTCGAGTTTCGGGACAAGGAGCGGGATGCGATCCACGAGATGCTCGCCCTCGCGCAGCGGGTTCCGTTCCTGTTCCTCGGTGTGGTGCTGGTCCTGATGGTGTTCATCGGCGGGTTTCTGGCCAGGCAGATCATCTCGTCGTTGCGTCGTTTCACCGACTACACGGAGCGAATCGGCGCCGGTGACTTCAGCCCGATCGCGCCCGCGCGGAGATACCGCGACGAGTTTTCGCAGCTCGCCGTTGCGCTCAACCGCATGGTGCGCGAGCTCGACCGTCACCAGCGCATCCTGGTCGAGTCCCACAAGCTGCGTGCCATCGGGACCCTGGTGGCGGGCGTTGCCCACGAGCTCAACAACCCCCTGAACAACGTGATGCTCACGGCGGCGATGGCCGACGAGGACTTCCTGACCCTCGACGACGACGAGAAGCGCGACATGATCCGCGACATCATCTCCGAGACCGAGCGGTCCAAGACCATCGTTCGCAACCTGCTGGACTTCGCGCGCGAGAGCGAGACCCGGATGGAGCCCCTGAACCTCGGCCGGATCGTCGAGGAGGCCGCGCAGCTGGTGGCCAACCAGGTCCGCATGGCGGGGGCGCAGCTCAAGGTGACAGTCCCGGAGGACCCGCCCCCGGTCCACGGTGACCGCCAGATGCTGTGCCAGGTGTTCGTGAACCTGATCATCAACGCGGTGGACATCGTCCCCCAGCACGGGCGCATCGAGATCTCGGTCCACCCCGACCGCGAAGAGGGGTATGTCGCCGTGGACGTGCGGGACAACGGTCCGGGGATCCCGGACCACGTCCTGCCGCAGCTCTTCGACCCCTTCTTCACCACCAAGCCGAAGGGCAAGGGGACCGGTCTCGGGCTCTCGGTGTCGCAGGGCATCGTGCAGAAGCTCGGCGGCTACATCCGGGTCGCCACCCGGTTCGGCGAAGGTTCCACCTTCACCGTCGTCCTGCCGGTGACCCGGGTGCCCTCCGAGGTCTCGACCCACGACCACGGACACTCGCAGACCGCCACGACACCTCTCGCGGCCACACAACCGTAGGCTTTCGGAAGCGCGTCCTGGCTCTCACGGTGCTGGGGTGGAGGGGGACCGCAATTTGGTCGCCTCGCTGGTGATGGCGTCGAGCTCGCGGCGGAGCTCTCGCCACCCCAGACGCTGTTGGTACTCCGGGTTGTGGTGGACGACGCCGAGGACCACCCGCGTGCGGTGGACCAGGGCCATGGCCCAGAGGCGCTCCTCGACCTCGGACCCGGGGTCGACGAGCCCGAGAAGGTCCTGCGACCAGAGCGTCACGGCCGGGCGGGGAACGAGGTCGTCGGCCTGCAGCCCAACCACCAACCTCACCGCCGCCGCGAAGAGGCGGTCGGCCTCGCGGATGGTCGCGCGCGCCTCGGTGAAGAACGTGGTGGCGGACGAGCGGGTGTGGCAGAAGTCGCATCGTCCGCCGTTCTCCCCGATGCGATGGCAGCTCGCGCAGCCGCGGGTGGAGACCGGCGCGCCGGCGTTGCCGGGGAGGCTCTGGCGTGCCCGCTCGAGGTCGAGCCACGCCTGTGCGTGTCCGCCCGACTCGAAGTCCGTGGCTTCGCGGGGGTGGCAGCCGGCGCACACCGCGACAGCGATGGCCCGCTTGACCCCCGGCTGGGCGCAGAGGGAGAGCCCCTGTTGCGAGGGGTCGTGGAGGTGGCAGTGGGTGCAGGCGACACCGATCTCGGCGTGACGTGACTTCTCCCGCATCCGTGACGAGGCGGCGGCGATGCGTTCCCGGCGGTGACACTCGACGCACCCCGCCGAGGCTTCCGGAATTGCGGCCGCTGCCGGAGCGACCAGGAGCAGGCCCAGCTCGAACGCGACGACCGGTGCCATGGCGGCCCCTTTCGGTTCGACCGGGACGTGGGGGGAGTGCCCCTGCCATGATCGCACGCTGCGCTCCTACCGACGACCCCTCCGCGACGGGCGGGGCCGCGGGGTTGTGGCATCATCATGCGGGGAGGCGGAATGCGTCGGCTCGTTTTTCTGGTGTTTCTTGCCTTCGCGGTGGTCGGGATGGCCGCCGACCCTCCGCCCGAGGTCCGGCCGGGCGGGGTGCTGCGGTGGGGCGGCTCCGGCACCGAGCTGTGCTCACATGCCGGGCGCCTGTGGGCCCCTCTCGACGGAGTCTGCTACTTCCCGGTGGACCTCGAGGCGACGAGGGAGGTGGTGGTCGAGCGGCGTCGGGACGGGAAGACCGAAACCGCCGCCGTCCGGGTCGGACCGTACCCCTACCCGGAGCAGCACCTCCAGGTCGAGGAGCGGATGGTGCACCTCTCGCCCGAGGACGAGGCGCGGGCGGCCCGGGAGCGGCAGCAGCTCGCCCCGCTGTGGGAGCGGGAGAGTCCGCCGCGGTTCAGCCTGCCGCTGCGCCCGCCGCTCGAGCGGGGTGAGGGGGGCAACTTCGGTTCCCGGCGGGTGTTCAACGGCGAGCCCCGCAGCCCCCACACCGGGCTGGACTACCGGGCCGCGGCCGGCACCCCGGTCCTGGCGGTGGCGCCGGGGCGGGTGGTGCTGGTCGCCGACCACTTCTTCTCGGGCCGGAGCGTGTTCGTCGACCACGGCGGCGGCCTGGTGTCCATGTCCTTCCACCTGCGCGCGGTGCGGGTGGAGGAGGGGCAGGCGGTGAGCGCGGGCCAGGTTCTGGGCGAGGTCGGCTCGACCGGCCGCGCGACCGGGCCCCACCTCCACTTCGGCCTGCGCTGGCACGGCGCCCGGGTCGACCCGGAGGTGCTGTTCGGGGAGCCGCGGGCGATCCCCGAGCTGCCGTGAGGGTGAGGCGGGGCATTGGTTCAGGGGCAGCTTCGGGTGCTCCGACGGCTAGCGGCAGCGAGTGGGGGCAGCGTCAGGAGACAGCGGCAGCCGGCAGGTGCAGCGTCTGGGGCAGCGACAGCGAGCGGGGGCGCTGCGCGCAACCCATAGGTCCGGCGAGGGCCGGCGCTCGAGGGGGAGAACCCAAAGACGCCAGGAGGGCGCCAAGGCGCGAGGGGACACTGGTGAAGGAGCGCACCCACGCTACGCGTCATCCCGAGGAACGCAGCGACGCCTTGTCCCGAGCGCACGCGAAGGAAAGGATCCGCTCCAACGAAGGCACTCCCTCCGTTGGGGCAGATCCCTCCGCTCGCTGCGCTCGCGTTCGGGATGACGTGGTGGGGGTAGGCGCTGACGCTCGGGGTCGCGTTTGGGTCGACCGAGGCTCGTCTCCCCTGCGTCTTTGCGAATCCTGGCGTCTTCGCGTTCTCCTCGGGGGTGAGCTGACGGCTAACCGCCAACGGCTCAACCGCTACGCGGCCGCTTGCCCCCACCGTGCGCGCTCCCTTTGGTTGCGGCCAGCGGCCGTGCTAGTGAAAGTCGTGGCTCGGGACCGCCTCGGGGGCGGGCACGGCCTCGAGGCGGCGGGCGCGGACCGACACCGTCCCGTCCCTCTTCTGCAGGGTGCCGTCCACCAGGAGCAGGGGGGAGGAGACGATCAGGGTGCGCTGGGCCCGGAACAGCTCCGAGCTGATGATCGCCTGCATCATGCCGGTCTCGTCCTCGAGGGTGATGAACACGGTGCCCCTGGCGGTGCCGGGGCGCTGGCGGACGATGACCGCACCGGCGGTTATCACGGCGGCCCCGTCCTGCCCCTGCTCGAGGCGGGCCAGGGGAACCACGCCGTGGCGGTCGAGCCAGGGGCGGAGGTGGGCGAGGAGGTGGGGGCCGGTGGTGAGGTGGAGACCGCCGTAGTCGGCCACGGTCTCCTCGAAAGGGCTCATCTCCGGCAGGGGGAAGCCCTCCTCCGGCGGCAGGGCGGCGAGCAGGGGGCCGCGGCGGGCCGCCACCTCGGCCACCTGCCACAGCGCCTGGCGGCGGGTGAGGCCGAGGGAGGCGAGGGCGCCGACGTGAGCGAGCCGGGCGAGCTGTTCGGGGTTGAGCCCCGCCCGCTGGGCGAGATCGGCCGGGTCGCGGAACGGGGCGTGAGCCCGCTCGGCCTCCACCCGCTCGCCCGCGGCCTGGGCGAGGCCGTGGACGTACCGCAGGCCGATGCGAACCGCGCCGTCTTCGAAGCGGCAGCGCCAGCCGGAGCGGTCGACGTCCACCGGCCGCACTTCGACCCCGTGCCGCTGGGCGTCCTTGACCAGGGTCGCGGGGTGGTAGAAGCCCATCGGCCAGGCGTTGAGCAGCGACACGTAGAAGGCGGAGGGGTGGTGGGCCTTGAGGTAGGCCGAGGCGTAGACGATGAGGGCGAAGCTGGCGGCGTGGGACTCGGGGAAGCCGTAGAGGGCGAACGAGGTGATGTTGCGAACGATCTCCTCCTGGGCCTTGGGGTCGATGCCCCGCCTCGCCATACCGGCACGCAGCCGGGTCTCGATCGCCCGCATCCGCTCGGCCGAGCGCTTGAAGCCCATGGCCCGCCGGAGCTCTTCGGCTTCTCCGCCGGTGAAGCCGGCCGCGACCATCGCCATGCGCAGGAGCTGCTCCTGGAAGATGGGCACTCCGAGGGTGCGCTTCAGAATCGGCTCCAGGCAGGGGTGGGGGTAGGTGACCTGCTCGCGCCCCTGGCGGCGCTCCAGGTAGGGGTGGGTCATCTTGCCGGCGATGGGGCCGGGGCGGATGATCGCCACCTGCACCACCAGGTCGTAGAAGCGGGAGGGGAGGTTGCGCGGCAGCGAGGCCATCTGCGCCCGGCTCTCGATCTGGAACACCCCCGCCGTGTCGGCGCGCCGGATCATGCGGTAGACCTCGGGGTCGTCCGGCGGCAGGTGGGCGAGGTCCACCTCCACCCCCTCGTGGCGGCGGATCAGGGGGATCGCCTCCTCCAGGGCGGCGAGCATGCCGAGGCCGAGCAGGTCGACCTTGATGATGCCGAGGTCGGCGCAGTCCTCCTTGTCCCACTGGATGACGGTGCGGCCGGGCATGGCCGCCGGCTCCAGCGGCACCACCTCGTCGAGCCTCCCGGCGACGACCATCCCGCCCGAGTGCTGGCCGAGGTGGCGGGGCATGGTCTGGATCTGCCACCACAGCCGGGCGAAGTGCCGCGCCCTCACCGAGGCCGGGTCGAGGCCGGCCGCCGCCAGCTCCTGGTCGAGGTTGCGCAGCCCCTCCCGGAACTCCCCGGCGGCGTGATAGCCGAAGCGGCGGGCGATGCGGTCCACCTGGTCCGGCTCGAAGCCGACCACCTTGCCCACCTCCCGTGCCGCTAGCCGGGAGCGGTACGTGATGACGTTGGCGGTCATGGCCGCGCCGTGGGGGCCGTACCGGTGGTACACATACTGGATCACCTTCTCCCGCTGCTCCCCGGAGGGCAGGTCGAGGTCGATGTCCGGCCACTCCCCCCGCTCCTCGGACAGGAAGCGCTCGAACAGGAGCTCCATCTTGACCGGGTCGACGGCGGTGATCGAGAGCGCGTAGCAGACCGCACTGTTGGCTGCCGAGCCCCGCCCCTGGGCCATGATCCGCTCCTCCTGGCAGAAGCGGACGATGTCCCACACAATGAGAAAGTAACCGGCGAGGTCGAGCTTCTCGATGAGGTCGAGCTCCTTCTCGAGCTGGGCCTGGGCGCGGGTGGTGAGGGGTCGGAAGCGGGCGCGGGCGCCGTTCCAGGTCAGGTGGCGCAGGTACGAGGCGGGGGTCTCCCCGGCCGGCAGCGGGTAGTCCGGGAAGCGGTAGCCGAGGTCCGACAGGGTGAAGTCGAGGGCGTCGGCCAGCTCGGCCGAGCCCGCCACTGCCGCCGGGAGATCGCTGAACAGCAGCCTCATCTCGGCCGGCGAGCGCAGGTGGCGCTGGCGCTGGCACTCCAGCACCCGGCCGGCGGTGTCGAGCCGGACCCCCTCCCGCAGGCAGGCGAAAAGGTCGGCCAGATCCTTGTCCTCCCGCCGGGCGTAGCGGGCCCCCTGGGTGGCGACCAGCGGCAGCCGCAGCCGGCGGGCGAGCTCCACCAGCGCCAGGGTGCGGTGCTCCTCCTCCCGCAGGTGGTGGCGCTGGAGCTCGACCGCGAGGCAACCGCGGAAGGTGGCGGCGAGCCGCTCCAGCTCGCGGCGGGCGGCGTCGAGGCCGCGGTGCTCGAGGCGCTGGGCGAGCACCCCTTCGGCGCCGCCGGTGAGGCAGTGGAGGCCGGCCGCGTGCTCGGCAACCTCGGCCCAGCTGGCCCGGGCCTGTCCCTTGGGGCGGCCGCGGGCTGCGGCGGTGAGGAGGCGGCAGAGGTTGCGGTAGCCGTCGCGGCTGCCGGCGAGCAGGGTGAGGCGGGGCAGCGGGGTGCCGGGGGGGGGCGGGTCCGGGACCAGCCCCAGCGGACCGGGCAGGCGACCGCCGGGCTCCGGCTCGGGGGGGGCGCCGGGGCGGTCCTCGAGGACCACCTCGGCCCCCACCAGCGGCCTGACGCCGGCCTCGCGCGCCGCCTTGAAGAACCGCGGCGCGCCCGACACGCCGTTGCGGTCGACCAGGGCCACGGCGGGCAGTCCCAGCTCCGCCGCCCGCTCAACCAGCTCCTCGGGCTGCGACGCCCCCTCCAGGAAGGAGAAGGCGGACGCGCAGTGCAGCTCGGCGTACACGCCCCACCCACCCGTCAACGCAAAGGCGCAAAGGCGCAAAGGCGCAAAGGGACAAGACCACTCAGGTGAAAGAGAGCGCCTACCCCACTCTTCATCCCGAGGAGCCGAGCAGAGCCTCTCCCGAGTGAATGCGAGGGAAGGGACCTTCCACAACCGGGGAAGGTCCTCCCGCGGACCCCTCGGGCCCCCGTGCGGGATGACAAGCTCCCTGAGGCACTCGTCTCCCCTTGCGCCTTTGCGCCTTTGCGCCTTTGCGTTCCTCTCGGGGGGGTGGGGGTGGGCGGCTCTGCGCCTCCGCGTTGCTGACTTCTCACGGGCCCCTCCTAGTCATACATGCCGTCGGCGAACCACTCGCTGGTTCCCCGGTCCCGGTACAGGCGGTAGAGGCCGCCGTCGGAGAGCTCCACGTCCCAGTAGTCGCGGTCTTGCGGCGCCTCCCCCCACCACCCCTCCTCGAGCCGCCACGGGCCGGCCGCGACCCGCACCAGTCCCTGGACGCGGGGCCTCGCGCCGGGGGCGGAGGCGACGGAGACCGGCCGGGCTCGCGCGGAGCCTTCGTCGACGATCACCTCCACCCCCACCGGGGGCCGCAGCACCCGCACCGCCAGCAGGCCGCGACCCCGGCGGGACGGCGGTACGAGCTTCGGCGGCGGCGGCGGCTCGAAGGGGACGGAGTCGAAGCGCTCGGGCAGGTGGCCGTCCACCGTCCGCGGGGAACCCACCGCCTCCGGACCGAGCCGGGCCGCGAGGCTGGAGAGGGCGGCGGCCAGACGTTCCGGGTGGATGTCCGGCGGCCCGAACAGGGTCAGCTGGCCGCGCCGGGGCTCGCTCGGGTGGAGGAGACAGGCGAAGGAGGCCACCGGCGCCGAGGGGGGACGGGACTCGAGCTCGAGCCGGACCAGGGCGAGCATGGCCCTCACGTCGCGGCCGGGGCAGGGGAGGCGGATCACCCGCCGGTCGGTCCCCTCGGGCTCGAGGCCCAGCTCGAGCTCGAGCCGGGCGCAGGCCAGGTCATGCTCTGCGAGCCTGTGCCCGGCCCGCTCCAGCGACTGGCGGACGGCGGCAAGCAGCGGCTCGAGCATCGCCACGGGCCACTCCAGCTCCATCCCCTCGCTCAGGGTGGGGGGGGCGTGGAGGGGCACCAGGGGGCGGTCGTCGAGACCGTGGGCGGCCCGGTGGGCGGCGACGCCGGGAGCCCCCAGACGCGCCGCCAGCCGGTCCGCCGGCAGCTTCGCCACGTCGCCGACGCGGCGGACCCCCCACCGCCGGAGCACGTCGGTCACTCTTCGCTCGAGGCCCAGGGAGGTCAGCGGAAGGGGAGCCAGGAACGCCGCCTCCTCACCGGGCGGGACCACGCGCGGCGAGGGGGGCGCCTCGGCGGCAATCCGGGCGGTCGGCGCGTTGCCCGCGATCCCCACCTTCAGCGGCAGCTCCAGCGAGCGCGCCACCCGTTCGGCGTGGTGGGCGAGGTCCGCCTCGTCCGGGTAGAGGCGCCCCATGCCGGTCAGGTCGGCGAAGGTTACCCCCTCGACCCCTTCCTCGACACACGGCGACAGGGCCCAGGCCGTCTCGAGGAGCGCCTCGTGGGCCGAACGCTCGCTGATCGGGTCGCGCCCTCGGGCGATGAGCGCCGGCAGCACGCTGCGGGCCTGAGCCAGGGTCATCCCGGCCCGGATGCCCGCCCTGCGGGCGACGAGCGACGCCGCCCGGACCCGGGCGCCGCCGCCGTTGCCTTCGCACACCACCACCGGTTCCCCTTTGAGCTCCGGCTCGCTGCGCAGGCGGGCGGCGAGGGGGAAGAGGGGCACGACGAGACAGGCGACTCGGGCCACGGCGGTCTCCCGGTCACAGCGAGAACATCAGCAGCACCAGCGAGAACCCGACCAGGTCGAGGGAGAGCGCGGCGAGGCCGAGGCGCCACCATGAGGCGGGTGCAGGAGGCGCAGAGGGGGCAGAGACACAAAGCCATCCCCCCACCCGTTCAACGCAGAGGCGCAGAGGCGCAGGGCCCCCTCCCTCCCGAGAGAAACGCAAAGGCGCAAAGGCGCAAAGGCGCAAGGGGGGGAAGACGGAGGAACCGCTCCGCCGGGTTGTCACCCCGGAACCGTGTGCGAACGCGGCGAGGAACCTGGCCCGGTTGAGGAGGATCCCTCCTCGCTTCGCTCGTCGGGATGACAGGTTTCTCGGGCTCCACGTCTCCCTTGCGTCTTTGCGCCTTTGCGCCTTTGCGTTCATTCCCCTCGCGACAGCCGTGGTCGTGTCACAGCGCTGCGGCATCGGGTACCTCCCTCAGGGTCGGGGTGGGGGGGCAGGTGAGGAGCGCGCCGGGGACGGCGAAGCTCAGCGTCGCCCCCGCGGCGGGCCGGTGGCCGCGGCGGCGGGTCACCTCCAGGTGGGTGTCGAGGCCGAGCAACAGCCGCGGCCCGGCAGGCGTCCCGACCCACCGCCCGCGCCCCCTCCCGGCCCTGACCACGGTCGCGGCCACACAGCCGCTGGCGTGATAGGGGGAGGACACCAGCACCGCCGCCCGGTGGTCGGCCGCGCTGCGGGCCAGGCGCAGCCATGCGGCGAGGGGGGCGCGCCCAGGCACCGGAGGCTGGCCGAGCTCCACAGCCACCAGCGGGAAGCCGGCGGCAGCTGCCGTCTCGGCGGCGGACAGCGCCTCGGGGAGGCGGCGGGGACGCAGCCACAGCAGGCGCTCGAGCACGACCCCCAGCTCCTCCGCCCCCTGGGGGTCGAAGCATGGGCCCAGGTCCACCAGCGCCGCCGGCTCTCCCCCTGCGGTCACCGCCCGCAGGGCCTCGAGGAGGGTGGCCAGCCGCCCGCAGGAGCCGCGGCCGGTCACCTCCACCAGCTCGCCGCGGGGTAGACCGCCGCCGAGGAGGCGGTCGAGCGCTTCGACCCCGCTGGGGATGTGCTCGGCACGCTGCTCCGCGCTGCGGGCGCGGCGCAGCTGGGAGCCCGGACGGAGGGCATGTCGCACCTCTTCGGGCAGGGTCGCGAGCAGCTCGGCGAGGGCGACGGGTGGAGGCTGCGACATGGCCGGGTCCCCTTTCTCGGTCCACTTTCCAGTGTAGGTGTAAAGGAGGCGTAAATCAAGGGGAGAAGCTCTCAGCTTCCAGCTTTCAGCTCTCAGCTTCCCCCGCCCACCCGGGGGGAGAACGCAAAGACCCCAAGAGCGCAGCGCGGGCACTTCCCGCAACCCAACAACCTCGACCCGACCGGCGCTCGGGAGGGAGGAAACGCAAAGGCCCGAAGGCGCAAAGGCGCAAGAGGGAGTCTGAACCGCGAAGACGCCAAGAACGCCAAGGCGAGCCACCAGGAGTTCCTCTTCGCGTCTTCGCGGTTCAATAACCACACCCCTTCTCAATGCTTTATGCAGCGAGCGGAGGCAGATTCTCCGCAAGAAAGCACTGCTTCCAGGCCAAGAACAACGCAAAGACGCGGGGACCAGACTCAGTCCCTTGCGTCTTGGCGTTCCTTGGCGCCTTTGCGTTCTGTATTGGGCGGGGGGAAGCTGAAAGCTGAAAGCTGACAGCTCCTCACTCCCCCCGGTTCACCCACCACTCCGAGCCGCGGTCGAACCACCACGCAGAGCAGTCGCGCTCGACGATGCGCGCGCCCAGCTCCCGGGCGAGGTCGGTGCGCAGCCGCTTCAGGGCGAAGGGCATCCACTCCGACGCGGCGCCGTGACCGGCGTCGAGCTCCCCCTTCAGCCGCAGGAGCAGCTGGAGCTGGTCGGCGTCCCGGGCGAGGATCGCCTCCCGTGTGGTGCCGGCGCGGAACTCGGCAAGCAGAGCGGCGAGCTCCCCGGCGAACGGGAGGTCCCGTGTCAGGTCCGCCACCGCAGCCCCCTCGTTCGCCTGCACGTACCTCTGGTTCATGTAGTTGAGGTCGCCCGTGCGGGCCTCGGCCAGGTCGTGGACCAGGGCCAGGTCCACCACCCTGGCGCGGTCGACCGTGCCGTCGAGGCGGGCGAGCGCGAAGGCCACCATGGCCGTGCTGAAGACGTGCTCGGCCACCGACTCGGACGCGGCCCCGGGCAGGAACTGCCAGCCGGAGCGCGGGGTCCGCTCGAGCATCCCCACCTCGAACAGGAAGTCGACGATCCGGTCCACCGCAAACCCTCCCCTCGCCCAAGCGGATTGTACCGTCGGCGACAGGAGGGAATGGTACCGCGAGGACACGGGTTGAAGCGGCCGATCCGAGGAGGAACCCCATGGACCTCGACCTCGAGACCCTGCCCGCCGAAGCCCGGGATGAGATCATCCGCCTGCGGATGATGAACGCCTCGACCGCCGCCTACACCAGGCTGCTGGAGGGGGCGCTGATGGCAGCCTGGAAGGCCTCTGAGCCCCACCGCGCGGAGCTCACGGCGAGACCGGAGGGGGAGCTCGACGAGACCACGCGCCAGCTCAGGGCCGCCTGGGAGATCGTCGGCGAGATCGTGCTGCGCGTACCGGACCAGGGGTGAGGAGCCCTCGGGACGCCCACCCACCCTGGAGAGAACGCAAAGGCGCGGGCCCCCTCCCTCCCGGGAGAAACGCAAAGGCGCAAAGACGCAAGGGCGCACGGGATTGACTCCCCGTCACCCGACTCCCGCCGCCTGCGGCTCGCCGCCCGTCATCCGGGAGCCGGCGGCCGGCGGCGGGGCGCGGGAACAGGATTGGGGGCGGGCGCGGGCTGGTGTGCGGGGCGTCCGGGCGGGGCTCGGGATGACACCTCCTCCGGAGCGCTCGTGCTCTCCGCGCCTCTGAGTCTCTGCGTCTCTGCGTTGAACGGGCGGGTGGCCAGCTCCGCGCCTCCGGGTGGGAGGGTGGCTCTGCGCCTCCCGCTTGCGTCTTCGCGTTCTCCCGGGTGGGCGGGGGCAGCTGACAGCTGACAGCTGAAAGCTGAAAGCTGACAGCTCCTAATGCGTCAGCAGCACGTACACCTGGGCGTTGATGGCGCGGCTCGAGGTGTTGAAGAGGTAGACCCGATAGCGGGGGAACGCGAGGTCGATCTCCTTCGGCTCGGAGCCGACGCTGGGGGCCGAGTTGGCCGGGATCGGTGCCGACACCTCGATCGGGAACAGAACGTAGCCCCGCAGGAACGCGTCGTCCACGAACGACTCGTCGGGAACGAGCACCGCCCCGAGCTCCGCGGCGCCCGGCACCGTGCCCTTGACGTCGCCGCCCACGCTCAGCATGGCTCTGGTGAAGCCCGACGCGTCGACCGTGCCTGCCGCGACCAGTCGGTTCGTGTTGTCACGGGGGGTGTGGGGGGAAACCAGCACGTCCTCGATCCGGACCATCCGGGTGTGGGGGATTGGCTGCGCCACCTCGATGGCCCCCGAGATCTCCTGAACCGGCGGCAGGTTCACGACCTGGACGTTGATCACCTCCTCGCCGGCTCCGGCGGGCGAGACGAGCAGCGGGATGGAGCACGCAAGAAGGCTCAGTACGACGGCTCTCGACATGTCGACCTCCTTACCGGGTATCCGGAGGGACGTGGTCGGGCGTTGGGGCAGGCCGCCCCGCGAGCCCTCCGGGGACGAGTGCAAGCAGTTCGGTGGCGATGACCCGGTTGGCCAGGTCGTGCGGCGCGTCGGTCTCGAAGATGACCCGGATGTAGTTGGGTGTGAGGCCGCTCCAGCGCCGCGCGGAACCGACCCGATCGGAACCCTCCCAGAGCACTTCGACGGTGCGCCCGAGGAACCGCCGGTGGAACTCCTCCTGGTGCCTGCGGGCGACCTCGCGGACGCGAGCCGCACGGGCCGCCACGGTCGTGCTCGAGGGGGGATTCGGCATCGTGGCGGCCGGGGTGCCGGTTCGGGGGGAGAACCGGAACACGTGAATGCGCGAGAAGGCCATCCGCTCGACGAACCCGACGCTTTCTGCGAACTCCGCGTCGGTCTCCCCCGGGAATCCGACCATCACGTCGGTGGACACGGAAACACCGGGAATGAGCCGTCGCGCCGTGTTCACGAGCCGGGTGAAGTCTGCCTGGGAGCACTTGCGCGCCATGCGACCGAGAGTCGCGTCGCAGCCGCTCTGCAGGGGGAGGTGGAGGTGGGGGAGCAGGCGGCGGTCGGAGAAGAGCCCCAGCAGGCGGTCGCCGACATCCCACGGCTCGAGGGACGACAGCCGGATTCGGGGCAGCGTGGTCTCGGCCAGAATCCTCTCCACGAGTGACGCCAGGCCTTCGCGTTGGCCCCGGTCGTGACCGTAGGAGCCCAGGTGTACGCCGGTCAGCACCGCCTCGAGCACCCCTCGCGCCCGCAGCGAGCACAGCTCGTCGACGACCGCGTCAGCGTCGCGGCTGCGACCCGGACCGCGGGCGACCCGGACCACGCAGTAGGCGCAGTGGTTGTCGCAGCCGTCCTGGACCTTGACGAACGCCCGCGTGTGGCCTCCGAGAGACACCTTCGCGGCGTCCTCGACCCGATCCTCGGGGAGCAGGGGGAGCAGCCCCGAGCGGATGAGCAGGTCCGGGAGGTGGTCCTTGTCCCGGGTGCCCACCACGTGGTCCGCCCCGGACCTGGCGACGCTGTCCGGTTCGAGCTCGGCCAGGCACCCGGTCGCCACCACCACCGCGTCCGGGTTGGCCCGACGGAGCTGGCGAACGGTCTGACGCGATCTGTGTCCCGCAACCGCGGTCACGGTGCAGGTGTTGACGATGCAAAGGTCCGCGGGCTCGCCCGGGCCGACCAGGCGGTGACCCCGCCCCTGCAACGCCGCGCCGAGGGCCTGAAGCTCGCCCGTGTTGAGCCGGCAGCCAACGGACTCGAGGCGGATCCTCACGCCGCGACCCGGAATCGCCAGACCGTCCGCAGAGTCGACCCTCTACCTGCGGAGCGCCTGGCCGATCTCTTCGATGATCCGCTTCCGCTCCCGCTCGTAGTTGCGGACCTGCCCATCCTTGACGACGTACATCACCGGGTTGTGGAGGACGTCCCCCTGCTCGTTGAACTGGATGATCCCGGTCACGCCGGGAAACTCCCCGAGGCTGAACAGGAGCGTCTTCCGGATTTCGTTCGTCTGGAGTGACTTGCTCGTGCCGACGACAAAAGCCGCCAGGCGCAGGGCATCGTAGGCGTGGGCGGCGTAGATGTCCGGGTCCTGGTTGTGGGCCTGGCGGTACCGAGTGACGAAACCCTGCACCAGCGGGCGGCTGTCCTCGATGTCGAACGCCGGCTGCGGGAAAAACACCCCCTCCACCAGGCCCTTCTCCCGCTCGATCAGCTCGCCGCTGTAGAACGCCGAGGTGACCACGATCAGCCCCTGGTACTGCCTCGTGCGCAGGTGTCGCAGCACCCGCAGCGTCTCGTCGGCGTAGCCGATGATGTAGACCGCCTCGGGATTGTGGGCGGCGACCAGGTCGGCGGACTCGATCTCCCAGGTCGACGAGGACAACAGCACCTTCCCGACCACCCGACCGCCCAGGCTCTGCTCGAACATGTGGCGGAAGGGGGGCTCGATGCCCTTGGCATGCTCGGTGTCACCGGTGTAGATCAAGACCGAGCTCTTGCGCTGGTCTTCGAGGACGAAGCGGCCGGCGCGGCGTCCCTCCAGCTCGTCGGAGGCGAACAGACGGTAGAAGAGCCTGCTCTCGCGAGTCAGCATGGGTGAGGAGGCGGACGGCGAAATGCAGATCGTGCCGGTCTGCTCCATGACCGGCAGCAGCTCCTTGGCCTCGCCGCTGGTGACGCCTGCCACCACCAGGTTGGCCCCGGCCTCGGACACGAGGCGCCGGAACTCCCGGGCCGCCGTTGCCGGGTCAGAGGCCGAGTCCGCCCAGGCGACATCGAAGGGCCGGCGAACGGACCCGTCCTCTTTGATGTCGCTCAGGGCCAGCTCGATGGCGTTCCTCATGGACGCGCCGTAGCTCGCTGCCGGGCCGCTGGTCGGGAGGAGAACGCCCACGACCGGCTTGCCGGCACAGGCCGTCGTCGCGAGGACCAGTGCAAGGGCTGCCAGGTTTCGCGTCGTCCGAGTCAGGGATCTCACCACAGCACCTCCGCAGACCAGGGAAAGGTCGGCCGGACCCATGATACCGGAAAACAGCGCCCTCATGCCGCCCCTCGTCATCGGACAGGCGGTCCCGCGACGTCCCCTGGTATACTCGCTCCAGCGTCACGACCGTTGAGGTGCGCACGCGCCGGGAGGTGCGACGCCGGAGACCGCACTCGAACCGGGGAGGATTGAAACGTGGCCGACACCGACCTCGAGGACGGCTGGCGTCTCGAGCTGCAGCCGACCCTGGTGGAGC
>Ga0209164_1003192_pt1 | contig 15870 bp, 8 predicted proteins | sample MTBNYHSulfiMetaG_FD_187458 | JGI IMG/M metagenome (GOLD analysis project Ga0209164, IMG submission 187458) | Enrichment culture microbial communities from rom New York Harbor, USA that are MTBE-degrading - MTBE-NYH (New York Harbor Sulfidogenic)... | ecosystem: Environmental > Aquatic > Marine >...
CTTCTCCTTTATCTTCACCCCAGATGAATCTGTTCGGCGTCGATTTTGACGTGGCCTTCGGCCGTGTGCACGCTGTTGCCGGTCTGCACCGTGAGGGTGCCTTCGACCAGTTGCCGGGCCGAGGCGGTCTGGGTTTCGTCGTGCTCGCGCACATAGCGGAAGCACGAGGACATGCGCTGCACCCAGTGGGCGACGAAGCTGTCCATGCGGCGGGCCACGGTGCGGATGGTTTCGATGCTGGCACTGAGCGATCGGCCGGCCAGGCGGGTCTCTTCCAGACCGATTTCGGCCCGGGCCGCGTGAACCTGCAGTTCGGCGGATGCCAGTCCGATATGGGCCGGTGATGCCAGCCCGATGCCGTTCTCCGCGGCCACGGTCAGGTCGCCGGCGGTCACCTCCAGCCGGGTCGGCCCGGTCAGGCTCAGGCGGTTTTCCGCCGATCCCTCGGGCCGTTCCAGAATGGCCAGCACATAAGTGCGGCCGAAATTGTCCTCGGACAGCAGCACCTGGTCCCCCGGTGCCGGCACCAGCAGGCAGCTGGCGGCCGTCCGGGCGCGCGTGCGTCCGGCGGCGGTGCATAAGACGAGCTCATCGCCGTCGCGGGATTCAACGGTGGCGTAGGCCAGGGTCAATTGGGGCGCTGCGATTTTTGGAGCTGCCTGGTGCATCTGGTGCCTCCTTGAATTTAAACCGAATACCAATAATTTCTTCGGCGCCGTGGGCGGGTTTTATCCCCATGAGCGCTCAAATCATCGAAAATCCATACGGGCGGGGATAAACCCCGCCCCTACACCGCCTGTATAAAGCAACGGCCTGGGTTTTTTGCCCGGACCTCGTAGGGGCGGGCTTTACGCCCGCCCGCAGCCTCCGCCAAACATCCTGGTCAGACAGAATACCTTCACTTTAAACTTTACACTTTAAACTTCATTTACTTACTTCCTCCCCAATCCTCCGCCTCGGCCAGATCGGGGTCGGTCTCCAACGCCAGGCTGCGCGTGGCGCCATCCCAGACGGTGTGCTCCTCTTTTGCCCGGTGCATTTTGGCCCGAAACAGGCCCGCATGGGAAAAGTCGGCGGCGGTCAGGTCGGCATGGGAGAAATCGGCGCAGGCGCAATCCGCGTTGGCGAATAGTGTTCCCACGCAACTGCATTGGGCCATGAGGGCCTGATCCAGCCGGGCGGCCGTGAAGTCGGCGCCGTCCAGGCGCGCGGCTTCGAAGCAGGCATTGGCGAGCTGGGCCCGGGCAAAGCGGGCGCGGCGCAGGTCGGCGGCCATGAAGACCGCGCCAAAGGCCTTGGCCGCGCTGAAATCGGCGTCGGCCAGGGTCGCCTCCATGAAATTGGAGCGGTTGATGTCGGCGCCCGCAAAGTTCGCGCCGGTCAGGTCGGCGCCGCCGGCCTGGACGCAGGAAAATTCGCAGCCTGCGAAATCCTGGCCGGCCAGGGCGCACTCCCGCAGGAAGGTCTTGTGGGCCTTTACCTGCTTGAGATGGGCGCCGGTGAGATCGGCCTTTAAAAAGATCGCCCGGGTCAAGTCCGCGCCGGTGAGATCGGCCGCCTTGAGCGAGGTCTGGGCCAGCACGGTCCTGAACAGGAGGGCCTTTGCCAGCCGGGCCCGGTCAAGAACGGCGTTGTCCAGCACGGCGCGGGTCAGGTCCGCGCCGGTGAGATCGGCCGCCACCAAGGTGGCACCGCTGAGCACCGCTTTTTCCAGCTTGGCCCCGGCGAGGTTGACGCCGGTCAGATCCATGTGCATCCACAGCACCTGGGTCAGATCCGTGCCGCTCATGTCGGCACCCTGCAGCGTGCAATCCTTGAATCCGGTGCGGCGGATGACGGCCCCGCGGAAATCGGCGCCGGTCAGCGTACATTTTTCAAAGCGCGCCCCGGAAAGGTCCATGCCGGAAAGATCGATCCCGGTGAGGTCCTGGTTTTCGATGGTGTCGTCCCGGGCAATGGCCTCGGCGATCTCATTTCGGGTCATCGAGCAGCTCCACGCGTTTGTTGAGCAGGGTCATTTTCAGGTTGGCCTGGTCGAAATCGGTGTGGCCCACCACGGCCCGGTACATCTCGGCACCAAAGAGGTTGGCCTTGGACAGGTCGGCGTCGACCAGGCGGGCCTTGCGCAGCGACCCCATGAACAGGTTCGCGCCGGACAGGTTGGCGCCCTCCAGGTTGGTGCGGTGGAAGAAGGTGCGTTTGGCCTGCACGCCGGACAGGTCGGCCCGGGAGAGGTTACAGTTGCGCAGAAACGAGCGTTGGAAGCGCGACCCTTTGAAATTGCCGCCCGACAGGTCGGCATCGATCAGGGAGGCGCGTTCCAGGTTAGCGTCGGCAAAATCGCCTTTTCGGATCGATGTGGCGCCCCCGATGCGCACATTGTGCAGGTTGCAGCCCCGGAAGGCGGCCTGGTCGGCCGGGCTGTCCCAGATGATCGCCTTGCTCAGGTCGCTGCCGGAAAAATCGACGCCGGTGGCCGTGGTCTTGTGAAAGACCGCCTTGGCCGCTTCGGCCTGGGTGAATTTGGCGCCGCTCAGGTCCGCGCCCATGAAATAGCCCCGGGACGCCTTTGCGCCGGCAAGGTTGGCGCCGGTGAGGTTGGCACCCTCCAGCAGGGTCTGCTGCAGGGTGCTTTGGCTAAGATCGGTGTCGGAGAGGTCGGCCGCCTTGAGCAGGGCTTTGCTGAAATCGGTACCGCTCAGGACCGCTTTGGTGAAAACGGCGTTGCCCATCAGGGCCTGCACGGCCTTTCCGTTTCTGAAAGAGGCCCCGGTAAAGTCGGACTCCTCGGCGATCGTCCCGCTCAGGTCGGCGCCGTCCAGGTTCGATCCGGCAAAAGAGGTTTTTTTCATGCGCGCCCCGCGCAGGTCCGCGCCGCGCAGGTCCAGGCCGGAGAGGTCCAGGCCGCTCAAATCCTTGCCTTTGAGGCTGACCTGTTGGGCGTGGCGGTCGATGACCTTTTCGCGGGTCATCTCCTCCCGGTCGTCCGGATCGATGTGCAGGGGCGCGAGCATCTCCTTGGCCCACTGGGGAAAGGCAAAGCCGCCGGCACCCGCCCGTTGGGCCTGGCCCTCGGCCCAGCGCGCCTTGGACGCCTCCACCAGACTGCTCATTTTCGCCTCCTGGGCATCCAAGGCTGCAGCACGCTCGGGCGTCATCTGCCCGGCCTTGTTCAAGGCCTGGCGGACATGATCGTATTTGGCGGCCAGGTCGAGGCCGCCCAGAAAACCTTCGGGTTTGGGCGGGGTCGGCGGCGGATTGAAATGGGGCGTGGGATCGATCCCCTGCCGGCGCAGTTGGGCCTTGGCCTGGTCGATGGCCGCGTTCATTTTGAGGGGCAGTTCCTGCTTGAGCGCCTCGCTTCTGGCCAGGGACGGGGCCATTTTTTCCATCATGCCATCGTGAAAGGCGTGGTAAAGGCCCTTTGCGTCCACTTTGGGAAGGGCGATGCCGGCGGCTTGGGCCCCCTTTTGGGCCCGAAACGGACTCTCTTCGGGCACAAATGGCGCATGGTCCGGTCCCAGGGCGGTGACGATCCACTCCTCGATCGAAACCCCTTTTTCATGGGCGTCGAATATGGCCGACGGTTCGGGCAGGGGCAGGGGCTCGGCCTGGGGATAGGCCGCGCGCCAGGGGGCGAACTCCTGTTCCCTGGCCGCCGGGTCCCTGGCATAGAGCACGATCAGCAGGCGTGGTGCCTCCTTTATCAGGGCCGCCGTCTCCTTGTCCGGCGCTACGTCCGGTGCGGGCAGGGCCACGGCGCCGACATAATCCCCGGCGTCCTGTTCCACCAGCCAGGCCTCCAGCGGATCGGCCACCCGCACCACGGGCTTGCCCGGGGCCAGACCGGCGGCAAAGGTGGTGTCGGCCGATCCGGTCACGGTGACGTCATTTGCCGGCTCTTCCAAGGGGCCGGGGCGCACCGTGAGCCGGATGATCGTCGCGCCTTCATGGGCTGCCAGCAGCAGGCCGGCCGGCATCGTCGTGGGCGGGGCCGGATCGAGTCCCCAGGCTTGGGGATCGAAGTCCCATTCCTGTGGCATGCTGGCGAGCAGGGCCCGCTTGAGGGTCGCGGCCCGCAGCCCCAATCGGCGCAGGGCAGCCATGCGGTCATGATCCAGGGATAGGTCATAGCGCCCCTGGCGCACCAGTGCCAGGGCCTGTTCGGGCCAGGGCGCTTTGGCGGGGGGCGCCATCTGGGCCTGCACCTGGGGAATGAACTGCCGGGTCTCCGGCCGGTCCAGGGAGGCGAGTACCTTGTCCTGCATGTCGCGCTTGGCGGCCTGGGCTTTCTGGGTGAGGGCCTCGGCCCGTTCCATCTGCCGGGCGACGGTGGCCTTGAGGTTTTCCAGCTTGGCCCTGGCCCCGGTCAGCGGCGTCAGGTCGATTTTGACCAGGTGGCCGAATTTGGCTCGCAGCGCGCCCAGTTGTCGTTCGGCTTCGTCCAGGCGGGTCTGGGACTGGTTTAAAAGGCCCAGGCTTCGTGTGACCGCGTTTTGCGGCGAGATGCCGGTGTTGGGCATCCTGCCCTGGGCCACGGCCAGGCGGTGGGCCAGGGCCTTGGGAATGTCGGCCACCTGCCGCATGGCCTCGGCGGCCTGGGCCTTGGCCGCATCCATCTGGGACATGTCGATCTGAACGCCGCGATCCAGGCGTTTGTTCAGCACCGCGAGGTAATGTTCCAGGGGTTGCGGCGTTTCGTCCTGGGATTCGGCGACCAGGTAGAGATGTTGGATGTCCACGGCCTCTTCGTCCGCCACTTCCAGCACGGCGCGGTGCACGAGGATGCCCCGCAGGGCGTGGGGAAAGAGCCAGACCGTGTCCAGGCGGGTTTGCGCTTCGCGGAACAGCAGCCCATCGTTCGGGTCCTTCAGATCTTTGAACTGGCGGGCAAAGACCCGTTGGCGCAGGCGGGGCAGGGAGGATTGCACCTGCTGGCGTTCGGGGTGCATGTGGGTCAGCACCACGGCTTCACCGCCCTGGAAAAAGGCGTCCTGCTGTTGGTCTTCGGGGGCCGTGTTGAAAAAGGTCCAATTCATGTCCTCGGGAAAATAGGGCCAGTGTTCCCGAAACCACTTCTGGTCGTAGGTGCCCGCCTTTTTACGCCGCTGGGGCCACGTCTGGTCGATGGGCATGAAGCCGGCCGGCGCCGGGCGGTCGCCGGGCGCACCGATGAGATGGGCCGGGTCCTCCACCGCAGGCAGCTCCAGGACCGGTGTGCCGGCCTCTGTTGGTGCGGTCGCCACACCCCGGCCGAGCGGGTTCTGTTCAAACTCCGGTCCGCCGAAGGCGTTGCGCCAATCCAGGTCGATGACGCCGAAGGGTTTGGGATCGGTGATGGCCAGGCCCGCGGCCCGCCGCTCCCAGAAGCGCGGGCCGAAGACATTCAGTGTCTTGGCGATCTGGCCCACCTGGAAGGCGACCCGGGCGGCCGGCCGCGGCTGTCCCTGCGGCGAGAAGCATTTGGCCCGCAGCAGCACTTCGGCACGGGGCTTGGGCATGGCCGCGTCCAGGATGACGTTGTCGCCCAGTTCCCGGGGCACGAAGCGCCACATCTCCTGCTCGGAAAGCGGCGCTTCCGGGGCATCCAGGTCGAAGAAGGTCAACACCGAAACCACCAGGTGATTTTTATCCCGGATGGCGAAGTGGTTGAGCAGGATGCCGTGGGTGAGTTCTTTGACGACTTTCATGGATGGTCTCGCTGCCTTTTGAAATATCAACCGTCGACGATCAGCGTCCCCTCTCGTATCGCGAGGGTGGCGATCGCGTCGATGCTGGTGCCGAAGTTGCCGATTTTCGTGGCGACATTCTCGTTTGTCACCCCGCCCTCGATCAATGTCGTGGTCGCCGATTTGATGGCCGTGTTCACGGCCAGGACCCGGGAGTTCAATGCATCTATCTTGGTGCCCGCAGTGGTGATATCAGTCTGCACCGCCAGAATATCGGATTCCACGACGCCGATTCTTTCATTGACCGCCCTGAGCTGCTCGTTAATCACCTCGGTGAGCGCATTTCGCAAAGATTCCTGGCTCAGGACGACATCGATCTGCTGTTCGATCACCTGCTCCTCCTGACCGGCCACCAGCTGGACCTGGCCGCTGATCGTGGTCATGTGACCGAGGGCATGCAGCTTGCTTTCCAGTACTTTTTCTTCGCTACGGCCGAGCACCCATTTAGCAGGGAAATGGTAGCTGCCAACGCCCCCGAGCATCAGTTCCGTTTTCAATCCGCCGATGAATTCATCGGCGGTAATCACCTTGATGCCGATATCCGCACCAACAATGGTTTCGACGCATTCACCCAGAATAAGAGCGTTCTCGCCTCCGGCCTGGATTTTCAGCAGTTTATCCGTGAACAGCCGGGCGCCATATTCGGTCTCCAACTCATCGAGGCGCTCGTCCTGCTTTTTATCCTTTTCTTCGGTTTCGTCCAGTCGTTTGTCCTGCTCCTCATCTTCGGTCTTCTTGTCCGGGTCGTTGGGCGCGCCCAGGCGCAGGAAGGTCCTGGCCGAGGGCGAATGCAGCAGGATACGCTGGCGGCCCTCCTGGTCCTCCATGTGCATGATGTTGCCGCTGCCCGACACCAGGCGCACCTGGGTCTGATTGGCGTCGTTGACCGGGCTGGGCGTTTCGGCATTGGGGATGGCGCCTGCGATGACCGGCCGGTCCGGGTCGGCCTCGATGAACGAGAGCAGCACCTCGGTGCCCTTGTGCAGGGGGGCGTGGAATCCCATGCCTTCGCCGGCATAGGGCTGCATCATGCGCACCCAGGCCGAGGCCTTGCCGCCCTTGCGGCCGGAGAGGTCGAATGGCATGACCACCTTGTAACGACCGTGTTCGTCCAGTTCGGCATACTGGCCAGACCCGGCGGCGTCGATCCTGGCCGACAGGGTGCCGGAAATGCGGGGCTTGGGCGTGATGCGTTCCGGGCGGAACTGGGTATCGCCGGGAATGCATTCGAAACTGTTGCGGTAGAAGAGCCCCTCTTTGTCCTCGACGGCGCTCGAACCCAATCCGCTGGCCAGGTAGAACTCTTGGCTGCCTTCGTGGCGCACGGTGGTGGTGAGGTACCGGTGGTTGAAATCCGGGCTGTAATGACGCTGAAGGGTGAACAGGTAACCGGGTCGGATGGCCGGGACGGTGGAGCGGCCGTGAAAGATCTTTTCCCGGCACCGGTACGCCTCGGCGCGGATGTTGGCCAGGCGCTGGCCCTCTCCCCTGTCCTGGAAATGCTCACCGTAGAGGTAAATCTCCCCCCTGCCGTTCGCCTGCACCGGGGCGCGGCCTTCCAGGTCGAGGTTCGGTTTCAGGTAATCGTAGTCCCTGAGCAACACGTTTTTGGGCATGGGGCGCTGCTTCAGGTTGAATTGCCGGATCACCTTGTCCGCGCCGGTGGCGTCCAGGCCGGACGGCGGGGCGTAGACAAAGGTTTCATGGCCGGGCAGGGGGGTATGGGCGATGTGGGTGTCGGCGGCGATCATCTTTTCGAATTGTCCGCCCTGCTCGAACCAGTAGTACGCCCCTTCGCGTTCCATCCAGCGCGAGACGAAGTCGAAGTGGGACTCGCCATACTGGCAGACATAGGGCCGGGGGTCGTATTTGCCCTGCAAGCGGAAGTCGAAATCCACCCCCTGGGACAGGCCGCTATCCTGAAGCACGCCGGAGAGGAACTGGTCGATCTTCTTGTCCAGGAAGACCTGATTGTGATGGGTCAGGGTGAGCCACCACAGCCTGGGCCTCAGCTCGGCGCGGTAGTAGATATAGGGGCCATACTGCTGCATTTGCTCGAAGGCGGAAAGAATGCCGTGGTAGGGCAAGTCCGGGCCATGGGCGAATTTACCTTTGATGGTGAAGGTGGCCGGCTGCTGCAAAACGGTGGTGATGTCGATATCTCGCCGCTCCGATACCAGTTGGATGTCGAAGTGGTAGAGGCGCGACAGCCCCTCTTCTCCGGAAAAGCGGACCACCGTGAAGGCGTCTTTGGGCAGGGCCTGGCTCTCGAAAGTAAAGGCGGCTTCTGTTAGCTGGGGCATCGAAATACTCCTTTAATCGAATCGATAGAATTCCTTCACTTTAAACTTAACGCTCAATGCCGTTACCTTAAGGTGTTCAGGTTCCATACGGGCGGGGATAAACCCCGCCCCTACACTGCCAGGTCGTTGCAACTGCATGTATTATGACAAGATTTTGTAGGGGCGGGCTTTATGCCCGCCCACAACGGCCAGCTTAAGCCAATGACATTGACGTAACACTTCAAACTATAAACTCTTTGAATTCATCCCCCTCCGATCGCCACCGCAAATCCATTGTCTTTTTCGGTGACCCGTGGCGCCACGGCCGGCCGGGGCAGGTCCCTCTCTCGGTAGTAAAAGACGACGCGTAAGAATTCAGGGTGTTCGCCGATGACCACCCGTCGGATGTTGCCCTGATCGACCGTGTTGATCCGGGGGGCCGCGTTTCGCCAACGTCCGGGCAGATCGACCACCCAGATGGACGGCGAGGACCTGAAGAAGATTTTTGCGCCGGCCACGGGCCGGTCGGTTTGAAAACGCGCTTGGAAACGGTCGTCGCGCCATTCGAAGCGGTGGGACAACAGGGTGCCCACCGTTGCTGAGGCGGTCTTGGGCCGGGCCGGCGGTTCCGGTGGCGTTGGCGCCGTGCGTCCTTCGGATCGGTGGCCCGGGGTGTGGCCGCCGTGTGCCGGAGTGGTCGTTTTATCTACCGCGCCGGCCTTTTGCGCGACCGTTGGCGGCGGCGACTGGGGTGGCTCAATGACGATGGGCATGCGGACTTCCCGCTTGAACAGAGTGGGTTCAGGAGCGGCATCGGTGTCGAAGACCAATCCCAAATCCCGGCCGGCGGCGGCCAGGAACAAGAACAGGGCGGCCGCGCAGAAAGCGGCCAGCATGAACCAGGGCGCGCGAGGCCAATGCAGGGCGCTCATCGTTTTGCTCCCTGGGTTGTCGGCGTCGCGGCGCTTGGGGAAGTCCCATGGCCCGCACCCTCTCCAGCCGCTGCGGCGGCCAGCCCGGACCAGCAACGGGCCACCCGTTGCGGTACGTTCAGGGGTGGATAGTGTTCGATGGCCATCACCGGGGCGGCGTCCTTGAGGATGTAATTGACCTGAATACGGCGCACCCCGATCCGCTTCAAGTCCGCGCTTTGGTGCGGGAAATCATCGGCTGTGTAGACCTTGCGGCCGTCGCGGAACGTGCGCAAAAAGTCACGGAAGCCCCATTGCCCCTTCCAGGTGCGGGTCAACGTGGTTTCCTCGAAATAGATGGTCAAGGTCACATCATCACAGCTGTCCGGATCATATACAAAATCTTTGCTGGCCGGCGCGTTGTAGTTGTCCAGAAACTGGGGACGGCCTGCGCATTGCAGGGTCAGGCGTGTCTGGTAGGCCTCGCTGCGGGCGTCTTCGTTGACATCGGTGGGCAGGGTGGCGATGGAGACCGTGTATTTCGGCTGCAACTGTTGTCGCCGAACCGCGCCCTGGTCCAGGAAGGAGAGGAAGGCCGCGTCGAACGGGAACGTGACCCCCATCCAGGCGACCGACGACCAGCCCTCCCGGGTGCGTCGCAAAAATGGCCTGGCCGATTCGGAAAGAAAGCCGGGAACCACTCCCTTCTCACCGAACAGCGCTCCCCACAGTTGGCGTTCCGGCGTTCCGGCCGTTTCCGCCACCACCTGGGATTGCCACACGTCATTCAAACCACAGGCGGTTTCATGGGTGGTCAGGGTGACGAGGAACTGTAAGGGTCCGTCCATCAAACCCCAGAGCGTTTCATCGTCGGCCGGATTCGTGCCGAGCAGCGAACGCATCTGGTTGATGGCGCCCAAAGCCAGAATCACCGGGGAGGGTTCGGCCTGGGGGTCGGTTTGCCCGAAGTGCTGAACGGCAAAACGGTATGCCGCATTGGCGTTCGCCGTCACCGGGACCAGGGCATCCAGCTGCTGCATGTAGTCGCCGAATGTCTCGGCCGCGGCCAGGATGTTGTCCCGCCGGTCGAGGTGGGCTTCGATGCGCTGCAATTTTTCGGCGATCTTGGCCTGCAGGCCGCTCTTGCCCTGTTCGCTGGAGTAGGTCTGGAGGATGTGGATCAGTTCACCGGTCAGCCTGGCGGTGGCTGCTTCGGGCCGGATATCTCGGACGGCGGCCAGTTCCTGGTCCATGCGGGTGATGTATCGGTAATAGGGATTGTCCAGGGTGGTCATGGCTGCGGCGCTGCTCAACCAATCGTTACGGGCCAGCAACCGCTCCATGCCCCTGTCGAAGTCCCGGGCAAAGGCGGTCCATTGGGAGAGGAATGTGGTGGCATACGTTTCCCAGAAGGCGGCCACGCGGTGGTCGAATGCTTCCGCATCCCGGGCTGCCAGGCGCAGGCGGTCGATCAGGCGGCTGATCTGCGCCTTGCCCTGAACGGTCAGCGCGCCGGAAATGCGAGGCGCATCCTGCACCCGGCCATGGCCGCCCCAGAAATCGTCCAGGGTGATGGGGGCCAGGTCGGGACGGGCATCGGCCCACCCGATGAGCCAGCCCAGGTCGCGGCCTTCCAGGGCGATGATGTGGTCGGCCCACACTTCCATTTCGGCCCTTTCGCGCTGTAGAATCCCCGGATCTTCTTCCCATGCGGCATACGAGCGGTACATGTCCGCAAAGAAAGCGGTCACATAGGGCAGGCGGCCGCCGAAAGCGACGGCCAAGGAAGGCAGGGGGTCGTCCTGATCCGAGGCAACACGCTGGGCCCGGCCCGCTTCGCGTGCCTTGAGGATCTCCACACGCCATGCCAGATATTCCAGGTAGGGCGCCAGGGACGCCTGACCGGCTTGGAGCGTGGCCGGCGTGAACTTCTCTTTCATGGCCTGGTCGGTCGGATTGAGAATGTAGGCTCGGAACCATTGATTGTAGGTGCGTTTCAGGCCGTCGAGGGCCTCACGTCCCTGGTCGAAACCCACCATTGCCGGGATGCGGCTGTGCAGGCGCATTTCCATTTCGGCGATGCGGTCGCGTAGGAGTCCGAGGGTGACCATGTCATCGGCGAGCCGGGCACCCAGCTGCGGCGCTTGGGGAAAGGAGGCGTGGGCCGGCTCAATGGCCTGGCGCACGTGCCGGTAAGCAAAACCGGACAGACCGATGGCGGTGAGCAGGAGCAGCAGCCAGGCGGCCAGGGCCAGATTGGCGGTGGCCTTGCGCCAGGAGAGATATTCTCCTATGGGGCGGAACCCGGCGCGGTCCCCGGGCAGAATCGCATCGAAGAAGTCGTGCAGAAAGAGTCCCAGACCGGTGTCCGGCAGGCGCCATTGGCGCTCCTTGAAACTCGCCAGGGCACCCAGCACGCCCGAGCGCACCGAACCGGCCTGGCGGCCGCTGGAAATAAAGAATCCCCTTAAAAACGGCGTTTCCTGATAGGGATTTTCGTGAAAGGCACCCCGGGCAAATGCCTGGATGCCGGGCGCCAGCCGTTCGAACTCGTCCGGAAAAAGCACGGCCCGGCTCCCGGCGCGGCCGGCCTGGCGGGCCAGCTGCAGCCGCAGGTCCTTGAGCCTCCGGGAGACGTGACCCATGGCGCGGCGGAGAAAATCGAGCGGATCGTCGTTTTCAGAGCTGTTCAAGAGTCCCATGGCCTGGCCGCGCAGATTCTCCGGCAGCAGCTCGGCCATGGCGGTCATGCCTAACAACCGGTCCGCTTTGGTCATCAGCACGTAAACCGGGAACTTGGCGCCCAGCACGCGCATGAGCTGGTCGATGCGCAGCCGGATCGAGCGGCCATATTCGGTCAGCGCATCCGCGTCGTCATCGAGGAGACGATCGGCCGGCAGGGTGACGATCAGGCCGTTGAGCGGCTCCTTGCGTCGGTATTTGGCCAGCAGGACCAGGAACCGCTCCCATTCGCCGCTGTCTTCATCCGCCAGGGGCACGGCATAGCGGCCGGCAGTGTCCAGAATGATGGCGTTTTTGAAAAACCACCAGTCGCAGTTGCGGGTGCTGGCAATGCCCTTGGCCGGGCCGGCCTCGCCGAGGATGTTGGTCAGGCGGGCATGTGCCACGGCCGTGCTTTTGCCCGAGCCGGTTTCGCCGAAGACCATGAACCAGGGCAGCCGGTAGAGCGGATCGCCGTGCCGTCCCAGGCGTGAAGCCCGCAGGCTGGCCACGGCCGCGGCCCAGCGCTCTTGCAACTCCAGCAGGGCCCTGCGCTCGTGGACCGGGGACGCGTCGATGGCCTTCTGATCCTGCTCGACCACCCGTCGGACGAACTTGGCTTCCCGGCGGCGGAAGTAGTAGCGGCGCAAAAAGAGAATCAGCGCGATCACGAAAAAGAGCCCGGCCAGCGCCACGGCCACGCTCCAGCGCGGCCACCCCATGTGATCGGCCAGCAGCAGGGCACCCAGCGCCGCGGCGGCGGTCAACAACAACAGAAGGAGCAGTTTTACGGCGGTTATCAGCAGGCGCGACATAAGGTTCCTAAACTTTCAACGTTTCACTTTTATGCCTTCAATCACAATGTCGTTAACTAAAGGCCTTCAGGTTTCCATACGGGCGGGGTTAAACCCCGCCCCTACGCCCCTTTTTATGGCGACTGTTTGTATGTTGGCAAGATCTCGTAGGGGCGGGCTTTATGCCCGCCCGCAACGCCCGCTTAAGCAAATGACGTTGCATTGAGACCTATAGCAGCGCCATCCAGTTCCGCACGAATGCGGACAACACCTTCCAATACGTTCCGTACATGACCGCGGCCACGAGCAAGGGGCCGCCGAAGAAGACGATGGCCCGGAGCGCCGGCGGGAACCGGTCGGGTTCGGCCGCGGGAAGCGGCGCGTTATAGGCCTCCGGAAACACCTTGTCTCCGGAGAGCCCGCTGCCGGCGATGAGCCGTTCCAGGTTGGCGCCGGCCATTCGGTCGATGCGTTCGCGGCCCGGATCGTCGTCATAGCGGCCCTTGAAGCCGAGGGCCAGGCAGGCCAGGTAGACTTCCAGCAGCTCGCGCCGTGCCCGGTTCCGGAAGGCTTCCGGGGGCCGATCCTTTTCATCGGCGTTTTCATCGGCAATTTCGTCGGCGCTGAGCCTATCGAAACGCTCGTAGAATTCCCAGCCGGCATTGGCCGTGTGAAAGCGTTCTTCCTGCAGCTTGCGTCGCATCCAGGCCTGCCGCCCGGGCCACGACGAGTCCAGCACGGTTTCGTCGGCAAAGGCGCACACGGCGAAGAGGGCGTCGTCGGCCTGATCGGGATTTTCCCTGCGCGCATTTTCTTCCGCCTGGTCCAGGAGGCGGTCCATGTCGGCGCGGGCCGTTTCATACGGCGTGTCCGCCAGATCCTCTTCGGATGCGAGCATGGCCGCAAAGGCAATGGGCGGCAGAAAGTGGTCGATCAGGGCCATGGTCACCTCGCCAGCAGCGCCAGTTGGGCGTCCAGGTCTTGGGGGGCGCCGCTCCAGTGCATGCAGATCCGGCCGCTTTTTTCCACTCCGGCCCACAGCGGGCTTTCAAGCCCGATACGCAGATAGGTCGCGCCCTGCATGCGGGGCATGCCCGCCGGCGGGGTTTCGGAAAGGGTCAGGGGGATGCCCGGCAAGGCACGGACCAGGAGTGATCCCATGCCGGCGGGGTCCGAGAGTTTGAGCAGGCGCCTGGCCGCGTCGGCCAATGCATCGGGCGTCACCGTGGCCGAATGCAGCACCAGCCAGAAACTCCCTCCGGAAGCGGTGCTTTCGGCCAGGACCTGGGGCGGAATGTCTGCGATCCAGTAAGGATCTTCGAAGGTGAAGCGGGTCACAAACCGCGGGCCCGCCGAGATGCCTTCCAGCAACTGGGCGATCAAGTCACGGGCCGCGTGGAAGCAAGGCCCCAGTCGGGTGTGGTTGTAATCGGGGATCAGCTTTTTCTCCTGCCAGTCTTCGCCCAGCACGCTGACATTGAGGGAGAAGACCGACAGTTCGGCCACCAACTCGCGAAGCATGCCGTAGGCCTCCCAGGGCGACAGGCAGGGGGAGGCCGCGGCGTGGTCCAGGCGCGCCGCAAAGCGCGACAGGGTGCGCAGCCCCATGAGCAGCAAGGTGAAATCGCCGGAGACCGGTTGGCCGGCCGAAAGGTTTTTGTAGCCTTCCAATTGGCGCGCTTTGCCCAGCACGCGGTCGTGGATTTCCCTGAAAATCGCGCCAAGGGCCGGGACGGCGGCGAGGGTCAGGCAAGGGGGCGCAAAGTCCGGATCGCTGGTGATCTTATCGCCCTGACGCAGCAGGCGGGCCACCGGCAGCAGTACCAGGTCACCGGCCTGGTCCAGCTCGGTTTCCAGCACCAGATTCAATACATAGACCATGCGTCGAACCTTTGCCGGCGGCCCGTTGCCGTAAAGGTCGGGGATGGTTTCCGGTGTCGCCGGAACGGCCATTCGCGTGGGAACGGCGGCCATCTGTGCCTCGGTTTCGGCTTCGGTCACATTGGCCTGGCCGGGTTTCATGGCGCGCAGGCCCACATAGACGGTCACGGCCCCGTTCACGGGAATGGATTCCGCGGAGAGTTGCCGCCCCGCGCAGACGGCGTTGCCGGGAAAGGCGATGCTTTCCGCGGTGGAGGGAAAGACGATCCGAAGCGCGGTTATCTCCAGCCGGCCGGCGGCCAGGGCACCGTCATTGATGGTCAGCGATGTCACGCCCCAGAAAAAGGGCGCCATGCCCGTGGTGACAGGAACCAGGGCATCGCTCGATTGGCGCTGCAGGATCTGAAAGTGCTGGGGTTGCAGAAAAAGTCCGGGGTGCCAGTATATCGGGCCGTCACTCATGGTTCGACTCCCACACAGCTCGTAAAATTGGTTCTCGGTTTCTCCCAGGCCATGGCGGCCGTGCGCTATGCCGTTGCATGATCTGGAAAAACGGCGCGGGCCGAAACCGCCGGGTCCGGCGCCAGCCACGCATCGCATCCCAGGCAGGACCACTGTTCCTCTCCCAGGCGCGCGGGTTGGGCCTCTCCGGGGCCCAGGATAAATTCCAGATCGAACATCAGGGGCTGGGTGCAGTAAAAACGGACCAGCCGGATGAGTTCGTCGAAATCGGGGCGGCCGGGCTCAAAGCGCACGTACATCTCCGCATTCATGGGGCCGATGCGGATGGCGATTTTTCCCATGGCATCCGTGGTCGTGAAACCGATCCAGGCGCCTTGCCCCAGGGCATTGTCCTCCCGGTTCAGGCGACAGCATTGATCTTCGGGAATCACGGCTTCGCGCGGCGCACATTGCCGGACCTTCACCGGCGCGCCGATGCGGTCGGCCAGCAACCCACGCAATCCGGCCGCGGATCGGGGAAACTGGGTCAGCAATCCCATGGCGCGCAGCAGGGCACCGGGTTCGTGAAAGGCCTTTTCCCGCATCTCTTCGTGACCCAGCCCGGCCAGGGCAAAAAGCCGTGATAACAACTCCCCGTCGCCCTCTTCGCACACGCGGCGGCTCAACCGGTAGTAGGTGTCGGCCAGGATGAAAAGCACGAAAAAGCCGTGGTTCAGAATGTCGAGGAAGTCGCGGCTGACACTTTTGTCTTCGCCCTGCTCGTTCAACAGCTCTTCGGTGTAATACGTGGGCAGCGGCGAGGAGGGGCCGTAAAGTCCCAGGAAGGTGGCGGTCAATTTAAAGCGGCGTAGCGCGCTCCCCGCGTCTTCATCCTCCCGGGAATAGGCCTGGATGCCCACCAGGTCGTTGGATGGAAAACCCAGGGATAGATAAGGCCGCACCCTCAACTGCTCCCGCAGAAAAGATTCCCTGTCTTGCACCCCCGGCGAGCCGCAGCTCTGCTTGAGCAGCCGGACGGCCTGGATGAAGGAGAATTCCTTGGGATTTTTCAGCAACGCTTCCAGCACGGTGGGCCGTGCGTCGGAGCGGT
>Ga0209164_1003193_pt1 | contig 15865 bp, 12 predicted proteins | sample MTBNYHSulfiMetaG_FD_187458 | JGI IMG/M metagenome (GOLD analysis project Ga0209164, IMG submission 187458) | Enrichment culture microbial communities from rom New York Harbor, USA that are MTBE-degrading - MTBE-NYH (New York Harbor Sulfidogenic)... | ecosystem: Environmental > Aquatic > Marine >...
GGCGTCCTAAATACTAAAGAGTACTCAAAGGGTATTAAGGTCTCCGACTATCAAATGAACCAGATGAACCTTATCCGGCATGATGAGTTGCCGCTTTGGAATTATTCCTTGGTCCCTAAAAGCTCCACACAAAATGCCAATTAATTTTTGCGCACGAGCTTAGCACAGGCGGGAGTTGCCTGAGATGATATCTTCTGGTGCCCTTACAGACTACCGGAACAGTGAAAAGGAAAAGGTTCGAGCTTCCGATTTGATGGAACTTATTCCAGAAGGTTTGGAAGGAAACTGTTTGGATGTTGGCGCGCGAGATGGTTGGTTTTCTATCCTTCTTGCGCAGAAGTTCCAGAGAGTAATGGCTTTGGATCTGAAGAAGCCTGAAATCGATCATTCAAGGGTAGAGTGTGTCAAGGGGGATGTAACGAATTTGGAGTTCGATAGCAGCTTTTTTGAGTTGGTGTTTTGTTCCGAGGTCCTTGAGCATATCTATCCCCCCAGGCAACTGACGAAAGCATGTTCCGAGTTGCAGCGTGTTGCTTCAAAATACATCATCATTGGCGTTCCTTACAAGCAAGACATCAGATTAGGTCGGACGAGATGTCTAGAATGCGGAAAGAAAAATCCCCCCTGGGGGCATGTTAATAGGTTTGATGAAGCGCGACTGAAAGAACTTTTTCCCCTTTGTAGTATAAACAAAATCTCTTTTGTAGGAGTCAATAGGGAATGCACCAACGCTTTATCAGTTGTGCTGATGGATTTGGCCGGAAATCCGTACGGAACATACGATCAAGAGGAACCCTGTGTCCACTGTGGCGCGAAGTTAAGCTGTCCCCCTCCCAGGAATCTTTTTCAAAAGGGGATGACAAGATTCGCGGTTATCTTAAGGGACATGCAAAAAGGCCTTTATAGGGAACACCCGAATTGGATCCATGTGCTCTTTGAGAAATGAGATGCTTGAGCAGGACGCGGATGCAGGGAAGGCTACTCAGTGGCCCCCTTTTCGAATACTTTTCTTACACACTATTATTAGGCTTGCCTCCACAGAGGATGCCGGGCTCCCCCCGTGATGTCTGCGGCCTTTGAGGAGGACATCATACGTTGAAGTTTAGTTAAAATGTTTATTGAGGGGGAAATCCTGAGTTGGCGAAAAAAAATGTCTTCGTTCTGGTTTCAATCATGGTGATGGTTTTCCATGGCCTCGCCCGTATTGATCACTTGAGTGATGGATTTTAAAAATCGCATGAGCGTTTCTAAGGGCGCTGTACTAACTGTCTCGATGCGCTGGACTGATCGGTTGGTAGGCTTTGTCAGTACCCTTATACTTGCGCGGCTGCTCCTTCCTGAGGATTTCGGCATTGTTGCCATGGCCTCGCTTGCAATCGGCCTGATTGATGTGCTGCTCGATCTAGGCGTTCACGTCGCGTTGATCCAGAACGAAAACGCGACAGAGGCTCATTACAACAGCGCATGGACTTTGCGACTGGCACAGGCGGCCGTTGCTGCTGGGATCGCATGCATTGGCGCGCCCCTGGTAGGGGAGTACTTTGGTGACCCGCGAGTAGAACCCGTGGTCCAGATCATGGCAGCGGGCCTACTGCTTGCCGGCTTCGAGAATATCGGCGTTGTCAACTTTCAGAAAGAGATGCGGTTTGGGTTGGATTTCAAATTTCTTTTTTTCAAGCGTTTGGCTGGGTTTATTGTCACCGTAGTAGCTGCTTTTTTTTTGCGCAGTTACTGGGCATTAGTGCTCGGTTCTATAGTGGGACGCATTTTCGGCGTGCTTCTGAGCTACCGAATGCATCCCATGAGGCCGCGGCTTAGTTTTGAAAAAATGGGGGAGATATTCGGAGTTTCACAATGGATGCTTATTCGGAGCATCGTATTGTATATGGATAACAATCTCCATAAGATATTGGTGGGAAGACGGTCAGTATCAATGATCATGGGCGGGTACACACTAGCGGACGATATCTCCGTTATGCCTTCCAGAGAAATGTTGTCCCCGCTCAATAGAGCCTTGTTTCCAGCATTCGTACAGGCGAAGAGCAATTTGAGCGAGCTCAAGAGGATATTTCTTTTGGCTCAAGGGGTGCAGACCCTCATAGGGGTCCCAGCCAGCGTGGGACTGTCATTGGTCGCATACGAGGCGGTTCTTATTTTGCTGGGCGAGAAATGGCTGCTAGCGGTGCCTTTCGTCCAGTTACTTGCTCTTTCAAACGTCGTACAGGCTATTACGACAAGTGTAGGCTATGTTTTTCTCACTGTTGGTCGATTTAGGGAAATCGCTTTTCTTGGAGCGATTCAAGTTGTTTTGTTTGGATTAGGAGCTTTCTTGATTGTGCCCGATGCGGGTGCGCTCCAGATTGCGTGGATTCGGGTTCTCACCGTGCTTGCAGGACTTTCTTTGACGATCTGGATGCTCATGCGGGCTTTAGAGAACGTCCGCCTGTTGGAGGTCCTGTTTATCATCATTCGGCCTCTTTTCGGTGCTGGAGCAATGGCAATCATCGTTATCTTTTGCGGAGAGATGATGAGTGGGCTGCCCACGCTAAGTGTTTTGGTGGTCAAAATTGGAATAGGATTGGTAGCCTATCCTACAACTGTTATGACTGCGTGGTGGATCATGGGAAGGCCGGAGGGAGCGGAGACTTATCTAGTTAACAAGGCGATGTTGATCTTACGGCGCCAGAAGGGGACTGGATTTAGTAGCAGAGATGAAAGATGAAGTATATTTGGATGACGGAGAGTGAATGCGCGGGTTTGTTTTGGTGCAGACCGCAGGCAAGGCAATGGATAAAGGGTGATGCTGTATGGGTTCGATTGCGGGCTATTGGCTGAGGAGGGGCTCTGACGCCGCGCGTCCTGGCCTAACAAATAAGATGCTGAGAGCGGCGTCTTATAGGGGGCCGGATTTCGGTCAATTCACCTGTGGAGATTGTGTAGAGATTGGTGTGGGATATGCAGGCAACCACGAAAAATCCAGAGTCGAGGCGTTTGATGAGTCGGCTGGGCTCAGGGTTGTATTGGATGGGGCAGTATTTGCGTGTTCTGACCCAGAGGATGGAGCGGCAACAGGTGAAGATGCTCGACGAGTTTTGAAATTGTACCTTCACTACAAAGAGGATTTCCTCTCAAAGATAGACGGTTCCTATTGCCTCGCCCTTTATGACTCTAAGTTAAGAAAAATGATCCTTGCACGGGACAGGCTCGGCACAAAGCCCCTGTTTTTTCACTCTGGTGATAATTGCATCGTTTTTGCGTCTGAAGTAAAGATGCTTTTGGAAAGCGGAATGATAGAAAAGCGGGTCAATCTGAATGGGATTGACTGTATGCTCTCTTACGGTTACGTGCCTTCCCCCTTGACGATGTTTGAGGGGATTCAGCAAGTGAAGCCCGGGCACACGGTGATTATCGATAATGGTGAAGCGGTAGAAAAGCGGTACTGGCGGTTCGAATACACTCCCGCGAGAAGGAGAGAGCCAATAAAAGAGCTCGCCGGAGAATTCCTGGATGTCCTTGAAAAATCAGTCAGACGTCGGCTTGATCGGTTCCCCGAGGCAGGGGCCTTCTTGAGCGGGGGGCTGGATACCAGCAGTGTAGTTGCCGTTATGCGACGGATAAGGGGAGCTCCCTTCAAGGTTTTCACGGCGGGCTTTGAGGAGAAGGAGTTCAATGAAATCGAGGACGCGCGCATCGTTGCGGATCACCTAAACCTGGACTTTGTCACTACCGTTATCAGGTATGAAAAAGACTTTGCGGATTTGTTGGAAAAGATGGTCTGGCATCACGATGCGCCGTTTGCTGATACATCCGCCATCCCTTCTTATTATGCGGCGAAGCTTGCAAAGGAGCATGTTGATACTGTCCTAACGGGGGACTTTCCGGACCAGCTGATTGGCGGATCCGGGCACCAGGTTAAAGTGCTTTCGAGAGAAAAAAGCGATGGGGTTCTCCTAAGGGGTCTAAGACGATTGAGGCTGAACAAAGCCGTTGAAGGGATACCGTGGAAAACAGGGGGCACCGGGTTCCTGGACAAGGTGAAACGCTACATTTACAGGGAAAGCTTCTCATTGGAGGAGCAGAGAGTACTCGCCAATATGCCGGTCCCTCCCCTTCTCAAAAGGTGTCTTTACAGCAAGGACGTCATGAATGCGAACGCCCGGTTCGACCCTCTGGATGTGGCCAATGAGATCTATAAGGAAGTGGAGGGGCAGAACCTCCTGGACAAGATTCTTTATTTTGACACGGTTTCTTACGCACCTGACGATCTTACGGTCAAGGTCGAGCGAGTGACTTCAGCAGTTGGGCTGAAAACTTTCAGCCCCTTTCATGACAGGGAGCTGGTCGAGTTTGTGGCTTCCCTTCCGTCGGATATGAAAATCCGGGGAAATGAACGGAAGTTCATCATGCGGGAAGCTGTAAAGCCGCTTCTTCCCGAACGCACCATGAATAAGAGTAAGCAAGGATTCGCCATGCCCATTGGGGAATGGCTGGTGCGGAACCTTGGGGACTATGTGCGCGACATTCTCTTAGATTCCAAGACGCTGAACAGGGGATATTTCGACAGGAAATTCCTGGCAAAGATGCTCGAGAACTTTTTAGCCGGGAAATCGGATTACGCAAGTGGGTCTGAATCAACCATAATCTGCTTGCTTACTCTGGAACTGTGGCATCGGCTTTTCATGGACCCGTAGTCGCTATGAAAATTACAAAACATTATAAAACTTCAGAGAAATATAAAATTGCGGTAGCCTTAAACGGTTGCGACGGGAATCCTTGGCGTAGGACAAAAACCAGGTAGACGAAGCGGTTAAAAAACGGCTTCTCATTAAATCAGGTTTATGGCGAAAATAAAAATTTTCCATGTGTTTCATTCCCTGAATATGGGTGGCTTGGAAAACGGTGTTGTAAATTTGGTCAACAGGTCGAATGCGGAGTTTTTTAGCCATGAGATCTGCTGTCTCAGCACCTCAGGGGTTGTAAGCGAGCGTCTTGAAGTGGATATTCCTATCTTTGACATGCATAAACGGGAGGGAAACGATTGGCGAATGATCCTGCAGCTGATAAGGCTAATCAAGTCAAGACAACCGAATATCGTTCATACCCGGAATTGGGGCGGAGTCGATGCAATAGCAGCGGCGGCGATCGCTGGTGTTTCCACCATTATTCATTCTGAGCATGGCTGGAACTTAGATGATCCACGTGGACAAAATTACAGGCGCAGACAAATTCGGCGCTTGTTTTCCTTCCCGGTTAGCCATTTTGTGGCCGTATCTGCAGATATCAAAGACTGGCTGATCGATGATGTGGGTGTAAAGAAGGATAAAATAAGAGTGATCTTCAACGGGGTCGATACGGAAAAATTCTTGCCTGGCGATCAACCGTACCTGAAAGAGAGATATGGCTTTTTACCATCGGACTGCATTATCGGTTCTGTTGGGCGTTTTGATCCGATAAAGAATCATCAATTGCTGTTAAAGGCTTTTTCCAGATTGAACTGTGAGGGCAAGACCATTCGGCTTGTCTTTTTAGGTGATGGTCCTGAAAGGAATTCTCTGATTGCCTTGAGGGATTCATTGCCTTGTCGGGATCGGATTCATTTTCTGGGCCAGCGGGATGATGTGGCAGATATTTTACGTATAATGGACATATTTGTGCTGCCGTCAAAGAGTGAAGGGGTTTGTAACGCACTGCTGGAAGCTATGGCAACCGGACTTCCCATTGTTGCTACGGCTGTCGGTGGCAATATCGAATTAATTCAGGACGGTTTTACCGGTCTGCTTGTGCCTTCCGACGATGAGCATGCGATGAGCAATGCTTTGGTTCGGCTAATTGAAGATGAATCCGGCTTGCGATCGCAAATCGGGGCGAAAGCAAGAGAAATGGCAGAAGAAAAATTTTCTTTGCTCCGAATGGTCAGCGAGTATGAATCCCTCTATTTGTCCACTCAACCCGCCTCCTAGCATGCTGTTAAGAGAGGCGGGTTTTCGACTTTAAGAAAATCAGTTGAAAGTACTCGTCTTTACCAATTTATTTCCTAACAGTGTCTATCCCAACCATGGCATTTTCACCCTACACCGTATGGGAAGTTTCAACCGTCTTGAGGGGTGTGAGATCAAGGTTGTGGCGCCGGTTCCGTACTGCCCGGCATGGCAGGGTATCGGCAGGTGGTATCCCTATTCAGAAATAGGCAAAACTGAACGGATAGACGGTATCGAGGTGTTTCATCCCCGCTATATGCTGATTCCCAAGATTAGTATGCCGGTTCACGGCCTGTCGATGTTTTTGTCCTCTATAAGAGTGGTGAGGGCCATCCATCGGACATTTCCGTTTGATCTTATCGATGGTCATTATCTCTATCCGGATGGCTTTGCGGCTATGCTCCTGGCCAAGGCCCTGAGAAAACCTGTGGTTCTATCGGCGCTGGGTTCCGACATTCATGAGTTCACCAAATACAAATTCATAAATCCCATGATCCGGTGTGCCATGGATCGATCCGATCACCTGTTTACGGTGTGCGATGCGCTGAAAAGGGAAATGATGGAACTGGGGGTTCCTGCTGATAAGGTCACCGTCATCCCCAGCGGTGTAGACACGGAGCGCTTTAGACCGATGGATCGGGCGGCAGCCCGAAAGCAACTGAACATTCCCACGCATAAAAAAGTGATTCTTTCCGTCGGCTCGCTGATTCCTCTGAAGGGATTTCACATGATCATTGATGCTCTTCCGAGGCTTCTGAGCCGCGATGGTTACATTGAACTGCATATTGTCGGTCAGGGGCCTTACCGATCCGCCCTTGTCGAACGTGCAGCTTCCAGGGGGGTAGAAGACCACGTGATCTTTGCCGGGGAGCGTCCCAACAGCGAACTTCCGACATGGTATAACGCCGCCGATGTGTTTTGCCTGGCCAGTTTCAGGGAGGGTTGGCCCAATGTTGTGATGGAATCGCTAGCCTGCGGCACACCAGCGGTGGCCACCCGGGTATACGGCACACCGGAGATTCTGGTCTCCCCAAGTCTCGGCATCCTTATTGACCCGACGCCGGAATCCATCGCAGCCGGTCTGCAGGCTGCATTCCAGACGAATTGGGACCGGCAAAGGATTCGTACGCTCATGGAAAATCATACTTGGCAGAATATTGCAGAAAAAATAAGAACCGCTTTTCAAAAACTTACTGGCTGAGACCAAATGGAAAGAAGGAAAACGACTACCATCCACATAGCATTGGCCTCTTATGAGAGAAAAGGGACATGTCGCTAACCGCTTTGGTCATGCACTCTATTTATTTTGCTCTGTTCCTGGGCGGATTGATACGACCTGTTCTGGGTGTTCTTGGCTATTTGGCAATCTATTTTATTCACAACCCTTATTATTGGTGGGTGGATTCAACACGGCACTTTTTCTTCAGACCGTCCTTCATCGCAGCATCCTTTCTAATTGCCGGATCACTAATACATTTCTCCAAGCTTAATTGGTCCATATCTCGCAAAGAAATTGAATTTTACCTGTTTCTCGGTGCATGCTGGCTAAGTACCGCCCTTTTCGGCATTGGTTTCGAGGCGGATACCCGGGAATACTTGACGAAAATTACAAAGGTATTCATCTTCGTTTTCTTTCTTATACGCGTAGTCAATTCGATGGAAAATCTTAGGCTCGTCATCTGGGCTTTCATATTGAGTGGTCTATTTCTAGCATATCAGGCACATCTCCTTGATAGTGTCGGAAGACTCAACACCATCGGTGGAATCGATTTTGGTGAAGCCAACGGGCTGGCGGCTTTTCTGGCCATTACAATCATTTTTGCGGCGTTTCGGTTCCTTAACGCCTACTGGCTGAAAAAAGTTTTTTATGTAGCGGCGATTGCGTTGATGGCTAACACGGTAATTTTAACCCAGTCGCGTGCCGTGACGCTGGGAGTGATTGCTGCCGTACCTTATGTTATTTTCAGAATGCCGCCGAAAAAGTACAAGCAGATAATTGTATACATGGTTCTTGGTGTTATCATGTTCATTGGTTTGGCAGACCAGCGTTTCATTTCAAGGATGCGCACCATAGATGACGAAGCTCAATCCGCAGGGTCCAGCAACATAGTCGAGACGGATAGGCCTCTCAGCAGGCTGGATTTCTGGCGCGCTTCCATCCGTATCTTCAAAGACCATCCCATGGGTATAGGGATAAAAAATTTCCAGAAAATCGTGCCTCTGTACGACCCGCGTAACCCGGGCAAAGATGTGCACAATACCTATATTATGTGTTACAGCGAAATCGGGGTAATTGGTATTTTCCTGTTTTTGATTATTATTGCGGAGACTATTTTTCAGCTGAACCGTATATGGCGGACGGTACGGGGAACAGCGCATGAGTCTGAAATTTTGCCGCTGGTGACAGCGCTGGGGGCGGTCCTGATGGTTTATTTATGCGGATATATGATGACCCACAGCATTCTCTACAATGAAATATTATGGATACTGCTTGCTCTGCCTATCTGCCTTGAGAACGCTGCTGTAAAAATAGTGGCAGAAGAATCTTCACCCTTCGTGGGCGAGGCCGAGGTCCAGAATATAGAAAGGAATTGGCATGATTTATCGGTACAAAGTTAGAAGAGATGTTGGGAATATGAGCTTTAAGAGATTTTATCGATATCAGTTGATTCTGTGCCTTTTTTCCTTTGGAGCGGGTATTTTTCTATGCAACTATACAGAAGATATTTTGAGCAAGCCAGCTGTAAATGTGATGAGATTTGCAAGTGGCAAAAATGGGGCCTCACCGGAAATAGACGAACGCGGAATTCCCAAGGTTTTTTATCCAAGGTTAGGAAGATCGTTTTATAACCCGGTACATATCGCTTCGAATGCCATAGGGTTTTATCAACAAAGAAATGACCCGGAAAGGGGAAAGGAGAATTTAAAAAGATTCTTGGAATATGCTGACTGGTTGAAAAACAATCTCAGGATGGCGACCTATGAAGGGTTCGCTTTCGGTGTCTGGCAATACCATTTTTATTGGGCGAATTATGAATTGAAACCACCGTGGCGTTCGGGAATGGCTCAGGGCGCAGGTCTGGATGTGTTGAACAAGGCATATGAGATTACAAGGGACCCCTCCTATCTTAACAGCGCAAAATTGGCTCTCAATGCCTTTTTGGTGGATGTTAAAAATGGTGGAGTAACGTATCAGGACGCAGCGGAGGACTGGTGGTTCGAGGAGTATGCTGGATCCGACGGAATTGAGAGCCGGGTTCTGAACGGTGCTATGTATGCCCTTATCGATGTTTATGAATTCTGGAAGAAAACCGGTGACACGACAGCCCGAGATGTCTACCGCAAAGGCCTGAACGGTATCAGGAAGCACCTGCCGGAATATGATAAAGGGTGGTGGTCTTATTATGATGCGATCGGGACAATTGCCACCAAAAAGTATCACGATGTCCACATCGAATTAACAAAAAAGTTGTACGATATTTCGGGTCAAGAAATCTTTCTGGAATACAGTGAGCGCTGGGCCGGGTATAAAGACTCCTATTTTATAAGAGAGTTTGTGAAGCAACGGCCGGATTATCACGACTTGGTGATACTTGGGTTAAACATACTGGGTGTTTGGGTAATGGGAACAGCTGTCCTTGGCATTTTCTTCTTTTATCGAAAGACATCCAGATCGCATTCTTGAGGACATTAGGGTCAGGGTATTGTTATAGCCGGCAAAGACTGAGGCCGTTGGGACTGGAAAAGATCACCTCTGAGCTTTCCATTGAGGGATTCGTTGTATCCATTTTCCCAGGAGCTTGCCGGCTCAATGAACAGGGTCTTGGCGCCGATCCTTCCTAGCCAGTTCCTAAACCCCCTTGCAGTAAATTTGGGCCCATTGTCTGAGCGGTTATGCTCCGGGGGCCTATATTTGACAAAAAGATCTTGAGAATGCAACCCAAGAGTTGCTGTCTCAGACCATGGAACAAGAGGATACCGTTCGTTCCGAAGACGCACATCGCTGTGAAACGCTGCCTACTCGTCCTTGTTAGTTGTGCCCTTTTACTGGTCGCCACCAACATTTTTGCAGAAATCCAGAGGATAGGTACCCTGGAAAGGGTGCCCGCTATTCCACCAAGATCAGAATGGGACCGATTCAAGATTCTGGTTTATAGACACAAAACATCGGTGCTCGATGATTTCGATCTCTACCGCCGGGCCGCGTTGGGCGGCTTCCATATTGACCGTGGTGCGGGCTGGGAAAAATATGTCGCATTCTCCCTCGAGAAAAGATTTCCCTATTATGTGGATCACGCTGCGGATAAGGGATTTCTTTATTTAACGGGGGGAAAGGTCAACGCGGTCCTGAAAAAGCACGGTCTGGCGACCCGGCCCTTCAGTCTTGCCGATCCGGAGACCATTGAAAAGATGAAGTCCCACATGACCGGAAATATCGGCGCCACCAGAAAAGGCCTGGTCCTGGCCTATGCCTTTGATGATGAAATCTCCCTTGGCAGCTTTGTTAGACCCTGTGACGTGGACAAACATCCACTCTCCCTCGAATGGTTCAGGAAGTGGCTGACACATGAATACGGGCCCATTGACCAGTTGAACAAAGAATGGGGTACGGCCTACAAGACTTATCAGGAGGTCATGCCCAAGAGTTTTGAAGGCGTTCGTGGTCGGGCCCAAAAACCGCCCCTTTCCGGGTGGAACCTCGCCCCGTGGATGGACTTCCGGCGCTTTATGGATTTTCAGTTTGGTTCGGTGCTCTCGGAATTGACCCGCTATACCAACAAAATAGATCCAAAGACCCCGGCAGGCTTCGTAGGCGGTCAGGGGCCGGGGCCCTATGGCGGGTATGACTATGCCATGCTGAGTCGTTCTGTCCAGTGGATGGAGGCCTATGACGTACACGGAACCAATGAGATTCTCAGATCCTTCTGGAATCGGGAGCACAGACCTCGAATGCAGACATTCTTTTCAAAAAAGAACGCAAAGCTGGACTCGTGGTTTCTGTGGTACTACATGCTTCACGGGAATCGAGGAGTTATTGCGTGGCCTGAGGGGTGGTTTCGAGCCGAGGAGTATGACATAGCACCTTGGATTCTTGAGCTCAAGGATACATTCGAAGAAGTTCAGGGGCCGATCAGCGAGGTCATCGCCGATACCGCCACTGTTTTTGATTCAGATCCGATTGGGATCTACTATTCCCATCCCAGCTTACAAGCAGGATGGGCCATGGATGCTATCACCCACGGCAAGACCTGGGTCAGCCGCGGAGGGAGCATAGACGACGTGAACCAGACAGCAGGGGTCCTTCGAAAGGTGTGGTGTAAGACCCTCGAAGACCTAGGATTCCAGTATGATTTTATCAGCTATCTGGACGTTCAAGAGGGCCTTGTCAATCTGAACAAGAGGTTCAAAGTCATTATTTTACCGAGGACGGTCTGCCTGTCGGACACGGAGGCCCGGGCTCTGAAAAGCTTTGTCATGGAAGGGGGAACGCTGATTGCGGATTATCTCTGTGGCCTCATGGATGAACATGGCAAAGGCAGATCAAAGGGAGTCCTTGATGGGCTTTTCGGCATCCAGCGGGATGAGTCAGAGGGGTACATGAACGGAAAAGGACTCACGGAGATAGATGGAGAGAAGTTTCAGCAGTCTTTTCTGGAGCGGTTTACCCATTACGACGGTGTCCTTCGTTACAAGGACATGGCCGTTTTTGAGAGGGGCACAAGGCCCACAAAAGGGACCAGGGGCGTTGAGTGCAAGAGTGTCTTCGGTCTCGTCCACAAGGCGTCGGTGCTCATGGAAAAACAAGCAGCGAAAGGTCGTGCCGTTTATCTCAATCTTTCTCCTGTGGAGTATTGGGATCCGTCAAGACGTTTCTCGGCATACGGCCACGAGTGGCGAAAAATCATCCTGGAGATTGTGAATTCGTCGGGCCTGGAGCCAAGGGTCAAGGTGTATGAAGGCGGTAATGCCGCAAACATGCTCGAATGCCTTTTCTGGAAGAATGGCGCCAAACACTATTTGGGTCTTATCAAAAACCCCACGATGGAAATTGAGAGATCGCGGATAGGAGATGTTCAGGGGGTCATGGGGGAAGCGACCGAGATCCGTCTCGAGTTCAGGGAAGAGATTGCGCTGGTCAACCTGCGCACTAAGATGCGGCTAGGAAGGAGTAAGGCTTTCAGAGACCGCTTCAGGCCGTGGGAAGGGAATCTTTACGAAGTCATTTATTAGGCAGCGAAACAGGATAAACTGCCATAAATTGGGGAGGACATTTTCCCGAAACACGGCTGTGAGAGGATCTTCGGGGCCTTCAAAAAAAGGATGGGCGAGGATGTAGAGGTAAGTGTCAATATGGTCGATGATATTTTGCGAGATGTTTCGGGGAAGTACCTCTATGTTGTATCGAAAGTAGCGGAGGCAGGGTTTCGGGTATAACGTCCATTTCTCGTGCAAGCAAAAAGGCAAGGGGATAAAAAAAGCTCATAGCTCATAGCTGATAGCTCATAGGAAGAAAAGGGGTAAGAAGCTGGGAGGCTAGGAACCTGGGAAGCTAGGAGGCTAGGAAGCGAAGGTGCGCATAATGGGGACATCCATGAAATGATGAATTGAACTTTTTTTGCGGCTGGTCCAAAGGCAGGGGTGTCGCTCTTTGGTTACAACCGCTTAGCCGGAGCAAAATCATCAGCAGTATAACTGGTGGGGCTTAGCCCCCTATCGGTAGGTATCCGGTAGGGGGATTTTTTTGTGCAAAAGACCAAAGATTATCTCGCGTCCCTTCCCCTTCGGCAAGAGCAGGGTCACTCGAGCGGGCAGGGATCACAAACAAGACCTCACCGCTCAAAACCCCCGAGCAGGGAAAAGGCATGCAATTAAGCCCATTCGATTCACAAAATGCGTTTACTCAGGGCTTGCTTTCAGGTTCTCATCCTGCCCGGCGCAATGGGCTAACGCACCCAGCCCTGCCGTGCGGGCTTGTTTTGAGCTCCGCCCCCCCCCAAATGACGACGTGACCCTAAAATAGTGCAAGGCGTCTGCCGCGGACTGACCCCAACCGCAAACGTATCTCCCGTCTTTTTGTTCCAAGAAATCTCGTCTTTTTTGCCTTTTGTTATTCTACGAAAACGTATAATATCTTGAAGATTATGCCGAAGCCCCTGCTCTTACCTTTTTTCGACCTGCAGGGGACAGGCCGAGGCGCAGGAGGATAAGGGGAACAATGTGAAAAAACCGGTGACAGATCAAACGACATTAGAGGCTATGGGATGAGAATAATAAGGTCTTGTAACCGGCGGGTGATCCTTTTTTTGTTTCTCTGGTTTTCGGTCATCTATTGGGGTTCGGCCGGAGTTTGTGGTGCTCTGGAACCGCAGCAGATCCTGGTCATTGCAAATAAAAATGCGGCAAAAAGCGTTGGTCTGGCAAAGTATTATGTGGAAAAGAGGGGCGTACCCGAAAAAAACCTGCTAGTGCTTTGGCTTCCGGACGCCGAGTGGTGTTCCCGCGAGGCTTATGACCGCAAAGCTGCGGCCAGAGTTCGAGAACACCTCCGAAAGGAAGACCTGGTGGGAAAAATCCGATGCCTTGTAACAGTCTATGGGGTCCCCTTGAAAGTGCAACCAACGGCCATGACCTCCGAGGAAAGAAAACAGGTCGAAGATTCGACAAAAAGGCTCAGAGCGTTGAGAGAGCAAGTCAAAAGCATCAAGGACAAAAACGACAACAAACTGAAGGGCCTTAAGGACGAAATAGACGCTCTTCAGAAGCGAATTTCAGCTTTGACAAGGAGTGACGAGAGGTCTTCTCTTGATTCGGAGCTGGCGCTCGTGCTTGAAGAGAATTATTCTCTCGCCGGGTGGATACCCAACCCCTATTTCATCGGCTTCGGGGACCGGCACTCCGGCATTGCCAAGGAGAAGGTTCTGCTTGTGAGCAGGTTGGACGGCCCCACCGAAGAGACGGTCAAAAGGGTGATCGATGAGAGCCTAGAAACGGAAAAGAGAGGGCTCACAGGCAAAGCCTATTTTGATGCGCGCCAGCCAAGACCTCCTGAGGAGAATAAAGGCAAAACGGGATATGCGCTTTATGACCGTTCCATCCATCGGGCAGCCGACCTGGTGAAAAAGAGCGGCCGAATGCCGGTCTTCGTCAATGACGGACAGGAATTGTTTCAGCCGGGAGAGTGCCCGGACGCAGCGCTCTACTGCGGGTGGTACAGCCTGGCAAGGTATGTGGCTGCCTTCAAATGGAGGCCCGGGTCAGTGGGGTATCATATTGCGAGCTCCGAATGTCAGACCTTGAAGCGGAAGGATAGCCAGGTCTGGTGCAAGAGAATGCTGGAGGAGGGAGTCGCGGCAACCCTGGGACCTGTGGGAGAACCGTATGTAGGGGCTTTCCCTGTCCCTGAGATGTTTTTCGGGCTCCTTGTTGACGGGTCCTGGACCCTGGCAGAGTGCTACGCCCTTTCGCAGCCCTTCTGGTCCTGGCAGATGGTGCTCGTCGGAGATCCGCTCTACAGGCCTTTCCAAAAACGGAATTAGGAACTGAAGAAATATTATCTCGCGCCCGCTCGCTGCGCTGACTTGAGTACGCCCTGTTAAATAAGATTTAAGTTGGTATCCTTCTTACGCATCAGAACATATATATAGTCCATTACACCTCAAACTATTTAACAGGGCCCCAAAGAATATGTTATGTTGAACTTATCAGCGTTGGATGTGGATGCCAGAAAAAGTAAAGCAAACACACAGAGCAAATGAAAAAATGTAGCCAGCGGAGGAGCACGTTTCTCCCTGGAATCCTATATCCGTAAAAAAAGGCGAGAAGATCGGGAAGGAATGTTATGATTTTATGGACGTCCGATTGCGGGCCTGGTTTCAGGATTACGTCAGCCGGTTTTCTTCTGAGGATCCAATCGTTCGGGAAATTATAGTTCTGAAGGCAGAGCACACCCGAAGGGTTTGCGAAGCGATCGTCAATATCGGGGAGAGTCTTGACCTGTCCAGCGTGACCATGGGGGACGGGCATAAATAAATAAGTAAATTATTTTTTGAGAAGGTAGTGATTGAGCTTTGCGATCGTTTCGCCCCTGCTCACAGCATACCCAACGCCCGGCTGAGTCATTCCGAGCTTTCTCCCGAGTTCCCTTAATCCGTATCCCGGTTCTCTGACCGCCCAAAAGCAAAATCCGCTCTGGCATCGGCCTTCACCTTCACTCTGCTCCTCGAAAAGACCGTTCCCTTCTCGATTGTGAACAGTTCGCACACGCGCTCTTCGATCTTGTCAAGATCATAGCCCAATCGCTTCATTTCATAACGCTGTTCAAACTTCTCACCCGATTCCGTCAACACCCCAAGAACAAAATCGCTGTCCCCCTGGATCCTTTGCTCCCCTTCATGCGCTGCCGAGTCTCCAGCCTCCTCCTCTTTACCGATTCCCATCCTCCTGAACTCCGTATCAAGCCCCCACCAACCAACTCAGGCCTTCTCCCTAATCCAATGCCTTCCTTCGTATAGGAGAGGTATATCGCTCTCGCCTTGCTTTCTGTTTTGCCGAAGGAGGAAAGAATATATTTCCAGTCCATCCAAGCAGCCTTCCTCTTCCCCATCAAAACGCTGTGCCCGGAGTATTTGTACCCGCTCAAACAGCTGAGATCGGAAACAATTCCCGCTCGCAATGGATTGAGGTGAATATAGCGGGCCAGTTCCCTGAGATAAAGGTTTTCCCGGCAAATGATCCAATTAAACCGATTCTGAAAAAGGGGCTATAGCGCTGAGATAAATTGCGACGGTTTCGCTATGATAAATTGAGACGTTTGTTCACAAGGCTAGGGATAGACCCAGCAAGCCTACCCCGCCTGAAAAAGCAATGATAGAACCCCGCCTGCGGGC
>Ga0209164_1003194_pt1 | contig 15864 bp, 11 predicted proteins | sample MTBNYHSulfiMetaG_FD_187458 | JGI IMG/M metagenome (GOLD analysis project Ga0209164, IMG submission 187458) | Enrichment culture microbial communities from rom New York Harbor, USA that are MTBE-degrading - MTBE-NYH (New York Harbor Sulfidogenic)... | ecosystem: Environmental > Aquatic > Marine >...
TGAAGTCTTCCAGTTTCTCAAGGGGTTTGTTCGAATGGGCCAGCACTTCCGGATGGGTCACGCCGCCGGGAATGGCGTAGACATTGAGCCCGGCTTCATTGTACATCTCCTGCATCAACTCCTTGCCCCCATAGGCATAGAGCCAGGTGGCGTGCATCAACGGCTCCAGGGACATGGGAATAGAGGCGAAAAACGGAGCCGAAGGATGTTTGCTCATCCAGTACCCCGGCCAACTGTGATAGGCATCGATGGTGCCCGTGGCCGTCGCGTCCAGCACCTCCAGGCCGCCCACCACCGCGCCCGCCGGCAACACCTCGATCTTGAAGTTGCCGTTGCTCATCATCTCCACGCGCTTGGCCAAGTCTTCGGCCATTTGATGGAGCAGCCATCCCTGCGCCCAAGTGGTCTGCAGCGTCCAGGAGACCTTGGGCAGGGAATTCGCGTCGGTCTCCGCCTTCTTTTTGGCCATGCTGACCCCGAAACCGGCCAGGATAAAGGAAACCGACAACAGCGCCACAGTGAAACTATTGATGATGCGTTTTGTCTTCAATTGCGTTGCCCTCCATTTTTTCGATGTGTTAATCCAGCGGAAACACCCAACCAACCAAGGAATGAACAGGCTTGTGGGGATGGCACATGGATTATGTGCCCAAAGCCCGAAACGGACGATGCGATGTCCTTTGCAACATGCGGACCATCGCCTTGACAGCCGAGATCTCAGAAGATGGGGCGTAAGATGGAAAAATAAGCATCATCCATCTATGGGAGAGCGATCGGAATGTTCCAAAGTGTTCTAAATGGCCTACACTTTGGGGGCACTGACTGCGTCTCCTCCGGGACATTATATATCTATTCGATATTAATAGCTTATATTGATAAATGCACCCAACCTGGATCATAGAGACGGACATATGTATTGGCTGGCGTTTTCAATATGAACCGCTTTCATTTTCTATAACCCACTGCACACACTTTAAAATACCCCGCCCGTCCTATTCGTGCAACATGTCCCCATTCAGCTACACCTATCGTCTGTGCGCATCCACCCCTGCAAGACAAGGGTGAGCCGCCTTGAGAATCACTCTTTCAACGCCTTCTGGGCTTCTTTACGGGTCTCGTAGAGGTGGGGTTTGACCTGCCGTTTTTCCAATGCTTCGCCCAGCTTCATGCGCAAAAATGCGCTGGTGGTAAACCGTGTGGCCTTCGCATAATACTTGTCCATCAGGTATCGCACCATGGCCGTGTACTCTTCCACCAGGTCCGGCCGGATATGAAAATTGTCATAGTTGACGATAGTGTAGACTTTCTTGTGGAGCGGCGCGAGCAGGGTTTCAACCAGCTGCCGGATTTCCTCGACATCCTGGCGTTGCTTGACGGACAGGGCTTCGAAATTGACGAAGAATTGATTGGTGGCGGGATCGTAGCTCAGGCGGCTGGCCAGGGGCAACACCACCATCTCTTCGCGCAGCCCCATGGGTTCCTCGCGGAAAATTCGGGGGTCCATGGTGCGCAAGCCGTTGGCCACCTCCGGCGTGAAATCCATGTGCGCCAGAATATCCCGCTGCAGATCCACGCCCGGCGCGATTTCAGTCAACACCATACCCTTTTCGGAAAGATGGAACACGCAACGCTCCGTAATGTAAACGGCCGATTGCCCCTTTTGAACCGCGTACTGCCCGCTATACGTGCGATGCTCGACCTGTTCCAAGAATTTGCGGGACTTGCCCTCGCGCACAACGGTCAGCTGGCCGTCAGTTACCGAAACGGCAAGTCCGCCGGCCGTAAAAGTGCCCACGAACACCACCTTTTTGGCGTTCTGGCTGATATTGATGAAGCCGCCCGCACCGGCCAGCCGGGGGCCGAACTTGCTCACATTGAGATTGCCCTGGCGATCGGCCTGGGCCAGTCCCAGGAACGCCACGTCCAGCCCGCCGCCGTCATAGAAGTCGAACTGGCAGTTTTGAAAGATCAGGCTGGTGATATTGGTGCCGGCACCGAAATCCAGACCGCCCGCCGGCACCCCGCCGATGATGCCCGGCTCGGCCGTCATGGTCAGCAGGTCCATGATCCGTTCTTCGTTGGCCACCTCGGCCACCCCTTCGGGCATGCCGATGCCCAGATTGACGATGTCGTTGGCCTGCAACTCGAAGGCGGCCCTCCGGGCTATGATCTTGCGCTCGCCCATCTTCATGGGCGGCAGCGACTGTAGCGGGACCCGGATTTCACCACTGAACGAGGGGTTGTAGCGCGTGCCGAACGTTTGCCAGTGGCGTTCGGGCTCGGCCACCACCACGCAATCCACCAGGATGCCGGGGATGACCACCTCCCTGGCCCGCAAGGCGCCGTAATCGGACACCCGCTCCACCTGCACGATGACGAACCCGCCCGAGTTTTTGGCCGCCTGGGCCATGGCCAGGCCGTCCAGGGTGAGCGCCTCCTTCTCCATGGTGATGTTGCCTTCCAGGTCTGCCGTGGTACCGCGAAGGATGGCCACATGAATGGGGAACGCCTTGTAGAACAGCCATTCGCGTCCGGACAGGGATATCCTCTCGACCAGGTCATCGGTCGTCCTGGCGTTGAGTTTGCCGCCGCCGAACTGCGGGTCCACGAAAGTGCCAAGCCCCACGTGTGTGACGGTACCGGGTTTGCCGGCGGCGATATCCCGATAGAGGTGAGAGATGACCCCCTGGGGAAAATTATAGGCCTCGATGGTGCCGGCCACGGCCATCTGTTGCAACTTGGGCACGAGCCCCCAATGTCCGCCGACCACCCGCTTGACCATGCCGGGGTGTCCCCAGTGATTGAGGCCCCGTTCCTTGCCGTCGCCCTGTCCGGCGGCATAGACAAAGGTCAGGTCGCGCGGTCCGCCGGATTCGAGAAAGCGCTCTTCAAGGCAAATGGCGATATGTTCGGGAAATCCGGTGCCGACAAACCCGCTAGTGGCAATCGTATCTCCGTCGCGGATCAGATTGACCGCATCCTGGCCTGAAACCACCTTGCTTTTTCCCGAAGGTTGGGTGGGCACATTCTTTAATATCGGATGGGTTGCTCCCGCTTGTCCGTTCTGCTTATCTGTATCCATGCCTGCATCTCCTTTTTAATCTTCAGCCGGTGGGGATGGCGGTACTCTCCCGTGGCCGTTCGAAGCCAAGCCAGCGAGAGCACCAAGGGAAGAAATAGATCTTTTGGATACCACCCTTCAGCAAAAATGGTGCCCAACCGGATGGGGCCCAACTCGCGGCATCTGCTTTGCATGGTATCCGGACACAGAATCGAAACGCAGATCGGATATGCAGTCAGAATCACGTACTGAAAGACAGAGGAGGCAACATGCTCGATATTCACGATAAGGTGGCGGTCATTACCGGAGCGGCCGGCGGCATCGGAAAGGCCCTGGCCCGCACCTGGATCGAAAAAGGCGGCAAGGCGGTTTTGGCCGATGTGGCTCCGGACGCCTTGGAACGCACCCGGCAGGAACTCACATCCCTCGGCGGCCGCGTTGAGACCGTGACCTGCAATGTCACCGATGAAACGGATTGCGCCCGGCTGGCCGATACCGCCATCGAGGCCTTCGGCGGTATTCACCTGGTGGCCCCCTTTGCCGGCATCATCCGGGACGGCTTAATGGTGGCCACCGACCGGCAAACGGGCAAGGTCAGCGGCAAAATGAGCCTGGACCTCTTCAAGTCCGTGGTCGACATCAATCTGATCGGCGTCTTTCTCACGGTTAGAGAGTGCGCCGAGCGCATGATCAATCACGACTGCAAGGGACTGATCTGCGTCATTTCCTCGACCGGCTCCCTGGGCACCGCCGGGCAGATCAATTACGCCTCGACCAAAGCAGCCATGTCCGTGTTCCCCAAAGTGATCACCGCCGAATTCTTCCGTCGCGGCCTGTCGGACAAGATCCGCTGCGTGGCCGTGGCGCCGGGTTACGTGGGGACCGCCATGGTCAAGGAGATGAATCAAAAGGCTTTGGAAAAAATTTTGAGCGATGTGCCCATCGGACGTCTGATCGATCCCGATGAAGTGGTTTCCCTGGTTCTGGAACTCTATCGCAACGAGGCGCTGGCCGGGGACGTCTACTTTATCCATGGCGGCCTGCGGTTAGGTTCGCGCGGGTAAAACCAGCCGCCGACATTTTCGACAGGCAACTTGACCCATCGGCGCATTCGGGTATATCTATCAGGCGATCAATTGCTTCATGATTCAAACGACCGACGAAACCCATCGCAAACCGAATGATGCCCGCAACCGCTGACCATAGCGCAGGCCTTGAAAAGGCCGATAAAAATTCCGAAAGGCTTGCAATGGCCAGCTTGTTCCAGGACCCCTCTGCCGTGGGCCTCTTCCTGGATCAATTTCCCAACGGCGTGCTCATCACCGATCCTGAAGGCTACGTGGTCTTCATCAACAAGCCGTATGCCCGTTTTTTAAAATTGGACCAAGATGCACAAATCGGCCGCCATTGCACCGAGGTCATTGCCACCTCGCGCATGCACATTGTCGCCAAAACCGGCAAGGCGGAGATCAATGCGGCCATGATCATCAACGGCGAAAGCATCGTCGTCCAGCGCATTCCCATCGTCAAAGACGGCCGCATGCTGGCCGTTTTCGGCCTGGTGATGTTCCATTGCCTGCAGGACGTGCACAACCTTGCCGACAAGCTCAAATTCCTGGAATCCAAAGTCGAAATCTATGAGAAGGAGCTGCGCTCCCTGCGCCAGACGCGCTACACCATAGACAGCATTATCGGGGCGAGCGCCACGCATGAGCGACTGATTCGACTGGTGGACCGGGCGGCCGCGAACAACCTGACGGTCCTCATCACAGGCGAATCGGGCTGCGGCAAGGAACTCTTTGCCCAGGCCATTCATAATGCGAGCGCCCGCCGTCTGAAACCCTTCGTGCGGATCAATGCATCGGCCATCCCCGCCGACCTGTTGGAGTCGGAGCTGTTCGGATATGAAAAGGGGGCCTTCACCGGCGCCAAGGCCAGCGGTAAACCCGGCAAGTTTCACATGGCCCATCAAGGCACGCTGTTTCTGGATGAAATCGGAGATCTTCCGGAAAGTATGCAGCCCAAGCTACTCAGGGCGTTGGGAGAAAAGGAGTTTGACATGGTCGGCGGTACGAAAACGATCAAGTCCGACTTCCGGCTGATCGCCGCCACAAACCGTGATTTGGAACGAATGGTCGAAGAGAACCGTTTTCGATCCGATCTTTACTACCGGCTCAATGTTTTCAATCTTTACATACCGCCATTGCGCGAACGGCCGGACGACATCCTGCCGCAGGCCCGTCATTTCATCGATGATCTGGCCGAAGAGTGGTCCATTCCATCCCCCGCCCTGGCCCCCGAGACGGAAAGGATCTTAAAATCGTATAACTGGCCGGGCAACAGCCGCGAACTGCGTCATATCCTGCAAAGAACCATGGTCACCTTAGAAAGCAATACGATTCTGCCCCACGATCTGCCTTTGCACCTGCTGAACAAGACCAGCCCGCCGCATGCGCCGGTTTTCTCATCTCTGAAGAAATCGATCAATGATGCGGAAAAACGAGCGATCCAGGCCGCGCTCAAGGCGTGTGACAACAACAAAGCGCAGGCCGCCAAAATGCTCTGCATCCACCGAACGCTACTGTACCGCAGAATGAAATTTCTCGGCATCAGCAATTCATAAAGGGTCGGCCATTGGGGAAGCGGCGGCGCCGGGCGGTGCGCCCGGCGCCGATGCTTCATGCATCCAGAAGGTGTCCCCCGGGATATGACTATTGAAAAAAACGCTCGACCAGTTCGTCCCAATCCAGTTCCGGCAGGGTCCCGTAGATATCCCGGACCACTTCGGCACCGGCGAAGGCGTAAGCGTACTTCGTCGTTTTGTTGACCATGAGGCTCAGTTGGTTGGACTGATCGTCGATCCAGGCCAAGCTATCGGTGCCGGAAAGCAGGCTTTTTAAATTTTGGTGCAAATTGCCGGGTTGGACCAGCACCAGCCAGCCGTCGTTAAAGGGATCGGCATTGGCGATGTCGGCATGCTGCCGAAGCCGGGTATTGACGGCCAGAATCGTCCCATCGACCGGGCTGCGCAATTCGACCAACCTATTCCCTCGCCGTAGCACCGCAAAGGGCTCACCCTGCCTCACCTGCTGTCCCAGCCGGGGCAGTTCGATCTTCTCCTGCGGTCCGACCAGGCGCTGGGCGAAATCATCGACCCCGATTCGCACCCGTCCGCCATATTCAACCCGGGCCCAGGTGTGGCCGGCATGGTAGTAGTAATTTCGGGCGACATCAAAGCCGGCGACATTTTCACATTGCGCCGGGGATGAGGTCGGCAAGAGGCCGACGTCTTCCATCATCTGGTCGTAAGGGCACGTATCGCAATCGTACCCCTGCCAACAGAGCTTGTAGCTGACCTGGCCGCTGAGCATATGGTGGCATTTGGGCGCGGCGGCCATGGCCTTACGGCGGGCCGGAATGTTCCCCGGATGCGGGTTGCCCGCTTTGCAGGCGCGTTGATCCGAAAGCATGGGATTGACTTGGGGGGGATTTTGACGGATTTGGGAGATCGCGTTCATGGGGGCCTCCTTCCATGAATGTTATGATCATCTGAAATCTTCATCTGATCGTTGAACACATGTTAGAGCACAAAGCAGGCCAGGATGAACGACACCCCCCTTTAATCTTATAACAGGCTAATTTTATAGATTTTTCAAGTGCTGCAAAATGCACCGCGACTTTTTGAAATCCGGCGCTCAATTGTTGCAAATCGCCTCAACCGCAACCAAAATGACATCATTGTCTATTAAAGTCAGCAAGTTAACAAACTGATGCATTCTGCTCACCCATGATGCAAACTGCCTCATCGCCCCTTATGTTCACCGATCCTAACGCTGAGCAGTGGCACAGGACACCGCCGGAACAGCTTTTCGGCGGTCGAACCGAGCAGCACGCCGCTGAGGTTGGTCCGGCCCTTGGTCCCCATGACGACCAGATCGATTTGATGTTCGGCGATGGTTTCCAGAATCTGCTGGAAAGGGATACCCACTTTGATCACAAAATTGCATTTACTGCCGGGCCCTGCGGCTTTCTTAAAAACGTCCTGCAGGGACTGAAGCCGCTCCGCCTCCAGATCGACACGATACTGGGCGATGGAAACCGGGAAATTGTCATAATCCTGGGCAATCTTCTCGAGGGCCGTCGCCATCGAATCCAGATCCCGCTGATTGATGACATTGACCAGAAACAACTCCGCGCCCGTGCTGGCGGCCAGGCCGACGGCCGCGGCCAGTACGACATCGGTGTATTCTGACAGATCGCATGCAGCCAATATTCTTTTATAATCTTTCATCTCTCCTCCTTATTGATTCTACGGATTCATGGTGTCGCGACATATTCAAAAAGATGGCCAAACACACGCTGTCGCAGTGCCTGGTTTTCGTTCACCAGCTGGTGTTTGGCACCCTCCACCAGTTCGATTTCCAAACCGATAATTTTCATTTTCAGGAATTCGAGATTGTATTTCCAATCGACAACGTCGTCATCGGTACCTTGTATCACCAAAACTGGCTGAGTAACGGTGGCGTATCCTTGAATCCTTCGGTTCCAATCACGCAGGGCGTCGAGAAACCGGAGCGACACCCGGTCAACCTGCAACGGATCGTTGCGGGTAAATTCGAGAAATGGTTCGTTCGATGAATTTCTGCGGTGCGCCCGCGGCAAAGTATCGGTAAACGGCTTGACCAGGTGATACCCGATGGTGGAGAGGTGCCAGTACGCGTGGCGGACGAGGGGCGCCAGAAAGACGATCTTATCGAAAACAAGCGGCGGATCATGATGCAGGTATTCATAGGCCGCGGCGCAACCCGTGCTGTGCGCGGCCAGATAATAGGGCTTGGGGAGATGCTTGGCATAAGTGCCGACAAAAGCCCTCAACGTCGATGCATATTCAGAAAAATCGGCGATGGCGCCCCTCTCTCCCGAAGACAGACCGTGACCGGGAAGGTCGAACAGGGCAACGGCGAACGCCTTTTCCAGGCACGCCGCAATCAAATTTTTCAAAGTGCCGGAATGGTCGAAGTATCCATGCAGCAAGAAAAATGTCCCCAACGGAGCTGACGGGAGAAATACCTGGCCGGCGATCGTCCTTCCATTCTTCTCGAACTGGCCGATGAAGTGACGAACATGGCGGACATCGAGCCCGTAGAATTTTCGATAGGCACGGATCTCCGCAGATGGCTGAGCTGCCTGGGCCAGATCGAGCGGTGGCAATCTCATTCGAATATCTTGGCGGCAAAATCGATGTCTTCCGGCGAGAAGATAAAAAGGCATTTTTCCTCCGGCGATGACACCGAACCATAAACGTAGTTGATGTTGATGCCCGCTTCGCCGAATTTGGCCGTCACCTCGGCCAGCGCGCCTGGCTGGTTGGACAGTTCCAACGCGATCACCGGAAGCATGTCGAACAGGTAGTCGTTGCGGCTGAGCAGGTCGATGGCCGCATTGATTTTGCCGTCGGCCGGCAGGACCCGGATGAGTGCGAATTCGGCGGAATCCTTGCGCATGGAGTTGTAGCTCGCCGCCGAAGCGATACGATTGAGGGATTTTCCCCGGGCCTTGAACAACTCCTGCACATAACTGGAGGCGTCCTGAATGGTGATGGCGTCGATATTGATGCCTGCCTCGGCAAAAAGGGCGGAGAGCTTGGCCAGCTCGCCGGGCGCGTTTTTGAGAAAAAGGGAAATTTCGGTTCTGATCATGACGTTATGTCCTCTCCGATTAAAGAGCCGTTTTGGTCTTGGATTAAGCGCAGTATACGGTATCCACCAGGGGCGTCAACTGGCATGCGCCCCGCGAATGCCGGCCGCACGAGGGTGGCCGGCGTAGTGTCAGGGCGACCGCTTGTCCTTGAGGAGGTGGTTGCTGATGACCACTCGCTGAATTTCCGAGGTGCCCTCATAGATCGTGAAGACGCGGGCATCCCGGTAATAGCGTTCAACATCGTAATCTTTGGTAAATCCATACCCGCCGTGAATCTGGATGGCCTTAGCGGTGACCCGGTTGACCATTTCCGACGCGAAAAGCTTGGCCATGGAGGCCTGGCGCGTGAAACGGGTTTTCTGATCCTTCATTGCCGCCGCCGACAGGGCCAGCTGCCGGGCGGCTTCGAGATCGGTGGCCATGTCGGCGATCATCCAGCGCAGTCCCTGGAACTTGACGATTTTCTGGCCGAACTGGGAGCGCTCCTTGGCATAGCGGATGGCGGCATCTAGGGCGGCCTGGGCCACGCCGATGGACTGGGCCGCAATGCCGATGCGGCCGCTGTCCAGGGCAGTCATGGCCAGTTTGAAACCGTCGCCTTCCTGTCCCAGCAGATTTTCGGCCGGCACCCGGCAGTTGTCGAAGATCAGGTCGGTGGTGTCGGAGGCCCGCAGTCCCATCTTGTCCTCCATGTGGCCGACCTTGAACCCCGGCAGGCCCTTTTCGAGAATGAAGGCGCTGATGCCCCGGTGCCGCTGGGCCTCGTCGGTCTTGGCGGTGACGATGACCAGGTGGGAGTTTTTGCCGGTGGTGGTGAACCGTTTGGTCCCGTTGATAATATAAAAATCCCCGTCCCGTATGGCCGTCGTGGTCTGGCTGACGGGATCGGATCCTGCTTCCGGCTCGGTCAGGCCAAAGGCACCGATCATCTTGCCGGCGGTCAGCTTCGTCAGATACTTCTTTTTCTGTTCTTCGGTGCCGAAACGCAAAATGCTTTCGCAGACAATGGAGTTGTGGACCGACATGACCACCGCCGTGGAGGCGCAGGAGTAAGCGATCTCGGACAGCGCCAGCACATAACTGATGGTGTCGGCGCCTTCGCCGCCGTACTCGGGTGGCACCATCATGCCGAGAAGACCCAATTTGGCCATCTGTTTGAGATTGTCGGCCGGGAACTCTTTTGTGCGGTCGCGCTCCGCCGCGGTTGGGGCCACTACTTTGCGGGAAAATTCCCGCACCATGGATTGGATCATCAACTGTTCGTCGGTTAAGCGAAAAAGCATGTCATCCTCCCCTGAGGGCCATCTCTGGCACAAATGTATCACCGGCAACAGCAGCGCCACCAAATTGTTATAGTCCCCTTTGGCTGCCGTGGTTCCTTGACCCGTGGAGCGATCAGGGACCGTAGACCACCACCAGCATCTCCGCTCGACTGTCGCTGATGTTGCGCATTCGGTGCCGGATGCCGGAATTGAAGTGCAACGAATCGCCTTCCTCAAGGAGGTTGATGTGATCGCCCACGGCGATTTCAACGGCCCCTTGCAGCACATAGACGAATTCTTCCCCCTCGTGCTGATACCCAACCCCCTCGTGATCCTTGAGCGGTTCGATAGAGACCTTGAAGGCCTTGAGGTGCTTGTTCTCCGCCCCCGGCGTGAGGGTGGTGTAAGCGTAGTTTTCGGTACGCTTGGTATAGGCTTTTACCCGATCATGAACGCTGGTGGCCTGCTCGCGTAAAAAGTATGTGGAGTCGATTTCCAGGGCACGGGCGATCTGCAGCAGAGCACCCACCGGTGGGATTGTCTTTCCCGCTTCAATTTTCTTGAGATAATCGATGGAAAACCCGGTATCGTTGGCCATCTCATCCAGGGTGATCTTCTTCTTGGTGCGCACATGCTTGATCTTACTGCCCACCGTGTCTTTGCTGCTTTGTTTTTTCTGTGGCATGCCATCTCCTTTTCCGATGCGCCGCGCCGCCGGAAGCGATTGCAACACTTACATGTTACGACGATACTTGCCACCCACCTCGTACAGCGCACCGGTGATCTGCCCCAGCGAGCAGGTTTTGACAGCTTCCATGAGCTCGGCAAAGATATTGCCGTTGGAAAGCGCCGCCTCCTGAAGTCGCTCCAGGGCCTGCGGGGCCTTGGCGGCATGACGGGCCTGGAAGGCGGCCAGCCGGTCGAGCTGGGACTGCTTCTCTTCCTCGGTGGCCCGGGCCAGCTCGACGGTCTCTGAAAGCTCGCCCTCGCGCGCATCCGGATCGCGGAAGGTGTTGACGCCGATGATCGGAAAGTCCCCCGTATGTTTGAGGGTCTCGTAGTAGATGGACTCCTCCTGGATCTGGCCGCGCTGGTAGCCGGTCTCCATGGCGCCCAGCACCCCGCCGCGTTCGGTGATGCGGTCGAACTCCATCAAGACCGCCTCTTCGACCAGATCGGTGAGTTCGTCCACGATGAAGCTGCCCTGGAGCGGATTTTCGTTTTTGGCCAGCCCCCACTCCCGATTGATGATCATTTGGATGGCCAGGGCCCGCCGCACCGATTCCTTGGACGGCGTCGTAATGGCCTCGTCGAATGCATTGGTGTGCAAGCTGTTGCAGTTGTCGTAGACGGCGCACAAGGCCTGGAGTGTGGTGCGGATGTCGTTGAACTGGATGTCCTGGCTGTGCAGGGATCGCCCCGAAGTTTGAATGTGGTACTTGAGCATCTGCGAACGCGCCGAGGCACCGTACTTCTCACGCAGGGCCACCGACCAGATGCGGCGCGCCACACGGCCGATCACGGTGTATTCCGGATCCATACCGTTGGAAAAGAAGAAAGAGAGGTTGGGCCCGAAATGGTCGAGGGGCATCCCCCGGGACAGGTAGTATTCAAGGTAGGTGAAACCATTGGACAATGTAAAGGCCAGCTGGGAGATCGGGTTGGCACCGGCCTCTGCGATGTGGTACCCGGAAATGGAGACCGAGTAGAAATTGCGCACATTGTTCTCGATGAAATAGTCCTGGATGTCGCCCATCATCTTGAGGGCGAAATCGATGGAGAATATGCAGGTGTTTTGCCCCTGATCCTCCTTGAGGATGTCGGCCTGAACCGTGCCGCGAACGTTGGCCAGCACCTCGGATCGGATTTTTTGATACGTTTCCGTCGAAGGTTCCTTGCCTTCGGTCTCACGGTAGCGGTCCACCTGCTGGTCGATGGCGGTGTTCAGGAACATGGCGAGGATAATGGGCGCCGGGCCGTTGATGGTCATGGAAACCGACGTCGTCGGGGCGCACAGATCGAACCCACCGTAGAGGATCTTCACGTCCTCCAGGGTGCAGACGCTCACCCCCGAGGTGCCCACCTTCCCGTAGATATCCGGCCGCAGGTCCGGGTCATAGCCGTAGAGTGTGACGGAATCGAAGGCCGTAGACAACCGTTTGGCCTCGCTTTCGGCGGAAAGGAGCTTGAAGCGGCGGTTCGTGCGGGCCGGGTCGCCCTCGCCGGCGAACATGCGGGTCGGGTCTTCCCCTACCCGTTTCAGGGGGAACACCCCAGCGGTGTAGGGAAAATAGCCCGGCAGATTTTCCCGCCGTAACCAGCGGTAGGTTTCTCCCGGATCGGTGAACTGCGGCAGGGCGATCTTGGGGATCTTCTTGCGGCTGAGCGACTCGGTATACAAGGGCACCCGGATCTCGCGGTCGCGAACCTGGTAAACCAGTTCGTCTTTCTGGTAGGCCTTCTTCGTCTCCTGCCAGTACTTCACCAGTTCGATGGTCTCCGGCGCCAGGGCCTGGCGTGCCTCTGTGGCGGCGGCCTTCAGCCGGGCGATCAGGGCATCCCGGGTTTCAGCCGGTTCGGCTTCGGCCAGGGCCCGGGCGGCCTCATCCAGATGCCAGACCCGGCGCAGGGCCTCGGCCTGCTCCTCTGTTCGCGTGTGATAGTCGCGCACGGTTTCGGCGATCTCCGCCAGATAACGGGTGCGCTCGGGCGGAATGATGATGGTCTTGGAGGAGGATACCCTGGTCTGCGGACGGGGCAGACCGGACTTGAAATCCACGCCGGTCTTCTCCCGAATGGTATCCAGGAGGCCATGGTAGAGAGCGGTCACCCCGTCGTCGTTGAACTTGGAGGCGATCGTGCCGTAGACCGACATCTCCTCGGGGGCCTTATCGAAGGCCATACGGTTGCGCTGCACCTGCTTTCGCACGTCGCGGACCGCATCCTCTCCGCCGCGCTTCTCGAACTTGTTCACCACGACGATGTCGGCATAGTCGAGCATGTCGATTTTTTCGAGCTGGGAGGCGGCCCCGAACTCGGCCGTCATGACATAGACGGAGATGTCCACGAGATCGACGATGAGAGAATCGCCCTGGCCGATGCCGGCGGTTTCGACGATGATCATGTCGAACCCCGCGGCCTTGGCGACCTTCAAAATGTCCTCGAGCGCCTCGGGCACTTCAGTGTGGGATCGGCGTGTGGCCAGGGAGCGCATATAGACCCGCTGATTGCCGATGGCGTTCATGCGGATGCGGTCGCCCAGGAGGGCGCCTCCGGTCTTGCGCCTGGAGGGGTCGGCGCTGATGATGGCCACGCGGACATCTTTGAGGTCCAGGAGCATGCGCTGGATGAGTTCGTCGGTGAGAGAAGACTTCCCGGAGCCGCCCGTGCCGGTGATGCCGATCACCGGGATGCGCCGCTCGGGCAGGTACGCCTTCAACTCGGCCCGCAGCTTGGCAAGATGCCCGTTCTCCATGGCTTTGACCTGCTCGATGGTGGTGATCAGGTTGGCGACCATGAGTTTGTTGTCGGGGGTGAGTCGGCTGAGATCGGGCACCTGACCGGCGACCCGCGCAAAGTCCATGGTCTGCACCATGTGATTGATAATGCCCTGCAGGCCCCAGCGGGCTCCGTCTTCGGGAGAGTATATCTTGGCCACGCCGTAGGCTTCCAACTCCTTGATCTCTTCGGGCACGATCACCCCGCCGCCGCCGCCGAAGACCTTCACATGCGATGCCTCGGCCTCCTTCAGCAGGTCGACCATGTACTTGAAGTACTCCATGTGGCCGCCCTGGTAGCTCGATACGGCAATCCCCTGTACGTCTTCCTCCACAGCGGCGTCGACGATTTCCTGCACGGACCGGTTGTGTCCGAGATGGATAACTTCGACCCCGGTGCTCTGAAGGATACGGCGGAAAATATTGATCGATGCGTCATGCCCGTCGAAAAGCGATGTCGCCGTCACGACGCGGACGCTGTTACGGGGTTGGTAGACTTCGATTGTCATAAACCCTCCTCTTTGAATTTTTATTTGGGTGCCGGCATGTAATGAATTCGACAGCCACCCGTATTCCGGCCCAAGAGCCGTTTGTATTTATTGGCCATGTCGGCCAACCTGCGGTTCATAAACCATGATGTGTGTTCTCCACCTCCTGGTTGAACTGCCGATCATCGCCCGGGCATTGGGCTCAAGCCGGCATCGGCCAGGAACGGCTCTTCGGTATGGCACATATTCAGTATGATCGCCGTCTGATGCCGAATGTAATCCTCGATGGTGTAATGACGCCCCAGAAACCAGCGTCGGAAGGTCCACATGTGCCCCAGGACGGTGATGTTGTGAGCGATGAGGTCCATGGCGGCCTCCGATAGCAGCGGGATGCTCCCGGAGGCCATCAACTGGGCGAGGGACCGGATAAAAAAGCCGGTAATGCGCACCTCGCTCTCCAGTACCAATCGACGCCACTTCTGCGGTAGTGACTGGGTTTCCTGATAGATCAGCAGGATGTGGTCGCTCATACGGTTGCAAACCAGAAAGTACTCCCGGACGACCTCGGCCAGTGGATTGCCGTGCCCGGAGGCCCGTTCGAGAGCATCCACCATGCCGTGTTCCATCTCGGCATGAATGGCATCGCAGACCAGATAGAGAATATCCTCTTTAGAGGAGACATACTCATAAAGCGTGCCGATGGAGACATTTGCGGCTTGGGCGATCTGGCGGGTGGTGGATTTGTGAAATCCGTTTTCGATGAAGAGCTTGACCGCCGCATCCACGATCTGACGACGCCGGCGCTGTACCAGGTCCGGGTTCTTGACCAGGGTCGGGACATGTCGTGCTGGCTGTCGCGGTGGTGTGCCCATGGAGATTGCCTTTTCATTGTGATAATCAATCTGAACGAGCGCTCAGTCAGAGATACGTCCGGATCTCTGCGGTGTCAAGAAAAATTTTTGAGAAAGGCTAAAGTAAGGTTAAGAATCCTATAAGTCGGCCAAATGAAGGCAAAAAGTATTGTGCTCGGGAAAACGATCAATGTAGAATAGAAAAAAATGGCAAAAGCGGCGAGGCATGGAATGATTTATTTTTGTTTGACAGAGCCGGCATATTCCGACGGTCATTGGAGGTTGTGGCATGGACTCTACATGCCTGGATATTTTGCACCGAACAAATCCCTTTGAAATCCTGCCCGCCGAGGTGCTGTCCTCAGTAGCGGATACCATGCAGACGCACGACTACGCTGCCGGACATCACATCTTCCGGCAGGGCGAGACCAGCAAGGACTGCCTCTTTATCGTGGTGGAAGGCTTGGTCGAAATCCTCATCACCGGGGAGGACGGTCAAGCCTCGGTCGTGGGCATGCGCCGCCGTTACGACTTTTTCGGCGAAACCGTGGTGCTATCCCGCCAGCGTTATCCCGGGTCGGCCCGGGCGCGCGAAAAGACCCGGTGCATCTCCCTGGGCCGCCGAGAATTGGAATCCCTGATCTACCGCTTTCCTGAATTTTCCGGCTTCTTCAATACCTTGCTGGCCGAACGGATGCGGCTCATCTATGAGGGGTGGGCGTCCGATCAGCCCCGGGAGCTCCCCTCTGCTTCGGGCGGCCTCCTTTTCAGCCGTCAGGTGGGGGACATTATGTCGAGCCCGCCGGTGACTTGTCGCCGAGCGGACCACCTGGAAACAGCGGCGGCCATTTTGGCTGAGCGAAACGAAGGTGCCCTGGTCGTTCTGGACCCTTCCGGCCATCCGGCCGGATTCCTGTCGGCCCGGGATGTCCTGCGGCACGGGGTCGTGCGCCGGGCCTGCATCCTCAAAGAGATTCCGGTTGAGGCGGCCATGGATTGCCGTAT
>Ga0209164_1003198_pt1 | contig 15858 bp, 14 predicted proteins | sample MTBNYHSulfiMetaG_FD_187458 | JGI IMG/M metagenome (GOLD analysis project Ga0209164, IMG submission 187458) | Enrichment culture microbial communities from rom New York Harbor, USA that are MTBE-degrading - MTBE-NYH (New York Harbor Sulfidogenic)... | ecosystem: Environmental > Aquatic > Marine >...
GGCTTGCTAAAAAATGGAAGTGCATAAAATGACTATACAAAAATGCCCGTCTGACATGGTTAAGATATTGAAAATACGCGCAATAACGCCAAACTATGTATACTAACCCAAGCCTGAATTATTGCTGGGAATATAAGGTGCTTGCCTTGTGGGTCAAGGATAAAGTAGACGCACGATGTGGTAGTCCTTCAATTTACCTGAAATATGGTATTTCCTATTCCGAAGAACTAGAAACCTTTTCCGAGCCTCGTCGACGCGAAGCCAAGGTAAGCCCCATTATTTGCTTGAAAAACAATTTTCAAATAATATAATACTTGTTATTAAATTCATTGTGACTAATGATAATCAACCTCAAGGAAGGTCCAAGGCCTGATGAAACCAATACATCCCAATTACCCGTCTTTTGTTAGAGAGGTTCGCCGCCAGCTCGCCTTGAGCCAGGAGGATCTGGCCCGAGAGTTGGGCGTGAGCTTTGCGACAGTCAACCGCTGGGAAAATGGGGTATCCAAGCCCTCCCGGCTAGCCCGTGCTCAATTGGAGGCCTTCTGCGGTCGGATGGCTGAAGACGGAAGACTGGAGTTGCCACAATATCCGTCAAAGTAAGGAGGGGGCAATATGCCGATGCAGTATAGTGATGAGGATCTGGAAAAAATGCTGATGGACACTGAATCAGATCTCGTCGAGCGGAAAGATGCCTGGAAAGGGGATGCTCCAGATTCCGGACGACAGGCTGTCTGCGCATTCGCAAATGATCTTCCAGACCATCGAAAGCCCGGAATCCTCTTTGTCGGCGCAAGAGATAATGGAACGCCGTCCGGTTTGCCCATCAGTGACGAACTGCTCCGCACGCTTTCAGATATCAGAACCGATGGGAATATTCTTCCGCCGCCTTCAATCCTTGTCGAAAAACGCACGCTAGCCGGTTCCGAAATAGCGGTTGTTGCCGCACAGCCTTCAGACACTCCGCCGGTCCGATACAAGGGCAGAATATGGGTTCGCATCGGGCCCCGAAAGGCCGTTGCAACAACCCAAGAAGAAAGAATTCTGAACGAAAAGCGCCGTTATCGGGATATTCCATTCGATATCCAGCCTCTTCCTTCATGCAATCTATCAGCTCTCAGTCGAGTCTTGTTCGAGCAAGAGTACTTGCCCAACGCGTTGGCACCGGATGTCCTAGCCTCCAATGACCGTTCCTACGAACAAAAGCTGTCTGCTTGCCGAATGATTGTGTCTATGGATGATCCCACGCCGACGATACTGGGCGTACTGGTCCTTGGTATCTCTCCGCGGGATTGGATTCCCGGCGCATACATACAATTTCTTCGAATTGCCGGGACACGGATGACTGACCCGATCCAGGACGAGGCACCTATAGACGGTGCACTGGGGCAGGTTCTTCGTCGCATAGACGAAAAGATCAATGCACATAACCGCAGTGAAGTGGACATCAAAGCAGCGGATCGAGAATTGCGCATCGCGCCTTATCCGCGTGTGGCGCTTCAGCAGCTAATTCGAAACGCGATTATGCACCGCACATATGAAAACACAAACACGCCTGTCCGCGTCCACTGGTTTGATGACCGAATTGAAATCATCAATCCTGGAGGACCATTCGGGATCGTCACCCGCGAGAACTTCGGCTGCCCCGGTATCACCGATTACCGCAATCCGAATCTCGCAGATGCCATGAAGGTCATGGGATTCGTGCAGAGATTCGGCATTGGCATTCACACCGCAAGGGCGGAAATGAGGAAAAACGGCAATCCAGAAATCGAATTTCACGTTGAACCGGTGACCGTGCTGGCTACGGTCAGGAGGCGGCCATGAGCATTCCTGTACTGACTTTTTTCAACAACAAGGGCGGTGTGGGAAAGACGTCTCTCGTGTATCATCTAGCCTGGATGTTTTCCGAACTTGGCCATACGGTTGTCACCGTTGACTTGGACGCTCAGGCCAACTTAACCGCAGCCTATCTTGACGAAGACGATCTTGAGCGCCTGTGGGAAAACGGAAGAACACCAACGACGATTTATCAGGCCATTGAACCGCTCACAAGGGTTGGGGATATACTAGAGCCCAATGTGGAAAAAGTGAAACAGGGTCTGTATCTGGTCCCCGGGGATGTGGCTCTGGCGTCATTTGAAGACACACTATCTGATTCCTGGCCCGCCAGTATGGCGGACGCCAATTTGTATCGGCCCTTTCGCATCCTAACTGCGTTCTGGCAGGTCGCACAAATGACGGCGAAACATGTAGGCGGCGATATTATCCTTGCGGATGTCGGTCCCAACCTGGGGGCCATCAACCGGTCGGCCCTGATCGCCTCTGATTATGTTGCCATACCTCTGGGGTCCGACCTTTTCTCTTTACAGGGCTTGAAAAATCTGGGCCCAACGCTTCGTTCATGGCGTGCTCTTTGGAAAAAACGACTGGATAACTGGAAGTCTCCCGATTTTGCCCTTCCTCGGGGCGGGATGTTTCCCTTAGGATACGTCGTACAGCAGTATAGCGTAAGACTCAGCCGGCCGGTCAAGGCATATGACAAATGGGTCAACCGAATGCCTGATGTTTATCACGAGGCCGTGCTTCAGGATTCCACTACCGCCGCCACCCCATCCCAGGATGAAGAATGTCTCGCCACGTTGAAACACTATCGCAGCTTGATACCGATGGGTCAGGAAGCGCGCAAACCCATCTTTCATCTAACGCCGGCTGACGGCGCCATTGGAAGCCACGCTCAGGCGGTCCAAGAAGCCTACGAAGACTTCAAGAGCCTTGCTGAAAAACTAATCGAACGAATGAACGCCCAAAACAGCCGACTGCAGAGCCGATGACCAGAAATTGCGCTTTCATCCACGAACTTGGACCGATGCGCGGGGATGCGTCACAGGCAAGCAATTGGAATGAAACGGGAAGAGGTAGTCAACCTCACCCTGTGGTGGCGGCATTCCGGCTTTGACGTCCATTACGGTCCGAGGATTCAACCCGCCCAGGAAGGGGCCAGGGAAAACCTCGCTCGGTCGTCCGAACCTGGACGGAAATCGATGAATGGGTATTTGCTCCCGCCCTACGGAATCACCCATGAGGGAAAAATGTTGCAACCTTGATCCGGATTACAAATATTCAGCCCAAAGAAGGCGATGACCGCCGCCGTATAGCCCAGGGAGACGAGAAGTTGGGTTTTGAGGGCTCCCTTCTTTGCCTTCTTCAAACCGAAAATACTGTAGTGCATCATCAGGAATCCCACCAGATTGGTCAGAAAATACCCGACGATGAATAGTTGGATGAACAGTCCTCTGTGGACCGGCATGAACAGGGTCAAAAACATTCCAACGAGCCAGGCAAAAGCGTACGAGAGCGGAAAATTCACAACCAGATCGTTCCACCAGGAGAGCGGCGAAAGAATAAATCCGATTCCGCCAACAACTGTCCTCGCCGCGATTGCCCGGACTCGTCTCTTGCTGGAAGGCTTTTCAACCATTTTCTTCTTGTCAGATTTTCCGCCGCGCTGGCGACGGCACATCCCCGATCTCAGGCATGATCCCCGGCACTCTGTTTTCGCTGCTCTTCAAACTCTTTAAAGAACTCATCCTTTTCTCTCCAGTCAGGGCCGAAGCGTCTGCTGAAATAGGAGCCCATTCTGTCAAAAAGCTTTTTCCACAGGGGTCTACCTCCTCCTAACACGATCTCCTCAAGGTGCGACCTCAAATCCGGAAGGTTCTCCTTGGGAAAATAGGAGACCGCACCCAGCTTCATGGACTTTTTCAGGGACTCCAGTGAGAGCGAGTGGGCGGTCAGAACGACCGTGGGAAATCCTTTGGACACGGACTCCTTCAAAAGGTCAAAACCCCTTACCCCCATGATATCCAGGATGACAATGTCGTAGATGTAGTTTTGAAGATACTGGAGCGCCGTATCATGGTCCATCGCTTTATCCACGATACACATGTCCAGTTCAGCGGCGATGCTTTCAAGAAAGTCCGGCTCATCATCCACTGCGAGAATGTGTTTGTCTTTCAAGAGACGCTCGGTGCTCATATTCCTTTTCACCTCCTATTTGGTAACGGCGAATCGGGTTCATCCCATCCTCCCCCTGAGAGCTCAATGGAGAGAGGAGTGGAAGCTTTGCCTGGGCTATATCTTCTTCTCATGGACAGTTTACCATTTTTTCCGTCCCTTGGGGAAAACAAGTATCCGAAGCGAAGACGCATTTCTCGCGCCGGGGAAAAAACGCGGCTCGCAATAGGCCTGATGAACTAGAATTCTATAAGAAAATACCGGTCGCGGGTCAAACCTCACCGCCCTCACCGGGTCGTGAACAAAGTGGGAAACATAAAGATGCCATTGTGAGCGATGCTTCTTTCGTGTACCGAAGCTCCCCGCTCTTTCAAAGAGGCGCCGCGCCAAGAGAAAAGTCTTCGAACGTCGCCGGGGATCTGCGGCAAGGCCAGGCGAAACCCCCGCCTTCGATCTTCCAGGCCATGGCCAGGTGACCCCTGCTCAGGAGGCGAGATGTGGCATGGAGACTGGACTTTCATGATCTTTCTTGTTTAGAATCATTCTCTTATGGTTTATAGTAATCGGATGAGCGGTTCGGATCGTCCCTGCCCTCAGGAACACCGCCCGACGCCGGATCGCCGGGCTGAGGATTGCGACTCTTCGGGATCCAGAATAAGGGAGCTTCATGGAACAGAAGGACTATTACAAAATCTTGGGAGTCGACAGGAAGGCCTCTCAACAGGAAATTAAGGCAGCCTACCGGAAACTGGCATTCGAGCACCATCCCGATAAGAACAGGGACAATCCGGCTGCGGCCGCCAGAATGAAAGAAATCAATGAATCTTACGCCGTTCTCTCCGATCCGGAAAAAAGACAGCGATATGACGGCCTGTGGCAGGCCTACGGCTCCTCTGCCTATGGTCATTTCAGGGAGAGGTACACGGAACAGGATATCTTCAGGGGCTCTGACATTCATCAGATTTTCGAAGAGATCAGCAAAGCTTTCGGCTTCAGAGGGTTCGAGGAGATTTTCAGGGAAACCTATGGCCCGGGGTACCGGAGCTTTGAGTTCAGGAGGCCTGGAGCCTTTGGCAGGGTGTTCATCCGATCCACGGGTCGTGGTGGAACCTACCGCACAGGACCCCACCTGGAAGGCGTTCTGGGTAAACTGGTCAAATACGGGCTCAAAAAAAAGTGGGGAATAGAATTCCCGGAGAAGGGGAAAGACCTCCATGACGTGATTACCATATCCAGAGCCCTTGCGATGATGGGAGGAAAAATCAGGTATACCTCACGAAAGAACCACAGGGAGCTGATCATAAGAATTCCCCCGGGGATGAGATCCGGCCAGAGGGTTCGATTGAAAGGCATGGGAGAAAGCGGAAAAGGCGCCGGAGAGCCCGGCGATCTCTACGTGCAGGTCCGAATCCGAAGTGCGTTTGCCCAGAAGATCAGAGATGCGCTGAAACCTCTCTTGAATGCTCTTGGAAAGCAGGGGCGCTGAGGGTCATGAAAACGAACACCCTCAGAGAAAAGCACAGAGGCGCCTGAGAAACAGAGACATATTCGCCGCGTCATGAAGATCTTCGAGAGGCGTACCTGTAAAGTGCCCACATGGCCTTGGCTGCGTTTTCCGGACGGCTCAAGAGGGGTAGCGGATCCCCCAGGGCTTCCCTCAGCCAATCCCGGTATGCCCGGTTTCCCATGGTGCTGAAAAGAATGGGCTTTTGGCCCGCATAGCCGGAGATTTTCCGGTAGGGATGGAAGAAAAGCTCGGGCTCCGTCCCCTTTTTGGTGATTTCATGAACCACCTGGAAGGGAATCACCGAGATGGCGATGATCCCGTCGACCCCGGAATCTCTCGCCACCACTTCCAGGGCATCAAAAAGCAGCCCGGACGGCCCCAGATCCAGGGGGTTCCCCACGTTCATCCAGGGAGGAGCGAGGGTAGAGATCCGCTCCAGGGTTTCCCTCGAAAGGGTGGCCATTTCAAGGCCCAAGTCCGAACAGGCGTCCGCGGTCATGGCGCCGAGGGATCCGGATGTGGTTACCACCGCGATCCGTTTTCCCGCAGGGAGAGGCTGGGTGGCGAAGGCTCTGGCCATGTCGAAGAGTTCGTAGACATCCGCGGCGCGAACGATCCCACACTGCCGGAAAGCCCCCTGGTAGATGTGGTCTTCTCCTGAGATGGACCCTGTGTGGGAAAGGGTCGCTGACTTCCCAGGTTCCGTTCGACCGCTTTTGAGCACCAGGACCGGCTTCCGAAGACTCGCTTCTCTGAAGGCCTCCATGGCGCGGTTGGCATCTTTGAATCCTTCCAGGTAGACGGCGATCACCCTGGTCTGCTCGTCCATGGCGAGGTAGCGGACCACGGCCGCTTCATCCACATCACAGCGGTTTCCGATGGTGATGACCTTGCTGAAGCGGACTCCCTGCTCCGGAGCCCAGTCGAGCAGGATGTTTCCGAACACGCCACTTTGGGCGACGACGCCAATGTGGCCGGGACGGGAGGCGTCTTCCAACAACTCGGAGACGGCAAAGCCGTTTTCCGTATTCACAACACCCATGCAGTTGGGGCCGATGACCCTCATGCGGGATTCCCTGGCGATCCGGCCCATCTCCTCTTCCAGTCGGCGGCCCTCCGGTCCCGTCTCCGAAAAACCCGCAGCCAGCACAATGGCCGCCTTTACCCCCTTTCCGGCGCATTCGGCCAGGGCCCCTGGACAAAACCTGGCCGGGATCACCAGGATGGCCAGGTCCACACCGTCGGGGATTTCCCTCATCTCCTTGTGCACCTTTTTCCCGAAGATTTCCTCCTCGGATGGATTGACGAAGAAGAGTCGATCCCCGAACCCTTGAGAAAGGAGGGTCATCGTTTGCCCCAAACCGAATCTGAACTTCTTGGTCGCCCCGATCAGGACCACGGATTGCGGGCTGAAAAACGGCTTCATTGCAGAAATTTCATCGTTTGACATGACTTCGACCCGAAACGCTGGATTTGGTTCTTTACAGGTACCCTCAGGGATTTCTGTTATGGGAAATTCCCGTTGGCTTGTCCGTTACAATGGCGGCAATATGACACAGCCCGGCTCCCTGTGTCAAATCCACAGTGTGTTCTTCCCCATCTCAGGCGACCAAGGTCCCGATTGAAGGAAGGGAAGAAGCCGGGGAAACTCATTCGGAAAGAAAATAGGTGTGGGTGGGGCAGAGCAAGTGGGGGCGCCTGGTGGTGCTGCGGGTGGTTGTGCAGCGGTCCCGGTTGAGCCGTCTTAGCCTGTGGGAATCGAAGAAATGGATCTGTCTCTCTGTGACCCCGTCAATGACGGACCAGTGATCCCACATGGGGCCGCCCAGGCCGATGAGGATGGCCCGCTTTTTCCCGTTCTCAAGAAAATACATCATTTCCGACCAGAACTCGTCAAGCTGCGTGTCCGGGCGGTGTTTGAAAGGCATGCTCCGGTGTTGGATCATGTCCCCGACCACGTTTCGCAGAATCCCGCCGATGGTCTTCAGGCCGATTCCCTGTGTCAACACCTTCCTGAGATCTCTGTCTTTCTCCAGGTACATGATGATCCGCTCAAAGAGCAGCTTGGATTCCTCCAGATCGATACCGGAAATGATCCGGGCGGCGTTGACAATGCTGTATACGGCGCACAGACCGTCGAGCGTTCCCTGCAAGTACGGTTTCATGTTGCGACTTCGGAGTTGTTTGTTAAGGATGCGACCAGAACGTCCCAATGCCAACCTCTCCGCAAAACAAGGGATGCCGCTGCGCAGCCAGATTTGCGAGATGGCTGCCCAGTGCACCGTAAGTGAGGCCAACCGTTTCGGCGGCGTAAACCATGCTGGTATCCGGACTGAAGTCCGCATTAGGATTGATATCCAGGACGTAGAAAATACCGTCACGGAGGCGCAGGTCAATGCGCGCATAATCCCTGCAGCCGAGTACTCGATAGGCTTGCACGGACGTCTCACGAAGACGTTCGTAGAGCGGTCCATCCAGCAGGGCGGGTATTCGCAACTCGATCTTCTCAAAGTGCACGGACCCTGGCGAAAACTTCGAATCGAAGGTGCAGAGACGATCGCAGACGTTGTCAAAAGAGGAAAAATCCATTTCCGCCGGTGGCAGCATGGAGACTCTCCCGTTTCCCCACAGGGTCACGTGAAATTCGCGGCCGTCGATGAAATCCTCCACGAGCGCTGGCTGGTGAAACACCTTCTGTACGAAAAGAATCCGCTCCCTGAGTTCTACCGGATTGAGCACGACAGCCTCGGTGGTGATTCCGATGCTGCAGTGCTCGAAGGCCGGCTTGACGATGGCCGGGAAAGATTGCCAGTCGTCCTTCTCCGCAGAGAAATAGAGTCGCCAGCGAGGCGTCGGGATGCCGCTTCTCTGCAGGAGCCTTTTGACGGCGGATTTATCCCAGCTCAATGTCAGGACCTCGGGCGTTGATCCTGTGTAGACGAAGTTCATGGATTCCAGGATCTTCACCACGTGGGCCTCGCTGCGAGGCATTCCGGGCAATTCCTCACACCAGTTGAAGACGATATGGCTGTCGGTCCCGAATGGCCTCAGTGCTGCCGGCAGGTCGGCGTTTTTCAGGCAGACGGTAACGACGGGATGGCCCTCTTGTCTCAAGGCATCGGCCAGTTGCTCAACGCCATCGAGGGCAGAAGCGGTCTCCTCCGGCTGCCATGCCGGATCCACATTGTGGAGCAGCAGCAAAGGTATGTCCGTTCTCCTGTTCCAGGATTCCATCCGTGCCACTTTCTACCAGACCAACCTTCCCTTTAAAATTGGATTTTATCATCCAAACGGCAGATTTGCCAGCAAATATCCAAAAAGAACCCAGTCGCCCCGCACCAACAGCAGGACGGATCTGGTGCAAAAGCCCTGCCAGATTGAGCGACCTCTAAACCGCAGGATGACTATAGGTGTCTTGGAACAGGACACGGATCAACACGGATTACACGGATCCTGGAAAATGCTCTAAAATCCTGGAGCCCTGTCAAGCGGAGAGATTTATGTTGTTAAAATCCGTGGCAATCCGTTCAAATCCGCGTCCCGTTTCATGGAGATAAGATGTTACCAATAGCCAAATTTCGACGAAGGGTCAAAGAAAAAAAGGAGAGAACAGGCGATATTCACCCCTCTCTCATAGGTTCATCATCCTGCCCAGTCTCAGGTGCGTCAGTCCTTCAATGGACTTCAGGGGCGTCTCAACGACCAAGGTCTCTTTTGGGACCTGGATCTGCCGAATCACTCCCATGGCGAGCGTTCTCCCATCGCCGTCCAGCAAGCCCACGAGCCTGTCTACCAGGTCATGCCGCTCCAGGGCTTCGTGCCAGGTGTCGGGGTTAATCATCATGGCGGAATTCAACGGCACGGAAAAGGAAAGGGCGTCCTGAAAATAGAGCTTCAGACTTTCTTCGCGATTGTTTCTTCTTTCCTCCAAACCGGTTGAACGTGCCGCCCCCGGACTCCCGGCAACATGGATCTCCATGTGTTTTTTATTTCGAAACAAATTCATGAGGGGCCTCAGCTCTTTGCCGCGCTCCAGGAGGATTACATGATCCGGTCGAATCAATTCCACCTTGTGATATTTGAGCTCCAGGGCCGCCCCTCCCGTTACAAAACCCGTTGTGTCCCCGAGGATGTGCACCGCTCCTTTTGCCTTCGCCCATTCCACCAGGCGCACAAGGCCCGAAAGCAAGGGGAGGAAATGGCCCTGGGGAGAAAAATTCCCGACAAAATGGAGTACCTCCGCTCTGTTTCTGGGGCTGAGGACCCCTCTTACCAGACAAGCCCCGACGCAGGCGGGAGGACCCACCCAGGATTGCCCCACATCAGAATCCACCACGGCTGTACGAGCATGTTCGCACAGCGAGGAGGCGAGCTGCCGGATGAGGGTGGTCTTGCCCGTGTCCGTTCCCCCCATGACGAGTGTCACACCCGGCCGAACCATGAGGCTTTGGAACAACCCTGCGGTTTCCGGATTCGCTTTTACTTCTGCATCGCCCCGGCTTCTCATACGCCTTCGGACCTTTCAATCTCTCCATTCTCTTATCAAAACCAGGCGATTGAGGCAATAGAGTGCTGCGTTTCACCTCGTGCCCGCTCCGTCTGATTCGTTTGACAGGCAAAGCTTCTAGGGCTACAATCCATTTTCGGATCAAAGGATTCCCGCATGAATAGCGCCTGGGATGGTGTTTTTTCATCGGAGTTCCCGGCGAGAAGCACCCGGAGACAGTAACCCCATCGCACCACTCGAAGGACGGAGTCATGACAGAGCCGAAGCAAGAAATCGCGAAACGCATCCAAACGCTGAGGGATGAGATCAACCGCCATAATTACCTCTACTACGTGCTGGACAGTCCGGAGGTCTCAGATGCTGAATATGACCGGCTCTTTGACGAGCTTGCACAACTTGAAAAACAGCACCCGGAGCTGGTGACCCCAGACTCCCCCACCCAGAGAGTGGGCGCAGCCCCCCTGGAGGAATTCAAGTCGGTCAGGCACAGCCTCCCCATGTTGAGCCTGAACAAGGCAAACACCGTGGGGGATTTCTTGGATTTCCACCGAAGAGTTCTGGAACTGTCCGGGGCCGCTGAAGAAGAGATCGAATATACGGTTGAGCCGAAGTTTGACGGGCTCGCCGTGGAACTGGTTTACGAGAACGGGGTTCTGTCTCTGGGTTGCACCAGGGGCGACGGGACCACGGGAGAGGATGTCACCTTGAATCTGAGGACGATCAGGCGCGTTCCCTTGAGGCTCTTGGGAAATCCCAATCCTCCCCTGATTGAAGTGCGTGGCGAGGTGATCATGAACAAGCGGGACTTCGAAAAACTGAACCAAGCGAGACTTGAAGGAGAGGAGCCTCTCTTTGCCAATCCCCGCAATGCCGCAGCCGGGTCCGTCAGACAGCTCGATCCCAGAATCACCAGCACCAGGCCGCTCAGCATGTACGCCTATGGAATCGGGAGGATTGAGGGAAAGGAGCTTACCCACCATTGGGAAACTCTCCTTTACCTGAAACATCTCGGGTTCCGGGTGAGCCAGTATGTTGAGCTTTGCAGGACCACAGGAGAAATAAGGGAATACTACGAGAAGATCTTGAGCCTCAGAAACGACCTGCCTTACGAGATAGACGGCATCGTGGTCAAGGTGAATCCTTTCGTCCTTCAGGAAAGGATGGGGGTGCTCTCCCGCAGTCCGCGATGGGCCGTGGCCTGGAAGTTCCCGCCGCAGCAGGAAAACACCAAAATACGGGACATCATCGTCAGCGTGGGAAGAACAGGGGCTCTGACCCCCGTGGCACTCCTGGAGCCGGTCAAGGTTGGTGGTGTGGAGGTCAGCCGGGCCACCCTGCATAACGAAGACGAACTCAGGAAAAAAGACGTGAGGATCGGGGACACGGTTGTGGTCCAGCGAGCCGGTGACGTGATTCCCGAGGTGGTCAAGGTGATCGAGTCCCAAAGAACGGGTCAAGAAAAGCCGTTCATCATGCCCGACAAGTGCCCGGTCTGCGGATCCAGGGTGGAGAGGCCCCCGGGAGAAGCGATCCATCGTTGTACCGGCATCGCCTGCCCCGCTCAAATCAAGGAAAATATCAAGCACTTCGTTTCCAGGGGGGCCATGGACATCGAAGGCATCGGATCCAAGTACCTGGAACAAATGATCGACAAAAAAATCATCGAGGACCAGGCTGACCTCTATTTCCTCACAAAGGAAGATCTCGGAAAAATGGACAGGATGGGCGACAAGCTGGCGGAGAACATGCTCAAAGCCGTTGACAGGAGCAGGAACCCGAGCCTGGCCAACCTGATCTACGCCCTTGGAATCAGGAACGTGGGCACCCATCTGGCCGCAGTTCTGGCAAGGAATTTCAAGTCTGTCGACAACCTGGCCCGGCAGGGCGTCGAGGATCTGGCCCAGGTCCACGAAATCGGACCGATCGTAGCCCAGAGCATCTACAATTTTTTCAGAAACCCGAAAAACACCAGGGTCCTCGAAAAACTCAAGCAAGGAGGAGTTCAATTTCCCAGGGAAGAGGTGGAGGAGAAAAAACCTACCCCGCTTTCAGGAAAGACCGTGGTTCTGACCGGCGGCCTGGACTCCTTCAGCAGGGACGAGGCGCGAAGGATCATTGAAGAGCTGGGAGGAAGGGTCACATCGTCCGTGAGCAAAAAAACGGATTTCGTCATTGTGGGCAAGGACCCCGGCTCCAAGTATGATGATGCACTGAGGCTGGGGGTAAAGACCCTGGACGAAAATGAGTTCAAAAAAATGATCGCCCGTTAGGGTGAAGTTCCCCGCAGCCTCCGCTCGAAGAGCGGGGATTTCCGCCTCGCCCCAACAAGCTACAGACTAACCTGGCGAAGGCGAATGAAAAATTACAAACGTAAAAACTCAAATATCAAAAAGGAGCTACTGGAAGAGGGACGCAAAGGAGGCAACGCACAAGCTGGTCCCGGCGACCAGGAGAAAAGAAGGAGGGTACGACCATGGACGAATTGGTGCTTCGGCAAGATCATAAAGGAGGTTTGACCATTCTCACGCTTAATCGACCGGAGGTTCTGAATGCGTTGAGTCCATCGCTGTTTGTAAAGCTTCGACAGCATATCGACGATATCGCCACAAAAACCGAGGAGATCGGGGTGGTGATTTTGTGCGGCAAGGGCCGCTCCTTTTCCGCCGGAAACGACCTGAGAGCGATACAGGCGGGCGAGAACGCCCCGTCGCCTCATTTCCAGGCAGAGACCCTGGACGCCATAGAGGCCCTGCCCCAGCCGGTGATCGCAGCAGTTCAGGGTCACTGTTACACCGGTGCGCTGGAACTTGTGCTGTCGTGCGATCTGCTGGTGGCTGCGGAATCTGCCAAGTTTGCCGACACTCACGCCAAATGGGCTATGTCCCCCACATGGGGCATGAGCCAGCGGTTGCCGCGCCGCATCGGTCTTTTGAAGGCCAAGGAGCTGATGTTCACCGGACGGGTAGTGAATGGGGCAGAGGCGGTGGAGCTGGGACTTGCAAACAAGTGCGTCCCCGACGAGCAGTTGATGCGAACCACAGAGGAGATGGCCCGCGGACTGCTGGAAAACTCATGGTTTACCCTTCGCGCCGACAAATGGCTGCTCTATGAAGGGCAGAAACGCACCCTGCAGGAAGGGCTCCAATTTGAACGGAAGAACAGCCCGGGCCGGGGTCCCGACCTGGAGGAGCGCCTGAAGACGTTCGGTAAGCAGTAAAGCACTCCTTTGAACGCGGGGTCCCCATGCTCTGCACTGTATATGTCCCACATTTTTTGCTGGACACAGGGGGTTGAAGCTATTCTTGGTTGAATCATTGAAACAGATCCATGTTAAACAGTTCAGTCAATGCAATGTGTTAGTCTCCCCTCCCTTGTCGAAGATCCCGCTGTCTTGTAGCGGGGATGGGAGGGGACTAAGGGGAGGGTGGAAAAGGCGTTTCTTCATCACCCCCACCCCCGTATCGAGTACGGGGCAGGCTCTGACCCTCCCCCGTCGAGGGGGAGGGAATAAATCACTGTTTCAACAGTTCCTATTCTCGCCTCCTGTGTCCAGCGGGCCACTTTATGGGACACGTTCAGTGCTCTGCACGAGGGATGGCTGTCTTCCTCTTATCTCTGCAGGCCTCCCGGGGGCGACAGCCCGGTGCGGCTGATAGAAGTCGTCGTTTGCTTGTGGTCAAGGACCATCACCAGCGCGTCATCGTCCCCATAATACTTGCCGATGGTTCCAGCCACCTTCATCCCCAGTCGTTTGTAAAAGCCTATTGCACCCGTATTCTTGGAGCGGACCTCAAGCCAGAGTCTTTCGCCGGTTTGCCGCAAGGCGTGAACAAACATCTTCCTCCCGAAACCCTTCCTCCTGTGCTCGGGCCTCACAGCGGCGGAATGGATGTGGCCGCCCCGATCAAAGATCATGTATCCCACAATTTCCTTCCCCTTCTCCGCTATAATGAAGCTGTCCGGGAGCTCTCTTGCGTATTGGAGGAGCAGGTGTTTCGGATAAGCTGTTTTCGGAAAGGCCCCTTTCTCGATCTCGAGAATCTGGTTCAAATCCTCGACCTTGAATTTCCTGATCTGTAAAGGAACCCGGATTGCATCACTCATAGTAAAACCCTGCCTACTACAACGAAATGTGTGAAATTAAATCTAACGATTTCGGTCTTTTGTGTCATGTTGCGTTGACTATGTTTTCCTCGTATAGTCAGGGCCACTTCGGGCACGGAGTCGAACGCTTCTCGGGCTTCAAACAGAGAAAGGACTTTGACGAGTCGCTGTAAGGTCCGTCGTCATCCCGAACCTTCACCAAAAGGCTGTAGTCCGCCTGGGCAAGACGTGACATATTGATCAGGTGAACTCTGCCGGCATCAAGGCTCGCCCTGAATCTCCTGGGCCAGCAAATCGGTGCGGCTTAATGGTAAATCCTAAAACTTAACTGTCCTTTATGTCCGGTCATTAGTGTCCAAGATAAACCCAAATTCAGACTTTTTGATCGTTAGGTGTTTGATTTCTCAACTTGGCATCTGAAACTGAGAAATCAGGTTTCATTGATTCCCTGAGGATGATCGACCCCCCCTTTATTTAAAGGGGGGCAGGGGGGATTTCACGAACGTTCTGAAAATCCCCCTCGATCCCCCTTTGTCAAAGGGGGAGGTCAAGCAGTTCCTTCGCCAGAAAAGACTTTGATGAAAATGCTGCCCAAAGAAATATCGATTTTGGACAAGAGTGATGTCCGGTATTTCACCCTAGGTTTTTGCTCCTACGTAACGTTGTAGGACCACGCAGCGGCACAACGGGTCAGATGCTGCTACACGCCCTCAAACTATAGAGAGGTTCAAAGGGAACTGCAAGTCTTTGCTGAAAGCCATTCTTCTATTCCTCATCGCAGGCTGAAAGCTTGAAAATTCAAGACCTTGGACTTATAGGAGTCCCAGAAAGCATTGACCTTATATGATCTTTTGTGTAAAATAAGGAAAATTCGGGGCGGACCGAGAGCGCGAGTCAATTTTCCCGCTGGGCATTCTGTATATCATGCCAGATTTGGTCATATAGGGGTCTAGCCAAAACTTATTAGATTGCCTGCTAGCCCTATTGACATAGGCTGGACGCAGCCTAACCCACTGTTCGAATCCTAAAAAAAAAATCATCTATGTTGACTGAAGGTATAATTATAATATATTTTCCATACCTTTATGGAATTCGAATTCGATAAACGAAAAAGCCAACTCAACAAGAAAAAACATCGGATCGATTTTATTGACGCACAAGCTTTATGGAATGATCCGGATCGAATTGAAATCCCGGCAAAAACAATTGATGAAGAGCGGTCACTAATAATTGGTAAGATTTCTGATACATGCTGGTCGGCAATCATCACATACAGGAATGAAAAACTCAGGATTATTTCTGTGCGTCGATCCCGAAAGGAGGAAATAGAGATTTATGAAAGCTAAAGATTTAGATAAGAAATTTGATTCCGGTGAGGGTATTACCGAGTTTCTTGATCTTTCAAAAGCCAGGAGGCCTGGTCAAGAACAGAAAAGAGTTAATGTGGATTTTCCTGTATGGATGATTCATAGTCTGGATAAGGAAGCTAAACGACTCGGTGTACCCCGACAGCCCATAATAAAAATTTGCACTGCTGTCCAATTAACTTTCAAATAATTTCAACTGGTTATCCAATGCCTGGTTGATGTTTGTGTATCTTGGAGCGGTAAGGATTTGAAATAACGTGTTTTTTTCAAAAAGGGTGACGCTCAAAATTTGTAGAATTGTGTAAAGGCTGATGTCCAACCTGAGCTGCTTTTTTACTATCGCAACAAGTACGTAA
>Ga0209164_1003199_pt1 | contig 15843 bp, 13 predicted proteins | sample MTBNYHSulfiMetaG_FD_187458 | JGI IMG/M metagenome (GOLD analysis project Ga0209164, IMG submission 187458) | Enrichment culture microbial communities from rom New York Harbor, USA that are MTBE-degrading - MTBE-NYH (New York Harbor Sulfidogenic)... | ecosystem: Environmental > Aquatic > Marine >...
GCACGATGGAGGGACAGAGTTTGGGGCATGCGGGCTGACCGACTTCTTGCAGCGCCCCTCCAAAGAGATGTGGGTAAAGGGCAGCCCTAGGAGCTTGCCCGAGAATACGCCTTCATGTAGCGCAGCCCTTCAGGGCTGCCACTCCAGGCAGGGCTAAAGCCCCGCGCTACATATTGTCGGACAGTCTCCTAGCCCTGAACCCTAACCCCTGAACCTCAAGCCTTACCCGACTGCCTGTGCTAACCGGCCGATCTGGCCTCCTTTGACCGAATGGCGTAGAGTGTAATCTGCTGGCTCTCCCCATCCGACTGAATGGTCTGGGTAGTCTGTTTGAATTCGAAATATTTGGTCAGCTCGACAAAAAAAGTCGGGGCGTGCAAGCTTGCATTTTTGGCCAGAAAAATTATTCCACCAGGAGCGAGCGATCTGCGCAGGAATTCCACCAGAGCCGGATAGGACTGCCGGTCATAGACAATTTCCGCTCCAACGATCACGTCATAGGTCTCCGCAGCGGCGGCATCGTTCCAATCAAGCTTGCTCACTTCCACATGTTGCACACCATTCAACAGCACATTGGCTCGTGCAAAGTGCAGGGCATCATCGTTGACATCCGTTATGGTAACCTGATGCCCGCAAAGCGCCGCATAAATCCCCACAATGCCTAATCCCGCTCCGATTTCCAGCATCCTGCGCCCCAAAACTACGGGTTGTCTGCCGAGGAAATATGCCAGTAGCAGGCTCGAATCCCAGACCTTGGCCCAGTAAGGCAGGTCCATCAATCCGGCCGCCTTCAACTCGATCAGATCCGCCAAAAGCTCTTCATATTCTTTGATCTGAAGGGTCTTCAGGATCTTATCGCCGATCTTCAGGGGCTCGATGTCGATCGCATACTTGTTTTTTATCCGGACCATCAACAGGTCCAATTCGCTGTTTGTCATGAGCTCTTCTTTCAGGCTAGAATAGTTACAGGTAACACCTTCACCGTAGCGCCGGAACTGCGTTGCGCAGGGCCGCAACAACTACGAAAGACATCGTGGTCAATGTCCGGCCATCGTTTCAGGTAACGCTTTTTTGCCGGCTTCCGTACTGCGTAGTTCGGCTGCAGGCTCGGCCCTGCGGAGTCTTATCGACATTACTCTCTTGTAGAAAGACTCCATGTAGATGTAAACCACCGGGGTAATGTACAAGGTGAGTAATTGCGAGAGCACCAGCCCGCCCACGACAGCCAGTCCCAGCGGACGGCGAGCCTCCGCACCCGCCCCGATGCCCAGCGCTATGGGCAGGGTCCCCATCAATGCCGCCATGGTGGTCATCATGATGGGGCGAAATCTCAGGATACAGCCCTGATAGATGGCTTCTGCCGGACTTTTTCCGTTGTCCCTCTGCGCCGCCAGAGCGAAGTCGATCATCATGATGGCGTTTTTCTTGACGATGCCGATCAACATGATGACGCCCACGAAGGCGTAAATGCTCAAATCTGTCTTAAAAATAATCAGCGTCAGCAGCGCTCCAACACCGGCGGCCGGAAGCCCCGACAGGATGGTCAACGGGTGGATGAAGCTTTCATAAAGTATCCCCAGCACAATGTAGATAACCATAATGGCCACAATCAGAAGCAGCCACAAACCCTTCATGGATGACTTGAATTGTTCGGCGGTGCCCTGGAAGCTGGTGGTCAAGGTGGCGGGCAAATTGAGCTCGGCAATCGCCTGCTCGATGCTGCTTACGGCCTGACTGAGGGCCACGCCCGGTTCCAAATTGAAGGACAGGGTCACCGAGGGGAGCTGACCGGTGTGGTTGACGGTCATGGGTCCTATGGTGCGAACGAGGGTCACAAAAGATTCCAGGGGCACCATGAGGCCGTTCGCCGAGCGCACGTAAAGCATGGAGAGCGCGGATGGACCCAGCTGGTATTGCGGTTCTACTTCCAGGATGACCGCGTATTGGTTGGTGGGGGTATAGATGGTCGAAACTTGCCGCGCGCCGTATGCACTGTAAAGGGCATCCTCTATCTGCCGAGCACTGATCCCGAGAGATTGCGCCTTATCACGGTCGATATCAACCGTAATCTGCGGGTTGCTGATTTGCAGGTCCGTGGTGACATCCTGCAAGCCGGACAATGCCCTGAGCCTTTCCTCGAGAATTGGCGAATAGCGGTAGAGCTCCTCTATGTCCGGCCCCTGCAGAGTGAACTGATAAAGTCCCTTGGTTGCTCTGCCGCCGATTCGAATGGCGGGGGGATTTTGCAGATAAACATTAATGCCCGGAATCACGACAAGTTTTTGGCGTAGACTTTGAATAACCTGGTCCGCCGATAGTTCGCGGTCTGCACGCGGCTTCAGTCGAATGAAGACAAATCCGGAATTGCCGGTAGCGCTGATCCCGGTTGCGCCAGCCGTTGACATGAAAGAGTCCACATTGGGATCCGCGGAAATGACTGCCGCAACTTCTTTCTGATGCGCGACCATCGATTCGAATGAAGTTCCTTCGGCGGCCTCGGTAATCCCGAAGATCTGGCCGGTGTCCTGGCTTGGAATGAAATCCTTTGGAATAATGACAAAAAGATAGAAAGTCGCCGCCAGCAGGCCGGCCGAAACGGCCATGGTCAAGGGGCGGTGCCGCAAAACCCACTTCAGACTGACGTCGTAGACCTTCAGCATACCATCAAAGAAGCGCTCCGAGATGGTGTACAGCCGGCCATGTTGCTCGGAGCCGGGAGGCCGGATAAATCTGCTGCACAGCATCGGCGTCAGGCTCAACGAGACGAAGCCCGAGATCAGGATGGCGACTCCGATGGTTACCGCAAATTCGTGCAGCAACCTGCCGAGAACACCTCCCATGAACAATAGCGGGATGAATACCGCAACCAGCGAAAGAGTCATGGACAAAATGGTGAATCCTATTTCTTTGGACCCTTCCAGAGCGGCCTGCAACCTGCCTTTCCCCATCTCCATATGGCGAACGATGTTTTCCAGCATGACGATGGCGTCATCGACCACAAAGCCCACACACAGGGTCAATGCCATCAACGACAAGTTGTTCAGGCTGTAGCCAAGCAGGTACATGACGGCAAAGGTGCCGATAATGGACGCGGGCAGAGCAAAACTTGCAATGACTGTAGCAGACAGGTTTCGAAGAAACAGAAAGATAACCAGCACAACCAGACAGATGGCAAGGTAGAGCGTGAATTTGACGTCTTCAATGGAATCACGAATGGATTCGGCACGATCGTAGAGGACTGCAAGATCGACCGAGCCCGGCATCTGCGCGCGGAAGGTCGGCAGCAATTCCTTAACGGCATCCACCACCTGGACGGTGTTGGTCCCCGGCTGACGCTGAATCGCCAAGACGATCGCCCGGGTGTTCTTGAACCAGCTGGCGCGTTTGTCATCTTCGACGCTGTCAATGACTCTGCCGAGCTCCGCGAGCCTGACCGGTGAACCGTTACGGTACGCCACAATGAGGGGCCGGTACGCAGCCGCATTGGTAAGCTGGCCGGTGGATTCAACCGTATAGGCATGATACTTCCCATAAAGCGTGCCGGTGGGCAAATTGACATTGGCTTTGTCGATGGCGTTTTCCACCTCGTCAATGCCGATCCCTTTGTTGGACAAGGCACTGGGGTTCAACTGGACTCGAACCGCGTACTTTTGCGAGCCGTATACCATCACCTGCGCAACTCCGTTGATCATGGAGATGCGCTGGGCCATGAGCGTTTGAGCATACTCGTCAACTGTGGAGAGGGTTAGAATGGGCGAGCTCAAAGCCAGATAGAGAACAGGTTGATCGGCCGGATTCACTTTTCGGGAGGCAGGAGGCGACGGCATATCCGGCGGCAACAGGCGCTGTGCCTTGGCTATGGCGGTCTGGACATCCTGGGCGGCTCCGTCGATGTTGCGCTCCATGGAAAATTGGAGCGTGATTCGGGTGCTCCCCGTGGCGCTGGTGGAAGTCATCGAATCGAGGCCTGCAATCGTAGAAAATTCCTTTTCCAGCGGGGTGGCGATGGAGGATGCCATCGTTTCGGGACTGGACCCGGGGAGACTGGCTGAAACCTGAATAGTCGGAAAGTCCACGTTCGGCAATTCGCTCACAGGCAGCAACCGGTATCCCATGATGCCGAAAACGAGGATAGCGAGCATGATAAGAGTGGTTGTAACAGGGCGTCGAATGTAGATTTCTGCTATGTTCATAGGAGCGCTTCCTCGCCCCCTTCTGCCGGGCTTTGCACTACTTTCACAAACGCGCCGGGAAAGAGCCGCAACTGCCCGTCGGTGACCACTTTTTCTCCGGCAGAGACCCCCTTTTCGACCAGCACCTCGTCACCCACGGTCAATCCTAAAATCACCGGGCGATATTCAGCCGCATTTTGGCCATTCACCACAAAAACATAGTTGCCCTGTTGTCCCATTTGAATGGCACGGGATGGAATGACAACCGCATCGGGCTGTTCCGTGAGAGTCAACGCCACGTTGACGAACAAACCCGGCCACAGCGCTGCGTCTTCGTTGGCAAAAGTCGCCTTGAGTTGAATGGTGCCCGTCGTCGTGTCGACGGAATTGTCGATGAAGGTGAGATCGCCGGCAAATTTACGCTCCTCATGACCCGGGATGACGGCCTCGACCTTTAGTGATTTCGCTGCCATATATTTTTTTATTTCAGGCAGATACTGTTCCGGAACGGTAAAAACCACATAAATGGGGCTGGTCTGTCGAATAACCAGCATGGGCGAGTCGTTGTCGTTGGCTTTAACGATGTTGCCTCTGTCCACTTTGATCTCGCCCGTATGCCCGTTGATGGGCGAGCGAATATAACAATATTCGAGCTCGATTTTGGCCCGTTCCACTGCAGCTTCATCCGCGCGCACGGTAGCTTCGAGCGCCTTGGCGTTAGTGCGCACCTTGTCGTATTCTTCTGCCGAAACATAACCTTTCTTGACAACCGATGTGTATCGTTCCACCTGTTTGCGGGCGTTTTCGAGCTGTGCACGGTCTTTTGCCAGGTTGGCTTCAGCCAGCTTCAGTTCCGCTTCGTAAGGTGCAGGGTTGATGGTAAACAGCAGATCCTCTTTTTTTACCCCCTGCCCTTCCTCGAAGTGGACGTCGATGAGCTGACCTGTCACCTGCGCCTTGACAACGACCTTGTTATAAGATTGTACGCTGCCAATGGCACTCAGTTGCACCGGCACCGTCTTCTTAACGGCAGCGGCGATGGTCACCGGCATGGCAATTTTCTTGCGCGGATCTTCCGCTTTTGCTTTACCCGTGTCATCGTTTGAACAACCGGCAACAGGTAGAAGCAGAAGAATCAACCACAAAACAGTATAGACCAAATGGGCTCCGAGCCTGTAATTCCGGCAAAGACAGGGCTCCCGTTTACCTATCATTCTTCCCTCTCTACTCTACTTTTTTGAAACCGGCCTCGAAAGCCGGCACACTCAATTTTAATCTAAGCAGGCTCAGGGAGCTAGTGGCTCGCGGTGAATTCCGGCCCTTATTTTTCGATTTCCCAGCCGCCGCCCAACGCCTTAAAAAGTGCTACCAGGTTGGCCGATACCCTTTGATCGCTTTGCACCAGTTCATCTTGTGCTTGCGAGAGTGCCCGCTGACTGACAAGAACGTTAAGGAAATCCACCAGTCCTTGGGAATAAAGGGTGCTGGAGATGTCGGCCGCCCGATGATTGGCATCCACCGAGGCCATGAGCGATTTGCGGGTTTGCTGTTCTTTGGCATATGCGATCAGTGCACTCTCAACATCCTGCAGCGAGCTCAACACCGCCCTTTCATAAGTAATCAGCGCCTGCTCTTCACGAGCATTCTGCACCTCAATGTTGGCCCGAATTCGTCCCGCATCGAATACCGGCCAGCTCACCGTCGGCCCGACGTTCCACAGCAGGCTGCCGGTATCTAGAAGATCCTGTATATCTGCGCTCTGCAAACCTAAAAAGCCCGTGAGCGAAAAGCTCGGAAAAAGATCGGCCGTTGCCACCCCGACTCTTGCTGTCGCTGCTGCCAGCTGCATTTCCGCACGGCGCAGATCGGGCCTTCTTCTCAGCAGCTCGGAAGGCAACCCGATGGGCACCCGGGGCGGCACCGGGGGAATCGGCGCCTCTTCGGTAAGCTCGCCTAGCAGAGCTTCCGGTTGGCGGCCCAGCAACACTCCCAGTCTATAGATGGCTTGTTTCACAAAGGCTTCCAGAGACGGAACCTGTGATTCCGTGGTGGTCAGCAGCGCTTCTGCCTGGGCCACATCAAGCTCATTGCCCAATCCGGCTTCCAGACGGCCCTGAGTCAATTCCACGCTCCTTCGCTGCAACTCAATGTTTTCTTTAAGAATCGTAATTCTTCGTTGGGTGCCCCTCAATTCCAGGTAATTCCGCGCTACTTCGGACAGGAGAGTGACCAACACATCGCGGCGGTCCCATTCGGCTGTAGCGATGTCGGCATCCGCCGCTTCTACCGCCCTGCGGATTCGACCGAACAGATCGATCTCCCACGCGGCATCGAAGCCGGTCTCAAAAAGATTTTGCTCAGCCGACGGCCGGAGCTCCGCCACCTCACCTTCTCCCACAATCGGAGTGGCGCTGCCGCTGCTGCGGACCCGGGAATAGGTCGCCGATACGTTGACAGTCGGCAACAGGTCGGCTGAGACGACCCCGCGTAAAGCTCGCGCCTCTCGAATGCGCGCTTCGGCCAGTCTCAGATCCAGATTAGAAAGGACGGCCCGCTCGATCAAAGAATTCAGCTGTCGATCGTCGAACACGGTCCACCATTCGATGACTTCCGCAGCTTCTGTGGTAATTCCCTTTTGCGGCACCCCACTCCATTGCCCGGGAGCTTCCGCTCGCGGTTTGCGGAAATCCGGGCCGACGGTGCATCCTGCAAACATAGTCAGCGCATAGCCCGCACAGACTGCAAACAGTAGAGTCGCACGCGAAGAAAGGCGGACCATCATTCATAGACTCCAATCACAAGTAAGACGCGGTTGGCTTCGGCTTTTTTGCCTGCGCATTTGCTCATATTCATCGGCTCCCTCGGCTGCACTAAGTGAAAGCTTGCCTTCTCGCCGTGCTTATAAGTCAGCACCCGATTTGCTGTCAACGCGCTTTTTCTCAGCGCAGCACCGACTCCGGACGTTATTCTTGCCATTCTTGTTGTAGTCGGCCACCCAAGGGCCTCTGTCAACGACACCAATGACCTGCTCGGCAAATCCGGTCATCGCCGCTCCGCGGGGATGACGGAGGTGTTGCTCCACTGATGCCGTCACTAGCGAACACCAATTGTAAATATCCTGGCTCATCGCGGATTAGTGTGATCGTGTCGCTCTGCAGCCGTTTGTCCTGAGGTACCGAAGCCTGTCCTGAGGTACCGAAGGAGGCAACCTATCCGTTCGTGCTTCGATACCTCAGCACGAACCGAGTGCGTAAATCATGGTAACCGTCGATGAGCCAATATCCTCAAGTTGACGGCATCAGCCGTTCGCCGGAATGAGGAAGACGGCACCCAGCGGCTTCTCGGACATGCTCCCGGTGCGGCTCAGCGGTACTGAGCTCCAAGCTCGAGCGAATGCCGGATACGGAATGCTGGATACCCGATAAAGTCCATACACTGTACTGTAGCGGCACACTCCTTATCCGGCATCCGGTACCCGGCGTCGGTTATAAACCGGCAGGAGCTTTTGCCGCCACGTGCCAGGAGACTGTCCGACAATATGTAGCGCGGGGCTTTAGCCCTGCCTGGACTGGCAGCCCTGAAGGGCTGCGCTACATGAAGGCGTATTTCGGACAAGCTCCTAGTCTCTCCCAAGATAGGCGCCGGCCTGCCCGTGAATGGTGGGATTGGCCTTTTCAGATACATGGCGAACAATCTCTTCCAGGCCCTTCAGAACCTTCTCACGCAGCTCGGGCTTCAATTTTTTCACCTGCTGAAAAGTGTTCAGCAGACGGCTTGCAGTAGTGGTGTTGATAGGCGACAATTCTATCACGGTAGCGGCGACCCAACGAATGCCCCTCTCCGTCCAGACCATTTTGTTATTGGTCGCCATGGGCAAAAAGAGGGCCCGGCACCAGGTGGGCTGGGTGATATCGAAGGTCGGCCGCCGCTTTTCGGTTTCTATCATTTCAAAGACGTCGTGGCAGGTCCCGCTTGCAACGATCCTCAGGTAATTGGAATAACCGCTCAAGTGAGCGTGCCACTGGCGGTAGGCAGCTTCCAACAGGTCACGACGTTGGGGCGCCGAGCTTCGATTGAGCGCCGTCAGGGCAGCCACCTTATCGGTCACATTGGTGGCCGACCGATAGTGATCGACGATCAGTCGGTGACTTTGTTCCTCGTCATCGACAGCAATGAGCTCCAGCAGAACATTTTTCAGCAAGCGTTCTTCGATGCCTTCCTTCGGCGAGCCGTCTGCTCGAGTCGAATGGGTGTCGATTGCCGAGAACCGCTCGATCAACTTCTCTCTGTACGCTCCATTGACCGCTCGCAGCAACTTTTCCCGGGCCGCGACAAGCTCCTGATACCAGGTGGCGTAGGATCGATCTAACGGCTGCTCGTCAATGCGCAGGAAGTAGGCCTTCAACGACAAAGGAAGTTTCAGATCGTCCAGAATTTCTCCATAAAGATCGAGCCAAAACTTATCGAGCCCGGCATCAATATCCTGCAGCAACCGGATTCGTTGCACATCCGTCAATTGTCGCACCGCCTCTACACGATTGTATGCATTGGGGTCAAGGCGCGCCTGCAGTGCCATGGATTCAGTTGTCGCACTCTCATTGCGGAAGGTGCCATAGAAGGAATAGTCGCGGTTTATCGAGGCGAACGCAGGAGGCTCGGATATATTCCCGAAAGTGAGCTCGGCAGCTTTTGTCTTGAGCTGAAAGACCTGCTCGGTTCCGCCAATATCTCTGCCCTTTGCGTCCACCAGAGCCAGCTGGATGGGTATGTGGAAAGGCTCCTGGTCATCATCTAGCTCTTGCCGAAAGCGAACGACAAAGGTCCGGGCTTCGTGGTTGTAAGTGTGCGACGAGCTGACTTCGGGGTAACCTATGGTGAAGAGCCAGCGTTTTTTGAACTGCTCCAGCGAAGTTCCCGAGACTTCCTCAAAACATTGAAAGAATTGATCCGTGTTGGCATTGCCGTTTCGATAGCGGCTGAAGTAGAGTGTTTTTGCCGCCTTGAATTGCTCCGGGCCCAGAATCAACTTCAGCATGCGGATCACTTCGGCGGCTTTGACGTAGGTCACTCCGTCAATCAGCTCATCCGGATCATTGAACCCCTCCCGCACAATCCGCCCCGCATGTCCGCCATCCTCGATGGCCAGAGGTCCGAGGAGTGGATTGCGGATGCTTTCCACCTGATTCAAGCGAATGAAGGCCGCATCAAACATATCCGCCATGAACTGGCGTTCCACATCGACCGTATAGGCTTCGTTGAGCCACACATCGAAGGGTGTCTCCATGGTCGTTTCGCTACCGCACTGATTGTGTTCGAATTCATGGACTATGACCGCGTGGGCATAAAGCAGCAGATGATCGAGAGTGTGCTCATCTATGAGGGCGGCATCGGTTACGATGGTCGTGTTGCCGACATTCTCCATCCCGCCGAAGTTGGACTTGTTCATGGTGATGGTCCGGTATGTGTCGCCGCTGTATTCGTAATCCTGAGTTTTTGCTATCCAGGGCACGGCCGCTTTCAGAATTTCCATGGGAATGCGCGCGCCCTCGGCGCGCCCTGGCGGAGCCAGGTATTCGAGGCGAACCGTGCGCCCCGACGGATAAGTGATTTCGTCCACCAAATTGTCCCAGGTGCCCGCGCAAACCAGGAAAAGGTAGGGCGCCATGGGAACGGGGTTTTCGTAGGAGATGACCTGCCGGGACGGGTCATCCGCCTTCAATACCGGCTTTCCTGCAGGGTTCAGAAGGCGGTTGATATTCCCGTTGCTGATCAGATGCGTGTAGCGGGCATCGGCTTCGATCGTGGTGGACATGGTGCATTTGGCCCGGCAGTCATCAAAGATCGGCATAATGCGCTGGAAACCCCACTGCTGGCACTGAGACATATACTGCTGGGGAGCCCCTGCGGGCGTTGCATCTTTATAAATCCCTTCCAGGATGTGGTCGGAGGGAATGCAATGGGTGACAGTGCGTATACACAATGGCTCACCGTTTTTCACCCGTCCGGGCAGCTGCACGACCAACTTGTTTCTTTCCTTCAGGTATTCGAATTCCAGGGGTTGGAGGTAATCTGCAGAGTGAGCTTGGGAAGAATCACCGCCTCGACCTTCCGGTCCGATACTCCGGCTCAAGTCGCACGGGGCGGTTGCAGAATGAAGACAGTCCTTGGGGTTCGAACACCAATCGACTTTCAGAATCCTCAGCTCGTTCGCATCCAAATGAATTTCGTGCAGATCTTCGGTGGCGATCATCTGCAGACAATTGCTCGCTTCCACCCGAGCTTCTACAAAATCGAGGTAAATATTTAGATGACGGAGAATCACGGGCAGTCGCCCGAAATCTTCACGTCTGAACTTGAAACGTCGCGTTTCCATGATTGGCCCCTTTTTTCAGTTCCCACTATTCGCTTCTGACGGTTCTTTTGCTCAACAGCAAGCTTGACTGGAGAGCTGCATTCAGGTATTGGCTCGATCTACGAATCTTAAGGCTGTCGAAACACAATTCTTCAATTGACAGTCGGTTCGATTCGGTCTTAAGGTGGTTGCAAATCTGGTTTCTTCAGCTCATGCAACGATGACCAGCACGGCGCGGCGCAAAAAAAAATGAGCCTTGCCTCATGTCTCGGTGGAAATGAGAATAACAGCTTGCAGCCGCCTTATCAATTTATGAAGGATTGTGAAGCAAGAATTTAATCGGAGAAAAATCATGCCCCAAAAAATAGCACTGATAACCGGCATAACGGGCCAGGACGGCGCCTATTTGACCGAGTTGCTTCTTCAGCAAGGTTACATCGTGCATGGTATCAAGCGAAGGGCCTCACTTTTTAACACTCAAAGGATCGACCACCTTTACGAGGAGCCCCATAAAACCGACCGGCATCTGTTCATTCACTACGGAGATCTCACCGATTCAACCAACCTCATCCGCATAATTCAGGAAGTGCAACCTGATGAAATTTACAACCTGGCGGCCCAGAGCCACGTAAAAGTCTCCTTCGAGACGCCCGAATACACCGCCAACGCTGACGGACTGGGGACACTGCGGCTGCTGGAAGCAATGCGTATTCTTGGCTTACAGGACAAGACCCGCTTTTATCAAGCTTCGACCTCGGAGCTTTACGGCAAAGTTCGAGAGATGCCGCAGAGTGAAAGGACCCCCTTTTATCCGCGCTCACCTTATGCCGTCGCCAAAATCTATGGTTACTGGATCACCGTCAACTATCGGGAAGCTTACAACCTGTTCGCATGCAACGGCATTTTGTTCAATCATGAATCTCCCATTCGAGGGGAAACCTTCGTGACCAGAAAAATCACTCGAGCCGCCACCCGTATCGCTTTGGGTTTGCAGCAGCACCTTTACCTCGGAAATCTCGATGCCAAGCGTGACTGGGGTCACGCGCGGGATTACGTGCGAGCTCAGTGGCTCATACTCCAGCAGGATGAACCCGACGACTATGTCATAGCAACAGGAGAACAGCATTCGGTTAGGGAGTTTTGCCGGCTGGCTTTTTCTGAACTGGGAATCGAAATGGAATGGCAAGGCGCGGGAATTTCCGAACAAGGGATTATAGCGCAGCTGCGACCATCTCCCGTGTTGGAACAATATGCTCACCATTGCAACCCCCCTGCCCTTCAGGCCGGCCAGCCCATTATCAGTGTAGATCCCAACTACTTTCGCCCGACAGAAGTGGAAACCCTCCTCGGTGATCCGAGCAAGGCCCGCACCAAGCTCGACTGGGTGCCTGAGACAACCTTCGCCGAACTGATCCGCGAGATGGTGGCATATGATATATGCGAGACCGTGCGAGAAGCCGTTTGCAAGCGAAACGGCTTTGCGACGCCGGCCAGCTGCGAAGCCCACATGTAGTTTGAATAACCTGTTCCAAGTGGCAATAAGCAAGCTTTGGCGCAATTGATCGCCGGGAGTCTGTTCGACAAATAGCGTTGACATAGCCAGTGATTTTTACAGTTTTCACTCCCCGCCGTGCTCGCGCCCGCCTGCGAGGCCGCAGCCATACAGGTGCTCAACCGGCTCACATCGCAGGAACTTGCGCGGCGGGCGCTCCGCTTCTTTCGAAATGGTAAAAAAAAGCATTGGCGGTCAGCCCTCCCGTGCAGAACAAGCTAAACCCATTTGCAGGATAAGGAGGGAGAGATGAAGCTTACAAGACGTTTTTTGCTTTTTTCCTCGTTGTTTGGAATGCTCCTTTGGACATGCGTCGGCCCCGCTTTTTGCCAGGGGATTATCATCGATCATACTTGCACGGACATAAGCCGGATACCGGATGCCTGGATCGACCAGGTCAAATCCCTATCAAAGGTCCATTACGCCCATACTTCCCACGGCGAACAGATTACGCTAGGCCTGGAGCGGCTCTCCAATGCCAACCCAAAATACAGCTTCTACCCCGACTACTGCAACATGCCTCAAACATCGCAGTATTTGTCGCTGATGGATGGCCAATATGCCAACAACTACTGCGAAACGTACGTGACGCCCGATCTCTATTGGGAAGGAATCTACGGACTCGACATCACCCGCTCCGTGTTAAATGTCTTCGATATTAACATATCCGGATGGGCCTGGTGCACACAGCTGGACTATTATTCCGCCGGCGAAGTGCAAGCCTACCTGAATGCCATGAGCCAGCTTGAAAGTGAATATCCTAATATCAAGTTCATCTATATGACCGGCAACGCACAAAGCGCCGAGTATAATCGCTATGGGCGCAACAATCAGATCAGAAGCTATTGCCGAGCCAACAACAAAATTCTGTTCGATTTCGCCGACCTGGACTCTTGGTACAACGGGCAGCAGTATACGGAGAATGGCATTCCCATGGAGCACCCCCATTATCATGGCGATGAGGCAGGCCACACGACATATGAGAGTTGCGAGAATAAGGCAAGAGCGTTCTGGTGGCTTCTGGCGAGAATCGCAGGCTGGGACGGTGGTGGAGGAGGAACGCCCGTTCCCCCCTTGCCCTCTATCACCGTCGTCTCTCCCAATGGCGGGGAAATCTGGCGTAAACGAACGGAACAGACGATCATCTGGAATTACACCGGCGATCCCGGGCAAACGGCACGAATCTATCTCACGAATGACAACACTTGGCGGGCTTACACAGTAGCGGGATCAATCCCGATCGGAATAGATGGAATTGGGTCTTACACCCTGGAGGTTCCAGCCTGGCTTTTTCCGGGCGCACGTTACAGGATCGCTGTCGAGAGCATCGAGGACCCGGCAATCAGCGACAACAGCGATGGATATTTCTATGTGCCGCGTCGGTCTTGGTGAGACAGCCGGTCATCCTCGCCCAATCGACTATTTGGCCGCAGCTCGTATTGGCGACAGCTCCGGTCAACGTGCCGGCATGGTCTGAAGCCGTAAGAACCGGCACGTTGCCCACGTCAGCCGACGAAGGCAGCCTTTTGAACAAGGTCGTTTTCTCCAGAGATGCTATTGGCTCGTCGCATTTTATCGTACTAGCCGTATGTGCTCCCATCGCCGGCGCCAAATCACTCGTCGGTTCTTTTTGAGCGGCGACGCTCGCTTTCTGCCACGAATGCCGATAAGTCCTCGATCGGCCGAATTTCGAACGGTCCCGCCTTCACACCCGGGTGCTTCGACATCAATTGGATCGCATGGTTGAGGTCTGTGGCTTCGAGTATGAGGATGCCTCCCAACTGCTCTTTCGTCTCGGCATGGCCGTCGGTGATGGACACCTTGCCGTTCTTCCATTGGGAATCAGCAAGATTTTAGAGTCATTGGGGCGTCAGCGGAAATTCATGGACTCTCTGAATGGTGCTGCTTAGATTTACCGTATAGGAATTTCCATTTTTTGATAACGAAATCGTCATGTTGTTGCACGGTCTCCTGACCGTGCAACTTTTGTGACCGAAGGTCTCAATGTTGTGGGTGTTTCATCGAGGAGACCTCCCGGTCTGGAGGTGGCACGGTCATGAGACCGTGCCACAACAAGGATCGAAAGTCCGCCCGACGGGCGCTATGTTCATAACGGTTAGCTCAATTCAACCAAAGGAGGCGACTATGCCTGTTGAATCGATACCGGAAGGTTTCCACACCGTGACGCCTCTGTTGTCCGTCAAAGGAGCGGGTCGCTTGATTGACTTTCTAAAGGCGGCGTTCGGCGCGGAGGAGGTTTTCAGATTGCCCGCAGCCGACGGCTCGGTAATGCATGCGGAGCTGAGAATCGGCGACTCAATTCTGATGCTGGGCGAGACGATGGAGGACTGTTCTTACATGCCTGCATCGCTCTATCTCTACGTCCCGGACGCCGATGCAGTGTACAAGGCGGCCATTGATGCCGGCGGCGAATCGCTGGAAGCACCGGTCGATCAGTTCTGGGGCGACCGGGTGGCCTCCGTCAGAGACTTTGCCGGAAACAGGTGGTGGATTGCCACTCACGTGGAAGACGTCGAGTCCGACGAAATCGCCAAGCGAGCTCAAGCAATGGCCGCCTGAGGCCATGAATTACGGGTAGACCTCGCTTTCACACAACACCAAACTCCCTCCCCGCCACGGGGAGGGCAACATGATCACCGCGGCGGAATCAACCGGGCCCACCGAAGCGAAGATCGTGGCCGCTGAAGAGCTACACCTCGGAATGCCATATGAACTCCGGAAGAACAATCCAGATCTCAAGGTTGCCATAGTGTTGCCGAATCACTAATAGACTTACCCGTGAAGGATCGTTCCCGGATAACCGACTTCGTCTGGATCGAGAAACAGGCGCTGGCCGGCCACTTCCCCACTGGCGCCTTGGGGCGCACAGCCGCCCCGCATAAAATTCCCCCACAGAAAGCTACCAGCGTCGCCGCGGGGCGATGCACCTTTGGAGACGAGTACCATTACCTCGGATTGCTGGTGTTGTGCGCAGCGGGCCTGCAACGATACTACCCGCAATCGACGAAACAAGCCGGCTGCATTTCAAGGAGCGAAAAACGGAGCGGCGAGATCGAGAACTTTCTCTTGAGTTTTGGTGATACTTAATTTATCTGTACAAGATTTAGTTTTAATAACAACCCGAGCGGCTTGGAAAACCCCGGGCCGTCACGCTCAACCCAGGAGAGAAAATGCCCAGACGCCAGGATATCCACAAAATTCTGATCATCGGCTCCGGACCCATCGTCATCGGCCAGGCCTGTGAATTCGACTATTCGGGAACCCAGGCCTGCAAGGCCCTGCGGGCTTTGGGATACGAAATCGTGCTGGTCAACTCGAATCCGGCCACCATCATGACCGACCCCGGTCTTGCGGATGTTACCTATGTGGAGCCCCTCAACGTCAATGTGCTCACGCAGATCATCGCGGCCGAGCGTCCGGACGCCGTGCTGCCCAACCTGGGGGGCCAGTCCGCCCTGAACCTTACCTCCGAGCTGCACCGCAAGGGTGTGTTGGAAGAATATGGGGTGCAGGTGATCGGCGTCAGCTTGGAGGCTATCGAGCGCGGCGAGGACCGCACCGCTTTCAAAGAAACCATGAACCGCCTGGGCATAGAGATGCCGCGCAGCGAAGCCGTGGAAAGCGTGGAGGAAGCCGAGCGGGTGGCCCGCAAGCTGGGCTATCCGGTGGTTATTCGCCCGGCTTACACCATGGGCGGAACCGGCGGCGGCCTGGTGTTCAACGTTGAGGAATTGCGCATCATTGCG
>Ga0209164_1003203_pt1 | contig 15832 bp, 14 predicted proteins | sample MTBNYHSulfiMetaG_FD_187458 | JGI IMG/M metagenome (GOLD analysis project Ga0209164, IMG submission 187458) | Enrichment culture microbial communities from rom New York Harbor, USA that are MTBE-degrading - MTBE-NYH (New York Harbor Sulfidogenic)... | ecosystem: Environmental > Aquatic > Marine >...
CATCATGACGGCGGAGGACCCGGTGGAGTACAACCTCCACGGGATCAACCAGGTCCAGGTGCGGACCGAGATCGGAATGTCCTTCGCGGCGGCCCTGCGGGCGTTCCTGCGGCAGGACCCCAACATCATCATGGTGGGGGAGATCCGGGACCTGGAGACGGGGGGCATCGCCATCAAGGCGTCCCTCACCGGGCACCTGGTTCTTTCCACCCTCCACACCAACGACGCCCCCTCCACCGTCACCCGCTTGATCGACATGGGCCTGGAGCCCTTCAACGTGGCGGCGGCCCTCAACCTCGTCACGGCCCAGAGGCTGGTCCGGAGGATCTGCACCAACTGCAAGGTGGAGGCGGACTACGATGCTTCCGTCCTGGAGATGGCCAAGCTCCCGTCGGGGTTTCTGGAGAACGTCCCCCTCTACCGGGGTGAGGGGTGCGACAAGTGCGGCGGCACCGGCTACAAGGGCCGCCAGGGACTCTACGAGGTCATGGCCATGAGCTCCCGCATCCGGAAGCTCATCATGCAGGAGGCCAGCACCGACGAGCTGCGGGACGCCGCCATCGAGGAGGGGATGCTGACCCTCCGCATGGATGGTCTGAAGAAGCTGGAGAAGGGTGTCACCACCCTGGAAGAGGTCATGAAGGAGACTGCCGCCGGCTCCTGACCGGGCGGCCCGCCACCAATCCGAGAACCGACGAGACCATGGAAGCTCAACGACCGCAGCAGACCCCGCCCGCCCCCTCCCAGGAGCTCAGCCTCAGGGCTCTTCTCCAGGAAATGATCCAGAAGGGGGCCTCGGACCTGCACCTCACCGTGGGAGAACGGCCCAAGCTACGGGTGGACGGGGACCTGGCGAACTCCCAGGTCACCCACGTCCTGAACCCCAAGGACACCCTGCAGCTTGCCTATTCCATTCTCACGGAAGCCCAGAAGAAGCGGTTCGAGACGGAGGACGAGCTGGACTTCTCGTTCGGCGTCCAGAACCTCTCCAGGTTCCGGGGCAATGTCTACAAGCAGCGGGGCTGCATAGCCATGGCCATCCGGCAGATCCCCTACGAGATCGTCTCCATCGAGAAGCTGGCGCTGCCCCCCATCCTCAACAAGTTCTCGGAGCGTCCCAGGGGGCTGGTCCTGGTGACGGGCCCCACGGGCTCCGGCAAGTCCACCACCCTGGCGGCCATGGTGGACAAGATCAACCGGGAGCGGAAGGCCCACATCATCACCATCGAGGACCCCATCGAGTTCATCCACCGGCACCAGAACTGCATCGTGAACCAGCGGGAGATCGGGGCGGACACCCGGAGCTTCGCCTCCGCCCTGAAGTACGCCCTGCGGCAGGATCCCGACATCATCCTGGTGGGGGAGATGCGGGACCTGGAGACCATCGCCGCTGCCCTGACCATCGCTGAGACCGGGCACCTGGTCCTGGCCACCCTCCACACCAACTCGGCGGCCGAGTCCATCAACCGCATCATCGACGCTTTCCCATCCCATCAACAAGGACAGGTCCGGGCCCAGTTGGCCTTCGTCCTGGAGGGGGTGGTGACCCAGACCCTCCTCCCCCGGGCCAAGCGGCGCGGCCGGGTGGCCGCCGCCGAGATCATGGTCTGTACACCGGCAATCCGGTCCGTCATCCGGGATGACAAGATCCACCAGATCTACTCCCTCATGCAGGCCGGGAAGAAGCACGGGATGCAGACCATGAACGACGCACTGGCCAGCCTCTACATGCGGGGTGAGGTGGCGCTGGAGGAGGTCCTGAAGCGTTCTTCCGATCCCAACGAGCTCCTGCGAGCCGTCGGGGAATCGGTTCCTGGGGAATAAGGGGAGCCCTGGAGACCCATGCCAAAGTTCGCCTACAGCGCCAGACCCGCCGCCGGAGGAGACATCCAGTCCGGCGAGATGGAGGTCAACACCAAGGACGAGGTCCTGTCCTACCTCCACCGGCAGAAGATGATTCCCGTCTCCGTGCGCCAGAAGGAGGCCGGGATCAGCCTCTCCTTTGGCACGGGGGTCAGCACCAAGGACATCGTCATCTTCACCCGGCAGTTCGCCACCATGATCAACTCCGGGCTGCCGCTGGTTCAGAGCCTGGACATCCTGGCGGAGCAGACCGAGAACCAGGCCCTGAGGAAGGTGATCCAGGAGGTCCTGTACGACGTGGAGTCCGGCAATACCCTTGCCGACGCCATGGGGAAGCACCCCAAGGTCTTCACTGAGCTCTTCGTGAACATGGTGGCTGCCGGCGAGGCCGGTGGTATCCTGGACACCATCCTGCTCCGGCTGGCCACCTTCCTGGAGAAGAACGACGCTCTCAAGAGGAAGATCAAGGGGGCCATGATCTACCCCGGGGTGATCTTCACCGTGGCCGGACTGGCGGTGGTGATCCTGCTGATCTTCGTCATCCCCACCTTCCAGAGCATGTTCGAATCGGCGGGGATTCCCCTGCCGCTCCCCACCCGGATCGTCATCGGCCTGTCCGCCTTCTTCCAGACGTACTGGTGGGCGGTGGGGGCGGCGATCCTGGCGGCCGCCTTCCTCTTTCGGCAGACGTACGCCACCTCCGACGGCAAGCTCTTCTTCGACAGGATCCTGCTGAACCTGCCCATCCTGGGCGACCTCCAGAGGAAGGCCGCCGTCGCCCGGTTCACCCGGACCCTCGGGACCCTCGTCTCCTCCGGCGTTTCCATTCTGGAGGGGCTGGAGATCACCGCCAAGACGGCGGGGAACAGGGTCATCCACGACGCCGTCATGGGCTCCCGCGCTTCCATCGCCGGCGGTGAGACCATCGCCGCCCCCCTGAAGGAATCGGGCGTGTTCCCGCCCATGGTGGTCCAGATGATCAACGTCGGCGAGCAGACGGGCGGGCTGGACGAGATGCTCTCCAAGATCGCCGACTTCTACGACGACGAGGTGGACGCGGCCGTGGAAGCCCTCCTCTCGGCCATGGAGCCCATCATGATCGTCTTCCTGGGCACCGTGGTGGGGGGCATGATCGTGGCCATGTACCTGCCCATCTTCGACATGATCAACGCGGTGCAGTAGGGGGGAGATATTCCTGAAGGCCAGGTGATTCGTAGTCGTGGAGACACGTGATTCGTAGTTTCGTGGGTATTTGATTCGTTGTCGGTAAGGGAAAGGCCCGCTACGGCGGGCCTTTTCGCGCATTCAGGGGTCGGGAAGACTGAGGGGAGTCCAGGAGTCCCCTGAACCGGATGCCAGCGCGCCTGCCGCCAGCCCCCGGCCAGGAGGGCGGCCCGGGAGCCTGCTTCGCGACGTGAGCTCCCGCGCCAGAGCCCGGAATCCGATGCCATGTCCCTGCAGCGGCCTCCGTCTCCGGGGCATGATGATCCTTGCCGCCATCGGGGGAGCTGTGGCGGCGGGTTGCGAGGTGCCGACCGAGTCTGGGGTGGAGGCACCGGAGGACCCGGCCCGCCGACCCGTGCTGGTCGTGTTCCGAGATGGCGAGCCAGACCCAACCTGTGACGAGATTCCCGGCTGTCAGACCACGTTCATCCAACCGGCCAATGCTTGGGCGTGCCAGTGCGAAATCGAGGGCATCACGGCGAAGGTGCAGGGAGGGCAAGGTATCCCGAACGATCCGCCGAGCTGGTCCGAGCCTCCCGGTTGGCCATGGCACTGGAATCTGTGGCCGACACCTCCCGGTATGGGTGGCCCCCCGCCGCCGGGAGATCCCAGCGAGTGGTGTGACCCCAATAGCATCACGGGCTGCGTAGAGCACAGGGCAACGCTGACCTGCACGACTCCCGTGAGGCGCGGGGAGGAGGGCACTTGCGTCTTCGAGGTGGATCCCCCCAGTGCGCTTCAGAGCATCAACCAGTGGCGCTTCCAGGGCGAGAGCGGAAGCACCGTGACCAGTTCTCATCAAGGCATGACGTGGACGGGCGTCTTCGTGGAATCCGGTGTGGTCTCGATCTTCTACCAGGCGGATGACCGGGATGAGTACCATCCTGATGTGCGCGTGAACGTTCTCCCCCGCGAGGGCGGCATCTGGACCCAAGCGCATTGGGAATCCAAGATCACGCTGGCCGAAGATCAGGGGAGCGCAGGCTGCGCGAGGCGTCCGCGCATGGAGTTCTATACCGATGGCGGCCAGTTCAAGCTGCAGGTAGGCTGGCTCCAGGCCAAAAGCCCGGTCTCCGATCCGTGCAAGGGGCAGCACCTCGAGCCCGCGGAGCGGTGGCCCTTTACCGAGCGAGGTGTGGTCACGACGATGGTGAGCGACAACGGTCCGAACGACGGACTGTGGTACGTGTCGGACGTATCGTACAAGTGGGAGGCAGCTTCCAAGGTCCACCCCAACGCGGAACCTGGCGGGACCCCTTACGCCCTGGCCGACACCCTTGGACAGGCGGCTGCTTGCCGGACCGCCTTTGGGATCCCGGATTCGATGCCCGTCACGGTGAACTTCTACACGTTCAACAACCAGTGCATGGGTGTCTCGGACTGGGGCGGGTTCCTCACTGCCGCACGGACCCAGGAGCGCCAGCACTTCCTGCAGGCCGACACAGTGCTGCGACAGCCGGGTATGAATATCTACGCGAACGTGGAGTCCATCGTCCACAAGAATCGGGAAGCGTTCGACCAGGCTCTGTACGAGGAGTGGTGGAATGTCCACAACCCTGCCAGGACAAAAGGCTCGCTGGAACCCACAGGTCATTGGGCCGGGCAGTTCTGGGCCTGGGCCGAGGCTTCGGCCCAGTGGTTCCGCCAAACCGTTTGGGTGGACTTCTGGGTTGGGGGGGGGGAGACGTCACATGCCAAACAGTGCCAGGTTCTTCGGGTTCCGCCCGCCCCTCGCGACGGGCATCTTGCTGGGCCTGCTCCTGGCGGGAGCCGGCCTCGTTCCTCTGCCCGTGTCCCAGCTCCAAGCCCAGGTGGTCGTAGAGGAGCGTCCTCCCGCGGTGCCGGTGGCCGAGGCGCTGGAGCTTCTGGCCAGCGGCCGGTATGCCGGGAGGGGTGGCATGGTGATCCGGGCCGCCTTCCACGACGAGCCGCTGTCGCGTGCGACCCGGCCAGGCAACCGCGACTGGTATACCAGCGCCGAACGGCGGCAGCTGCTCCAGGCCGTTGAGCAGGCATTCCTGGGCCGGATGGGGAGGGATGCCGAGGCCAGGGCAGCGGCACGTGGCCAGGCCTTCGGCATTCTGATGTCCCTGGCCGAGAATATCCAGGAGGTGGCGCCGGAGGCCCGGGAGGTTCCCGGGATCGCGTTGAGGGTGTTCCGCCAGACCGACGCCCCACCAGGGGTCCGAGGCCTTGCCCTCACCCTGCTGGCCGTGATCCTTCCCTTTGAGCCTCCCGAGACGGCGGAAATCACGGAGCTGTTCAAGGACGTGCTCCGCGGGAAGCATGGCGAAAGCCTCGCGTCCAGCGGATTCTCCTTGCTGCTTAGCGCCGGCTGCTATTCTGGGCTGGCCATCATCGAAGAGCTCTACCGGGAAGGCGTGCGACTGCCGCCGCCGGAGGACGGTTGGATCCCTTACGTAGTGGAGCAGGGAGTGTCGGCGGAGAGGGTCGTCGAGCACCTGGGACGGCCATGGAGGTGCCCCTTCCCGACGACCCGCTGGCCCGGGGGCGAGTGAGTCCGAGGCGGTTGGGACCGAAGCGGACCTTCGGTGAGGGATCCGGGCCTCAGCGCCCCCGCCCCCCGCTTCGGCTCCTGAAGGACGGGGCTTGGGTGAGCCCGGCGGGTTGCGTGGGGGCCAGGAACCGGTGAGCGGAGGGGGCCAGAGGTCGGCCTCGCCCCGTTCCTCCCCGAGCCGATCCCGGAGCGGCGCGCGAGCATGAGCTCGCCGACTCCGGCCGTGCCGGCGGCTTTCTCTGAGGGCTGCCCCCGACATCCGCGAAACGCCCCTGGGGAGAAAAGGATGAACCAGCCCCTGAGGCTCGATTCGGCGATCCTCGAGGCCTACGATGCATGGTTCGGCCGTGCTCCCAGGGTTCCGAGTGTCCCGCCCTCCAAATTCATGATAGAAAGTGGCGAAGGACATGCGAGGCTTATCATAGCCGCACGCAACACCGATAATTGCACGTGGCGAACCACACACGGTCTCAACACTTCCCCGTCCCCACAAAACCCTATGGATGGGGGTATTCCCTCCGCGCCACCTGTTGACTCGAAAGGCTACTCGATGGTAGACTGGATCGTGGCTTGAAATGTCTACAGGGAGGAGGAGGACATGCCAACGGCCCGCATTAAGAAGGATGACCACGCGCTACTCGCCGTGATCGCCGAGCGGCGGGGCATGCAACACCAGCAGGTGCTTCACGAAGCGCTGGAGCTGTATGATCGGCACACGTTCCTCGACGAACTCAACGCCTCGTTCGCCCAGCTCCGCGAGAACAAGCCCCTGTGGGAGGAAGAGTTGGCCGAGAGGGAACTGTGGGACAACACCCTCAACGATGGGTCGGCTGAGTAATGGCCCCGACCCAGCCGTCCAGGGGCGATGTCTGGGATGTCGATCTCGGCAATCCGATCGGACACGAGCAGGGCGGGAGCAGGCCGGCGCTCATCGTCTCGGTCGATCAGTTCAACCATGGCCCTGCGAGACTAGTGGTTGTGCTTCCGATCACCAAGCGTGACAAGCGGATCCGCAGTCATGTGCTGCTAAAGCGCGGTACGGCTGGGCTGACGGTCGATAGCTGGATCAAGTGCGAGGACATTCGCTCGGTCTCGACGAAACGCCTGACCCGGTTCCGCGGCTCTGTCAGTTACCCCATCTTGCAGACCTGCACGAAGATCGTGCAGATCCTCCTTGGCATTCCGTAGGTAAAGGTGGCGAATCGACTACGGCGCTCCGGTGTTGCGTTGCGCGCCCGCCGACAGCTGCGGTTGCACACCAGATGACACGGAGTGCCTGAAGTAGGGCGGGACCGTTCTGGGCCTGGGCCGAGGTTGCGGCCCAGTAGTTCCGCTAAGCCAATCCCGCGAACTTCCAGGCTGGAGACGGGAGCCGGCCTCGTTCCCCTGCCCGTGTCCCAGCTCCAGGCCCAGCTGGTCGTAGAGGAGCGCCCTCCCGCCGTGCCGGTGGCCGAGGCGCTGAATGTCCTGGCCAGCGGCGAACTCGCCGGGCGGGGCGGTGTGGTGATCAGGGCCGCCTTCCACGACGAGCCGCCCTTGAGAGGCGATGCGCGGCCAGGTGATCGTGATGCCGATACCAGCGCCGAGCGCCGGCAGCTGCTCCAGGCCATCGAGCAGGCGTTCCTCGGCCGGATGGGGAGGGATGCCGAAGCTACGCGGCAGGCGCGGATGCAGGCCGATTTGTTCCTCCACTTCCTGGTCTGGAACATTCACCAGATGGCGCCGGAGGCCTGATGCACTTTTCAACCAGCCGCCAGTGAGCGTTTCAACCGGCATCTCGTGAGCGGTCAACCAGCCATGGCTGGACCTTTCACCCCCCCATGGCAGCCGTGCCCGCTACGAATCAAATGTCCATGGTAGGCCGAGACCGACCACGAATCCCTCACACCCCCGACAACGAATCACGTGCCTTTCAGGGAGGTATTGAACGCCACTTACCCTTATCCGCGTGTGGTTCTGCGTGCCGGGAATGGGGTGGACCGGCCTGTTCCGTTGATTCTGGCGCTGGTCGGTGTGTGGCGCACGGGGGCTTCCCGGTCCCAACAGGAATGGTTAACCGATGTCCAGGAGCCGGGCAGCCTCGACAACAGGTGGCATGGCGATGTCGAGAGGAAGCGGGACGCCGTAGGTGATGGCGTCAGCCGGGATCCGGTCGCGGAAGAGGACGGTGGTGTGCCACTCGCCCCAGAAGGCGGACCACCAGCGCAGGCCAGCGTGCCCGCGCAGGTCGAACCGGTTGCGTCCCTGGCCTCCGGGTACGAAGGAGGCGGAGAAGCGTTCGCCCTCCGCCGCATTGGGATCCCAGGGAAAGACCCGCCAGAGCGGGGCCGGATTCATGCGTAGGCCCCGCCCTTCTGGGCTTCGATCGCCGCGATCACGTCGGCGATACGCCCCTCTTGCAGGACGCTGATGGGGCGTCGGTTGTCGAGGTGTGCATTAACGCCGGTCAGCCACTTCGGGATCGAACTCCCGGCGAGGAACCCGGAAAGGAGCGCGATAACGGCGTCGAGCCCGATGATGCGGTCCCGATTCTCGGGGTCGGGCCTCTGCCCCTCGCGCCAGCGGCGCGGCTGCGCACGGCTGACCGCCAGGAGGTCCGCGACGGCAGCGTCACTGCCCAGGATACGGGTGACACGCTCAAGGCGCTCGGTGACGCGCCCGAGGTCCGTACCCTCGGGGGACGGCGTGCGCCGCCTGCGCGAGGAGTGCTTCACCTGGAAGCTCTTGCCACCGCATGCCAGAAGCCCGCCCTCATCGCGGGATTGTCCCGAGCCCCACGGGCCTTCAAATGACCGCCCGATCCTGGAAGGCTCTCCTGGAACCGCCACAGAGCGCCCCCGGAACCGCCACAGAGCGTGCAGACTTCCAGCCTCCAGGTTCCCCCTCAGGGCCCGGAGTCCTGCAGGGCCTCGACGGCCCGGAAGTAGACCCGGTCCGGGATGTCGGCCAGCGTCTTCCACCGTGCGCCTGCTCTCCAGGCGTCCGGCTCCACCCCCTGACTCCGCTGCTCCGCAACCAGCGCCTCCACCGGATGCTCCCCCACCTCCGGCGGCTCCCACCGCCCCTCCATGTGGAGACCGCCCCGGGGGTCGTAGAAGGCCGGAAGCCCCTCCCTCCACCAGTGGATCGCCCATCCCTCCTCGTGCACCAGCCGGTGATGGAAGCGGCACAGGAGCACCAGGTTGTCGAGCTTGGTCTCGCCCCCGTCGGCCCAGTGGGTCACGTGGTGACCCTCGGCGAAGCGCCGGCCGCACCCCGGGAACCGGCATCCACGATCCCTGATCTCCAGCGCTCGGCGGATCGCCGGCGGGATGGTGCGGGTGCGGCGTCCTACGTCCAGGAGGGAGCCGCCGAGGGCGTGGGTGGCCCGGACGACTCCGCAGTCGCAGGAAAGGCGTCGGGACGTTTCAGCTGAAAGGTGGGTTCCGTCGTCCAGGTGGGACCGAGGGGCCATGAAAGCCAGCCCGCCCCCCGGGCCGCAGCCGCTGGTCTCGCGGAGGGGCTCGGGGGGGCGCTGCGCGCCGTGGGGGTGCGGGCCGCTCGGCTCAGCTGAAACGCTTGTGCCGTCTTCCATCTCCGAGCGGGGGCCGCAGAGCGTGGCCGCTTCGCCTACGCTTGACCCGCCCGCCAGCGTCCCCTCCTCCACGTGCAGTACCACCTGGTAGCGCTCGGCCCGGGTGCCGGAGAGGGGCGCCACCTCCCCGAACCCCGCCGCCATAGCCCGCTCGGCCAACAGCCCCAGGGCGTCAGCCCGCCGCTGCGCCGCCTTCCGCTCCGTCTCCGCCGCCAGGACGTGTCCCTGCGCCTCGGCCGCCTTCACCAGTTCCGCCGGCCAGCGCTCCTCTTTGTACAACGCATCCCCGGCCGCTTCGATGGCGCGCATGAGCAAGACCCCCACCTCGGGCGGCAGCAGCCCCCGCACCACGTACATCCCCTCGTCATCGGGAAAGACCGAGAAGGTGCGCGACGCCCAGCGCTTCTTCTCCCGCTCGGCCTCGTCCTCCTCGGTTCCCCGGCGCACGCCGCGGACGATGCGCTCGAGCTGGGCCGTCGTGCACCCCCGGGCCAGCTCCAGCAGGTCCCCTTCGTTCTCGTCCGTGGCCACCCGGGTCAGCGCCCTCACCATGGAGAACGACAGCTCGCCCCGGGCCATGGCGGCGCTGATCTCGGGGAGGCGTTCCAGGGCCCGGGCGGCCCGGACCTTCTCCCGGGCCGCTCCCAGGTCGAGGCCCGTGCGGGAGGCGAGCCAGTGGGCGCAGCTGCGGTGGCCGGAGCGCTCCCAGCCGCGGCGGCGGTCGAACTCGGCCACGAGGACCAGGAGGCGGTGGGTGGCGGCGTGGATATGGGCCGCCAGCACCACAATCTCCTCTTCCAGGGTGTCCAGGAGGTCGGCGTCGTCATGCTGGGAATCGCGGGAAGGGCGGGGATCGTTGGGATCGGCATGGACACCCCTTCCGTCCATCCCGTACCCACCGGAGAGCGACGGGCGCTCCCGCAGGAGGAAGAGGGTGGGGAGGACCGGGGTCCAATCCGGTACCGCGTCCGGTGCGGCGCCAGGAGCGAACTCCGGCGCGGCGCCAGGCGTGTTCACCGCTGCGGTGTCGGTGTAGAGCCCGGGGGCGAAGCAGACCATGAAACCGACCTCCTGTTCAGAGCCATACCGAATACACACCGAAAGATAGCGGGTGGTTTTCGGACCTCTTGCGTTGACCTCTGCGGCCCGTGGCGGGCACGGGAGACTTCGACGGGACCCTCAGTCGGAGAACGCCTCCGGGGCGACGTACCAGGGGTCTTGGGCGCCACGCCCACAGGGCATCCCGGACCTCACCCCACCGTCCCCCCGAGAAGCTGTCAAGGGGTGGATGGGACGGATGCCACACGGCGGCCCCAGAGTCTCCACTCGCTCTTCCCTCCACCGCCGTCTCCCTCTTCCAGCCCTTCTCCGGTGGCGTCTCTGATTCGATGGCTGTAACCTGCGGTTCAGCCCACCGTCACGCCCACCGCAAGTGCGACCCACTCATGGACTCCTGGTGGGATACTGCGAAGGCCTCCCCCTCCCGCACCCGGGCTGCGACCCATGTTCCCCCGGCATTCCAGTGGACGAGAAGCCCAACAACCACCCCCCGTCCCCGTCCGGGAGGAATTCCTGGCCCCTGGGGAGATCCGCACCTTCATGGAGCCGACGGACTCCAGCAGGTTTCCACTCCCCCTGGTGTTCCTCCGGTCCCACTCGCTACGCTTCGACCGGAGAGGGTGCGGGATGCAGGCAGCTCACGAACACTGCCTCACGTCGAGCTCCTCCGGGGTTCGCCCCCCTTCAGACCACTCCCAGAGCACCGAGACCCGGTCCCATGTCCAGAGCCTTCATCAACGAGGATGCCGGGGGCGACCAGGCTCCCCGGTTCAGCCTTCCCGAGCGGGACTCCCCCCACTACGACGAGGCGGCAGCCTGGGCGCTGATCCAGGGTGCCGACGAAGGCGACTCGGTGAGCGCCGAGTGGGCGACGGGGTACCGCTGGGGTGAGGCCAGACTCGCGCCGGAGGTGCGCAGGATCCTGGCGGACGCCGAGGAGCGGGGGCAGGACCGGGTCGCCCAGCTGGCCCGGCGCTTCCTGAGAGCGGCAGGCGAGGAGCCCTGACGAGGGGGGCGACCTCCCCATGGCATCAGTCCCACACCCTCCCTCCACCCCGTACGCTTCCGCCGCCGTGCCCACCCTTTCCTCCCAGACCTTGAGCCCGGCACGGGCGTGGCCTATTCTCAACCTCTTCCGGCCTGCGCCTCCCCGGGGGCAGGCCTTCCTCTCCTCTCCAGAGACCTCGTGCCATGACCCCGCTTTTCCGACCCATCGTCCGGTGCGTCCGGCGCCCCGCCCTCCTCTTCCTCGTGGCCGGTGTGCTGGCCGGCGCCTTCCACGGCGCGGCCCGGGCCCAGGAGAGGGCGCAGCTCACCTTCCAGGACCTCATGCAGGTCCGGGAGATCCAGAACCCGTCCATCTCCGCCGACGGCCGGTGGGTGGCCCTGGCGGCCGTGCCCGACAGGGGCGACGGCGAGGCGCTGGTGCACTCCACGGACGGGCGGGTCCGGTACGCGGTGCCCCGTGGGGCGGTGCCGGTGATCTCGGCGGACGGCCTCTGGGTGGCGGTTCGGCTCGAGCCGTCCTTCGAGGCCCGGGAGACGGCCGCCCGGGGCGCCACGCCCAGGGCCGGCCTGGCCCTCCTGGACACCCGGTCCGGCGAAACGACCGAGTGGGAGCGGATCCAGCGGTTCGCCTTCTCCGGGGACGGGAAATGGCTGGCACGCCACTCCTTCCCGCCGGAGAGGAACGGGGGAGGGCAGGGGGGTGTGGCGGGTGCCGGATCCCAGCGCCCGGAACCGGCAGCCGGAGTGCGCACGCCGGCCGGAGCCCGCCCGCCCTCCACTGGCGGCCTCCCGCAGGAAGCCGCTCCCGGGGAGCCCCGCACCCGTGAGAACCCGGGGACCACCCTGGTCCTGAGGCAGTTGGCGACGGCCGCGGAGACGGAGATCGAGCACGTCCGGAGTTTCGCCTTCGACGAGGACGGCGGCTGGATGGCGTACGTGGTGGCGTCGCCCGACGGGGCCGCAGACGGTGTCTACCTTCGTTCCCTGGCTCCCGACGCCGCTCCCCGGGAGCTCCAGGCCCGTCCCTTCGCCCGGGCCGAGTCCCTGGCGTGGTGGAGGGGGGGAGCCCGCCTCGCCTGGGTGATGGCGGAGGAGGATGAGAAGGGGGAGGCGGGGCCCGGAACCCTGGCCTTCTGGGACGGGGACGAGGTGGTTGTGGCTCAGGCTCCCGGGGATCTTCCGGAGAGCTGGATCATCCCGGTGGCCAGCCGCCTCCAGTGGAGCAGGGACGGCGATCGCCTCTTCTACGGCACCCGGCCCATGAGCCAGGCGGAGAAGGAGAGGGCGGCGGAGGCGGAGAAGGCGAAGGCGGCGGAGGCCACCGCGGCGGGAGCCGCCCCGGCCGCTCCGGAGCAGCAGGCCGCAGGGGAGGAGAAGGCGCCCTTCCGTCCCTTCGACCTGGACGCCATCCTCGAGGGGCGAGGCGTGGACGTGTGGCACACCAACGACCCCCTCATCAACCCCAACCAGAAGCTGGCCTGGAACCGTGAGCAGAGCCGGACCTCCACCGCCGTCTACCACCTTCGGGAGGGCAGGGCCGCCCAGCTCGGCGACACCCTGGTGCAGATCCAGGGGACTCCCGAGAACCCGGGATGGGCGCTGGGAGGATCCTCCGTGCGCTACCAGAAGGAAAGTACCTGGACGGGGGGCGCCGAGGACGTCTACCTGGTAGATATGGCGTCCGGCGACAAGACGCTGGTGCTGGAAGGGTTCCAGCGTGGCGGCGGGACGGCCAACGGGTGGATCGGCATCTCGGGGCCCGCTCTCAGCCACTCCCCGGGAGGGCGTTACCTGGTCTGGTTCCAGGCCGACGCCTGGCACCTCTTCGACGCCTCTTCGGGGAGCACTCGCGTCCTGACGGAAGGGCTGGACGTCCCCTTCTTCGACCCGGACCACGACACCCCCGACCCTCGGGGAGGCTTCGGGGTGGGAGGGTGGCTGGAGGGGGACCGGGCGGTCCTGGTGTACGACAAGTACGACGTGTGGCAGTTCCCGACGGCGGGCGGAGCGCCGGTGAACCTTACCCGGGGGGAGGGCCGGAGGCAGGGCTTGATCCTCCGGGTGCTGAACGTCGATCCCGAGCAGGTCGCCTTCCCGGACGGCGCGAGCATCCCCCTGGCCTCCTTCGACGAAGGGGACAAGAGCTTCGGGTTCTTCCGGACCATGACGACCCGGGGAGGGCTCGAGGCCGTGCTGGGTGAGCCCAAGCGTTTCCGGTTCCTGGCCAAGGCGAAGGACGCGGACCAGATCCTGTTCACCCGGGAGGATTACGACGAGTTCCCGGATCTCTGGGTGGGGGACCTGGATTTCGGCAACCGGAGGAAGATCACCGACGTGAACCCCGGCCTCCTGCAGAGGTTCGCATGGGGGACCTCGGAGCTGGTGGACTGGATGTCCGACGACGGCGTCTTCCTCCAGGGGGTGGTCATCAAGCCGGGAAACTACGAACCTGGGAAGCGCTACCCGGTCCTGACCTATTTCTACGAGTTCTCTTCCCACCGGCTCCACGAGTTCAACCAGCCGGTGGTGAACCACCGCCCGAGCTTCCCCATCTACGCATCCGACGGGTACATCGTCTTCCTGCCCGACGTCCGCTTCGAGGTGGGGAGGCCGGGGATGTCGTCCCTGAAGGCGGTGGTCCCCGGGGTGAAGAAGCTTGTCGACATGGGGTTGGCCGACCCCGACGCCCTGGGCCTGCACGGGCACTCCTGGGGCGGGTACACCACGGCCTACATCGTCACCCAGACGAACCTGTTCGCCGCAGCCGTGGCGGGGGCGCCCGTCGCCAACATGACCAGCGCGTACGGAGGTATCCGGTGGGGCACGGGCCTGGGCAGGCTCTTCCAGTACGAGACGGGCCAGAGCCGCCTCAGGGGGAGCCTCTGGGAGGCCAGGGCGGACTACGTGGAGAACTCCCCCCTGTTCTACGCGGACCGGGTCGAGACTCCCCTGCTACTCATGCACGGCGACGAGGACGACGCCGTGCCCTGGTACCAGAGCATCGAGTACTATCTTGCCCTCCGGCGCAACGGCAAGGAGGCCGTGTTCCTCCAGTACCGGGGAGAGCCCCATCATCCCCGGGAGTACGCGAACAAGCTGGATTACTCCATCAAGATGAAGGAGTTCTTCGACCATCATCTGAAGGGGGCTCCCGCGCCGGAGTGGTGGGCGGTGGGGGTCCCCTACGGGGGAAAGTGACGGAGCCCCCGGGCGGATCTCGGTAGCGCCTGCTGTTGCCAAACCCGGCGGAGGTGTTTCTTTTCCTCCGGCCACAATGGTCCGGCCCGAGGCAAACCGCTATGTTTGGGCCAGCATACAACCAAGGAGCAGGAGACACCGCCCCGCATGGGAAAAGACGCAATCGAAGTCGAGGGGACCATCAGCGAGGTACTCCCCAACGCCACGTTCCGCGTGGAGTTGGAGAACGGCCACGAAGTCCTGGCCTATCTCTCGGGCAAGATGAGGAAGTTCTACATCCGCGTGCTGGAGGGAGACCGGGTGAAGGTGGAGATGTCCCCCTACGATCTCACCCGGGGGCGGATCACGTACCGATACAAGTAGCGGGCCCGGCCAGGTTTTCCAGGGTTCACACCGATGCTCGCCGCGGCCCGACCAGGGGTTCGCGGCGAGCATTTCGTTGAAGGAGAGCCATGTTCGATTCGATCGTAGTTCCGGTGGACGGGTCGGTCTTCGGGGAGCTGGCTCTCCCGGTGGCCCTGGGCATCGCGTGCAAGACGGGGGGGGAGGTGCGGATCGTCACGGTCATCACGCCCCTGCCGTCTATGCAGCCCCCGGTGGACGGGGATCGGCAGGCCGAGGTCGAGAGCCTGGACCTGGCCCGGGAGAAGGCGGCCGCATACCTGGCGGAGCTGCAGAAGAGAATGATCCTCTCGGGGTGTGACGTGCCCATCTCCTGTCACGTGGAGGTGGGTCCGGTGGTGGAGAAGCTGGAGGACCATTCCCGGAGCGCCCGGGCCGATCTCCTCGTCCTCACGACGCACGGGCGCGGCCCCCTCCAGAGAGCCTGGCTCGGGAGTGTGGCGGACACCCTCGTCCGCCGGACGCCCTGCCCGATCCTGGCCGTCCGCCCCAGGGAAGGGGAGAGGGCGGAGCCCCGGGAGGTGGAGTTCCGCCACATCCTGGTGACGCTGGACGGGAGCCCCGAGTCGCGGGAAGTTCTGCCCCTCGCCCGGGCCGTGGCGCACAGGTTCGGTTCCCGGATCACCCTTCTCCGGATCATCCCCCCTCCCTTTCCCCTCAGCTCCCCCTACATCCCCCACGCCGCCCAGGAGTTCCGGGGCCATGCGGCGGAGACGGAGGCCGCCCATGCGGTCCTGGAGAAGGAGGCGGCGAGCCTGGCCGCAGAGGGATTCCGGGTGGAGGTGGAAAGCCGGCTGGGGGCCCACCCCGCCCAGGGGATCCTGGACATGGCGGCCGACGCCGGCGTGGATCTCATCGCCATGGCCACGCACGGAAGGGGCGGGGTTTCCCGCCTGATCCTGGGAAGCGTGGCGGACAAGGTGATCCGTGGCGGGACCGTCCCCGTTCTCCTCCACCGGGCGTCTTGAGGAGCGCCGTCCCCGGTT
>Ga0209164_1003205_pt1 | contig 15827 bp, 16 predicted proteins | sample MTBNYHSulfiMetaG_FD_187458 | JGI IMG/M metagenome (GOLD analysis project Ga0209164, IMG submission 187458) | Enrichment culture microbial communities from rom New York Harbor, USA that are MTBE-degrading - MTBE-NYH (New York Harbor Sulfidogenic)... | ecosystem: Environmental > Aquatic > Marine >...
GTGCCGTCCACGTCGAAGAGGGCGCAGCTACGCATACAGCATCTAACGCTTCCCCATGTTTAGGGTTGCCGCTGGAAACCTTTTATCGTCAAAGCCGTGTGACTTGTGCCATGGACGACCGCTGGGAGGCGCGGCTGCCCTTCTACTACGGGTGGGTCATCTTCGCCATCACCTTCCTCATATACATGTTCATGTACGGCCTCAGGTACAGCGTCGGCATATTCTTCACCCCCATCCAGGAGGAGTTCGGGTGGAGCACCGCGGCCACGGCCAGCGGGGTCACCATCTTCTTCTGGGTGTACGCCTTCGCTGCGCCCTTCGTGGGGCGCCTGGCCGAGAGGGTGGGCGTAAGGAGGACGGTGCTGGTGGGCGGCCTGCTGATGGGCGGAGGCGGCGCCCTGGTGTCCCTGGTCCAGGAGCTCTGGATGCTGTACCTGTTCTGGGGCGTCCTGGCCGCGGCGGGGGCGGCGGCCCTCTACGTTGTGCCCACCATGGCGCTGTCCAAGTTCTTCCACAGGAAGCGGGGCATCACCGTGGGATGGAGCAGCATAGGTGTGAGCGTCGGACAGGCCTTCATCATACCCATCGTGGCCTCGATCATCCCCGTCCTGGGCTGGCGGGCGACCATTCAGGCTCTGGGGCTGACGGTGCTGGCCGGGACAAGCCTCATAGGGTTCCTGTTCATGCGGGAGGACCCTGAGAGCATGGGGCTGCACCCTGACGGCGACAGCAACCCCATTGCGGAGGAAGCCTCGGCCTCCTCTGACGTCAACTGGCTACCGGGGGACGCCATGAAGACCACGTCTTTCAGGCTGATAGCGGTCTCCTACTTCTTCGCCATAGGCGGCATCATAAGCATCCTCACCTTCGTGGTGCCCCACATGATCAGGATAGGTATCCCGCCGTTGCAGGCCAGCGGAGCCTTCGGAGTCATAGGGCTGATGAGCGCCGCTGGGAGCTTCCTCTTCGGCATCGTCTCAGACAGGTACGGCAGGAAGGCCACCATCCTGGCCACTACCCTGGGGATGGCCTCCGCCTTCATGGTTGCCACGGTGATCCCGGCTGACCTCACCCTCCTCTACGGGTGGGCCGTCCTATACGGCCTAAGCTACGGAGGCTCCCCCGAGCAGTACGCGGCCGTGATAACAGACTACTTCGGCAGGAGGTACAACACGAGCCTGTTCGGGGTCCTCACTCTGGCCGGCGGCCTGGGGGGAGGCCTGTTCCCACTCATCGGGGGCTGGCTGGTGGACCAGACGGGAAGCTATTATGGGACACTCATGTTCCTGGGTGTGGGCATGTCCCTGGCCACCGTCACCGCGTACCTGGCCAAGCCGCCGCAGCGTCTACTCTAGGTCTCTCAGCATCTTCTCCAGCTTGTCCGGGTCCACGCCGTGCCTCTCGGCCACCTGCCTCACCCTGCTGTAGGGCACCTCGGGGAAGGGCTTGTTGGGTTCGCCCCTCATGTCCAGGCGGAGGAGGTCCCACCTGGCGTAGTGGCCCAGGGCGTCCAGGTAGGCTTTGGTGTGGCGTCTGTCATCCTGGTCCAGCTCCGCGTACAGGATGGTCTCCCTGTTGAAGGTGGGCTCGACTAGGTAGACGCCCGCTGGGTTCACTACGCTGCTGCCCCCGCTTGCCACGTTGAAGTCCCTGGTGTCTTCAGGCATCTCCTCGTCGGGGATGTACTGGCAGCTGCTGAGGACGAAGCTCTGGGTCTCTATGGCGTACTCCCGGACAGCGTAGTCAATGTCGCAAAGGTACGGGTTGTCGCCGTCCCGGAACCTGCGCTTCTTTCCCGGGTGCCAATCCATTACCCAGTACCCGTCCCAGAGGGCGCAGTGTATCTCCTCCCCCAGGTAAGCCATCGCCGCCTTCGTCAGAGTCATGTGGTGCTCGTAGCAGATGAGGCCGCCCACCGTGCCTACCCTCGTCTTGAATACCTTGAGGTCGCGGCTGTCACCCAAGCCCCACACGGTGCGCTCCCCGTGGGTGGGCATGAGCTTCCTGTGGCGGCCCAGAAGGGCGCCGTCGGCGTCTATGTAGAGGATGGTGTTGTAGAGGGTGTTGCTGCCGGGCTGGTCGCTCATCTCGGTGCACCCCACCACGGCCACGATCTCATTGTCCCCGGCCGCCTGGCACAGAGCCTCGGTTTCTGGGCCGGGGATGCTTACGGCGTTCTTCATGTACTCGACCTGGTTCTGGCTCCACCTGCTGATGGGGTTGGCGCCCCTCCAGTAGGGGTACCCGGGGATGTGGGTCTCGCTGAACACTATGATCTGGGCCCCGCCGTGGGCGGCCTCTTCGATGGCTTTGACGGTCTTCTCGACGGTGGCCTCCCGGTCCATGAATACTGGGCTCACCTGGGCCACCGCGGCCATAAGCTTCTCTTGCATGGGTAAGGTTTGGCTTCCCAGCGTTTAAAACGTTGATTGTTGCCGATTCACCTGCGCCCACAGGGGACGCCTCAGATAAAACACGAAAAAGTGGGATCGGAGCTACTTCTCCGCTTTTTTCTCCTTGTGCTTCTTTCTCTTCTCATCTCTCTCCTTCTTGGTCAACGGCTTCTTCTTGGCGGACCTCATACCCAAATCTATCACCGTAATGATCATTGGGTAGATAGATAATAAGCTATCAACCGTTGACGGCTTCGATGAGGCTAGGCTGACAGCTATTCCTTGAGGGGCTCGTCCCACACGAACCGTCGCGTGGGCGCGTCGAGCCCGTACACTATGACGAAGTTCTCTGTGCCGTCGTTCAAGATGCTGTGCTTGGCCGAGGGCGGGATGTAGATGGCTGTGCCTGGGGTGGCGTCCACCTCCATGTCCTCCACCGTCACCTTGGCCCGGCCGCTGAGCACATAGTAGAACTCGGCGTCCCCCACGTGGTGGTGGAGGCCTAGCACCTTCCCCGGCGGAAGCTCGCCGAGGCCCACGCAGAGCTCCTTGGACCCAGTCTCCTCCCAGAGGAGCCGCTTGTAGTTGAGCCAGTCCCTGGGGTCGTCGTTCCTCCTCCAGGGAATGTCTTCAAGTCTGACAACCCTACCTTTCGCAGGCACATCAAGCACCTTACTTGAACTAGTCCACTATAGTTTTAACTCTTAGCGAGGCCGGAACCCCCGCGTTGTCTTATGGGCCGCTGAGAGAGACGGAGCCTGGGGGCCCTGCCTTCGCCCAGTAGTGCAGGAATAGGTCCCTGCACCATGAGATGAAGACCGGGTCGCTCCCCGTGAATGAAGCATAGTCCACGGAGCCGTCCGCCTTGGGGAAGCTGACGGAGGCCTCCATCTCGGTGACGGCGACCCGCAGGTCCACCCGCTCCAGGAAGCGTGTATGTGCCTGTATCAGCGTGTCCGGGGCGTAGCCAGGGGACGGCTCGACGCCCTCAGGCAGTATGAAGCGGAAGTCCACGCCGCCCTTGATCTTCTCCACCACTATGGGGGTGTTCCAGAGAAGGTGCTGGTAGGACTGAACCCAGATGAACTCCTCCGCCTGCTGCAGCAAGCCCCTGGCGTGGTCGAACACCTTCACGGTGTCCCCCTCGAAGCGGGTGCCCGCGAGGTTCCCGAGCCTCTCGATGAAGCCTGGGGGTAGGCTGAATACGCTGTGCTCATTGAAGTACTCGTGCTTGTCCGAGACGAAGACCATGCTCCGCATTAGCAACTGAGCCAGTTCGCCGAAGGGCGTCAGGCTGTAAGCACCGTCAGAGTCCCTGGCCACGAGCCCGGCGTCTCCCAGCCTCTGCAGGTGCCGGGAGGTCTCGGTGACGGTCATGTCCAGCCTCTGGGCCAGGTGGGACATCTTGATCCTCTCCTCACGGAGGGCCAGCACCATGTTCATCCTTTCGAGGCTGCTGAACTCGAAGAGGAGGTCGCAGAACCTTTCCACATTCTCGATGCCTACCATTAGGTACTAAAATTTTAGGATCGCTGCGGAGCAGAACATAAGGCTCCTGAAATCGGTTAATCTGCCTGGCCCTCACCAAGTAGCGTGAACTGCTTTGAAGACTCAGGAAAAGATATCTGATGTGATGACTGATCTCCGGAGCGAACTGGACTCAAAGGACGGCTTGAAGATCTGGGCCAGGGGCAACCTCCTGGCCGCGTTTTTCGCCGTGACCTTCCTGTTCTCCTGGGGGGTCTGGCTACCAGGGGTGGTAAGTGGCCTCGGCTTAGCCGACCTCAGCCTAGGCCCATCGGAGTACGCGGTGTTGAACGTGGTAGGCGGGTTCGGGCCGAGCCTCGCAGCCATGATTCTGGCTCACATTGGGGAGGGATGGGGTGGGGTTAGAAGCCTTCTCGGAAGCGGGATCAACGTGAAGGGCGTGGACCGAAAATGGTGGTTAGCCACGCTGCTGGTGTTCCCCGTTCTGAACATCGTCTCCGGGGCGGCTAACTACGTGGGGACGGGGGGTCTACCCGAGACGCGGTTCCCGGAGCCCTTTTTGCTTCTCCTGTACCCCCTGGCGTTCCTGTTTCCTCTCGGTAACCATTGGCGGGAGGAGTACGGGTGGAGGGGCTACGCGTTGCCCGCCATGCAGAGCAGGTACGGCGCCCTGTACGCCAGTGTCGCCCTGGGCCTGGCGTGGGGCCTCTGGCACCTGCCCCTATTCTTCTTCCCCACGACGCAGATGGTCTACGGTGAGGTGGGCTTCGTGACCTTCATGGCGAAGGCCGTTCTTCTCACATGCATCATGACGTGGCTGTATAACGGGTCCGGGGGCAGGCTCATAACGGCCATGGTGGCCCACTTCCTGGCAGGCGCCCTGGACTACTTCGTGTTGAAGACGAGCATGCGGTACGGCCAACTAATGTACCTGGCCTTAGAGCTTGCACTCGTAGCTGCCATAGTGATACGTTACGGGCCCGACAGAATGGCCCCCGGAGGCGATTAGATGGGGGAGAGAGGGAGGGTTTCTAGCCTCCACGGATTCACACTGGAGCTGAACTCCCGTGACCACGTGAAACAGGTGTCCATGCCCTGCGGCCCGGGGGATAGGCTGCTTATCCAGGGGTATCTGGGAGAGCTGGAGGAGATCACTCTCACAGAGGGGGTGCTGCTGGAGATAAGAGGCAGCTACGGGGTGCTCAGCGTCGACCTCCGGGAGGAGGAGCTTGAATCATTCCTGGCGGCCCGCCGCGGCAAGACGGATGGACATGAGGCTCAGCAAGGGCCCGATGGAGGCGCATACGCGTGAGAGGCGGCTCCATAGCTGAGGTTATCACAGTGTTCATTGGCTCATACTTGGTCGGATGGCTTCTCCTAGACGATGTCATACAGGCTGAAGTGGCTCTCCTAGGTTGGAGCTACATATCCGGAGCCCTTCTGATCCTAGTTCCCGTGACGATACTATTCCTAACGGGGCGCAGCTTCTCAAGGTACGGCCTTACTCTGGAAAATTGGAGGGTTGGGCTCGAGGTGGGCATGAAGTGCTACCTGATTAGTATAGTACCCCTCGGCGCGCTGTTCCTGATGAATAGGCTCGGCTACATGTACACGGAGCTCGTGGCGTCAGTAGTTATCTCCATGGGGGAGGCGGTAGCAGTGTACCTCTTCCTCAAGTGGATAGGTGAAAAACCTCTCGGCGGAAAGGGCAACCCCCGGGTGGACCTGACCGTCATGGTGAGCCTGCTGGCGCTCCCGATAGCTATCGGATACATGATGAACAGGCTGTCCCTCCAGGTGGCGTCCACCGTGGCGTGGCAGTTCCTGTTCTCCGGGTTCGGCGAGGAGATACAGTACAGGGGCTACTACCAGTCCAGAGTCAACGAGGAGTTCGGCCGCCCCTGGACTCTCATGGGAGTGGCTTTCGGCCCCGGGCTCCTGGTGTCTAGCGCCCTCTTCGCCCTAAGCCACGCCCTAAACACCTTCAACCCCTTCCAGGGTAGATTCGAGCTAGCATGGGGCTGGGCGCTGTTCACGTTCTTCGGGGGCCTCTTCTTCGGCCTCATCAGGGAGAAGACTGGGAGTATTATAGCACCCGGGATAGCCCATGGGCTGCCCGACGCCGTGGGTGAGGCTTTAGCTGAGATGCTTGGGATGTGGTGAATTCATCTTCATGTTCCATCTGAAGTAGAGTTCACCTGCGCGGCCTGAATCCATAATTTTATCCTCACCCAGTGCTAATCCACCGTGTGATTTTGAATGGCCGGCTTTGACTCGGCGAGTCTCATCAAGACCAAGCAGGTGAGCGGCTAACCATGGAGATAGATAAGGCGAAGTGCGTCGGGTGCGGTAACTGCCACACCATCTGCCCCATGGGCGCCATCCATCTGGACGTGGACGGGAAATCCATCGTAGACCAAGACGAGTGCGTCGAGTGCTCCACCTGCTACAGGGTGCTGAGAAACGAGGGGTACCCGCCAATATTTGTGAGAGCCGTAAGAAAAGTTCTGTCCATAATGCACCTGCAATACCTGGCAGCCGTGGACGTCTGCCCCACTGGCGCCCTCACGCCACCAGAGTTGATCTGGCCCAGGAGCCTACGCGCAGCCTTCAGCGACCCCACCGTGGTTCACCCGGGAACCGGCGTGGGCGGAAGGGGCACAGAGGAGATAAAGACCAACGATGTAACGGGTCGACTCAAGCACGGGGAGGCCGGGATCGTCGTCGAGCTGGGCCGACCAGGAACCGGCGCACATCTGCGCGACGTGGAGAAGGTGGCCATGGCGTTGGCGCCCCTCCAGCCAGTCTTCGAGCCTTTCAACCCCGTGACACAGCTGATGGAGGACCCCAAGACAGGTAAGATGAAGGAGGAGGTCCTGGACGAGAAGGTCCTCTCAGCCATCATCGAGATCAAGACGAGCCTGGAGATGATACCCGAATACCTCCGCACCCTGAAGTCAATCCAGGGCGTAGACACAGTATACTCCGTCGGCGTCGCTTCCAGGTGCCTCCCCGATGGAACAATCCCCCACGAGAAATGGGTCAAGGAGGCAGGATACACACTCAGCCCCAACGGTAAGACGAACCTCGGGCTAGGCAGGCCCCTGTTCCAGGAGGCTCACCCATGACCAACACGCTGCACAGGCAGGGGACCTTCGAGAACCTGAAGGAGGACTACGTCATCTTCGTCACGTTGGCGAGAGAGGTCAACCGGGAGGGCTCGGCCCCCAAGATACACGAGTTCCTACGCATATGCCAGAAATACGGCCCCATCAACATCGGGAGCAGCAAGCTGGGCAGCGTCCTCCAGGACGACGTGAAGTTCCAAGACCTCATCGCCAACCTGAAGGACGGGGCCACCTCCGCCGCCGTCTTCACGGACCTGGACACACTGCAGAAGGTGATAGCGGAGCTCATCGAGGCGGACCTGGGCATCTCGATAAACGTCAGCGGCCTCCTGGACGGAGTCCACGAGTGCTGCCACAGAGACGGAATCGAGCGGCACAGCGTCGAGCACTCCCTCGGCTTCTGGGGGGCCAGTGACCTCCTCCCCGAACGAGATATACTGGAGTTCAACACCCTCTGCGGCCACGGCATGGTCTCCTTCAGCCTCATCCGCAAGATGATAGAGTACGTGAAACAGCGGAGGCTGACCCCCGAGGAGGCAGCTAAGATCATGGGAAAATGCTGCGAGTGCGCCGTCTTCAACACCACCCGCGCCCAGCATCTTCTGGAAAAGGTGCTGGAGGCAGGCACCTGAATCATCAGAAGACGCCACCACCAGGAAACACAGGTACACGAAGACAAAGGCAACTAGCTTGAGGTGAGCCCCCATCACCCTCCCAGCCTACTTCTTCACATCAATTAACTAAAAACAGGTCAAAACTAAACCAAAAAAATCTCACATTCTTCCACGCAGCCGTCACCAACCCCCTAATACGCTGAATTCCCAGCCACTGGGTACAAGCCCCCAAAAACGCCAAACCACGTGCAGCCTCTAACAAGCTCAGCTTCCGCTAAGCCAAATAATGTTTGAACGCCGTGTACGGCTCCGATATCTCCTGCGGGACCAGCAATATCAAGCTGGAATCTTGGGCGGTTGGGGGACGCGGGCTGAGTACCTCGGCCGAAGCCTCGATACTTACACCCCGTCTCCATCGAACCCGTCTTCTACGGGAGCCCTCCAGCCCGAAGGCACGGATGTCTATTTTTAGGAGCAGCTTCGGGCTTAGATGCTTTCAGCCCTTATCTGACGCGGCGTAGCTGCCCGGCGGTGCCTTATCAGACAACCGGTACACCAGAGGCCACAGCGCGATGTTCCTCTCGTACTAATCGCCCTTTCCCCTCAGACATCCAACACTCCCAGTAAATAAAATCCGACCTGTCTCGCGACGGTCTAAACCCAGCTCACGATCCCTTTTAATAGGCGAGCAGCCTCACCCTTGGCCCCTTATGCAAGGCCAGGATAGGAAGAGCCGACATCGAGGTACCGAACCGCGAGGTCGATGCGAACTCTCGCCCGCGACAAGCCTGTTATCCCCGGGGTAACTTTTCTGACACTACCAGCCCTCATTAATAAGGACATGATAGCTCGTTAAGCCTGGCTTTCACCTTCGGACCTCCTATTGTTAGAGGTCCGATCAAACTAGCTTTTGCCTTTACGCTCTACGGAGGGTTCCTGTCCCCCCTGAGCTAGTCTTTGGGCCCCCTCGATTCCTTTTCAAGGGGGTGCCGCCCCAGCCGAACTGCCCATCAGCCGTTGTTCCAGACATCGAAGGTCTTGGTCAGGGAAGCAGTCACAAATGTGTGGTGTTCCATTGTCGCCTCCTACGCACCCGGAGATGCGTACTCACTGGCTCCCACATACGCTCTGCAAAAGCAACCGATTCCCAGCGACTGACTGCAGTAAAGCTCCACGGGGTCTTCTTGTTCCACTGGAAGTCGCTGGACTGTTCGTCCAGCAGGTGGGTTCACCGGGGTCCTGGCGGGGACAGCGGGGTCCTCGTGGATCCATTCATGCACGTCGTAACTTACACGACAAGGCATTTGGCTACCTTGAGAGAGTCAGAGTTACTCCCGTCGTTTAGCGACCCTTAGCCCGGTTGAAATCAGGTTTCAGGTATCACCACTGGACAGGATTCAATAGCCGTACACAAGCTTACGCTCTTGCGGCTACCTATGTTTTTATTAAACAGCCGGAACCCCCTGGTCACTGCGACCTACCGCCCCCACTTTCGTGAAGGCCGTAGGCACCCCTTATACCAAAGATACGGGGCTAATTTGCCGAATTCCCTCGCCAGGATTGCCCCCGACACGCCTTGGGCTTCTCACCCTGAGCACCAGTGTTGGTTCTGGGTACGAACGTGGAGGATCCCTCCCACCGGCCTTTTCATGGGATCCAGGGCACAGCTGAACGCCCCTAACGGGGCGCTATTCCTGCCTTCCTCTGGTTCTCACCATTACGGTACTCCCCAGAGTTATACAGTTAAACAGGGCGACGGCCCTGCTCAGCCTCCCCCGAACCGTCGGCCAGTGGGCCTAGAGTCACCTCATGTACCTCCACGGCACTGGAATGTTAACCAGTTTCCCTTTCGAGCAGTCATTTTAGCGCTGCACTTAGGATCGGCTAACTCCCGGCTGACGACGCATTGCCGGGAAACCCTTGCTCTTTCGGCGATCGGGATTCTCACCCGACTATGCTGTTACTACCACTGGGATCTGCAATCCCTGCACGGTCCACAAGACCTCACGGCCTCACTTCCACCCATGCGGGACGCCCTCCTACCACATAAATAAGCCTAAGGTATCGGCGCCTGGCTTAAGACCCGTCCATCTTCGGGGCCCCAATCCTCGGCGGGTGATCTGTTACGATTTCTTTAAAGGGTAGCTGCTTCTAAGCTTACCTCCCCGCTGTTTTAGGATTACGACGCCCTTATGTTTGTCACTTAGCCAGGACTTGGGGGCCTTAACCTTAGTCCGGGTTGTCCCCCTCACGGAGATCTAGCTTAACCAGACCATCCCGTCTCCCCGGTTCTACAGCGCACGCGTATTCGGAGTTTAAAAGGCTGCTGAAAGGTTTCCCTTCCGTGACACCCGATTAGTGCTCTACCCCGCGTGCAACCTCCCCGGAGACTATGCTGCGACATACTTCGGAGGGAACTAGCTATCACCAAGTTAGATTGGTCTATTGCCCCTATCCCCAGGTCAGATGATTGAATTGCATATCAAAACCATTGCGGGCCTCCATCAGGCTTTCGCCTGACTTCACCCTGCCCAGGGATAGATCACCTGGTTTCTAGTCTCACCCACGTGACTCCGGGCCCTATTCAGACCCAGCGGCTGGCCTTGCGGCTGCCCGCGCTTCGGTTTCCCTTCGCTTACGATCAAGTCTTAGGCTCGCCACGTAGGTGAACTCCCCAGTCCGTGATTCTAAACGGAACATGGAACCCTGGTCCACACCATCCTACCGGCGCGTCACCGCGTCATCGTTCTGGTGCTTCGACCCTTCCGGGCCCCAATCGTCTGTAACTGTGTGACTTCAGGCTCTTTTGACGCCCCTCTCGGGGGACTTTTCAACTTTCCGTCACCGTACTAATACGCTATCGGTCTTGAGTTGTGTTTAGCCTTGGAAGTTAATGCCTCCCGCTTTCACACTGCAATCCCAAGCAGTGCTACTCAGGTACCAGAAACGTCCCACTCAACATACGTCTACGGGGCTATCACCCTCTACGGCGGAGCTTTCCAGAACACTTTGACTTCGTTGAGGAGGGACAATCCTGGCCCGAACACCACATCTACGGCGGGTTTCCCCGCGTATTCAGTTTGGGCTGTTTCCCGTTCGCTCGCCGCTACTAAGGAAATCACGGTTGTTTTCTCTTCCTCCCCCTACTAAGATGTTTCAGTTCGGGGGGTTCCCGCTCCATAAGGAGCACAATGAGGAAGTCCCATTCGGGTATCTCCGGATCAGAGACTGCGTGCGTCTACCCGGAGCTTATCGCAGCTTGCCACGCCCTTCATCGGCACTCAAGCCTAGTCATCCATCACACAGCGTAGTAACCAGCAAATTATTACCGGTCCCACAGCTGGAGTCGGAGCCTATACACGGCGTCATCGCCGCGTCCGGAGTCCAACCCGTAGCGGCTATGCCCTTCACCCCCGACATTTCTCTCGGGAGTTGCATCTGTTGAGCATTTTTAGGGTCGAGCATGTGCTTCCTCGCCTATCCTGTCTTTTCTAAGGAGGTGATCCGGCCGCAGGTTCCCCTACGGCCACCTTGTTACGACTTAACCCTCCTTGCGAGGCCCAGATTCGACACGGCCAACGTTCGACCATGCCTCATCCAAACCTCACTCGGGTGGTTCGACGGGCAGTGTGTGCAAGGAGCAGGGACGTATTCACCGCCGGATGATGACCGGCGGTTACTAGGCATTCCATGTTCATGAGGGCGGGTTGCAGCCCTCAATCCCAACTGAGGTATGGTTTAGGGGTCGGCTCCCCCTCTCGGGGTGGCAGCCCTCTGTCCATACCATTGCAGCCCGCGTGTGGCCCGGGACATTCGGGGCATACTGACCTGCCGTTGCCCGCACCTTCCTAAGCCTTATCGGCTTCGGTCCCCCAAGAGTGCCCAGCAACCCTTTAGGTTCTGATGGCAACATGGGGCACGGGTCTCGTTCGTTATCTCACTTAAGAGAACACCTCACGGCACGAACTGGCGACGGCCATGCACCTCCTCTCAGCTTGTCTGGCAAGGTCTTCAACCTGGCCTTCACTCTGCTGTCGGTCCCGGTAAGATTCCCGGCGTTGACTCCAATTAAACCGCAGGCTTCACGCCTGGTGGTGCTCCCCCGCCAATTCCTTTAAGTTTCAGCCTTGCGGCCGTACTCCCCAGGCGGCACGCTTAACGGCTTCCCTGCGGCACTGGGGCGGCGCGTGGCCGACCCAACACCTAGCGTGCATCGTTTACAGCTGGGACTACCCGGGTATCTAATCCGGTTCGCTACCCCAGCTTTCGTCCCTGACCGTCAGACGTGTTCTAGTAAGCAGCCTTCGCCACTGGTGGTCCTCCGGGGATCAAAGGATTTCGCCCCTACCCCCAGAATACCGCTTACCTCTCCCACTCTCTAGCCGGGCAGTATTTCCCGCGGTCCAACGCTTGAGACGCTGGATTTAACGGGAAACTTACTCGGCCGGCTACGGACGCTTTAGGCCAAATAATCATCCCCACCACTCGAGGGGCTGGTGTTACCGCGGCGGCTGACACCAGTCTTGCCCCCCTCTTATTCCCAAGGCTATTTAGACCAAGGAAAAGCCACCTTCTTCAGATGGCACTCGAGGTAACCCCTTCGCACGTGAGTGCATTGAGGAGGTTTCGCGCCTGCTGCGCCCCGTAGGGCCTGGATCCTTGTCTCAGTATCCATCTCCGGGCTACCACTCTCATGGCCCGTACCGGTCAAAGGTTTGGTGAGCCATTACCTCACCAACTGCCTGATCGGCCGCAGCCCCATCCTTAGGCGTAACAACAACATGCTGTTGGGACCTTTGGGCGTGATACCATTCCAGGACATCACACCTATCGGGTATTAGCCCCAATTTCTCGGGGTTGTACCCGTCCTAAGGGCAGGTTAGCTACGTGTTACTGAGCAGTACGCCACTCCCAGACATGGTTCTGGGCGTACGACTAGCATGGCTTAGTCCCACCTCGATAGCAGTGAGGTCCGACGGGATCAATCGGAATGAAGTTGACCGCAAGTCAAACTATCTAGAATATAGCGAGGAAAACATCCTGCTCGACCCTTATCAGACCCGAAGACGTCTCCGCCTTTGCTCGAGTCTTCATTCATGTCCCCGCCTCAGGAGGTCGATCAATCATCCGGAGGCCAGCTAGCCTCAGTCCGATCGTAGCCGCCGTCTTACAGCGGGTGCGATTGCTCGCACCACCCTTTGCTCAGCGTGTAAATAAAAACGTTATGTTTTGAGCGGTGAAAGCCTTGCATCGTTTTAGAGGCTCCACATAACCCATTTTTACGTATTTTTTGTTACTTCTAGCTGAGACATTACAAAAGTGACCTAATAAAATGTGGGCAGGTCAATGACAGCCCATGACGCCTTTCAGCCAGAGAACCTCTATTTTAAATTGGTGCTGAGTCCTTCTGGTTTTTCAGACGCTCTAACTCACCCAAGAGGAACTCCTCATACATCTCGTCGAAACGCTGCTGCGCCTCCTGGGACTTCTTTCCCACACGATCCTTAACACTAGAGGTCACAACACCGATCCTGTCCATGGCCTCCTCGGCGATGAACTTGCCCGCCGTATACACGGATATCCCAAGACGGTTTACCAACTGGAACTGTTTGTCGATCTGATCCTGGAGCTTTGAGTACTGTTGCAAGGTTTTTTCACCCTCCTCTGTGATAATGAAACCTCCTCCCTCCGTCTCAGATATCAGCCCATCACGTACAAGCCTACCAAGTAAAGGGTATATCAGCCCTGGGGAGGGCTCCCAGTCCCCCTCACTCTTTTGAATGGCCTCATCTATGATCTCCTTCCCCGTCATGGGTTTCTCTGTGAGAAGGTACAGAACATAGAAACGGGTGAAGCCTCTTGGAACATTGCTCGTAACTTTAGTCATCAAACCACCGCCTGTATCGCTTGCGATATAGTTTGGTGCCCGAGATATAAATATATCGCTAGAGATATTGTTTATGTGTTTACACGGCGAAGGAGGTGTAAAAACCTAGCAAAAAAGAGAGCCCGAAAATGCAAAAAATGTATTAAAACCAATCTAAATATATATCCGCGAGATAAACTATAGTCGATTTGAATTGTATCAAATGGATTCAAATCCAGACATAAGTCTGGGAGACGAATTAGCTGTATTAGTGCTAAAGGGAAAAGGAGACAGCATCATCAGCCGAATGAAGGATGGCCGCGTCATTTTATTCAACCGCGAGAACGTTTTATTCAACGAGCTTGAGCCGGGCATGACGGTTAAGGCCAAGGTCAGCTTCATAGCCCAGAACTACATAATCGTGGATCCGGTGGAGCCCCCGGAGAGGGGGGACGAGGCTATAAAGCTCGGGTTAAAGATGGTCTCGGAGACTGAGAACTGGGAAAACGCGGTGATGGCTAACGCACTACTATATATCATAGGACTTCTAGAGGAAGAAACCTGAGCCAGCTATCTTAGGTTCAGGATTATTTTTATAAATGATTGTTAGAATATCAGTCCCTCTCTTATACTCTGTGAGCCTGGTTGAAAGCGACTTTGACTACACGATGCCACACTTCAATGTGCACTTTGAAAAGTCATTCAAAAGTTAAGACCGCTACAAAGTACTCTACGGCACGCACCTTGTAACCGAGGAGAGCCAGTGGCACTTCGGACGATGGGAGTAGATCGTCGTCAGCGAGCCCCACCTATCCAGCGACAGCATAGGCACAGGCATGGTGGCTGTAGCTTGGAGCGGTTGGTAGAACGTGGAGACCTGGCTGATCGGCTTGGACATCTAGGCAGAGGTCTTCGGGCCCATTATGCCCTACACGTTGAGGCGGCTCGCCATCGGCCTTGAAGGCTGGTTCCGCTTCCAATACGACCATGAAGGCGGCGACTACAGGTCAGCCTTCAAGGATAACTGGTACACACCAGAGGGCTGGGAAGGTGAACTCATCTACCCATACGTCATCAGCAGCAGTAACATAATCGTCGTGGTCGAACCAATGGTCAACTTGGCATCCGAGTACTTTAACGACTTCACAGACGCCTTCGTGTTCTCAGAGTATGGCGACGGGTTCTACACCCCAAGTTGCTGGGCGCGGATGGCCTAGGGATCATACTGGGAGGGCATGACTCTAGTGATGGTGCCTGATGACGACCTCTGGTACAATAGAACAACAGTAGACGATAGCGTCGGCTATGCAATAGTCTCCACGTACAAGGACCTCAATGAGACCGTGGCTCTAATAGTCTATGGCTACATAGCAGAGGACATATACTACACGTGATACGCCCTCCGCGGCGGCAGCTAAGCTTGACTGCAGCAGATCCAGCCCGGAGTCGCGCGCGCGATGGTGCTCCTGAGATCGACTATGGCGAACTACACCCCGTGGCCTTCCACGTGAAGGAGTTACGGGGCGTCTTCACCGAGTGCACGGGAGCGTACACCAACTTCAATACAGAGTGCTATTACAACAACTGAGTGCAGAACCGGCGAAGTGGAGCTGGAAGCAACCAAGTTCGGATTATGCTACAAGCTGGTCGACGTCAGCTTCTGTGGAAAGGCCCACCCGGACCCCTAAACCCCCAAACCCTTTTTATGGCAAGGTTTTTCAAGTAACTCATCCAATCACTTTGGGTAATCCATTGTCAGAGAGGCAGTTGCTGGTAAGCAAGATAGAGAACGGAATAGTTATCGACCACATCCCCGCCGGCAAGGCCTTCCAGGTCCTGAAGCTGCTGAAGCTACCCGCGGACGCCCGCGCCCTCATAGCCCAGAACGTGGACAGCCGCACCCTGGGCAGCAAGGACCTCATCAAGATTGAGGGTACCTACCTCACCAGCAACGAGATGGACATCATAGCCTTCGTGGCCCCAGACTCCACCCTCAACGTCATCAGCGACTGGCAGGTGAAGGAGAAGCGCAGGATCAACCTCCCAGAGACTCTGGAGGGCGCCTTCAACTGCCCCAACACGCTGTGCCCCACCAACGCCGTGTACGGGGCCCCCAACACCAGGTTCCGCGTCGAGAAGGGGACGAGGGTCGAGGAGACCAAACTCCACTGCACATACTGCGGCAGCGTCACCTACTACGGCACCATCCAGGAGAACATCCAGAACGAGAGATTCAGGATGGAGCGCCGCGGCCTAGTGAGCAGAGGCAAGATAGAGCAGGTCTTCTTGGAGGTGCTGCTGAAGGGCGGCGCCCTCAGGCTCCAGACCAGCCCCGATA
>Ga0209164_1003206_pt1 | contig 15826 bp, 7 predicted proteins | sample MTBNYHSulfiMetaG_FD_187458 | JGI IMG/M metagenome (GOLD analysis project Ga0209164, IMG submission 187458) | Enrichment culture microbial communities from rom New York Harbor, USA that are MTBE-degrading - MTBE-NYH (New York Harbor Sulfidogenic)... | ecosystem: Environmental > Aquatic > Marine >...
GATCGGCAACGAACTCGATTCGGGCCCCAGGAACGCCCTCGGCAGTGAGATCTCCCCTGACGACAATCGCACATCCCGGAGACACTTGTACTCGCGTGCCGGGCTCGATCACCAACGTCGAGTCGATGAGCAGCTGACCTGTCACGAGGTAGAGATTCTCGGCCGTCCAAGTCTCCGGATTCGACAGGATGCCGCTCTTCTCAACGCCTCGCTGCACAGTCAGCACGATCTGCTCGGCGATGCCGGTCCCGCCGTTGCTCGCGTCCACCATGAGGTCGAAGACGATGTCCCGGTTGTTTCCGGCCGAAGAGCTAATCTCGACCCGGAAGGGGTTGTCGGCGTTGTCGTCCGAGGCGTTGGGGCCGATTGCACCCCACGTCGAGGTCGGCGTGACCACCGTCGCCAGGGGGTCGACGGTGGACAGCATGCCGTTCACATCAGTGGCGTTGCCCCACCAGTTGCGCACCGTGACCACGAGGTCGACCGTCTCGCCCGAGTCTGGGCGGCCGTCGCCGTCGCAGCTCGGGCAAGAGCCGACCGCGTCCTCGATTGCGAAGCTGACCTGCCGGAGGTCCGGGACCGGCACGACGGTGAGCGCCTGGATCGCGTTTCCACCGCTTTGAACGAGCTGCCCGAAGTAGAGCTCGGGTCCCCAGAAGTCACCGTCTCGATGAGTCCGGAGCAGACCCGCCGTACCGGCCACGAACGGCGCCGCCATCGAGGTGCCTGACCAGGTGGCGTAGCTGTCGTCGAGGACCGTGCTCAGGATGCCGACGCCTGGGTTGCGGAGCTCGTAGGTGAAGTTGGAGAAACCGGCCCTGCCACCACCTGCGTCCCCCGCCTCGACTCCGAGGACGAAGCTGTAGTGGGCCGGGAAGAACGGATCGCGTGACCGATCTAAGCTGTCATTCCCCGCCGCAGCCACCAGCACCGACGTCGAGTACGCCAGGCTCAGGGCGTCGTAGACCAGCGACGAGTCGGCGTACGAGCCGAAGCTCATGCTGATGACCGTGGCGCCGTTGCGGTAGGCGTAGTCGATGGCTTTCGCGATGTCCGAGTAGCTCGCGGTGCCGCTGGACTGGAAGGCCTTCAGCGGCATCAGGGTGCACAGGGGGCAGGCGCCGGCGATGCCGACGCCGTTGTTCGTCGCCGCCGCGGCGATGCCGGCACAGTGGGTGCCGTGGCCGTTGTCGTCCTGGGGGTCGTTGTCCTCGTACCCGTCGCCGAGGGAGACCCAGTCCCACCCCTGGAAGTCGTCGACGTAGCCGTTCTCGTCGTCGTCGGCGGCGTAGGCCGGGTCCCACCCCGGCTCCCCCTGCTGGACGCCGGCGCCGTCCTCGTCGACGAGGCCGTCGAAGTCGTCGTCGACGCCGCACAGGCCCGGGCAGCCGTCCGGCGCGGTGGGGTCGCCGGTGGTGTCCCCCACCGGGTCGTCGTTGGCCCAGATCCTCGACGCCAGGTCGGGGTGGTTCAGGTCCACGCCCGTGTCGACGATCGCGATGACCTGGTCGGGCGACCCCTGGGTGATGTCCCACGCCTCCGGCGCGTCGATGAACTCGAGCCCCCACTGGGAGCCGAGGTCCGGGTCGTTGGGCAGCCAGTGGAGCTTCGGGGAAGCTGCGGGGGAAGCGGTGCTCGGCGTCGGAGCGCTCGGAATGGCCTCCACCAGCCGCGCCAGGTAATCCGGCTCCGCCACCTCGACCTCGACCAGTGCGCCGTACGCCGCCACCATGGTCTCGACGTCGGCGCCGGGGCCGGCCTCGAGCATGACCCAGCGGCCGAGGCGGTCCATCCGCGCGAGCTCGCCCGCAGCCACCCCCTTCACCGTCGCGAGCGCCCGCAGCGCGTCCGCGCCGTACGCCGGCACGACCTGCTCGGCGCGCGTGACCCCGAACCGGCGGTTGAGCTCGGCCAGGTCCGCGGTCAGGTCCCCTGCCCGCTTGTCGGCTGCCCACAGGTCCACCCCGGGAGCGAGGCGCACGAGAACGCGCCCCGGCACCCACTCCACAGGTTGCGGCGGAATCGGGCCATGGGCCGCGGCTAGACCTGGGCAGAGGAGGATCATGGCGACCGAAATCACCGCGAGACGGGTGCCAACGACCATGGGGGAGGCCCTCCTTGAGGGGGTCCATGCCTCCCAGTCTACGATTCGCTCGCCCACTTGGCCACATCTGCTGAGAGAGCACCGCCCCCACCCGTACATCGACAAGACCGCTTTCGGCCCTGCGCCGGTTCGGTTGTATGCTCGTACCACGGTGGCCTCTCCCAGCTCTCCGCCGGACCCGCCGGAGCTCGAGGCGCTCCTCGCCGAGGCGTACCCCGACCTCAGGCGGATCGCGGCCGCGGCGCTCAGGCGCGAGCGGCCGGGGCACACGCTCCAGGCCACGGCCCTGGTCCACGAGGCCTACCTGCGGCTGGCGGGGCAGCGGGTCGAGGTGCAGGGCCGCGGGCACTTGCTGGCGCTGGCGGCGCGGTTCATGCGCCGGGTGCTGGTGGACCACGCCCGGGCCAAGGCTGCTGCCCGGCGGGGCGGCGGGGCGCTCCGCGTGACGCTCGCCGAGGAGGTCGCCGCCCGGGGTCCCGAGGTGGACCTGCTGGCGCTCGAGGAGGCGCTCGACCGGCTCGCGGCGCAGGACCCACGACTGGCCGAGGTGGTCGAGCTGCGCTGCTTCGCCGGCCTGTCGGTCGTCGACACCGCCGCGGCGCTGGAGGTCTCGGCAGCGACCGTCAAGCGGGACTGGGCGCTGGCGCGGGCGTTCGTCGAGCGGGAGCTTCACGGTGGAGCCTGAGCGCTGGGCGCGCGTGAAGGCGCTGTTCGGCGCCTGCCTCGAGCTGCCCGCGGCGGATCGCGCCCTGCTCCTGGCACAGGAGTGTGCCGGCGACCCGGACCTGCTCCGGGAGGTGGAGTCGCTCCTCGACGCCAGCGCCCGGGCCGCCGCCCGGGACGACACCGTGCCCGACGCGGTCGTCGCCGCACGGCAGGAGCTGGCCCGCGAGCTGGAGCTCGAAGGGCAGGTGGTTGGCGCCTACCGGATCCTCGAGCGGATCGGCGAGGGGGGGATGGGGGTGGTGTTCCGGGCCGAGCGCGCCGACGGCCAGTTCACCCGCCAGGTGGCGGTCAAGGTCGTCCGCCCCGAGAGCGCGACCCCCGGCTTGCTGCGCCGGTTCGCCGACGAGCGTCAGACCCTGGCCGCCCTCGAGCACCCCCACATCGCCCGCCTCCTCGACGCCGGCACCACCGCTGACGGGCTCCCCTACCTGGTCATGGAGCACGTGGCGGGGGAGGAGCTCGACGTCCACTGCGCGCGGCACGGCCTCGGCGCCCGCGACCGGGTGAGGCTGTTCCTGCAGGTCTGCGATGCGGTGGAGCACGCCCACCGCAACCTCGTGGTCCACCGCGACCTCAAGCCCGCCAACATCCTGGTCGCCGCCGAGGGGCAGGTCAAGCTGCTCGACTTCGGCATCGCCCGCCTCATGCCGTCCGCCCCGGAGGACGACACCCTCCGCCTCACCCGCCCCGCCGACCGGGTCCTGACCCCGGCTTACGCCAGCCCGGAACAGATTCTGGGCCGGACGGTCACGACCTCGAGCGACGTGTACAGCCTCGGCGTGATCCTGGTCGAGCTCGCCTCGGGGCAGCATCCCTACGGGGAGGCTGCCTTGTCGCCGGACGACGCGATGCGGGCCGCGTGCGGCAGCCAGGCGCCCGGAGCCGGGCGGACACCGGAACCGCCCCGGACGCGACCCGCGCTCCGGCTCTCCCCCGACCTGCGGGCCATTTCGGAGCGGGCGATGGCCCGCCGACCCGAGGACCGGTACCCGTCGGTCAGCGCCCTGGCCGAGGACCTGCGCCGCTCCCTGGACGGCCGGCCGGTGTCCGCCCGCAGCGGCCTCGCCTACCGCGCCTCCCGGCTGGTCCGCCGCCACTGGCTCGCCGCCGTGGCCGCCTTCACCGTCCTCGCCGCCCTGGCCGCTGCCGCGGTGGTGAGCACGCTCCAGGCCCGCGTCGCGGCCCGCGAGCGGGACCGCGCTCGCGTCGAGGAGGCCAAGGCGCTCGAGGTCACGGCCTTCCTGCAGGGGATGCTCGAGTCCGCGGACCCGTCCGTCGGCAGCCGCGACGTGTCGGTGGCCGAGGTGCTGGACCGGGCCGCGGCGGAGATGAACCGCCTCGACGCCCACCCCGAGGTGGAGGCCGCCATCCGCACCACCATCGCCAGGAGCTACCGCGGGCTCGGCCACTACCGCGACGCCCTCCCCCACTTCGAACGGGCCCTCGAGCTCACCCGCGAGTTCCACGGCGCTGACGCGCCCGAGACGGGATGCGCGCTGGCCCTCCTGGCTGGAGGGCTGCACGAGGTCGGCGAGCTCGAGGCCGCCGACGAGCGCTTTTGCCAGGCCCTCGCGCTCCTCGACCGGCCCGGCGGGAACCCGAGCGCGACCCTGGCGGGGGTACTCAACGACCACGCCGTGCTCCTGCGCCACCTCGGGCGCCTCGACCAGGCGGAGCGTGAGCAACGCCGTGCCCTGGGGCTGTTCCGCGGCCTGCCGGGCCAGCGGCCGGAGCAGGTCGCCATGGGGCTGAACAACCTGGGGGTGATCATGGAGGCCCGCTCCCGTCCCAACGACGCCGAGCCGCTGTACCGGGAGGCGCTCGAGCTCACCCGGCGCGCCCATGACCGCCCCCACCCGGACCTGGCGTTCTCCTTGACCAGCCTGGCCGGCGTCCTGATCGACACCGGACGCCCCACCGAGGCGGAGCCCCTCTACCGCGAGGCGCTGGCGGTCCGCGAGCAGGCCCTCGGCCCCGACCACCCCCTGACCGGCCGCTCCCTGGCGGAGCTGGCCGACGCGCTGCGGGCGGCCGGCCGGCCGCAGGAGGCCGAAGCCCCCGCCCGCAGAGGTCTGGCCGTGGCCCAGTCCGCCCTGCCGCCGGATCACCCCGACGTCGCGCGGGCGCTCCTCGTCCTCGGCCAGGTCCTGCTCGACGCCGGCGACCCCGGCGCGGCGGAGCCCCTGCTCCGTCAGGCCCTGGCGATCCGCCGTCAGGCGTTGCCCGAAGGTCACTGGCTGGTGGCCAGCGCCGAGTGCACCCTCGGTCGGGCGGTCCTTGCCGCGGGGGGACCCACCGAAGCGCGCCCCCTCCTCGCCGCGGGCCTCGAGGTGATGAGCCGCGCCGGCAAGGCCGACACCGAGATCGGCCGCGCCTGCGCGGAGGCGCTTGCGGAGATCCGGTAAGGAGCAGCTGACAACACTGCGCGCGCTGGGCCAGCGCCACTCGACGACGGATACGCCCGCACCTCGTCATTGCGAGGGGCCGCAGGCCCCGAAACAATCCCCAACGGTGCTCCTTCGCCCAGGGGATTGCTTCGCCCCCTTGCGGGGCTCCCTACTATCACGAAATGCGCTCCAGTCCCGGTCAACTCCGTTGTCGCGGCGGAAAGCTCGTGACAGCGGACTCTTACAGACGCCACTGGGTCCGGGCTCGGTAGAGATCCGGGGTGCGGGTTCGGGGTGCAGGCGGCCGGCGGCGGGATCGGGATCGGGATCGGGAGCGCGACGACCCCGACCCCGCTCCCCGTCACCCGAGTTCTGCCGCCTGCAGCCTGCCGCCCGTCGTCCGGGATCGGGGGCGGGCGCATGCGAACGTTCGGGGCGTCTGGACGGGGTGCGTGCTGGCTCATGAGCACCGAGCAGGCGGCCAGCATCCGCCGGTCAAGGGCAAGCTCGCTACGCTCGCGGCCTGCGGCCGCCCTTGACAGCCGGACGCCGGCCGCCTCCAGAACAACCATGAGCCAGCACGCTCTCTCGCCCAGACGCTCCACGGTCAACCGTCCCAACCTGCCTCGCGGTCGCGCCGGCCCTGCTACAATCAAGATCTCGAGTCTCAAAACCTCGAGGCCACGACCCACGGAGGTCCAGATGAAAATCCCGTCCCTGATCCTGAAGCAGCTGTACACCTTCGGCAGCCTGGAAAACAGCCCCGATGGGGTCCGATTCACCCTCAAGAACCGTCTCAGCGACGCGTCCCTGGCAGGGGTCACCGCACTCCGAGTGGACGGGGAGAACGTACCACTCGAGCGGGTGCGGCTCGAGCTCGGCGACGGCGACTCCGTGGCCGCGACCGACGTCAGCGCCGGCCGGCCACTCCCCTTCCCGCTGCGACGGCAGGTGCACATGCTGTGGCAGGGCGCGAGCCTCGAGGACGGCTCCCACGAGCTCGAGATCTCCTTCGCGGCCGAGCCGTTCGGCACCTTCTCCTTCACCGTCAAGGACGCCATCCGCTCGGCCCGGCCGGCCGAGGTCAAGGTACCCTGCGACAAGGAGAACAACTACACGCCCGAGATCGTCAGGGCGCGCCATGAGTTCGCCCGCGAGCTCAGCGGCGCCTCGTTCACCCACGTCGGCGGCTACTCCTTCGACCCGGCTCTGACCCAGGGCAACGTCGAGAACTTCTTCGGGGTGGCGCAGGTCCCCATCGGCCTCGCCGGTCCGCTCAAGGTCAACGGCGAGCACGCCCAGGGGGACTTCCTCATCCCGCTGGCCACCACCGAGGGCACCCTGGTGGCCTCCTACAACCGCGGGATCAAGGTCCTGAACCTCTCGGGGGGGGTCACCTGCACGGTCCAGGCCGACATGATGCAGCGGGCGCCGGTCTTCGTGTTCGACTCGGCACGCGAGGCGCGCACGTTCCGCGACTGGGTCAACGCCAACCTCGAAGCGATCCGGCAGGCGGCGGAAGCCACCTCGTCGGTGGCCAAGCTGCTGTACGTCGACACCTACCTGTCGAACAAGTTCGCCTACCTGCGCTTCAACTACACGACCGGGGACGCGGCCGGCCAGAACATGGTCGGCCGGGCGACGTTCGCCGCCTGCAGCTGGATCCTGGACCAGGTCGACACGGTCCGCCGGTTCTACCTCGAGTCCAACCTCGCCACCGACAAGAAGCACTCGCAGATCAACCTGATGCGGACCCGTGGGAAAAGGGTCACCGCCGAGGCCGTGGTCCGACGCGATGTGCTCGTGCAGCACATGCGGGTGGAGCCGGAGAGCCTCCAGTACCACTCGTCGGTGTCCAACGTCGGCGCGTTCATCTCCGGCGCCAACAACAACGGGGCCCACTCCCCCAACGGCATCACCGCCATGTTCATCGCCACCGGCCAGGACGTGGCCAACGTCGCGGAGTCGTCGTCGGGCATCCTCTACACCGAGCTGACGGCGGACCGCGACCTGTACATCTCACTCACCATCCCGTCGCTGATCGTGGCCACCTACGGCGGCGGCACCGGCCTGCCCACCCAGAACGAGTGCCTGGGTCTGCTCGGCTGCCAAGGCCAAGGCAAGGTCAACAAGCTCGCCGAGATCGTGGCCGGGGTCGCCCTCGCCGGTGAGCTGTCGCTGGGGGCCGCGATCTCGTCGCTCGACTGGGTGTCGAGCCACGAGAAGTACGGGCGGAACAGGTAGTCGCGCGGCGCCTGTGGCGGTTTTCGCTACAACGCTCCAGTCGAATCCCCCACAGGGCCGTGGCGGCTCCTTCGGCGAAAGTCGCCCGATCGTCACGATACCTCCGACCTGTCGACAGCCGGCATACTCCCCGAAACAAGCCTCGGCAGAAGAACCGAGGCCGGTCGCGCGGGCTCGGGGCCCGCCTCGGACAAACCGAACGAACCTGGAGGTTACCCATGAAGCACGCCTGGACCCTTCGTTACGCCCTGGCCATCCTACTGGTGGCGGGACTCTCCGTCGCTTGCTCGAGCAAACCCAAAGCCGTGACGGCGCCGGTGGCGCCGACCGCGCCGGCCTCCGCCTCGAGCCAGCCGTCGACACCGGAGCAGGTCGTCGAACCGACCGCGGCGGCGATTCCCTCCGAAGAGGTGGCCGAGGAGCTCCCGAACGACATCCAGGAGCTGAACCGCCGGGGCTTCCTCAAGGACGTGTTCTTCGACACCGACAAGTACGACCTCAAGCCGGAGGCTCGCGAGCTCCTGGCTCAAAACGCGGCCTGGCTCCAGCGCTACCCCACCGTCAGGATCGTGGTCGAGGGCCACTGCGACGAGCGCAACACCCGGGAGTACAACCTGGCCCTCGGCGACCGCCGGGCTGGTGCCGTGCGCGACTACCTTGTCTCCCTCGGGGTGCCCGAGAACAGGATGACGACCATCAGCTATGGCGAGGAGCGGCCCTTCGCCCTCGGTAACGACGAGAGCGCGTGGCGGCTGAACCGGCGCTCACACTTCCTCATCACCGGGCGGTAGGCCGGTGGGGCGGGCTCAGCCCCCGCCCTGGGGTCGCTCGACAGGCGCAGAGGGTAAAGGCGGACAGGGTCATGGGACATCCGGCGCGACGTCGCGATGGCCGGGTGGTAGGCTGGGCCTGATGCCCGGTTCTCCCTCCCCCCCGCAGCACCCGCAGTCGCCGACAGCGGCCCCGGGCAAGGCGCGCCCGTTGCAGGTGCGCCTCGTGCCGGTCCTGATCGCCGGCTTGCTGGTTCTGGCGACCTTCGGGGTGTGGCGCCTGCAGGTCCAGCACCAGCATCGGCTCCTGGTCCGCCACACCGAGGACGTCTGCGTGCAGGCCGCGCGGCGGCTGCAGACCTTCGTCGGTGCCCAGCTCTCGATGGCCGCGGTGCTCGGCGAGGACTGGTCCCGTCACGGCGGAGCGGGCTCGGAGCGCGACCGCTTCAGCACCCTGGCCGCGCTGGTCCTGGCCGAGTTCAGGAGCTTTCACGCCATCGCGCTCGTTGACACCCTGGGCCGGCCGCTCCTGGTGGCGAACGAGCCCGACAGCTCGGTTGCCGCCTATCTCGACGAGCACGGGCAGGAGCTGCTCGGTCTCGCGCCGGGATTCGACGGGGTGGTGCTGTCCGACCCCTACCAGGTGCAGCCGGGGGACGTCAGTTTCTTCGCCGCGTGGACCCTCGGGCGGGCCCCCCTCGACGCGACCCACGTGGTGGTACGCGCCGGGATCAGCCGCATCCTGGAGTCGGAGCCGGACCTCGAGGTCGTGGGGCAGACCGGTTCGGGCCACGAAGCGGTTCGGCTGTGCCGCGACCTGGCCCCGGACGTGCTGCTGTTGGACTTCAGCCTGCCGGACCTCGACGGCCTCGAGGTCACCCGCCAGGTCGTCGCCATGCGACTGCCGACCAAGGTCCTGATCCTGACCATGCACTCCAGCGAAGAGTACGCGTACCGGCTCCTGCGTACCGGCGCCTCCGGCTTCCTGCTCAAGGGCGCCCCGGCGGAGGAGCTGCTGTCCGCACTGCGCAAGGTCGTCCGCGGGGTCCGGTACGTGACCCCCCAGATCGTGGACCGGCTGGTGGCGCGGATTGGGCAACCGATCGAGGAGGCGCCGGAGTCCGTGCTGTCGGACCGGGAGATGCAGGTCCTCGTTCGCATCGCCTCCGGAATGACCACGCGCGAGGTCGCCGAGGACCTCAGCTTGAGCCCGAGCACGGTGGAGACCTACCGCACCAGGGTGCTCGAGAAGCTCAACCTGCGCAACACCGTCGAGCTGACCCGCTTCGCCATCCGTCGCGGCCTCGTCGACCCGGGCTGACCGCCGCTCCCACCTCAGCTCCCTCGAGGCGAAGGCACGAGCTCAACTACCTCGGCCCTGTCGACCGAGCCGAGACAGACTGGGACCAGACCCCGCTTGCCGACAGCCGCGACGAACCTGGGGAACAGGAGGGACCTCACCACGAACAGCCTGTGCTCCGGCTCGTCGAGCTCGGCAACCAGCGTCGACGACCAGTATTGACGCCGCCCGCTCTCCCAGTGCTTCTGGTCGACGGCGACGAACTCGATCTCCATGTCGAAGTAGAGTGACAGCCCGAAGCCCTCGTCCAGCCCCACGATGACCACTTCGTCGAACCGGCTCACGTCGGTCAGGGCGGCGATCGCCCGTGCCTGGCTCCTGGCGTCGCGCCGCACCTCGGCGGCGGCGAACCCGGCCTTGAGGCCGACCAGCCCGACGGACCACACGCCGAGCGCCAGGATCAGGCCGCGGGACCAGCGCCAGCGTGGGGCGAGCTCCCGGCCCACGAGCAGCGCCAGAGGAGGAAACAGGGGCAGGAGGTAGAGCTGCAGGCGGCTGCGTGCGAGGACGAAGACCGCCAGCGGCACGAGCACCCATGCCGCGAGAAAGAGGCCGGTCCGGTCGACCCGAGCCGCCTCCCTCCACCGCGCGGGCCGAAGCCACTGGATGCCGGTACGCCACCGGCGCGCGAGCACCCAGGTCCAGGGGAGCAGACCACCGACCAGGGTCGGCAGGTAGACCTTGAGCGGCCCGTACCACTGCGCGTTGCGGTCGAAGGACGACGAGGTCATGCGTTCCACGATCTCGCTCCCGAGAAAGTAGCTCAGGAGCCTCGGCTCCCGAGCGACCACCACGACGTACCAACCGAGCCCTACCAGGGCAAACCACACCAACCCCGACCAGCAGAGCAGGCTCCTCAGGCCACGGCGCCCCTCGGCCCCAGCCACCACCAGCATGCCGGCCAGTGGCATCAGCCCGACCGGTCCCTTGGTGAGGAAGGCCGCGCCGAGCGCGAGCCACACGAGTGCGCACCACGCGCGCCGCCTCCCGCCACTGTCCCACCAGCCAGCGACGAACGCCGCGGCGGCCGCGGTCTCGAAGAACGCGAGAAGGGTGTCGGTGGTGGCGATGTTGGCCGCGACGAAGGGCAGCAGCATGGTGGCGTAGACCACCGGCGGCAGCTCTGGCCGCTCGGGGAGGAGCCTTCGCGCCAGACACCAGACCAGCAGAACGGTTCCCACGAAGGCCAGCGCGTGCGGCAGGCGCGCGCCCCACTCGTTGCGCCCGAGGAGCCCGACACCGCCTGCAATGGCCCAGTAGGTCAGCGGCGGTTTGGTGAAGTGCGGGATCTCGTGGTGGAGGTGCGGGACCACGAAGTCGCGAAGCCGCACCATCTCCAACGCGACGTTGACGTAACGCCCCTCGTCGACCTCCCACAGACCGCGGGAGCCCTGGAAGGCGAGGGCGTAAAGGAGGAGCAGCACGACCGCCCCTGCCGCGACCGCCCACCGCCGGCCACGGTCAGGGATGGATTCGAGACCGTACCCTTCAGCGCTCATCCGGGAGGATTATCGCAGAACCCGAATCTCAAGAGGCCGGCTCCGTTGTATCCTCACGGGGTCGCGCCGTCTTCTCCGCTGGACGGCGCCACGAAACCCGGAACGGGTGAATCCCGTACCGCCCTCGGGAGGTCGAGCATGCGACGAGTAACTCTGTTGGCAGCCCTGATCGCTGTCCTCGCCGCCGGCACTGCCGGCGCCCAGACCAAGCTGCTGCGGTTCCCCGACATTCACGGGGACACCGTGGTCTTCTGCTACGGCGGCGACCTGTGGAAGGTCCCCGCCACCGGCGGCACCGCGGTCCGCCTCACCGCGCACCCGGGCCAGGAGCTGTTCCCGAAGCTCTCGCCCGACGGCGGCTGGATCGCGTTCACCGGCCAGTACGACGGCGACGAGCAGGTCTACGTCATGCCGGCCGAGGGCGGGGAGCCGAAGCGCCTCACCTACTACCCGGCGCACGGTCCTCTGCCGCCGCGGTGGGGCTACGACAACCAGGTGTACGGCTGGACGCCGGACGGGACGAAGATCCTGTTCCGCTCGCTGCGCGACTCCGACGGCATCAAGGTGGAGACCTCGCTGTACACCGTCAGCGTGAACGGCGGCCTGCCGGTCAGGCTGCCGATGCCCACCGCCGGCGCCGGGGACTTCTCCCCCGACGGGAAGAGGATGGTCTACTCCCCCCTGTTCCGGGACTTCCGCACCTGGAAGCGGTACGAGGGGGGCTGGGCGCAGAACCTGTACCTGTTCGACCTCGCCAGTCACGAGACCCGTCCAGTCGCCCACAGCCCCCGCACCGAGCGGGACCCGATGTGGATCGGCGACTCCGTGTACTTCGTCTCCGACCGCGACGGGACGCTCAACCTCTACGCCTGGGACGCCGCGACCGACGCGGTCCGGCAGCTGACCCACAGCACCGTCTGGGACGTGCGCTGGGCGAGCTCCGACAACGCCCGCAGGATCGTCTACGAGCTCGACGGTGAGCTGCAGGTCCTCGACACTTCAACCGGAGAGGATCGCCGAATCGCGATCCACGTCCCCGACGACGGGCTCGCCCGGCGGCCGTCGCGCATCTCGGTCGCGGGCAACGTCGAGGACTTCGAGCTCTCGCCCAAGGGGGAACGGGCCCTGCTCGTCGCCCGCGGCGACCTGTTCACCGTCCCGATCGAGAAGGGGCCGACCCGCAACCTCACCCGCTCCTCCGGCGCCCACGACCGCTGGGCGCGGTGGTCGCCGGACGGCGCCACCATCGCCTACATCTCCGACTCGACCGGCGAGGACCAGGTGTGGCTGGTCGACCAGGCCGGCGCCGGCGCGGCACGGCAGCTGACCAGCGGTCACGCCGCCATGCTCTACGCGCCGGAGTGGTCCCCCGACGGCAGTCGCCTCGCCTTCTCGGACAAGGACGGGCGCCTGTTCGTGGTCAAAGTGGCCGACGGCGCCGAAGTCGAGGTGGCGGACGACGCCTACGGCCAGATCCGCGACTACGCCTGGTCCCCGGACGGCGCCCACCTCGCGTTCTCCATGGGCAACCGCAACGGCAACAGCTCGCTCCACATCTGGAGCGTCGCCGGCGCGACCCTGCGGCGGGTCACGGACGACCTGTTCAACGTGTACTCGCCCGCCTGGGACCCGGAGGGTCGCTACCTGTACGTCCTCTCCGAGCGGGAGTTCGCCCCGCAGATCTCCGCGGTGGAGTGGAACTTCGCCGGCAATCGGATGACCGGCATCTTCGCCATGACCCTGCGCGAGGACGTCCCCGACCCGTTCGCCCCGGAGAGCGACGAGGTCACCGTCGACGGCGACGAGAAGAAGGAGCCCGCGAAGGCTGAGGAGGCGGACTCGGGGAAGAGCAAGGACAAGGGGAAGGGTGAAAAGGACGACGAGAAGAACGACGAGAAGAAGCCGGTCGTCGTCGACTTCGACCGCCTCGCCGAGCGGATGACGCGCCTGCCGGTGGGCTCCGACAACGTCAACGGGCTCGCCGCCACCGACAAGCTGGTGCTCTACTCCACTGTCGGCCCGTTCTTCTACGGCCGCCCCAGCCCCGAGAAGCCGGCTCTGCACGTGTTCTCCCTCGAGGACAGGGAAGAGTCGGTCCTGGCCGCCGACATCGCCGGCTACGCCCTCTCCCGCGACGGGAAGAAGGCGCTCGTCCGCCAGAACGGCGCCTTCAAGCTGCTCGACGTGAAGGCCGGCCCGAAAGGGGGCCCGCCGGGGGGCGGCGACGCCAAGACCATCTCCACCGCCGGGCTCGAGGTGGACCGCATCCCGGCCGAGGAGTGGGAGGAGATCTTCGACGAGGTCTGGCGCCGCTACCGGGACTTCTTCTACGTCCGCAACATGCACGGCTACGACTGGAAGGCCATCGGCGACCGCTACCGCCAGCTGGTCGAGCACGTGGCGCACCGCTCGGACCTCAACTACGTCCTCGGCGAGATGGTGGCCGAGCTCAACGTCGGCCACGCCTACATCGAGGGGGGAGACTTCGAGATCCCCGAGCGCCCGACCGTCGGCCTGCCGGGGGCCCGATTCGAGCTCGACGAGGCGGCCGGTCGCTACCGCGTCGCTCGGATCCTGCCCGGCCACAACCAGGAGCAGAAGTACCGCAGCCCCCTCACCGAGGTGGGGGTCAAGATCGCCGTCGGGGAGTACGTCCTCGCTGTTGACGGCGAGGAGCTGAAGGCGCCGGACAACCCCTACCGCCTGCTCCAGAACAAGACCCACCCGGTGACCCTGAAGGTCAACGGAAAACCGACCCTGGAGGGCGCCCGCGAGGTCACCTACGACCCGGTTGACAGCGAGGACTCCCTCCTCTACCTCGAGCGGGTCCTGCACAATCGGGAGCTGGTGAGCCGGGCCACCGACGGCCGCGTCGGCTACCTCCACATCCCCGACATGGGCGCGCCCGGCATCTACGAGTTCATCAAGTGGTTCTACCCCCAGATCCGCAAGGAGGGCATGGTCGTCGACGTGCGCGGCAACGGCGGCGGCAACGTCTCCCAGTGGATCATCGAGCGCCTCGACAGCAGCCTGATGGGGACCCGGTTCGGCTCCCGCAGCGACGAGCCCGGGACCTACCCCGCGACCGTCTTCCACGGCCACAAGGTGTGCCTGATCAACCAGACCTCGGCCTCGGACGGCGACATCTTTCCCCACTACTTCCGCAAGGCGGGGCTCGGGCCCCTCATCGGCAAGCGCACGTGGGGCGGGGTGGTCGGAATCGGCGGCACTGGCCCGCTCGTGGACGGCGGGGTGGTCTTCGTACCCCAGAGCGGCACCAACGACGAGAACGGCAACTGGATCATCGAGGGGCACGGGGTGGACCCCGACATCGAGGTTGAGAATGACCCCGCCTCGGTCATCGCGGGCCGCGACCCGCAGCTCGAGCGAGGCATCCAGGAGGTCCTGAAGGCAATGGAAGCGGAGCCGATGAAGCTCCCCAGCCGCCCGCCGGACCCGGTGAAAACGAGGTAGCACGGGGCCCTCGCCTGGGGGTGAACGAAGACAACGGCGCGACGCGGGCGCTGACGGCAACCCAACGGCGCCGAGGCCGTCAGCGCTCGCGAAGGGGAAGGAACGCCAAGGCGCGAAGGGCGCGAGCGCTTCCACACAGCTGTCATCCCGAGGAAGCCAGAGGCTGACGAGGGATCTGCCTCAACGAAGGCTCGCCCTGCGCTGGGGCAAATCCCTCCGCTCGCTCCGCTCGCGTTCGGGATGACATGGATGGGAGCGCGCTGACGCTCGGGATCGAGTTCGGGATGACATGGATGGGAGCGCGCTGACGCTCGGGGCCGCGTTCGGGATGACGGGCGCTCGCGGATTCACGGAGGTGGCAGACGACAAAGGGGCTGCTCCCGGGAAGCGCCGCGCAGAACTCCGTGTTCCTCTGCGCGAGGGGGGAGAACGACACATGACGCTGTCGACTCGTGACGCCAGGGAGCTCCTGCTTCGACTCCGGACCGTGGCGACGTCGCCCGACGTTCCCGCCAAGCGGGCCACGATCCAGAGCGCGCTCCGGGCCGCCGGCCTTTCGACCCCAGCGGAGGTCCAGGAGGCGGTGACGGCCGTCCTCCGCGAGGACCCATCCCTCGAATCGGCAGTGGCGGACGTCATCCGGGCCTACCAGTTCCACGGCGAGGACCCGGTGGAGCTGTCGAAGAAGTCCTACGACGTGATCTTCCACAAAATGGAGGGGGAGCGCTGGTTCACGTTCTTCAACCACGGGCTCGCTCCACTCACCGAGGACGAGGCGGCCGAGCTCCCGCGTCTCGGGCCAGAGGACGACCGCTGGCGCCACCAGACCCTCCTCTACCTTTACCTCCTGGTCCTCGCCACCCGGGTGCAGGGGGGGGGCGTCCTGCGCCCGGGTCTCGAGCTGCTGGACGTCGGCTGCGGTCGCGGCGGCGGGCTGTCCGCCATGAAGCGACACTTCCCGCTGGGGCGGGCGGTGGGCCTCGACCTCAACGCCAACCAGATCGCGTTCTGCATCGACCGCCACCGCGACGTCGACGTCGAGTTCCGGCAAGGGAACGCCCTCGACATGCCCTTCGAGGACCGGTCGTTCGACCTCGTCACCAACGTCGAATCGTCGCACTGTTACGGCGACGTGGGCCAGTTCTTCCGGGAGGTGTCCCGGGTTCTGAGGGACGAAGGCCTGTTCCTGTTCACCGACATCCGCGCCCCTTTCGACGTCGAGCGGGACCGGCTCCTGCGGCAGCTCGGCGACGCGGGTCTCG
>Ga0209164_1003207_pt1 | contig 15824 bp, 9 predicted proteins | sample MTBNYHSulfiMetaG_FD_187458 | JGI IMG/M metagenome (GOLD analysis project Ga0209164, IMG submission 187458) | Enrichment culture microbial communities from rom New York Harbor, USA that are MTBE-degrading - MTBE-NYH (New York Harbor Sulfidogenic)... | ecosystem: Environmental > Aquatic > Marine >...
GGATCACGGCGACAAGCCCCCTTACCATAAATAAGAACATCATTTCCCCCGAGGAGATCGTTCTGACGTCAGGCGACTCTGCGGGTGCGGGAGACGATCTGGTCGTGAAGAGCGGCGTGACGATCCGCTCAACGGATTCCCATGTGGAACTGCGGGCAGGCGACACCCTTTTGCTCGAACCGGGAAGCATCATCGAGGCGGCCGGCCCTGTCACCCTCGTTTGCGACTTTGAAAGCGCCGACCCGGAGGGGGGGATGGTTATTCCTCAGGGGCAGATCATGGCCAGCTCGGTTGAAATTTTTGGGCAAGAGCATGACGACGTGTTTGATCTCCGGAGTCTTTCTGTCCCCGCGAACGTTTCAGGCGGGGGAGGGATCGACACCCTGATCGGCCCTGACGGCGACAATATTTGGGAGATCCTCGGTCCCAACACCGGCAGGCTGAACGATACGTTTGTTTCTTTCAACGATGTGGAGAGCCTGACCGGCGGCGCTGGAAACGACACCTTCTATTTCCGCGGCCAGGGGAGCGTGGACGGAATCGTGGACGGCGGTGCCGGTTTCGATATCCTGGACTTCCTGCAGTCTGATTTCATCCAGGAAGCGGCTGCCAGTTTCCTGGTCACGGAACTGCCGGTCGGAGACGATCCTGTGGACTTTGCAAAAACCGGGGGGATTGTCCGGATCGAGGACATCCTTGTCATCCTCCTGGCTGAGGTCCAGGACGATGGCACGCTGATCCTGAACATGGGTCCACGGGCCGCGGAGCGACTGACCATAAACATCGAAGACGGCGACGAGGAGTTCATTCTCACTCACGTGGGCGGCGATCCGGCTGCTGAAGAGGGCGAGACCATAGGCGTCGAGGCTTTCGGGATCTATCTGGAATATGAAGGAGTACGAGCGATCCTGGGATCGGGCGGCCTGGGGAACGACAGCATCATCCTTTCCGAAGACATTCTGGCGCCGGCGGAGCTGTACGGCGGTCCGGGGAACGACACGCTCAAAGGCAGTGGAGGCGACGACATCCTGGTGGGCGGCTCCGGGGTCGTCACCCGTTCTTATGACGATGACGGCGCCCCGCGCATCGAGGTGCTCCTGACCGACGTGGGCATGATCACCGGCGCGTATACCCTGAACAGCCTCAGATATAAGGACCTGAACGCCCCGTTGGTTCATGAACTGTTGAACGCAGACCTCCTGCTCTTGGCCGGCGCGTACAACGGGGACGGAAGCAAGCATTTTGTTCCTAACGCATGGGGCTGCAAGGAGTGGGAGACCCAATTGCTTCTCATCTCGCTCTTTGAGGATGGAAACGACACAGTCATAGGCGGCGCCGGCGATGACATGCTTTTCGGGGGCCGCGGCGATGACAAGCTTGTGGGTGGCCCCGGTGACGACTTCCTGGTCGGCAATGCCGGGAACGATGTGCTGAAGGGCGGAGCCGGAGACGATATCCTGGTGGGCGACGACGCCACGATCGTGGTTTCCGACGGTTCCCTGCCGAACGTTCTTCGGGGCCTGCACCTGATTGGCGGCAACGGCCCGGCAGGGGGAATCGTTCCGGGAGATTCGGGAACGACGATTGTGCCGATCCTTTCCGTTCTTCCACTTCCGGGGCACCACCTGAACCCGCTTCCCGGCTTGTTTACCCATCTTGCCGGCGACCTTTCCATCTTGCCGGAAGAGAATTTTATCGCCCGCAATGATGGCACGTCCTTGGCTCCCTTTGCGTCTATCATCACCGATGTGGCGCACCACCTGGATCTCCTTCCCGGAAACGATATCCTTTATGGAGGTTCGGGCGATGACACGTTGGTCGGGGATAACTTCACGGTCTTTTCCCCAACCATAACCCTTACTCCGGAGCTGATTCAATCAGCCCGCGTTCTGACGCAAGACCTCCTTGGGGCCTTCGAAGACCTGGGAGGTTTTATGCAGCGACTCCACAAGGCCGTGGACGACGGCCTCAAGCGGCCTTTGCGCACCATCGGGCAGTCTGTCGTCATGGATCAGACATTCTGCCTGGGAAATGACATGATATACGGCGGCGCAGGCAATGACTTTATCGTGGGCGACGACCTGACCATTATGGCGCCGTCATTCACCCTGCCCGGAGATCTGGTAGGGGCTTTCCATCATCTCCTGCGCGACCTCGGCAGAGTGAAGGATAAGGCGGGTTGGGCCCTTGATGAACTCGACGATGTGGCCCATGATCTGCGGACCGTCGTGGTCCCTGTGAAGCAAGGGAAGAAGATTCACTACCGTCTCGAGCATCACATAGACCGCATTGTCATGGGCAGTGACACCCTGTATGGCGGGGGCGGAGATGACCTAATGGTGGGTGACAACTGGATTTATCTTGCCCCGGAGATAACCGTCACACCCGGCGGGAAGCCGGGCTGCCAGGGCTTCTGGCCTCCTCACCACTGGATCTATGGGCATGGTAAATCCCTTGGCTGGTGGGGTGACTGGTTTCACCAAAAGCCTTCCCATGGCGGACCGGGTGATGCGTGGATTGTCGGCAACGACACCATGTACGGGGATGCAGGCAATGACGTGATGTTCGGCGACAGCATCGTCCTGGAGGCGCCGGCCAAGGTTTCGGTGCCGCATGTCCCTTGGTGGAAGTCCATCGCCCTTTACCGCCGGGTGGGGGATCTTCTCAGCCACATTGTCAAATTGGGCCGGCCCGACACGTTGAGCGGCGGCAACGACGTGATGTACGGCGGGGCCGGGGACGACATGCTCTTCGGCCAGGGCGGCAACGACAAGCTTTATGGCGATGCCGGCAATGATCTGCTGGTGGGCGGGGCCGGTAAAGATATCCTGGTGGGCGGGCCGGGCAAGGACAAGCTCATTCAAGGGGTCGGGGGTTACGGGCTTTTGAAAGGATGGAAGCCCCAGGGGTGTCTTGAAACAAAGATTGCGTCCGCCACCTGGGTGGGACATTTCGTGAGTGATCTGGCGAAAGCCGAGGGCGATGCTTCCAATCCCAACGGCAAGATCAAGATCACCCTTCCGGTGGTTGAGAAGGTGAAGAGCATTTTGGGGGGCATTGGACGCAAGGGATAGATGGAAGGGACGGCCGGGGTCGCCCTTTGTTGGTGATTGGTGACGTAGGCGCTGCGTATTCGTTTTTAAGCTTTTGGTTCTCGGCCGATGAAGACTTCATGACGCCGGCGCGCCGGCGGATCGATGCGGGGCCGAGACCAAAGCGCGAGCCGATTTCTTCGTTCCTGTAGAGGCCCGTTTCCCGCAATAAGAAAATCAGAACAGAGAGGAAATTGCGGCCATCAACCTCATCGCGAAAGACGACCTTCTTTTCGACGCCCTGAGACAGGACGGGATAGGAGGCCCTCTCGAATTCTATGCGCTACGACCGCGCCATCCAAGGGCACTGCCCAAAGCAAAGAGGTCGGTCAAGCGTTCAGTCCCCAATCAAGACGCAACCCCCTTGACGGAAAGGGCAAAATGGGGACAATCAATGCAGTACCCATCCGGACATTTTTCGAGCGCCTATCCCATAAGATATCTTTCGTCGCCGGTGTTTTGCCTGCACACATGAACAGCATTCGAAGGAGGGAAATATGAGATTCTTGGTGAAAACGGGGCTGTGGTTCTTTCTTTCAACTGCGGCGCTCACGGGCCTTGCAACCGGAACAACCATGATGGGGGGACAGGGAAACCCTGAAATCGTCAAGCTCAGTCTTCAGGACCTGGTTCAGTTGGTGCGGGAACGAAATGAGCGGATCATGTTTCAGGATGAGGAATGGGGGATCAGCCGCGACACCGTCGAAGGGGCCAAGGCCATCTTCGAGCCGGCCTTTGTGGGCGGTTACCTGCACGAGGACAGGAGCCGCAGAAACACCGTGAAAGAAGCCGTAAGCCTGGGGTTTCTTCCGGTGTTCGAGGAAAAGAGCCATGACTATGAGGCCGCCTTGGAGAGCTTGATTCCCACCGGCGGAAAGGTGAGCCTGGGGTACACCGGCCGAGCTTTCCGCAACACTCTCGATGAACAATACGGGGTTAACCGGGAATATCAGACATTTGTCGGTGCAAGGCTGACCCAGCCTTTGTTGAAAAACGCAGGCGTCGATGTCACCAAAGCTGGAATTCGGGTGGCCGAGGCGGATGCGGACATCGCCTTTCAGGGCTACCGGGAAGAGATCATGCGGGTCATGTCCGAAGCGGCAGCCGCCTATTGGGACCTCTACCTGGCCCAGGAGAAGTACGCGGTGCGACAGCAGTCCGTTCACATTGCCGAGCAAATCCTGAAGGACAACATGGCCAGGGTCAAAACAGGGAAGATGGCCCGGACGGAGGTCCTGGAAGCTGAAGCGGGGCTGGCTGCCCGAAGGTCCCTGCTGAGTGAAGCGGAGTTCGCGATGCTCAGCGCCATGAGTGCGGTGCGCAACCTCTTTTCATCGTCGGCCGCAGAAAAGCCGATGACCATCCATGCAACCGATCAAGCTCAAATCCAAACCCATGGGGCGAAGTTCTCCGAAAGCCTGGACAAGGCTTTCAAACTGAGGGCCGAATACCTGTCCACCCTCAGGAAAATCCAGCGGGAGGAGATCCGCCTGGCATTCTCCCGAAATCAGCGGTGGCCCCAGCTCGATCTCAAGGCCAGCTACGGGCTCAACGGCCTTGCCACGTCCTTCAGCAATTCGTGGGATGATGCATGGGATCGTGACTTCAAAGACTGGGGTGTGGGGCTTGAACTGCGAATCCCCATCGGCGGAGACCGAAAGAGCAAGAGCGACCTGGAAGTCACCAAGAAGAGGAAAAAACAGGCTTTGCTGGAGCTCAAGGCCGTGGAGGTGGCTGTGGCTAATGCGGTGGACAGAGCGATTCGAAGCCTGCAAACGGCGGCGGAGCAAGTCAGGTACAATGCGGGCGCCGTGGATTCCAACCGGGAGTTGCTCAAGGCGGAGAAGGCCCGCTTTGAGGCGGGCAAGAGCAACAGCCGCCTCCTTCTTGAAAGGGAAGAAGATCTGAATCAGGCCAGGGAGGCTGAACTGGAAAGCCTCGTCAAATTCGAAAAAGCCTTATTGGGTCTCCACCTGGCAGAGGGATCCTTGCTGCTGCGTTACGGAATTGAAATGATGGAGGTGGAACTGTGATAAAAAAGGCTTTTTCAGGGACTCCAGGAATTGGCCGGCGTCGCAACCCGAAGGTGTTGCAAGGAGGGTTTCTTCTGGGAGCCTTTGTGTGGGTGTGTTTCTTGTCGGCCCCGGCCCAGGGCCAGACGCCTTTGTCCGTGCCCGGGATCACAGAGCCGATCAAGGATGTGACCCTGAGTCTTACCGTGGGAGGAACGATCTCGAACATCTCCTTCCGAGAGGGTGCCCACGTCAAAAAAGGCCAGACGCTCATCGTGCTGGACAATAAGCTCGAAGAGCTTGAAGTGAGGCGGCGCAAGCTGCTTTGGGAAAGCAAGGCGGAAGTGGAATCCGCGATGGCCAGGGTGGCGACCCTGAAGTCTCAATTCGAGTCCACCCGGGAATTGTTCGAAAGCACAGGCTCGGTGAGCAAAGATGAGCTGGAAAGGCTGGAGCTGGAGTTCAAGCTGGCTGTGGCCGAGCAGGAACGACTTGAAATAGCCGAAGAGCGGGAGCGCGTCGAGTATGAAATCGCCGTCGAAACGCTGCGCAAGAAGACCTTGAAGGCCCCGATCGACGGGGTGATCATCAAGCTTTTTCTCGAAGAAGGGGAAACCTCTGAAGCCCTGCAGCCTCTGCTCCGGCTTGTGGACCCCGGCAAGTGCCTGATGGTCTGCAATGCCGAGGAATGGCTGGGAAGGACGATCAAGAAGGGGCAGAAGGTGGACTTGAAAATCCGAATCGGGGCTGAGTTCCTCCTGAGGGAAGGCCGGGTGATTTTTGTCTCACCCGTGGCGGATGCGGCGAGCGGTCTTCTGGAGGTGAAGGCGGAATTCGAGAATCAGGACGGCCTGGTGAGGCCGGGGGTTTCAGGGTTCATGGTTTTTAAAGCTCCTTGAGCAGGAGATAAAGGAAGTCTATGGCGTACGAGCAAGAGGATTATCGCCGAGACATGGGGGGGATCATCGAGGCCCTGGAAAGCATGCGCCGATTCGAGGGGCCCCCCGGTGCATTCTGGCCTGCTTTCCTGGAAGGCGCCGTGCGCCTGGCCGGCGCGACCTTCGGCCTGCTCATGGTCCGCGGCCCGGATGAAGAAGCCTGGAAAAGCCTCACCGTCTGGCCGGCCCAGGGAGTCCAGGGTGCAAAAGCAAAGGACCTGCGCGACCGGGTGGAAGACATCGCCCGGACCTCTGCGCAGCGGGGTTCCGCATGGGAAGACGGGGGGCCGAAACCCCATGGGAGAAGCAACGGAGTGGTGCTCGGGGTCCGCCTGGTGCTCGAGGAAAAGGACCGGGTCAGCGTCGGTGTATTCTATTTTGAAAAGGGCTCTCCCCTTTCCCTTGAAGAAATCGCCACCCGTCTCAAACTGGTCGCCGATATTCCCGCCGCCTACCAGGTGGGCCGAATGGCGCGGCAGGCCAGGAGCGATGTGGTGCATTTTGCCGAAGCGCTCGACCTGATGGTCTTGCTCAACGCCGAGAAGCGCTATCTTGCCGCGGCCATGACGTTGTGCAATGAGCTGGCTTCCCGCTACCGCAGTGACCGGGTCAGCCTGGGTTGGATCAAGGGCGCCTATGTTCGTCTTCAGGCCATCAGCCACATGGAGCGGTTTGAAAAAAAGATGGACGTGGTCCAGAGTCTGGAGGCGGCCATGGAGGAGACCTTTGACCAGGACGAAGAAATCCTGTGGCCCCGCCCCGAGGGCAACCACGCCGTGGTGAGGGAGCACGAGGCTTTCTCCCGGGAACAGGGCTCGCCCTACATGGTCTCCGTGCCGGTCAGGGTAGACGATGAGCCGGTAGGTGTGGTGACCTGCGAACGTTCTGGCGAACCCTTTTCCGAAGACGAAGTGCGGGGCCTGAGGGTTTTGTGCGACCAGTCGGCGAGGCGCCTCTCGGATCTCAAACGCCATGACCGGTGGTTCGGGGCAAGAGCGGCTGTGTCTCTGAGGGAAGGGCTCGGCAAGCTCCTCGGCGTGGAACACACCTTTGCAAAACTGCTGGGCCTTGTCATGGCCGCAGCCCTGGCGTTTTTGATTTTCGGGCAATGGAGCTACCGGGTGGAAGCCCCCTTCGTGCTGAAAACGGATGATGTGGCCTTTCTTCCGGCCCCTTTCGACGGCTACATTCACGAGGTGCATGTGAAGGTAGGCGACCTGGTGGACGAAATGAATCCCCTTCTCTCCCTCGACATTCGGGAACTCCTCCTGGAGGAGTCCATGGCCATTGCCAATCAGAACCGCTACGCAAGGGAGGCGGAAAAAGCGCGCGCCCAGAACGCCCTGGCGGACATGAGGGTTGCCCTTGCCCTGGAAGAACAAGCGAGGGCTCGGCTCAAGATGGTTCGCTTCCATATCGACCGCGCCGAGGTGAAGGCCCCTTTTGCGGGGATCGTGGTCGAAGGTGAATTGAAAGAACTGCTGGGCGCGCCGGTTCGGAAAGGGGATGTGCTCTTCAAGGTGGCCCGGATCGACAAGATGTACTCGGAGCTCAAGGTGGACGAGAGGGATGTTCACGAGGTTTCCGAAGGGGCGAGCGGGGAAATCGCCTTTGTGAGCCGGCCGGACCTGAAATTTCCCATCCGGGTGGAGCGCCTCGATCCCGTGGCTGTGGCCGGGGAGGAGGGCAACGAGTTTCTCGTCCGATGCCATTTCCCGGAAGAGGCGGCCGCCTGGTGGCGGCCGGGAATGAGCGGTGTGGCCAAGATCGACGCGGGCAGGCGAAATCTCTTCTGGATTTTGACCCATCGGACTCTAGACTTTATCCGCCTGTGGCTGTGGTGGTAAGATGCACAATTTCACCACAGAGGCTCAGAGGACAAGGATGGAGCATGGCAAAGGCAGGCAGAACCTTTAGCGAATCGTGGCACCGGGTATCGGGCCTCAAGGTCGGCCTGAGACCCACCGTGAAGGTGCGAAAGCAGCTCTTCAGGGGGGAGACCTGGTACGTGCTCCACGATCCCTTCAACAACCAGTACTTCCGCCTCCGCCCCGAGGCCTACGACTTCGTGATGCGCCTGGGACCGGACCGGACCGTGGAGGAAGTCTGGGAGGCGTGCCTGGATCGGCGGCCCGACGAGGCGCCGGGGCAGGAAGAGGTGATCCAGCTCCTGACCCAGCTCTACTTCGCCAATCTCCTGCGCTCCGAGAAGCCCGCGGACAGCGGCAAGCTTTTTGAGCGTTTTAGCAAGCGGCGGCAGCGGGAGATCCGGTCCAAGCTCCTGAGCATCATGTTCTTTCGCATGCCCCTTCTGGACCCGGAAAATCTCCTGAAAAGGATGACGCCCCTCATCAGGCTCCTGGTCTCCCCTCTGGGCGCCGCGGTGTGGCTTGCCTGTGTGGCCGCCGCCGTAAAGGTGGTGGTGGACCGGTTTGATGAGGCCATGAACCAGGTCCAGGGCATCCTTGCTCCGGAAAACCTTTTTCTCCTCTACGTCGGCCTGGTGGTGATCAAGACGCTCCATGAATTCGGCCATGCCTTTGTTTGCAGGCGATTCGGCGGAGAAGTTCACACCATGGGGGTGATGCTCCTGGTTTTTACGCCCCTGCCTTACATGGACGCCACCTCGAGCTGGTCCTTTCGGAGCCGCTGGCATCGTGCCCTGGTGGGCGGCGCAGGGATGATCACGGAGATCTTCGTGGCCGCCCTGTCCGCCTTTGTGTGGGCCAAAACCGGGCCCGGGACCCTGCACAGTCTCGCTTACAACATGATGTTCATTGCCTCCGTATCCACGGTGATTTTCAACGGCAATCCCCTGCTTCGCTTCGACGGATACTACATTCTCTCCGATCTGCTGGATATCCCCAACCTCTACACCCGGGCCATGCGACACCTGCGGCACCTGGTGGAGCACTACGTTTTCGGGTACAAGGATTCCTTCAGCCCCGCCCGGAGCCTCAAGGAGGCTTTCTGGCTCAGTGTTTTCGGCGTATTGAGCGGCATCTACCGCGTCGTGGTCTTCACCGGGATCATTCTTTTTGTGGCGGACAAGTTTCTCCTCCTGGGGCTTCTCATGGCCGCCGTCTGTGTGATCTCCTGGGGGATCGTGCCGCTTTTCAAGTTCATCGTGTACCTCTCTTCGAGCCCGCGCCTTGCCAGGACGCGGGTTAGGGCCGTCACCGCGGGTGCAGGGTTTTTTGTGCTTGTCCTGGCCTTTCTCGCCCTCTGTCCTTTCCCGAACCGTTTTCGTGCGCCCGGGGTCATGGAGGCGGTGGGCTATGTCCGCGTGATCAACGATGCGCCGGGCTATGTGCAGGCCCTTCTGGTCCCTTCGGGAAGAGAGGTGCGCGCAGGGACGCCCTTGCTGGAGCTCTCAAACCACGAGCTTGATCTGGAGATGGAGGCCGCCCTAGCCCAGAGAGAAGAGACCCTGGCCATGGAACTCCGGGCCCTTCGCATGGATGCTGCGGACCTGGAGCCCATCCGCCGGCGCCTGGACAGCATTGAAACCAAAATCAAAGACCTCGGGGCGGAGAAGGAGGCCCTGGTGGTCAGGGCGAGGCAGGCAGGCATATGGGTGGCGCCCATGGTTCGCGACATGGTGGGCACCTGGGCCCAAAGGGGATCCTTTCTCGGGGAGATTGTTGAGAGCGGCTCTTTCCGATTCTCCGCCGTGGTTTCCCAGGACGAAGCGGCGGATCTCTTTGTGGGGACCATCCGGAATGCGGAGGTGCGCATCCGCGGCCAGGCGGGGCATAATCTGGGGGTCGAGGGTTACCGGATCATCCCTTACCGGCAGGAAAGGCTTCCTTCGGCGGCCCTGGGGTGGATGGGGGGCGGCGAGGTGCCGGTGTCCGTCCGGGATGAAACAGGTCTCAAGGCCGCCGAGCCCTTCTTCCAGATCTATGCGGATCTGCGGTCGGCGCCGGGTGTCGGGTTTTTCCACGGCCGATCGGGCAAGCTCCGTTTTACCCTCGAGTCCCGGCCTTTGCTTTTTCAGTGGCTCCACAAATTCAGGCAGCTCATTCAAAAGAGGTACCGCATCTGATGCTTCCTGCACAAGACTACCGTCGAACCCATATCCCCAAGCCGGAAAAGCTGCATCAGGGGCTGGACGGTTTCGTCCACGGGCTGGTGGGATGGTACCGTCGCCGATCCGGCATCGGCGGGAGCCTTCAAAGGGAGGCTGAAAGGATCCACGACATGGCCGGGGACCTGCGCCGGATGTCCGACAGCAGGCTGAGGGAGCGGCTCGCTGATTTGGCGGGCCGGTTTCGCCGCCGGGCAAGGGGCTATGAAATGCTTGAACCTGAAGCCCTGGCCGCCCTGGTGGAAACGGCGGACAGGACCCTGGGCCTGCGACCCTACCCGGTCCAGGTGATGGGGGCCATGGCGCTTCATCGGGGGTTCCTGGCGGAAATGGCGACGGGTGAGGGGAAAAGCCTGACCGCCTGTCTCCCCGCCGTGCTGGCTGCATGGACGGGCAGAGCCTGCCACTTCGTGACCGTGAATGACTACCTGGCCAACCGGGATGCCGTGGAAATGCGCTCTTTTTACGCTTTTTGCGGCGTGTCGGCGGGGTGTGTCCAGGGGCTGATGGACCCGAGGGAGCGCCGCCTCAACTATGAAAAGGGCGTGGTTTACACGACGCTCAAAGAGGTGGTGGCGGATTTCCTGCGGGATCGTCTGATCCTGGGCGCCCTGCACCATCCCTCCCGCCGTGCGCTGAGGCAGCTTATCCAGCCCCGGCTGCGGGTGGCGGAGGGGGTGGTCATGAACGGGCTGGATACGGCCATCGTGGATGAAGCGGACAGCGTGCTCGTTGATGAGGCGGTCACACCCCTCATCATTTCCCGAAGCGAAGAAAACAAGCCCCTGGTGGAAGCCTGCCGGACGGCCCACGGCATTGCCGCAGCCCTGGTTGCAGGCCGGGATTACCGGGTGGATTTGAAATACCGGGAGGTGAGCCTGACCAAGGAGGGCGCGAGCAAGGTGGAGGACCAGTCGCAGCGCCTTCCGGGGATCTGGAGAGGCCCCTCACGGCGTGAGGAACTGGTCCACCAGGCGCTCACGGCCCGGGAGTTCTACCGGTCGGACAAGCAGTATGTGGTCCAGGAAGGGAAGGTCTCGATTGTCGACGAATTCACGGGCCGGCTCATGCCCAACCGGACGTGGCGTCACGGGCTGCATCAGGCCGTGGAAGCCAACGAGGGGGTGGAGATCAGCAACCCGAGCGAAACGCTGGCCCGGCTGAGCTTCCAGCGTTTTTTCCGTTTCTACAGAAACCTGAGCGGCATGACCGGCACGGCCAGGGAGGCCGCCGCGGAATTCTGGCACATTTACAGGCTCCCGTTTCTTGCCGTCCCGACGAACCGGCCTTGCATCCGGGAGCTCCTTCCCGACTCCGTGTTTGCCACCGAAGGGGAGAAGTGGGCGGCCATTGTGCAGGAAATCGATCGTTGGCACAGGACGGGCCGCCCGGTTCTCGTCGGTACCCGGAGCGTTCACGCCAGCGAGCGCCTTGCCGCCATGCTGACCGAAAAAGGCTTGCGTTTCAATCTCCTCAACGCCGTCCGCCACCGGGAGGAAGCCCGGATCGTGGCGGCAGCGGGCGAGGAGGGCCGGATCACCCTGGCCACGAACATGGCCGGCCGCGGGACGGACATCAAGCTGGGCCGCACCGTGGCCGAGATGGGCGGGCTTCATGTCATGGCCACGGAGCGCCACGAGTCGGGCCGCATCGACCGCCAGCTCTTCGGCCGGTGTGCCCGCCAGGGAGACCCCGGAAGCGCGCAGGCTTTTATGAGTGTGGAGGATGAACTGATCCGGCGCTTTGTGCCCGAGGCCATGCGAAAACGCCTGGCATCGGCCGTGCGGGGGAAGGCGCCGGGCGCCAAAAAACTCGCCGAGGCCGCGCTTTCTCATGCCCAGCGCGCGGCCCAGCGCCTGGCCTTCCGCCAGCGCCGCAATGTGCTTCAAATGGATACCTGGCTCGAGGAAGCCCTCTCCTTTTCCGGTCCCGGCTCGGAGTTCTGAGCTTCAGGCCTTTTCTTCATCGAGCGCTTATCCTGAACTCGAAGCTTTGTCTTTTTCCTGGGCAAAGACGATGACGGCGTTTCTTCCGGCTTTCTTGGCCTGGTACAGGGCCCGGTCCGCCCCATTGACCAGATCGGAGGCGTCTTGAACACCCGGCCCCGGCGCCGAGGCCAGGCCGATGCTGACATTCACGCTCAGTTGCTGAGTCTGCCACTGAAAGGCATGGTTTGCGACGGCTTGTTTGAGCTTTTCCGCAACCTCAAGGGAGCTCTTGATATTGGTCTCGATGAGCATGACGGCCAGCTCGTCCCCGCCGTAGCGGGCCACCAAATCCGTGGCCCGCACATTGCTTTTGAGAAGCTTGGCCACGGTTTTGAGCACATAGTCCCCGCACAAATGCCCATAGGTGTCATTGAGGTTCTTGAAATAATCGATGTCCATCAACAGGAGGGCGAGGCTGCGATTATATCGGATCGCACGTTTGAACTCGGTTTCGAGGGAGAGAACCAGGTACCGGTAATTGTACAACCCGCTCAACCCGTCGGTGATGGACAATTTCTCGAGCTTGTTTTTGGCCCGCACCAGTTCGGCCGTGCGGTTTTTGACCGCCACTTCCAGATTATCCCGGGCTTTTTCCAGCTTTTCCTCCGCGCGCCTGCTTTTTGAATAAAGAAGAGCGTTTTCAACGGCAAGGGCCATGGGGGTGCTCAGACCGGTGAGGAAAAAAAGGTCGTTCTTGCGAAATCCATGGGCCACATTCACGGACTGCAGATAGACGGCCCCTTTGGTTCCCAATTTGCTCACCAGGGGCACGCATATCACCGATTTGATCCCGATCTTGTCCATGCTCGCGGAAAGGTCCGCCACATTTTCCTTCGTCGTATCCAGCATCATGACGGCCTTGCCTTCATTCACCACCCGCCTGACCAGGGTTCTGCTGTAACCCGGCGCCTTGCCGGCCTTTGCTTCTCTGACGCGGGCGGCGATTTTCTTGATCTTTCCGTTCTCAGGGTCCACCAGGAACACAAAGCCGCTGTCGATTCTTTTCAAAAGACCGAAGATCGAGTCCAGGACCTTTTCGCAAATCTCGCTTAACTCGAGGGAGCCCATCAGGCCGACACAGATATCGTAGATCAGCTCCAGCTCTTTTTTCTGCTTTGAGCGCCTGTCGATGAAAGAGGCCTTCTTTTCTCGTGCCTCGGCCGGCGGCTGCAGGTCGATCATGTATTGATTGGGCAATCGATTTTGAGGACATTTCTTCCCAAGGCTCAGTAGGACATTCCCGACGGCGATGGGGGCGCCTTCCTCCACCTGGACCCTTTGCCCGCTCTCTATGATCATGCCGTCGATCCAGGTCCCGTTCCTGCTCTGGAGGTCTTCAATATAGTAGAGCTCATTTTGCTTGAAAACCTTGGCATGCTTTCTGGAAACCGAATCGTCATCCAAAAGAACCTCATTGGTCAAAGCTCTTCCGACTTGCGCGGTGTTGCCTTTGAGCACAAATGAACGACCCTGCTCCGGTCCTTTTGCAACAAAAACCTTGATCATGGGTTATGTCACTCCCGAATCTATGGACAGTCTAATTTGGACAACCTCGATCCCCTCTCCCCCTGAATAGAGCGGACGCCGCTGGGAGCAATCCCTTTGTTGAAAGGAAAGAATGTTAACATTAATTATAGCAAATTTCAATGGAAAAGACCGTACAGCGCACGGTAAATTTGTTCTCCACCCTCCGCTCGGTTCGATCCGACGTTGCCTTGGCGCTGTTATGAGGCGGACTCATGAAAGGGCATCACCGGCCAGGTTATTCGATAAATCAAGGATATCCGCTGCAAACCGGTCCCTCTCCACGGCTACGGCGATCCTCTGTCCGATGTCCAGGAGCACCAGAAGATCGTCCTTTCGAAAGCCGTCGGGCCGTTTGAGAGAGTCCAGGTACATGGCCCCGATAAGCCCTGAACCGCTGAGCAGGGGCGCACACAGGACGGATTCGATTCTGAGCACCTTCAACGTGTCTATTAACGCGTTTCCATCTTCCGTGTAAATCTTTGAATAGACCAGCGGCCTGCCGGATTGGATGACGCGCCGAACAACGTCTTCGCTGTAGGGTTCTCCGGTCGCCTCTTTAGGGCTGCTCCACTTGGATACGGTCTCGTAGATTTCCGAGGTCTCAGGGTCCACGAGCAGAAAGGCGCCCCGGTCGATTCGCTTCAAGTGGTGAAAAATATGGTCCAGAACCTGTTCCAACATATCCCTGAGAGGGATCGTGTCTTTGAGGGTCAAAGAAACCCTGGAGAGGAGGTCCCCTCTTTTCTGTTTGGTCCTTTTCCTACGGTCTGCCGGAATCGTGTCTTTTTTATCCTTTCCCCGAACCAGGGTCACGGTATCCAGGAAAGGGGCCATTTGCTCTCTGCAGCCTTTCCCGAGGCAGATCACGGTCATGCCGATCGCCAGAGGCGTGCCCTCAGCAATCTCAACTTCCCGGCCGGGAACCAGATATTTGCCGCGATAAAAGGTCCCGTTCTGGCTCTTGAGATCCGTGACCCGACAGGTCCCTTTCTTGACCATAATCTTTAGGTGTTTGCGAGAAACCGTTTCGTCATCGATTCGGATGTCATTGTCTTTGGATCGTCCAAGGAATTTCACCCCGTCCTTGACTTGTGCGGTTCGTCCGATTTCAGGCCCGTTCAGGATCAAAAGATCGACCATGGGTTTCACCTCCGGCTTCAGCAATCAGGATGTGTCGAATTCAAGCAAATCCCTTGAAAATGCCTGCCTTGGTTAATCTATCATTGTATAAAAATATTCGTCGTTTCATTCCGGCGAATCCCGGATCGGGGTTCTTAAGTATTCCGCGGGAGTGAAGAGGCGGCCCGGGAATTTAGCTTTAAAATGCTCTTTGTCCCAAGTTATCATCGTGGAGAGCATGGGCAATTGTTTGAGAGCAACGGCGAGGATATAAGCATTGCCGAAGGACAGCTTTTTCCTAATCCACTCAAAGACTTCTCGAACCCTCAGGGAAGGAAAGGTGCTATCCAGCCCAATGTCGGGGAGAACCGTGACGTTGTACCTTTGTTCGAAGTATTGCCACAATTCCCCAAGCTGTCTTTCGCTGAGATTGAAAGAAAGAATTCCGCACACCTCCAAGAGATTGATGACGGTTGTGAAACCGGTGCCGGCCTCACCAATGACCTCCAAAAACTTCTTGTTCACTCTGTGATGGGAATCTTGCTTGTAACGAAGATCAATAACAAAGACGTTGGTGTCAATTAAGACGAGCGTTCTCTCCGCGCCCACTTCACAGCCTCCCGCCAGTTCTTGAATTCAGGTTCCGTGGCTTCAAGGGTCGCCTCGTTCTCCGGCCACGCCTCTTCTAAGGGTCGAACGGGACCGGGAAGATCATTCCCTTTTTCGGGAGGGGGAAAAATGACGGCAACGGGTTTTCCCCGGTGCGTTACAGTCAGCCGTTCCCCGGACCTCACACGCCGGATAACTTCACCGGTTTTTTGCTTCAACTGCTTTGCTGTGATTGTTGCCATCACCGGGCTCCGAAGTGGTCACTTGCATCATAATAGTAGCCAGTTCCTCAGAATCTGTCAACAGATAACGAAGCTTGGCGTCCCATCTTGATTTGCGACTTAAGCTCTTCGCACTTTTTCTTCTGTCACAGAGCTCACTGGGGTCATGGGGCTCGCAATCCTCTAGAAACGTTTAAGCTGTTCTCACCCGCAACCTTTTTTCTGGAT
>Ga0209164_1003210_pt1 | contig 15811 bp, 12 predicted proteins | sample MTBNYHSulfiMetaG_FD_187458 | JGI IMG/M metagenome (GOLD analysis project Ga0209164, IMG submission 187458) | Enrichment culture microbial communities from rom New York Harbor, USA that are MTBE-degrading - MTBE-NYH (New York Harbor Sulfidogenic)... | ecosystem: Environmental > Aquatic > Marine >...
GTAGAAGTCGTTTTTCCTGACGGAGAGGTCGTAAAGTTCGGAGCTTTGTCCAATGAAGATACCCCGTTTGGGCCCTTTCAAAAAAATATAAGGGTGCCGGATTTCGTAGGCTCTTTTTGCCTTTCTTACGGAAGCTTCGGGATTGTCACTCGGCTTGTTTTAAAAACCATCGAGGGGAAAAGAGACTGGTTGCATCACTACTGCTATTCTTTCAAGCGAGATGAGATTGATAAAACCCAAGAAGCGATGCTTAAACTATCTAAGGAGGAAATTTACGATATTCACGCTAATGACCGTTGGTGTTATCATTGGCCCATGGCTGAAGGTTTCATAGACGAATCCAAAGTGCCCAAGGATGCCTGGTTCTTTATTTTCAACACTCTGTTTGCAAAAACAGAGAACGAATTAAAGGTAAAAGAAGAACGGATGCGTGCAATTTATGAAGAATATGGAGGCGTAGAAAATAAGGAGATTTGCGACAAATATGTAGGGACTGAGGATCGTTGGCAAGCATACCATATAACCGGCCCTAAAGGGTGGCTGACTTTCCTTTGCCGACATTGTGGGTCCTTTCTTCTAATCGGCCTGGGTACTGTTCCATTGACTAGTTTCAAAGAAACATACGAACTATATGAACAAGCTAGGAAAGAATTTGGGTTGTGGACTCCGGAAAGATTTCCAACAGTCGATATGTATGTGTCAAAGCATTCCGGAATTGAAATAGATGCTTTAGCAGCGTACAATCCTTACGATAAGGAAAGTTCTGTCGATATTTTAAAATGCCTTTTTTCTTGTCTTAAGCGGACCACAGAACAAGGTATTCACTATCTTCCGGGAGGCATGAAACAAGTTTTTGAGAAGAGTGGTAACGCCTACAACTTCGTTAAAAGATTCAAGAAAATGGTTGATCCGAATAATATAATGAACCCAGGATCCTTAACCTAAGGAGGTGATACAATGAGTAATAATGAAAAAATTACAGTAGGACTGGAAAGAGTAAAGAGGTGGTTATACGCAAAGGATGCAGAAAAGCCATCAGGTTGTATCTTATGTAGTGCTTGTTTTGGAAAGGGACCCGCTAATCCTATGGAGGACGACCCCGGCAGCAACACCCCATGTCCATCTTATGAATTTTATAAGTGGTTAAAGTTTACTGCCAGATCTAGGTGGTTAATGGCCCAGAGGGTATATCACGGTCTGGAGAAAATTACTCCCGAATTAAAAGAGATTGTTTACAGTTGTACCAACTGTCAAACCTGTGAAGAAATCTGCGGAATTCGCAACGACGGCTTCGGCCCCTGGGAGATCAACACCGCACTTAAAGAAACAATTGCCAAGGAGACCGGGTTTACGGATAAACATCTTTTCATGGTTGAGAGCATGAAAAAGGCAGATAATCCTTACAACTTGCCGAGGGACAAACGAGGTGTGTGGGCACAAGGGTTGGGGCTTAAGGATATAAGTAAAGAGAAGGCCGAGACGCTTTATTTTGTTGGCTGTGCGCCGGCGTATTTTCCGTATGCGCAGAATTCGGCCAAGGCTTTTGCTCAGATTATGAAAGCGGCTGGAGTTGACTTTGGTATTCTGGGCAATAAGGAGAAGTGCTGTGGAAGCCCGGCGTGGGATATCGGTGCCCGGGAGGAAATGTATCGTTTGATGGACGAGAACGTATCAATGATAAATGACCTGGGTATTAAGCGAGTGGTAACGCTTTGTGCGCATTGTAATCAAGTTATGAAAAGGGCGTATCCGAAAGAGAAGATGAAATTTGAAGTTTTGCACGGGACAGAATATTTAGATATTTTGTTGAAGGAAGGGAAGATCAAATTCGGCAGTAAAGTAAAAAACAAAGTTACGTATCATGATCCCTGTTACCTGGGGAGGGGGTGCCGGGTGTTTGACGCCCCGCGAAACCTTATCAAGGCTATGCCGGGGGTAGAATTTACGGAGATGCCGAGGCATGGCAGGTGGTCGTGGTGTTGTGGAGCTGGGGGTGAGGTTAAGCATACAAATCCCGAACTTAGTGCCTGGAGCGCAAACGAGAGACTACAAGAAGCATTGGCCACGGGGGCGGAGGTAATGATTACTGCGTGTCCGCACTGTTTTGAAAACTTTATGAAACCGGGGAAGAGCATATCCAAAGTAGAGATAAAAGATATATTTGAATTCGCATTAAGTGCAATGGGGAAGAATAAGTAGGCCCTTTAAAGTAATAGATTGAAATAGGTTTTTCCCTTATGAACTTCTTCCACCGTGGAAAATTAGAAATTTGGTTTGGACCTTTTTATCAGGGTTGAATGTTTTTGGTGATTCATGGAGATATTTCAGAGGCTCAATTTTAAATAATAAGTAGTGCCTGAATAGAAAAAAGGACATTATGTAGACTAAAATGGATGACGATATCTATTGCCAGCTTAGGGAATGGCTGGAACAAATTGGGCTGGGTTTTTCGGTTTCAGAGTCGAATATTGAAATAAATATCTTGAAAAAATTTTTCACTGAGGAAGAAGCGCGAATGTGTCTTGTCTGCAAAGCGGAAGCCGAACCAATTGAGACAATCGCCAAGCGGGCTGGGCGGGATCCCGACCAGATAGCGTACATATTGGAGCAGATGGCGCGTAAGGGACTTCTGTTTTCATGTCTCCCTAAAACTACAGAGCCCAGCAAGCACTATGCTGTAGCCCCTTGGGTAGGTGGACTGTTGAGATTTCATTCGCCTACTATGGACGAAGAACTTTCTCAGCTGGTTTTCCAGCACTTTGTAAGCAAATTCAAGAGAAAAAGATTTTCTAAGAGAGGGAGCGGGCGCAGTCGGTTAGATTAAGACATTTAGTTTAATTTTTATGATTTATGAATTAAAGGCAGTAAGATGAGCAAGCTTTTATGGAAGCCGACTACAGAAAGAATTAAACAAGCAAACATAACTCGCTATATGGATTTTGTTAATGCGAGACATGGATCAAGCTTCAAGAGCTACCAAGAGCTTTACGACTGGGCAGTCAATAATATTCCTGCTTTTTGGGCTTCGGTCTGGGATTTTGTGGAAGTCAAAGCCTCAAAGAAGTATGATAAAGTGGTTGAGGATTTAAGCGTTTTCCCCGGCACGAAATGGTTTTCCGGGGCAAGGCTCAACTTTGCCGAAAACCTCCTGCGGTATCGGGATGACCATAAGGCCTTTATTTTTATTGGCGAAACCCAACGAAGAGCCATCATGACCTATGCCGAACTTTATGATACGGTAGGTCGGCTGGCAAAATCTCTCCGTAATATAGGAATTGGTCCGGGTGACCGGGTAGCGGCCTACATGCCCAACCTGATGGAAACCGCGATTGCCATGCTGGCGGCCACCAGTATTGGGGCTACCTGGGCTTCCTGTGCCACCGACATAGGCCCTGAGGCAGTCTTGGATCGCCTCGGTCAGATTGAACTCAAGGTGCTTTTTACGGTTGACGGATACTTTCATAAAGGTAAGGCATTTAGCACGCTTTCCAATGCTGCCGAAGTGGTAAAGCGAATGGACTCAGTAAAGAAAGTAGTTGTTGCTTCCTATACCGGGACCAGGGCAGATATTGGCATTATTCCAAACGCCGTTCATTTTGAAGATTTTTTATCTCAAGAAAAGGGCGGTGAAATTGCCTTTGAGCAGCTTCCTTTTGATCATCCGCTTTTCATCATGTTTTCCTCCGGCACTACCGGCAAACCCAAATGCCTGGTTCAGGGAGCCGGGGGAATACTGCTTAATCAATTAAAAGAGATTATCATCCATACGGATTTAAAACGGGAAGATGTTCATTTTTTTATCACCACCTGCAGCTGGATGATGTGGAACTGGATGCTGACCTCTCTGGCCACCGGCAATACTCTGATTTTATTTGACGGTAACCCCATGTACCCGGATGTGGGAGCCATGTGGAAATTAATTCAGGATGAAAAAGTGAGTATGTTTGGCACCAGCGCCAGTTACATCAATTTTATTCGGAGTCAAAACCTAAAGCCAAAAGAAAAATATGACTTATCCTCACTCCGGGAGATCTGGCAGACCGGCTCTCCGCTTTTAGCCGAAGGATTTGAGTATGTTTACCGGGAGATAAAAGAAGACTTACATTTTAACTCCAGTGCCGGCGGCACGGACATCAACGGGTGTTTTTGCACCGGAAGCCCGATTCAGGCGGTTTATGCCGGTCAGCTCCAGGGCCCGGGACTGGGGATGAAGATAAAAGCTTACGATGAAGCCGGAAAACCGGTTTATGATCAACAGGGGGAGCTGGTCTGTGAAGCGCCGGCCCCGTGTATGCCGCTTTATTTTTGGAACGATCCGGAGATGAAAAAATACAAAGAAGCCTATTTTGCGGTTTATCCCAACATCTGGAGACACGGGGACTATGTGACGTTTTACACTGATACCGGGGGAGTTACCTTTTTTGGCCGCTCGGATGCGGTTTTAAAGCCCTCGGGAGTGCGGATTGGGACGGCGGAGATTTATAATCAGGTGGAAGAATTACCGGAAATAGCCGACAGCCTGGCGATCGGGCAGAACTGGGAAGGCGACCAGCGGATTATACTGTTTGTTAAACTTGCCCCCGAACATAAGTTAACTGAGGAGCTAAAGACAAAAATAAAGGACACCTTGCGGAAAAACGCCTCGCCCCGGCATGTGCCGGCAAAGATCATTGAAGTACCCGATATCCCGTATACGCTCAACATGAAGAAAGTGGAAAGTGCGGTAACCAATATCATTCACGGCAGACCGGTGACCAACCGGGATGCACTGTCTAATCCCCAGTCACTGGATTTTTATCAAAATATACCGGAATTACAAAACTAATTTAATCACGTTTAATTTTTTATCGAAAGCGCTGCATTTTGCGATTACTGCAAGCTGATTCTAAAACGTAGGAGAGAAATCAATGAAGGGACCTATTAGGATTGTACGATCAGATAACATTAACGGGTTACAGAACACCGGTTCACTTTATAGCTGGGCGGACGGAGGAGCTTATCTTTATCTTGATGCCGTACGTTTTAAAGGCGTAACAGGGTACCTTCTTTGTTACAACAATCCTCCGGTTCATCAGGTGGGCAATCCCGGGGTAGATGCTTATTTAGAGGCCATAAAGACGATTGAGTTTTTGGCCTTAAAAGACCGAAGCCCATTAAATTTTCTTATTCTTTTTGGAGCCAGCGATCCGGTGCATGCCGGAGGAGACCTTAAAGAAAGCTTAAGCAAGTTAGAAAAAACCCTAACCGTAAAAAAAGAGCTTAAAGCCAAAGGAGCACCTCCGGAAGAAATTGATGCTCTGTATGAGTGGGGTGACAGCCGGCTTAAAAAAGCCTTTGACCTTTACCGGAGGATACGAAAGCTTGCTCAAGAGTTAAGGGTAATTGCGGTCTGCGGGGGTGGGACCCGGTACGGCGGTTCCGCAGAAATCCCTTTAATGGCCGATATTCTGGTGGGGGATTCCCGATCCGGGATGTGTTTTAGCGAATCATTAATCGGCCTTATTCCTGGGTGGTCGGGAGTTGGGAGGGCGCTAACCAAAGCCGGGCTTCTCAATGCCCGGTATATGGCGGAAACCACAACCGAGATTAAGGCAACGCAACTTAAAAAGATCGGGATTTATAATTTAGTGGTTGAAGTTCCCTTCCCGCTTCCTAAGAAATTAAAAACCGCTGACCCGCAAACCGATGACATAACCTATAAAGAAGCCCTTCAAAAAAACAACGATGAAACCGGAGGGTTATTGCTGCCCCAAGCGCTGGAACTGGCGATTTGCCCGGAAGGCGATATTCCGGTATTACGGGAAGCTGAGCGGGCAAACCTTACAACTGAAAAGGAATTCTCGGCTGAAGTGTTCCGGAGAAGCAACCCATCTAGCTATGACGGGTTATGGGGAAAATCTCTCAATGAAGTAAAAGAACAGATAAGCCTCTTAGGCCGTCCGCTTGCTCCTCAGTCCATTGAGGCCTTGGAGCGGCTTTTTGCAGGTCATGAACCTTCAGGATTTAACGAGGAAGGATTTGTTGAACAGGAGATGGAAGCTGATGCGCGACTTTACCGGGATTCCCGGTTTCGGGCCGGAATTATTGCGACTTTAGAGCAAAAAGTAGCTGACTTTCGGAAGACAGAACCGTAAAGAAATTCTATTTTGAACTATGGTTTCCATGGGATGAAGGCTAAAATTTTTTTTGCAGGGGGAAACAAAAAATGTCAGATCCATTTACAAAATGGAATCTGGAGGTTGATTTAGTAGCCGTGGGCTCAAGTAGCGGCGGCCTTGTCGGAGCTATTGTGGGTCATGATTTTGGCCTTAAAACAGTAGTGCTGGAGAAGGCGGACGCTTTGGGTGGGGCCACAGCTATATCTGCGGGTGTAATCTGGATACCTTATAACCACCATATGTTGGAGATGGGTCTTTCTGATTCTCGAGATGAAGCTTTGACTTATATACGTCGCATTGCCATGGGCCGCCACGAGGAAGAAAAGTTAGCCGCTTACCTTGAAAATGGCCCAAAGATGCTACGCTATTTAGAAAAGCATACTCCATTGCAAATGATCGTTGTTCCTGGTTGCCCTGACTACCGGGGACATCTTCCAGGCGGAAAGCTCGAAGGGCGTTACCTGTTAGCGGATCCTGTGAATACAGCCGTGGAACTTGCCGACGCTGAAGAACGGCTGCCGTTCCTTAAAAAGGTGCGCAAAACTCCAGTTCCCTATTTAATAGGAGAGATAACCGGCTTGCCAGAGGAGATATGGGCCGCTGGTCGGTCGCTCATTGGCACGTTGGTATGGGCGTGCCTTGATCGAGGAATTGAGATTTTCAACAATACGAGGGCCATACAGTTGATAGTTAATGAAGGCAGAGCGATTGGAGTACGCGCTGAAAAAGAAGGAAAAGATTTCTTCGTCAAAAGCAAGAGAGGGGTATTATTGGCCACGGGAGGTTACGAGTGGAATTCGGAAATGAATAAGAAATTCTTACACGGACCTTCCGTCCATGCTTTCACCTGCCCCCAGAATGAAGGAGATGGGCATATCATGGGAATGGAGATCGGAGCTGCTGTTGCTCTTATGGACCACTCCCTTTGGTGTCCTGTTATTCGTGTGCCGGGTGAGGAGATTGATGGCAAACCTTATTATCGTCCCTTTGTACATGAATGCGGCAAACCGGGTCAAATATTGGTGAACCGCCATGGCAAAAGGTGTTGTGATGAAGGGTTTTACCCTGACATAGCGTGTGCATTCATTGCTTACGATTCGGCTAACTCGGAATGGCGTAATTTACCCATGTTCTGGATAGCTGATCAATCGAATCGTGATAAGTACAGACTTGGCCCTCTTGCTGAAGGAGAGGTAGCGGATTGGTTATATCGTGCTGATACTCTAAGAAAGATAGCTGAGAAGCTGGGGATCCCCCCCGATAATCTGGAACAGACGGTGGAAGGATTTAATCGCTTTGCACGAGAGGGAAAAGACCACGATTTTCATCGCGGCGAGACTCCGTGGGGGAAGTTTATGGGGGATCCTGATGTAAAGGGTAATCCTTGTATGGGGCCGCTTGAGAACCCTCCGTTTTATGGAATTCAGGTTTTTCCGGGGACATCTGGCCACCAGGGAGGGCTGGTAACCAACGGTAATGCGCAGGCATTAAATGTAAGAGGAAAAGCTATCCCAGGTTTATACGTTACTGGCAATACGACAGCACATTCGGTTGTTGGATTTAGTTTTAACACCGGTATTGCTATCGGACAAAGCATGATTTTTGGATATGTTGCCGCCAATCAGATCGCCAAGGGGTTATAGTAGTGCTTATGTTTATTCTAATTTTTTATGTTGGGAAAAATATTGATAAAAGAAACAACTTTTTTCATAAAGCGGCATTTTTTTGTCAGCGAAGAGCGAGCCTTCTAACTGAAAAGTATAAAAAGTTTATCAATGTCATCTAAAAAAAATAATAAAAAACCAGTGAGAATTCTTACTGATAAGGGAAAAAGCATAGTCGAGATTAGTGAGATATATAAGAAAGGTAGCAACCTTTGGATGAAGGGAAAGCTAATGGGGAAGTTCCCTACAAGCATGTTCCTCAGTACCGGTGACTTCTTTAGAATACTGGCAATGGTTCTTAAGCCTGGCATCCTTAGCTTTTTATTGCTTTCCCCATTTTATTGGGCAAGGGAAAAACTCAACGCTTCTAAAAAGGGCAATAAATGAAAAACGTCCTATTAGTTTACGATACCATATCCGAAGCAACATTTGATATATCTAAAGTCATATGCGAAGAGTTTTTGAAAAAAGAACTCAAAATTGATTCCAAGCATGTTGCCAATGTAGATAATCTTAGTTCGTACGATGCGGTTATTATAGGCAGCCCTATCCATTTTGGAAAATGCACATCAAGAATAAAGAAATTCGTAAAGAAAAATTCCGGCCGTTTAAGTAGCATGCCCAGCGCCTTTTACTTTTCGTGCCTGAGCTTATGGGAATTGGCTGATAAATCACTTCCCGACATCCTGCTCTATGCAGATCCGTCTTTTGATATGAAACCAAGGCAAAGAAGTGAGATTACTTTTTTTCAGTACCGACACACACGCTGGCACTATCTCAAAGAAATTTTAAAGTTGATTTCGCCCGTTGTACCTGTTTCCATTGCATTTTTTAAAGGAAGGCTTATCCTCAGTAGATTGACTTTTGGGAAAAGGGTGATGTTTTTGGTGGCATTAAGACTGACAGATGAAATTCAGGAGGGAGACTTTTTTAACCCTGATGCAGTTCGTGCCTGGACAGAAAAGCTGTCTTTAAGCCTGATAGTATAAAGGAAATTCTTTGAAGGTAATGACAAGCTAAGATTTTTTTGTTGATTTGTACCAGATAGTTTCATCTAAGTCATGAAGCATTGAGTTGACAGTATATTTTATATAAGGAGAAGGATATGTCTTTTGATTTATCAAAGTGTAACTACTGCGGGGAGTGTCTCGAAAGATGTAAATATACCACATTTGACAGGGAGCAAGGGTCCGAGAATATGAAGGCTCTTGTAAAGGGCCAGCCAGCTCGCATTATGGATGAATGCGTCACATGCTGGGCCTGTAATACATATTGCCCGACAGGAGCTAATCCTGCTGATTTAATTCTTTTAAAGATGGAAGAAAAGGGGTATAAATGTAGCCCGGCGCTCATTCAGATGGTAGAGATGCTTTCCAGTTCGCAGATATCCCCGTCGTCGGTAAAAAAGGGTAAACCGGGAAAACCAATTTTTAATGTGTGTGTATTTTATGATGTCATTCCTGATCTTTTTCAAGGGAAGCTTTTTGAAGGGGGAACTTTTTTGATTGGCGGCGAGTATGAAGCCAACCTGGCCTATGAACACATTGGAAGGCCCACCTCATTTAAGGAAGTCCTTGCACGAAAAATAAGAAACATTGCTAAAGTCAGCGGAGAAAATGAGGTAGTGTTCATGCATGATGATTCTTATGTAGCAGTTACTGCCAAAGCCGAAGAATTTGCTATAGATGTACCATTTAAACCGGTCCACCAGGCAGAGTATTTCAGAAATTATCTCAAAAAGTGTAAAGACCGGATAAAAAAATTGGACCTTAAGATCGCCTACCAACTACCTTGTACTACCCACTATATTCCGTTGTTGAATAAATGGATTGATGAAGTGATGGAACTTATCGGATGCGAGAGAGTGGGCCGAACATATGACCGAGACAATCAGATATGCTGCGGAGGACTTATTTCGTCAAGAAAAGGTGCGCAGGCGTGTCAGACGGTGAGAACAATAAACATAGAGGATGCTAAAACTGCGGGTGCCGAGGCATTCATTATGCACTGTCACGCGTGTGCCATAGGCCTGCGGGAAATGGCAAACGCATCCGGGATGAAACCCTATATGCTAACCGAGCTGGTTCGTCTTGCCCTGGGCGAGACGGTTTCAGGTCCCGGGGCAGGGCTTGGAGATAATCGAGATGTGATTAAAATGTTCGGGGCAGTTCTGTCAGGTCAAATTCAGAAGATACCATTTTAGGCTCTTTCAGACCCCGTATAAGTGATAACTGTAAATGAGGTTTTTCAATAAGCTAAAAAAATATGATGAGCCGAGTGAGTCAAACATTATATGAATTAGAAGAGAGGATAACCTGCATTCAGGGGATGGGAGGGGAAGCCCTGATAGAAAAGCAGCATAAGTCAGGGAAATTTACCGCCCGGGAACGGCTTGAGCTTTTGTTTGATTCGGGCACATTTCAGGAACTTGATATTTTTGTTCGGCATCGGTGTACGGACTTTGGCATGCCTGAAATCGAAATCCCGGCTGACGGGGTTATTACCGGGTTTGGTAACGTAAAAGGGCGGGTGGTATTTGCCTATTCCCAGGATTTTACTGCTCGCGCCGGAACCTTGGGTGAAATGCATGCTCAGAAAATTTGTAAAGTCATGGACCTGGCTTTAAAAACCGGAGCCCCGATTGTGGGATTCAATGATTCTGGGGGCGCCCGCATTCAGGAAGGGGTGGACTCGCTTGCCGGGTATGGCAACATTTTTTTTAGAAACTCCTGTGCTTCCGGCGTGATCCCCCAAATTTCAGCGATCATGGGTCCCACTGCCGGAGGAGCGGTCTATTCTCCAGCCATGACTGATTGGGTTTTTATGACTAAAAAAACGAGCTACATGTTTATTACCGGACCGGAGGTGATCCATGCGGTGACCGGAGAAAAGGTTGACTTTGAAAGCCTGGGCGGCGCGATGGCCCATAACACCAAAAGCGGTGTTGCCCACTTCGCCTGTGAAAGCGATGCGGACACCATCAGTAAGATAAAACTTCTTTTAGGTTATCTTCCGGCTAATAATCAGGAGACTCCGCCGATAGTTGATACCAAAGACAGTCCAGAGCGGATGGATGAACAGCTTGACACCCTGGTGCCGGAGAATCCCCGAAAACTGTACGATATAAAGGAGGTGATATATTCGATTGTTGATAACCATGAGATTTTAGAACCTCACGAGCACTATGCAAAAAATATGGTTATCTGTTTTGCGCGCTTGGCCGGCCGGACAGTAGGCATTATCGCCAACCAGCCAAAATATTTGGCGGGTTGTCTGGATGTTGATGCTTCCGACAAAGCAACCCGGTTTATCCGGTTTTGCGACGCATTCAATATACCTCTCATTACCCTTGCGGATAATCCCGGGTACTTACCGGGCAAAGAACAGTAATGGAAAGGAATCATTCGGCACGGGGCAAAGCTTTTGTGGTGTTACTCCGAGGCTACGGTACCCAAGATAACTTTAGCGACCCGAAAAGATTACGGAGGCGCTTACATTGCCATGTGCAGCCGTCATTTAGGAGCTGACTGTGTGTTTGCCTGGCCAACCGCGGAAATCGCGGTCATGGGAGCCGAAGGGGCAGCGAATATCATTTTTAAAAAAGAGATTGATTCGGCGGAAAATCCCAAGGTCAAGCGGGAAGAAAAAATAAAAGAATACCAGGAACTTTTTTCAAATCCCTATAGTGCTGCCTCGAGAGGATATGTGGATGCCGTTATCCCTCCCCGGGAGACGCGTCCCCGGATCATTCAAGCCTTAGAGATGCTTAAAACGAAGAAAGAAAATCGTCCCTGGAAAAAACACGGGAATATCCCCGTGTAGAAGGTAACCACTTAATAAAAAGAATGGAGTTTTTATTAATAATTTTGCAGTAAATTAGCACAGTTTTTTCACGGAACCTTTGTTCCTCCTCAAGGCCCTCCGCATGGGGAAGAGAAGGTCATCTTGTGTGGCCTTCTCCTTTTCCCCTAACCAATGAAGATAGTGTGAAGTTATGAAAAGAGTTGGAGCGGTTGTTTTTGAGTGTTAATCCATGGAGATTAATTGAGGAAGCAGTTTGTTAAGGTAAAGATGGAAGCCGATGCGCGGCTTTACCGGGACGTACGGTTTAAAGCCGGGCTAATTGCCACCTTAGAGCAGAAAGTAGCTGATTTTAGAAAGGGAGAATAATGCGACCGTATTTTGAGAAGATGACTCCTTTGGGGAAGGAACTCAAAGAAAAAGAGCTTAAAGAAGCCAAAGAAAATGAACTGCTGCTTGCGGCAGAAGAAAAGAAGATAATTGAGGCAATTCAAAAAGTAAATAATGCCGGCCTAACCCCCGAAGACCTCCACGCCCGGGGAGAGAAGACCGCATTAGAACGGATTCACATGCTCGTGGATCGGGGAACCTTCCTTTCCTTAAATACCCTCTATGATCCCTTCTTTAACGAGGAAGGCACCACCGGGGTGATAAACGGCATTGGGAAGATCGCCGGGAGGTATGCCTTCATTATCGCCTCGGATAACAAAGTGCTGGCCGGAGCCTGGATTGCCGGCCAGGCAGAAAACGTGTTTCGGGCCCAGGATGTAGCCGAAAGACTGAATATCCCCTTAGTCTGGGTTCTTAACTGCAGTGGCGTCAAATTAACCCACCAGGAGGAGGTTTATGCCGGACGGAGGTCCGGAGGGCGAACCTTCTTTCGCCATGCTGAACTGGCCCAGGAAGGATTAGCCGTTATCGTGGGAGTCTATGGAACCAACCCCGCCGGAGGAGGCTACCACGGAATCAGCCCGGCGATGATCTTTGCCCATAAAGATGCCAACATTGCCGTAGGCGGAGGCGGGATTGTCAGCGGAATGAGCCCTAAAGGGCATTTTGATCTCCCCGGAGCAGAACAAATCATTGAAGCCACCAAGAAATTTAAAGCCAAGCCCCCGGGCAGTGTACCGATTCATTATCATGAGACCGGGTTTTTCAAAAGAGTTCTGGAAAGTGAAGAAGCGGTGATCGAGGCCTTACGGGAGTGTATGGCCGGTATGCCTCAGTACAGTCCTGATTTCTTCCGGGTTGCCGAACCCCAAGCACCCCGGTTTGCGGGAACGGATCTTAATGCCCTGATTCCTTTTAATCAGAAACGAAGCTATGACCTTAAGCAGGTCTTGGCCCGAATATTTGATAACAGCGAACACCTGGAGTATTGGCCGGAGTACGGGCCGGAGATTTACTGTGGACTCGCGAAAATGGATGGTTTCTTAGTGGGGGTGATTGCCAACTTTCAGGGATTCTTAAAACCCGGTTATCCCGAATATGCCGACTACCCCGGAATCGGCGGCAAGCTTTACCGCCAGGGACTCATCAAGATGAATGATTTTATCAACCAGTGCGGCCGGGACCGGATTCCCTTGATCTGGTTTCAGGATACCACCGGCATTGATGTGGGAGATATTGCCGAGAAAGCCGAACTTTTAGGATTGGGACAGGCGCTTATTTATTCCATCGAGCATTCCCAGATCCCGATGGCGACCGTGGTCTTACGCAAAGGGACTGCAGCAGCCCACTACATTATGGGAGGCCCCCAGGCCACCCGAAACAATGCCATTACCTTAGGCACCCCGGCTACTGAGATTTACGTGATGCACGGGGAGACCGCCGCGGTAGCCGCATTTGCCCGAAGGCTGGTTAAGGAAAAAAATGGCGGTAAATCCCTGGAACCGGTGATTGCAAAGATGAATGAATTAGCCCAAAAATACTATGACCGGTCCCGGCCGGTTTACTGTGCGCAAAAAGGGTTTGTGGATGAAATCGTCTCCTTGCCCAAAATACGGGAGTATCTGGTGACCTTTACCCGTTGTTGTTACCAGAACCCGAAGAGTTTCTGTCCCCAGCACCAGATGCTGCTGCCCCGGTTAATCAGGAGGAGGTAAGAGGTTTACCGAATATGTATAGATGAAAACCCGGCCAGTGACGAAGGATAAATAATGGAAAAGCTCAAGCTCTCGGTTCTTCATACCCTTAATCCCTTGAACGTTTACTGTCGTTTAGTGGACGCCGGGATAGAGAGACATTTTGGACTGGTGGTCAACCGTCTTTATGAAAAAACTGTGTTTGAGCTGATACGGGGATGTTGTTTTGAGTTATAGTCACCCCTCTCCAATCTATTATTTAGGTTAGTTTTGATTGTTTGGATCAACAACAAAACTTATGAGCAAAATACAGTAAGATTATCTAAAACTTTCATTCGAACAATGGTCTTAAGAGTCCGGTTTTTTATTTCACCCTGTCTTATTTCTTTATGATAAGCCTTGCATCGTGTAAGTTGAAAAGGAGTAACAAAGATGGATTTCGAATTGACGGATGAGCAAAGAGACATACAAAAAGCGGTAAGGGATTTTGCAAAAGGTGAATTCACCCGTGAAATAGCCCAAGAACTTGACCAGAAAGAAGAGTTTCCTCGGGACATTTCTCGAAAAGCCTGTGAGCTTGGTTTTGTTGGCGTTCATTTTGATGAGAAATATGGTGGGCAAGGACTTGGAATATTGGACAACGCTTTGATTATGGAAGAGTTTTGCCGAAATGATTCGGGTTTGGGAGTCGCAGTGAGTCTTTCGGGTTTCGCTTCCGAGATAATTCTTAGGTGCGGAACCGAGGAGCAAAAAGATCGTTACCTTAAACCTATCGCCCAGGGTAAAACGATTTCTGCCGGGTGCTTTACCGAACCAGACCACGGAAGCGATATAACGAGGTTGGAAACGCATGCCTTCAAGAGTGATGAGGAATATATAATCAACGGAACCAAGACCCTTATCACTAATGGTACTATTGCTAGTTTTTACATAGTACTGTGTCAGACAAACCCTGAAGCAATCCCTTCGCATCGGGGGCAAAGTCTTATTATTGTTGAAAAAGATCGTGAAGGAGTAGATGCCACCAAGATAGGGAACAAGATGGGAATCAGGATGTCTCCAACCGCTGAGGTTTCTTTTTCCAACGTGCGCGTACCGTTAAAAAATCTCATTGGAAAAGAGAATAAAGGATTCTATTACACTTTGGAGTTCTTTAATGAGAGCAGAATCAGTATCGCAGCGCAGGCAGTGGGGACTGCTCAGGGGGCATTTGACAGAGCGCTAAACTATGCGAGAGAGCGAAAGCAATTTGGCAGACGGGTTGGTGATTTTCAAATTATACAACATAAACTTGCCGACATGGCTATCAAAATAGAGACAGCACGGCTTTTAACCTATAAAGCAGCTTGCAAATTTGATAGCGGAAAAATAGATCCAGCCTTAACTTCTATGGCAAAGGCGTATTCGGGCAGGATTGCAGTTGAGGTATGTGATGAAGCAATACAAATTTACGGGGGCTGGGGCTTTATAGGTGAATATGATGTGGAACGATTTTATCGGGATTCAAAAATTTTCGAGTTGTACGAAGGAACAAGGGAGATTCAGAAAAACACCATTGCCAGTATTTTGTTAGGCAAAAGAGCCTAAATTTCCCAGCCGGAGCAAAAGGGAAATGCTCCTGCCTCCTCTCGCATTATCCCTTTAATCTCTGGCTGGGATTTCATTTTTTGATTGATAATTCTTGGAACGAGAAGAATAAGCAGCGAAACACAATGACACTATAACAAAAGAATCAAATGAAATAAAGATATTTGGAAAGGAATTTTTAACGAAAAAGTTGATTTAAACATATGTCTGAGACCCACAAGGCTTCTTGGCATGGAAGACTATCAAAACGACGCTGAGGACCACGGGCGTAAGCCCGTGGGTGAAAGCGTCCCAGCCGAAGGCTGGTAAAAGGGTTCTGATATGATATGCTTAGAGCATGGAAATAAGGCTGAGTGCTCATGGAGCGTATCATCACGAATTTCATGTTGCCTGGATCCCAAAATATCGCAAAAAGATATTGAAAGGGGACCTGCAACGATTTGTTGAGAAGCATTTAGGAGACATTCAAAAGCATCATCCAGATATTGAGATTGAAAAATACAGCGTTCAAAAAGAC
>Ga0209164_1003211_pt1 | contig 15807 bp, 13 predicted proteins | sample MTBNYHSulfiMetaG_FD_187458 | JGI IMG/M metagenome (GOLD analysis project Ga0209164, IMG submission 187458) | Enrichment culture microbial communities from rom New York Harbor, USA that are MTBE-degrading - MTBE-NYH (New York Harbor Sulfidogenic)... | ecosystem: Environmental > Aquatic > Marine >...
TGGTGGCCGCAGCCTCCGCAATGATAGCGGAGGGTGCCGCCCGCAGGGGCCCCTTCTCCCAACAGCGAGAGCGTGCCGGAACCGCGCGCCCGGCCCGGCGCCACTGACCGTCGTGCCGAGCCGCCACACGCGCTACTCTGTCGGCGATTTCATGAGCTTGGCCCGGGCCCTCCGACGATCCTCCGCCAGCCACGAGGGTGGCGATATCAGAATCGCGAGTGCGATGAGCCCGTAGACCAACCAGTCCGCCCAGTGCAACCACAACGCCCCACCGGCGTAGATGAGGACGATTCAAACAGCCAATCCGACGATCCTGCCAATCCACCGCATGATGCATGCTCCTCCGGTTCGCGTGTCAACGGGAGTGTACCCGCCAGTGCCGATAGACGCGCGCTCGCACGCCCACGGACGACATGTTCTCCGGCTGCTACACGTTCCTCATCCCGGGTCACGACCTCGGCGGGAACTGCGTGACGTTTGGGTACCTGACCGGCAAGAAGCTGGCCGCGGGGACCATCCAGAGGCGTCCGGCCGAACGCGGGGCTGGACATGCAAGCGGAGGCTCCTCGAGAAGGGGCCTCCGCTCTGTTTCCCACCTCGGCCGGGCAGGACACTCCGCACGATCCTGCCTACGCGCCCGTCTTCAATCCGGCGAGCCGCGCCTCAACCTCGGCGTTCTGCTGCGCGTCCTCGAGTTCCTCAAACTGGGCGTCAAGCGTTGATGCCGCAAGCTCCGCGGCGCCGCGCGCCCTGGCCTCCTCGCGACGGATCTTGTCCTCAAAACGGCCGATCTCGCTCGTCGGGTCCGTGATGTCCACGGCTTTGATGGCGTCTTGCACCTGGTTCTGCGCCTCGGCGATGCGCGCGCGAGAGACGAGCTCGTCGCGCTTGGCCTTGAGCTCGTCGAGCTTGTTCTTCATGCCGTCAACACCCTCGCGCAGCTTGGCGACCACCGCGGTCTGGCTCTCAACCGTGGGCTTGAGCGAGGCCGCTTCCTGCTCGAAGTCGATCTGCTTCTTGAGCGCGAGCCGGGCGAGGTTGTCGAACTTGTCGGCATCGGCGGTGGCACCAGCCACGCGCAGCTCGTCGGCCTTCGCGCTGGCGGCCCTGGCCTTTGCGCCCCACTCGGCGGCAGCGGTCTGGTCCTCGCGCATGTCGTCTTCCATCATGCGCAGGTTGCCGAGCGTCTGCGCCACGGCGGACTCGGCCTCCTGAATGCTGTTTGTGTAGTCGCGGATCATCTGGTCGAGCATGAGCTGCGGGTCTTCCGCCGAGTCGAGCAGAGCATTGATGTTGGCGCGTACGAGCTGAGCCATTCTCCCGAGGATGGACTGCTGTGATGCCATGATGTCCTCCGTTTCTTGTAGGGGCAAAGCGCCCCGTTGGTCCTGTCCGCTATGCCTGCACCAGTGCCGGACGATCGTGCCGACACCGGTCCCCGCACCTGGACGTGCCTAGAACTTGCCGCCGCCACCGCGGTGTCCGCCGCCGCCGCCAAAGCTTCCTCCGCCACCGCGATGGCCGCTGCCGCCAAACGATCGCGACGAGAACCCGCCGCCAAACGACCGCGAAGAAGACCCGCGGGAGCCGCCGCTGAAACCGCCGCCGCCGCCAGAAATCACGTTGCCCAGCACGTCAGCGAGAATGCTTCCGACGATGACGGTACCCAGATCCGGCATGCCGCTCCGCGGCGGGCTGCCCGGAGTGCCCGCGTACGGGTCCGGGCTGTAGCCGGAGACGTCGGCCTGGGCATACCGGGCGGCCGCGTCGGCGTACTGCTGGGCAGCCTGAGCGTCGGCAAGCGCCTTCCCGGGGTCGCCCTCAACGAGGGTCTCTGCTGACGCCAGACGCGCCTTGGCCTCCTCGAGGCTGGACCGCGCCTGGATTCCGATCGCGCCCCTGCGCGTGACGATATACGCCTCCGCCGAGGTGATCCGGTCCCTCGCCGTCCTCACGGCGGCCAGCGCGGCGGCACGTTCCGCCTGCATGCGTGCGGCTGCATCGCGCGCGGCCGAGAGCGCCGAGTTCAGTTGTGCAGAAGACGCGCGGACGGCAGCCAGCTGGACAAGCGGATCGAGTGGCGAAGCCGCCATGGCCGCACGTGCTGCCGCAACTGTCTGCCGGGCGGCCGCGGCGAGCGATGCGAGTTCCGGGCTCCGTTGGGACTCGGCCGCCGCAGCCGCCTGTTCGAGCGCTGACGTTTCGCCGCGAAGGGCCTCCTGCGCCTGAGCGAGCTGGCCGTCCGCCGAGGCAACCGCTGCGAGCAGACGCTCGGCCTGCGCAACAGCGTCTTCGCATCCTCGGATATCGAGGGCGGCCTCGGAGCGCTCGCCGGCCGCGATCGCCGCCGTGGCGTCCGTGATCGCCGTCCGGGTAAACGTGAGCAGTCCCGCAGCCTGCTCGTCGTCGTCGGCAACCTCGCCGAGCGCCGAGGGCAGATAGGCGGTCTTGAGCTGCGCGAGCCGGTCGCGCACGGCCGGGAGTGCGGCCTCGAGGGCGTCGGCCCGCTTCGTGACGGCCGCGAGCGCAGCCTCAGCACGTCCCGCAAGGTCTCGGAGCTCCGCGAAACTCTCGGCCTTTGCATCGAGTGCTGCGTCCGCTGTCCCGGCAAGCGTGATGATGCGCTTCAGCATCTCGCGCTTCACCTGCTCGGTCTCGGGGTGCGCGTCGTAGACCTCCTGTTGAATCCGGAACGCCTCGCCTACGCTCTTTTTTGCATCGGCGAGCGCCGTCTGATACTCCTCAATGGCCTTCGCGCCAAACTCCGCCTCGGCAAACCCGAGCTCCTGCTCCGAGGTCTTGAGTGCGTCGTCCACCTCAACGAGCATCCGGCCGGCCTTGGTCTCGAGCTCCTTCGTGCTGAGCGCGTCATCGCCGGTGGGAGCAGCCGCGCCGGGTGCAGCGCCCGAGCGGCGCCTGCGGGACACGAAGAATGCGATCAGCCCGCCGCCGGCGAGCAGAAGGATGAGCGGCAGACAGCAGCCGAGAAACGACAACCCCGCGAGCGAGCCCGACGTTGCGCCGCCGGAGGATCCGCCGGATGCCCCCAGCGCATCGCCGTAGCCCTCGGCGCCGGCGATCACCGCCTCTGCCCAGTTGTCATTCTGCAGCTCCGGCTCGATGCTGTTTACGGCCACGTCGTCCATCTCGGCATCGGGAAGCGGGAAGCCGCTCTCAACCGCCACCCAGTACTGCCGGTCCTCAACCGCAACCGCAAGCAAGATGTCGTTGAGCCCAAGGCCGTTTTCGTCAAACGTCGTTTCCGTCCACTCCTGCGAGTCCATGCCGTCAAAGGAGTCCACGAACACGACGAACAACTGGACGTTGTGGTCTTCGTTCAGCTGCTCGAGGGCCGCCTCCACGCGTGCAGCGTCGCCGTCCAGAGCGCCGACCTCGTCCGTCACGTACCCTGAGCCGAGTGTCACCGGAGCGGCAGCCACAGCCGGAGCGGCCCATGCCGCCCAGATGATGGCCCCCGAGCACAGTGCCGCCAGCAGTCGTCGAGATCTGCGCAATCCGATCACCCCGTCTTCCCGGTGTGAGCGCCCCCGCTGGCACCGGTTGATACCAGCGCTCCGATGGTACCCATCGCCTGATCTTCCGACAAGCCGCAATCGCCCGGCACCGAGGCTAGCACCGCAGACGCTGATGCCACCGTCGCCATCGCCGTTCCCACCTGCGCCGATCCACCTCGCGGGACCGGACGACGTTCCACATTCCCCAGCACGCCCTCGAGAAGCGGCAGCATCAGGCCGAGACGCCGCGCACGGATGAGCGCGTCCCACAGCGGCTCGGCCTTCTTCCACCCAACCTGATACGCAAGGTGGCGTGCCCGGTCGCCGAAAGAACCCCGCGCAAGCGTCCCTCGGGCGATCGAGCGCCACGAGTAGAAGTCCTGGCGCGCCTGACGGTAGCCGCGCTCAAGCTCCCCGGCGGTCATGCCGCGTGGCTCAAAGACGACGTGACGCGTGTCATGGAGGTCCCAGTCAGCGGAGCGGATGCGTCCCTCGGCCTCAAGGCGCCGGCGAAGCGGCGTGCCGGGGTAGGGTGTAAGTATGTGGAACGTCGCCGTCTCGATGCCCTGCGAGACGGCCCACTCCACGGTGCGCCCGAAGACGTCCGGACCGTCACCGTCCATGCCAAACACGAAGCTCGCGTTGATCATCACGCCGTGCTCGTGCAGCGTGGTGATCGCCCGCTCGTACTCCGCGAGTTGCGCGTGGCGCTTGCCGCAGCCGTTCAGATTGGACTGCGAGAGTGTCTCAAATCCCACGAAGAGCGACCGCAGTCCCGAGGCGGCCGCCGCCTTGATGAGTCCGGGCCGCAGCACAGACTCCACCGTGCCCGCCGCCTGCCACACCCGGCCCATGCCATGCATGCCGTCCATGAGCCGCCGCGCGAAGGTGTCGTCTCCAAAGAGATGATCGTCCAGGAAGTAGAGGTGGCGCCCGGGGAGCGCCTCGATCTCGGCAAGCGCCGCATCCGCCTGCTGGCAGTAGAAGGAGCGTCCGCCGGCGAAGAACGAGTTCTTGTAGCAGAAGTCGCACGCGTGCGGACACCCCCGCGAGACCACGATGGAGTTCGGCACGAGGTAGCGCCGGCGATCGATGAGATCCCTGCGTGGCGATGGCGCCCCATCGAGCGTGCGCCGCACGGATTGGTACCGCGCGCCTGCCCGCCCCGCCCGGAAGTCCTTGAGAAAAGCTGGCCACGTGTCCTCCCCCGGACCGAGGAAGATCGTGTCGGCATGCAGCGCCGCCTCCTCGGGGCACGCCGTCACGTGCAGTCCGCCGAGGCACACATGCACGCCTCTCGCTCGGTAGAGATCGGCCAGCTCGTAGGCCCGGTACGCGTTCGTGATGTACACCTCGATACCGACGAGATCGGGGGCGTCGTCTGTCGGCACCGGCACCACATGCTCGTCGCAGATCTCAACATCATCGGCATCGCCGAGATACGCGGCGAGCGTGACCAGGCCAAGCGGCGGGAAGAGCGAGTACTTGATGGGGCGGAAGTAGGGGCTGGCGGCCTCGGCAACGGCTGCCAGGATGAGCTTCACGCGCATGCGGAACCTCCTTCTCGGGAGACCCCATCGTGCCGCCGGCGCGCTGCAGGCCGCCAGCCAGCGTTTCGTCGCCGGAAGCATCTGGTTGCCGGCCTGTGGCTCCGCACGGCAACTGACACCAGCCCGAAACCAGCGCGAAATCCGGGGACCGGACACTCACTGGCATGGATACAACTCCCGCCAACGACGTCCCCGCGATTCACCAGACCGAGTACGACGCACTCCTCAGCCTGCTGATGGCTCACGCTCTGCCCGGCGATGGACGCGCCGCGGAGGTCGCCCGCTGGATGGCAGCCTCGGCGCTCGAGCCGGGCCACCTCTGGCGCGCGATGGGTCTCAGCAGCAGGGCCGAGCTGCGCACGCTCTTTGAGACGCACTTTCCGGGACTCGCCGCCGGGAACACCAAGGACATGCGCTGGAAGAAGTACCTCTACAAGTTGCTGTGCGGCTGGCCGGGGTTCTCGGGTTGAATGCAGCCCATCTGCTCGGCGTGCCCGAGCTACGAGGAGTGCTTTGGCGAGGAATCTGGCGAGGCGGCGGCGCGCTCCGGCCCAACGAGCACGCGGTCCGAGACCACGCGCACCTCGTAGGTCCGGAGCGGACGAGGGTGACGAAGCGCCTCGCCGATCGTCTCCAGAGCTCCGCTCCACTCGGTCCAGCGAAGCACGCTGCCGTCGGTGAGGTCAAACTGCGAGCCGTGCAGCGGACAGGTGACCACGGTGCCGTCGAGCGTGCCGTGCGCAAGGTCCCCGCCGAGGTGCGGACACCGCGCCTGTGTGGCGTAGAACGCATCGCCCACGCGCGCTAGAAGAACCGTGTGGTCGCCCGCAACGAGCTTCACCATCTGGCCGGGCGCAAGCTCATCAGTTCCCATTGCATCGGTGAACTCGTCCATCATCCGCTCCCCTGGTTGTGTCACGCCCCATCTAGGCGTGCTTTCCTGCCCGCGCCTGCCGACGTCTCCAGACCACACCGTCAACTAGATGACGGATACCCTGTATCGCGTGTCCTCGGACAATCGAACGCGGACCGCTGTAGCGCATCATCTGCCGCTGCCACGTGCGCTCCGCAGGGCGGTAGCAGTGGACATCACAGTACGCGCAGAAGGGCTTCGGGTCCTGACGACACGCCGCGCGCCGTTGCTCGGCGTAGCGCAGGTGGGCGGCACACTCCTCGCAGAGTCTCGGCGGTCTGCGCCCGTAAACTCCGAGTCCTGCGGCCTCGGTCGTCACGGGGATGCGCTCGCGATCCCGATGGCGTCCTCGGCAGTAGATGGCGGTCAGATCAGCCACGATGCGGATGTCCCGCGCCACAGCCCGATCGGTCATCGTGCTCTCCGCCACAGGCGCTCTCCGCTCAGCCCGCATCCAGACACCATCAGCGGCGGCCACGCGCCACCGCTCAGAACCACACCCAGCATACCGGCTTGGAGCGCGAACGGCAGCACCCAACCTGTTGCGTCCCCAGCAACGTCAGAGACCGGCCGCCGCGCTGACAGCCGGTCTCTGATGCTGCCGCTCGTCTCACTAGTCGTGCGACTCGGCCTCAATCGCCTTGGCTTCGTGCGTCTCGATCGGGATGTGCAAAGCCGTGGGTTCCGCCAACCGCCGCGCATGCGGCAGGGTGACCTCGAGGATGCCGTCGCGATACTCGGCCCGGATGGTTGCGGGGTCAACGCCCTCGGGCAACGACATGGTCCGTTCAAACATGCCGAAGCTCATTTCCCGAACCACATAGTCCTCGTGCCGCGTTTCGTCCTCGTGCCGCTCGCCCTTGATCGTCAGCATACCCTCGGTCACCGAAATATCGATGTTCTCGGGGGTCACGCCGGGCATCTCGGCGCGGATCACGAGATCCTCTCCGCTCTGCACAACGTCCACCGACATACCCATAGCCATCGGGCCGAACTCGCTCAGCCTCGTGGGCGTGCCGAAACCGGCCATGATGCGATTCATGTCGCGCTGCAGATCGAGCAGTCCCTGGAAGGGGTCGGTCCGCACGAGCGCAAACGGGTCCCACCTCATCAGCGTCGCCATTGTTGTCACCTCCTCACTGCGCATCAAGCCCGCTCCTTATGCCGGGCTACAGTGCGAACCTACCCACCTTGGGGCAGTTTCGTGCGGAGGATCGTGTTCAGGTTTGCAGTCCGGGGACCGCGCTCAGGCCTGCAGTCCGAGCAGCACCGCCGCATTCGCGCCGAGAATCGCATCCCGGTCGGTGTCGGCAAGCGGCAGACGGCGCATCCAGGCAACCTCGGCGGCCATGTCGGCCCACGGGCCATCGGTGCCGAAGAGCACGCGAGAGGCACCGTGCAGCTTGAGGAGTTCGAGGAAGGCGTCGTCGGTCATGTGGCCGTAGGCGAACGACGTGTCCAGGTAGACAGGCCGGCCAACGAGATGCTCGCGCACCTCGTCCCAGAGCATCCAGCCGCCCATGTGCGCCAGGACCACCGTGAGGTCCGGGAAGCGCTCCAGCATCCGCGCGAAACGGTGAGGACGGCCGTGGTCCGTGGGTACGCCGGCGTCCAGACCGGCGTGAAAGAGCACAATCATCCCCTGCTCGGCGGCCGCCTCGAAAATGGGCGCGAGACGGTCTTCGTCGGGCTGAAATGCCTGGTACTCGGTGTGCATCTTGAATCCCCGCATGCCGAGTGAGGCCATGCGCGCGATCTCGGCTGCAGGGTTCTCGAGGTCCGGGTGCATGGCACCGAACGGGATGATCCGCTCGCTTGCCGTTGCGGCGGCCCAGTCGTTGATCTTCACGACCTGCGACGGCTTCGTGGCCACCGGCTGCGTGACGGCCACGTCGATCCCGGCGCGGTCCATCTCGGCGAGCAGACCGGTGAGGGTACCGTCAAAGGTGGCCACAAGGTCCGAGCGCTCGGCGAGCTCCGGTATGGCGCGCGCGGCAATTGGGTCGGCGAAGACATGGGTGTGTATGTCGATGACGCGTGGCATGAGCAGGCCCCCGATCCGAGGTGTGCCATCAGTGTACGCGACGCGAGGACCGCCTCACAGCGAACCCCGAATCCCGCATCTGTTGGCTATCGGTTCGCCCCTGGCGTTGTTCACGTGCGTCCGTGCCACTCTGCCGCTCCACCGGCGGCAGTGCAACGCGAACGGCGCGTACTGCATCGGTCCGCGCACATTCAAGCGGGGCATGGCGTCCCAAGTGGGGCATAGTAGCCTGTGCCGGGCGTCACAATCGTATTGCGGCCTCCGGCATCACACGATTACTATCGTGCTGGCGACCCGGTCGTTCGCGCAAGCGGCACGGCGGCCGGGCGGCTGAACCGGGCGGCACCGAACGGGGGCGGTGTGGTGCGAGTATCTGGGCGGGTAGCACTCGGCATCGGCATAGCCGGTCTGGCCGTTGCGTTCCTGGCGCTGGACCCGCAGTGCGCGTGCGCGCGGCCGATCATCCTGGAGAGCCGAGCGGTGAGCACCGCGTACGTCGGCGGTGATGGTCTCGTCAACGCCGACCCGATCGACATTCCCGTCGGCCCATTTGCAGTCTATGGGACCCTTGAGCCGCACGAGCAGCTGGACGCATACGAGTTCGTTGCGCCCGAAACCACCGAGATCTCCGTGGCTCTACTGGCCAAAGAAGGGCTCGGCGCTGGAGACTGCCGCATCACGCTCGTGCTGGCCTCGGCCGAGGGCACATCGGCGGCGGAAGAGCAGGTTCCTGCCTGGGTCTCCACAGGCTGGAACTGGGAGTCACTCGAGACCCTCGAGGGAATCGCGTACGGCCGCTTCTCCCTCGTTGCCGGCGAGACGTACACGCTCGTTGTCACCCCGGGCACGTTCACGACGGTGACGCTCCCCTACGTTGTTGAGGTTGGCAGAGCCACTGACACGACAGCGGCGCCGGTTGTGGCCGACGTGGAGGACCCCGCGCCCGTGACCACCGCGCGTGTCTGGCTCGGTCTCTACGGGCAGCGGGCCGTGCGGGGGCTACCCCTCGCGGGAGCAGCAGGGCTGGGGCTCCTGGTGCTGCTCATCGTCCTCGGACTCGTGGTCAGTCTGCTGGGGGGTGGCATCCGGCGAATCGCGCGGCTGCTCAGGCGCCGCCACGCCGAGCCCGCCGCGGCCGAGCCCGTGTACTTCAAGGAACTCGCAGCGCAGTGGCTGCAGCTCGATCCGGAGACCGGGCCCACATACGTCTCACCCGAGGTGGCGCCCGAGGCCGAGGTGGCGCCCGAGGCCGAGGCCGAGCCCCTGCCCGAGGCCGAGTCCGCGTCCGAGCCCGAACCTGTGCCCGAATCCGGACCGTCCACTTCACCCATATCCGAGCCCGTGCCCCGGCCGGTGCCGTTCCCGGCAACCGCATCGTCGGCCGAGATGGCGCCCGTGCCCCCGCCGTCGCCTGAACCCAGACACCGCCACCGATGGTTCACTCGGAATGCAAGCCGCCCGGAACCAGAGCCTGCGCCAGCAGTCGGCCAACCGCTCCTCCTTCCCGAGGAACCTGCGCCCGGCATCCCACTACCGCAGCCCGAGGACCTCGGCGAACCGCCGTTGCCGACGTGTGAAACACAAACTGCGGACACTCCTGCCGAACCGCGCTGTGAGGACGAACCGCCACGAGCGGAACCCGGGAGGACCGGGGAGCCCGACGAGCCCAGGGAACCGGAGGGCTCCGGGGGCCCGGATGAGCCCGACGCAGGCCCCAGCCTGGACTGGCCTACCGTGACGCGAACACAGCACGTGAAAGACGTGACCCGGAGCAAGCTAGACCGCCTGCTCGATCGAGGCGGCGAGGCGAGCCCGGTCTCCTCGCTCAGCCGCATCAGCCCGTACGTTGACGGCACCGCAGCCGAACAATCAGACGAACCCGCCCCGGAGATCGAGCCCTAGGCCTGAGGGCCCTATCGCACCCTATGGCACCGCCGCCTCAATCGATCCGGCGTCATCGCCACCGGAGTACGCGCCGCCAGAGTAGAGACCGCCAGCGCTCTCGCCGGTCGAGGTGCCGCCAAAGTAGACCTCGTAGCTCGCACCATCCACCAGCTCGGGTGACGAGAATACGAACGCCCCAACGTTCTTGGCGGGTTCGAAGGTGAGGACGCTCGTGCCGTCGGCGCTCTCGATGTGGATTAGGGTGCCCGCCTGGACCGCGCCGTTGAGGGAGAAGACGATCGCGGCCTGCGTGGATGGAGATGTGATGCTCTCCATCATGTCGGCCGTCGTTGACGCGGCCACCACGACGCCACCGGTCATATCAAACGTCCCGTTGCAGTCGAGCGCTCCATTGCCGCCGCGGCTCGGGCCGTTCACGATCACGGTGCCGCCGCTCATGGTGATCGAGCCATTGGAGTCCACGCCGTCGCCCTCGGCGTCCACGATGATCGTGCCGCCGGTGATGGCGATCAGGTAGTCCCCGGCCTCCTGGCTGCCCGCAAACTGATCACGGCCAGGACGCCCGTTACCCGTGGACATGCCGGAGGAATCGGCGCCGCCGGCCGCGTTCAGGCCATCGTCGCTGCACGTGAGATCGATGGTGCCACCGTTGATCGTGATGTCCGCGCTCTCAAGGCCCTCGTAGGAGTTGGCAACCGTGATCGTGCCCGCATTCACCACGAGCGACGTGTCCGCATGCATGCCGTCGTCGCCGGACTCGATCGCGAGCACCCCGCCGTCAATGGTGATGCTGCCGTTTGAGTGAACCGCGTCGTCCGCCGAGTCCAGGCTGATCTCGCCGCCACTGACGACCACGCTCACCGCTCCCTTGAGCCCCTTGGCCGAGCCGTCATCGGCAACGCTGCCGCCACTGCCGCCGCCAGAGACGGCCGTCAGCGCGCCGCCTTGCACGATCACGTCCGTAGAGGCATCGAGCGCGTCGGCGGCGGCCGTGACGTCCACTGTGCCGTCCACGATCTGGATGTAGCCCTTCGTGGCGTCCTCGTCGTTGTCGGACTTGAGGCCGTCACCACCGGCATCCACGCTGATCTGGCCGTCGTTCACGATCAGATAGTCCTTGCCGCGAATGCCGTCGTCAACCGCGTCAACAGTGATGGTGCCGCTCGCGATGATGAGGCCGTCCTTGCTTGCGATCCCATCGTTGAAATTGCCCTCAACGTTCAGCGAGCCTTCGCCAAAGATCGTGAGGTCGGCCTTGCTGAAGATCGTCGCGTTCGGCTCCTCGGCCTCGGCGTCCGTGTACGTGTAGGACGATCCGTCCGAGAGAGAGTTCGCCGTCCCGTCCGCAAGGGCAACAACAACCTTGTCGGCACTGGCAACGTAGATGGCTGCGCTGCTGGAGCGCGAGATCTCCACACCGTTCAAGATCAGGCGCACGACGTCCCCGTCAGCGGTGTTCACCACGATCTGGCCATCGGCGAGCGTGCCGGTCAAGCGGTACGTGCCGGCTGCGGTGATCGAGACCGTGCTGCCGTCAATCGTAACCGCCGACGAATCCGAAGATGCCGAGCTGCCCCTGAGCGCCACCTCGATGACATCGGCCTCATCCCAGACGTAGTCGGCGGGGTCGTCGTGGCTGACGGCGTTGATGGTGTCCGTTGTCGTTGCGGACCCGGCGGCCGCTTCCACCGCCTCCGTGACCACGCTCGTGACGGCCTCCGTGGCGGTGCATCCAGCGAGCGCGAGTGCCGCGAGAATGAGTGCGCCCGATGCGCAGGTCAGCGCTCGGCGCGCAGGTCGGGTGTTCATAGACGATACCTCTTCCGTTGTCGGTAGGGCCGGTCAGGCGTGAACGAGTGTCAGCCGATCCGGGGAGTCGATCGGCTGGCTGAGCGGCGCGGGAACACGCACGTGCGTGGCGGGGTGAGAGGCTCGCCCGTCCATCGCGCAGAAGTGCTCCTTCAGAACGCGGTTCCACTTGTTGGCCGGCAGGTCGGGGTAGATCGCGGCCATGCCCGTGCAGTACTTGCTGACTTTCCGTGGCCGGTAGTGCGCGGCCCACAGCAGCCGATCGGTAGCGCACGGCCCTCCCGCCGTCTTCGTCTCAACGAGCACGAGGTCCGGCAGCGTCAGCCACTCCCCAGCAGCGGTGACGCATTCGAGGTCGGTGTCGATCGTGATGCGGCTCGCTGTCGACACCTCGAGAAGCGTCGTGCGCCGGTAGCGCGTCGTGAGCGTGCGACTGAGCGCGTGGCTAAACGGCGCCACCGCCTCAAACCTCCCGAGAAACGCGAGCGCCTCGGGAGTCAGTCTCGACCGGTCCGCCGCCTGATACGGAAGCCGCGACTTCACGGTCATGCCCGTCCGCTCGCGCTTCTTGACCTCGAGCATGCACTGCCCGCTGTCAAGGTACGTCCGGGTGCGCACCTTGAACCGATTCGGCCTCCCGTGCGCCGCCGAAAGGTATGCGAGCAGGTCGGGCGTGTCGAAGTACACGGACTCGTACTGGAACGTCCGCGTGCCGCCGATGACAAGCACCCGGAGGTCGTCCCGATGCTCGCCGAGCAGCTCGTCCAGGATCGTGCGCGGCACGATGTACTTCCGGTCCTTGCGTGCCTGCAGTGCCGCGCTGCTGTTGATCTCGGCAAGGCTCACACCCGCGAGCCCCGCGCCGATCTCCGTGTGGGCCGTCTGCTTCATCACTTGCCTCCGATCGGGCGGATGGTCCCCGTCGCTTCGGTGACGGCATCCAATACCGGTGCCCCGGCGCCGGCGCCGGGAATCTCGTAGTGGACCTCCACCGAGGTCGTGTCGTTCACGAGATCCACTTTGCGGACGATCACCCGGTGCACCTTCGCGCCGAGCATGGACTCCAGATAGCCGACAAGTGCCGCCTCGCTTGTAAACGCCCGGTCCAGGTTCATGAGATGTGACCGGGTGCGCGAGAAGAGCGCCGGATGATCGCCGATGTAGAGGGCGAGCAGAATCGCCACCATGAGGAGCGCCACAACCCACACCGCCAGAACCGCGATCCCGCCGAGCAACCCCAGCGCGAGCGATGCGAAGTAGTACGCCACCTCAGGCTGGTCGAGTTCGCTCGACCGCAGCCTGATGATGGAGAGGATGCCAAACAGCCCCAGACCAAGACCGGCCCCCACTGACGATGACGACAGCGCGATGGCCACTGCCGCAACACCGATGTTGGCGCCAAGGAATGCGACCACCATGTCTTTGCGCCGGTGACGCGGGAAGTACAGCCCAAACGTCATGACCGCGATCGCCACGAGGTCGAGTGCGAACAGAATGGACTCCGTCATTGCGTGCTCCTTCGGCTAGATGGCGGCACCGGAAGTGCTCGCATACCAGATGATGCGTGAGGGTCGTGTGAACGGCGTCCCGAGGTTGTGACGATCTTGTGAAATGCGGGCCCACACAGACCGCTTTCGCGGCTATCCCGAGCAGGCACGTTTCTCGTCTGACAATACTTCGGTCATTGACAGAGTGATTAAGGCTCAGTAAGGTTAGCTTGCGCAAACACCCTTGCGAGCACACGAACACCGTGAAAGGTGGTGATGCTGCGCGTCACCCGCACTACACCGGACAGCAGCCTGCTATCCGGGAAAGCAGCAACATCGACGTCTGGAGGCGACGGATTGTGGATGGTTCGAACGACGCAACACGTGTAGAGACAGGGTTTGGGCCTTCGCGCAGGGACTTCCTCCGCGGAGCAGCGGGAGTGACTGCGGGCATCGCCCTCTCCGGCCTTGTGGCCGGAACGGGCTGCAGCAACAGCACGACAGACAATGCGGACGCGGCGGCAGCCCCAACGCGCCCCGTGCAGGTGCACGAGGCCGACGTGATCGTGGTTGGCGGCGGACTCGCGGGACTCACGGCCGCGCGCAAGGCTGCCTCGGACGGCAGTTCCGTGATCATTCTGGACAAGGGGCTCTTTGGACACTCGGGCACCTCGGGCATCAACTGGGGACACGACCTCGAGACCAACGAATGGCTTGAAGACGACGGGTCGTCGTCTCTTCCCACCTGGATACTTCTGAACGACGGTCTGCCGGATCAGACCTACGCTCTTGAGTTCTGCAAGGCGGTCAAAGAGGGCCGGCCAAACGCCACCACCGAGCAGATGGGCTGCGTCCTCGAGCGCATCGCTGACGGCTCACCGGTGAGCCACAACGCTCCGGCACCGCTCAACGTAGATCACGGTTGCTTCCCGCGCTTCTTCGCCCAGCAGGCGAAGCACAGCGGCAAGCAGATCTTCGACCGCACGATGGCGCTCGACGTTCTGCTCGCCGATGACGGACGCGCAGCCGGCGTGGTTGCCCTTGATCTCGTCAGCGGCGACGCACTGGTGTTCCGCGGCAAGGCTGTTGTCATGGCCACCGGCAGCTACTGCTGGGTCGCCGGCTGGAACGGCATGAGCCCGTTCACGATCGCCGGACCCGAGAACACGGGCGACGGCCACCGGATGTTCATCAATGCCGGACTCGAGATGCGCGACATGGAGCAGCTTCCGTTTGACAACGTGCAGTGGACGCCAATCGGCACGCGCCAGGGCATGGGCTCGATGGGCAACTCGATCGTCAACCATGCACGGACGCTCAACAAGGACATGGAACGCTTCACGCAGGCAATCGACACGGATCCCCGGCTCAACAACCCGGCGTTCATGCGGCTCACGGCCAAGGAGATCTGGCAGGGCCGCGGCACCGAGAACGGCGGCGTCTTCGTCGACACGGCGGACCTCGAGACCGACGACCGCTACTACCGGCGCGCCAGAGAAAACGAGATGCGGGCCATGGGTTACGACCTCCCGCAGTACGTGGAGGTTGTCCCCGAGCAGTGGGAGACCGCCGCTCGGCCGTACCAGCTCAGCACGAGCTCCGAGACCGCCATCCCCGGCCTGTTCTTCGCCGCGGCAAATTCCGGTGCTTACTCCGGCTGCGCGTTCATGGGCTGCTTTGGCTCCGGCTGGATGGCCGGCAAGGGCGCAGCCGTGACCGCCGCGAGTTCTGATGCCGCAGCCGTCCCGTGGACCAAGGTCAACGACATCCTCAACTCGGCGTACGGGCTGCTTGAAGCCACGCCCGAGTCTCCGATCCGCGTGACTGACGTTTACCGCAGCGTCCAGAACGCGTACTGGAGCGGTCTCTCCCCGCTTCGTGACGATGCAGGCATCAAGGCAAGCATCGCCGAACTCGAGCGCATCAAAGCCGAGGACCTGCCCAAGATGCACGTGCCCTCGAAGTCCCGCCAGTTCAACACCGACTGGCGCCTGGCCCTCGAGGTTGAGAGCCTCATCACGTGCGCGCTTGGCACCGGCCAGGCCGCGCTCGTGCGCACCGAGACCCGCGGCGCGCACTGCCGCACCGACTACCCCAAGATGGACAACGCCAACTGGCTCAAGAACACCGTCGTCAAGCTCGATGGTGCCACGTGGTCCGTGCGCACCGAGCCGATCGACGACAGCATCGTCCCGGCGGCCGATGTTGCCGCGCTGGTTCCGGAGCTTGGTATCGACTAGCGCCGCGCGAGCGGAATCCATATAGTCAGTTGAGCGATTAGGAGAAGCGAACATGGCGAACTCAATCAGCGCCAAGATACTCAGGTACGACCCGAGTATCGACGACGCGCCCGCGTACGTGACCTACGAAGTGCCCTGGCAGGACGACCCAAGCGGGTTCATGACCGGCCTCCAGGTGCTGCACTACATCAACAACAGCATCGAACAGATCGGCTACGACTACTGCTGCAGAAGCGGCCTGTGCGGACGCTGCAGCATGATGATCGACGGCAAGCCGGGTCTTGCCTGCTGGACGGCCCTGCAGCCCGGCGAGCACACCTTCGAGCCGCTGAAAGGCTTTCCGG
>Ga0209164_1003212_pt1 | contig 15807 bp, 8 predicted proteins | sample MTBNYHSulfiMetaG_FD_187458 | JGI IMG/M metagenome (GOLD analysis project Ga0209164, IMG submission 187458) | Enrichment culture microbial communities from rom New York Harbor, USA that are MTBE-degrading - MTBE-NYH (New York Harbor Sulfidogenic)... | ecosystem: Environmental > Aquatic > Marine >...
CCGATCCCTTTCAGTTGGAGGCCATTGAGCTGGTCAGGGATTACGATGTCCTGGTCAGCGCCCCGACCGGTTCCGGAAAGACCTGGATCGCCTCGGAGGTCATCCGCTCGTATCTCTCGGAAGACCTCAGGGTCTGGTACGCCTCACCCCTCAAGGCCCTCTCCAATTCCATATACCTCCAGTTCTGCCAGGAGTTCGGACAACCCTATTGCGGCATCCTGACCGGCGACCGAAAGGAGAATCCGGACGCCCCCATCGTCGTGGGCACCACAGAGATCCTCCGGAACCAGCTCTACGACGCCATGCACCAGGGGCTCAATATCCACTCGGACCTGGTGATCCTGGATGAGGCCCACTACCTGAGCGATCCTGACCGGGGGGTGGTGTGGGAGGAGGTCCTTATCTATCTCCCGTCGAGGGTCAGGCTCCTCCTCCTGTCTGCCACCATATCCAACCCGGAAGAGGTCTGTGACTGGCTGCAGACGATTCGCGGGGCTCCCAACCGGGTGGTGCGATCGGACGATCGTCCGGTCCCCCTGGAGATGCTGTTTCTCTTCCCGGACGGGCTGATCGCCCCTTTAGGGACCCGGAAAGGATTGAACCCCAAGGTGAAGGAATTTTTGGGGTCAAAGAGGAAGTTCGGGCGGGGACGGCATGAGAAGATCGAATATGGGAAGATCATCCGCTGCCTGAGGGACCTGGACCTCCTGCCGGCCATCTTTTTTCTCAAGTCGAGGGCCGATTGCGACCATGCCCTCCTGACCTGCCCGGCGGTGGACAAGCCCGACGCAGTGGCGCGACGTCTGAAAGGGACCCTGAGGGCGTCCCTGAAAGACTATCCCCACCTCCAAGGACACCGCCAGATCAAGCCGCTGTTGGACGCCATGGTCGGATCGCACCACGGCGGACAGCTCCCCTACTGGAAGGTGCTCGTTGAAGGGATGATGAACAAGGGTCTCCTGGAGGCCATTTTTTCCACATCCACGGTGGCGGCCGGCGTCAATTTTCCTGCCAGAACCGTTGCCCTGCTCCAGAGCGACCGTTATAACGGCCATGAATTCGCTGACCTGACCGCAACGGATCTCCATCAGATGATCGGACGGGCAGGCCGGAGAGGAAAGGACAACATCGGATTTGCCCTGGTCATCCCCGGGCCCTACCAGGACCCGCAACTCATCCATGAACTGCAGGATTCATCACCCGATCCGATCCAAAGCCAGATACGGATCAACTTCTCCATGACCCTCAACCTCCTCCTCTCCCATACCCCCCTTGAGGTCAAAGACCTTCTGGATCGCTCCTTTGCCGCGTATCAGGACAACCTGTCCGGAGACGCCCGGAAGAGACGGCAGGCGGAGATGGTGTCGGAACTGGCCGGGATACTCCCGGAGGCGAAATGCGACGCTTCGGATCCGTTCGGGATCATGGAATATATCCGAACACGGTCCGACCTTCAGAAGACCCTCAGAAGGTCGGCCAAGGCCCGACCCTATGACGGGTGGGTCCAGGCCCACAAGGATGCGTTGACCCCGGGGAGGCTGTTTCTCCACAAAAACGGGAACGTCTATGTGGTATTCAAGACCTATTCGGACGAGGGGAGATGTATCTGCGCCTCACACAATATCAGGCGGCAGGACCCGAAGGGAAAGCGGCAGCTCAAGCTGCGGAGGGTCGATCAGAGCCAGATCGAGGCCGTGTACGATTATGTGGTGGATCTGCCCGAAGGGTATTCACGGGAAAGGCTGGACCTTCTGCTGGACGCGGTCCCCAGGGACACGTTAAGGGTTGTGGAGGTACAGGATCGTGCGGAGGTCACAAAGACCGATCCGATTGATAAGGCGCGGGAAAGGCTGGAATCACTGCCGTGTCAGGGATGCCCCCATTTCAGGCTTTGTCACCGGGTGCGCGGCGGAACACTTCATAGACTCCTGGATGAATTCCGTGCGTCGGCGGATCGGCCGGAGTCGGCCTGGGGCGGTTTGTGGCTCAGCTTCAAGCGGCAGCTCCGCTTCCTCAAAGAGACCGGATTTGTGGATGAGATGGACCGTCTGACCCCTGACGGTCAGTGGGCATCCAACCTGAGGCTGGATCAGCCGCTCCTCATTGCCGAGGCCATTCGAAAAGGGGCGTTTCACGACATCTCGCCCGCGGAATTGGCCGGCGGACTGGCGCCGTTTGTATGGGACCGGGGCCAGGAAATGGAACTGAGGATCAAGGGCGTCCTGGATCTGACCGGGATCGAGACGGCCTTCCATCGATTGCTGGATCATATCGAAGAGATGCGGATCTTGAAGGAGAAGCGGGGTTTCCAGAGCCCTCCCATCATGTTCTGGCCTGCGGCCGCCCTGTTCATGTGGGCAAGGGGGATGCCGTGGGATGAACTCCTCTACTTTGTGTCCGCGGACGAGGGGGATATGGCGTCGCTCATCATGAGGACCGCAGACCATCTCAGGCAGGTGGCGGATCTCCGTGAGACCCACCCGCGTCTCGCATCCGTGGCCGGCCAGGCGGTTGATCTCATCTTACGGGAACCGGTGTATATCCTCTGATGCGGGCCACCCCCGCAACCCAAGCGTGGCCAGGTTTAGTGTTCAAAGGTTCAGGGGTTTAGGGTTTAAGCGGGAACCCGGAACCGGTGAGCGCTAACAAATTTCTTGTTTTTCATGACAGAAAACCAGGTACTAAGGAGCCTATGTCAATCCTGCGGCGGCCATGATGTCGGGGACCAGCTCTTCCTTGCCGATGGCCATGATGTGGACGCCGTGGCACATCTTTTCGTCCTTGACCCGTTTGATCATGCGGCCTGCGATCTCGATTCCCTTGTCCAGGGCCCGCCCCTTGGGCGCTGCGGCCATCTCGTCGATGAGGGCCTGGGGAACGTTCACCCCGGCCACGTTCTTGTTCATGAAGCGGGCCATGGGGGCGGAGGTGAGGAGGATGATGCCTGCCAGGATCTTGACCGGGAACTGCCGGGCATACTCCATGAATCCCTTGAAATGGTCCAGATCGTAGACCGCCTGGGTCTGGATGAACTCGGCCCCTGCCTCGATCTTTTTTTCAAACTTGATGAGCTGGGGCTCCAGGGGGTTGGCCTCGGGCGTGACAATGGCCCCCGCGCAGAAGGAGAGGTCCCCCTCCAGCTTATTCCCCCCAAGATCCTCACCCTTCTCCAGCCTTCGAATGGCGGCGACCAGTTGACTGGAATCGAGGTCAAAGACCCCCTTGGCCTCCTTGTGATCGCCGAAGATCACCGCGTCCCCGGTCAGACAGAGGACATTGTGGATCCCCCGCTGGTGGGCAAAGAGGAGGTCTGCCTGGAGCGCCAGCCGGTTGCGGTCCCGGCACGTCATCTGCAAGATGGGTTCCCCGCCCATCTCCTTTACCAGGAGCGCCCCCCCCAGCGAGGGGAATCGCATGACGGAACTCTGATGATCGGTCACGTTCATGGCATCCACCCGGTCTTTCAACAGATCGATGTGGTGGGCCATCCTGTCCAGGTTCGTCCCCTTTGGGGGCGCTACCTCGGAGGTGACAACGAATTTCCCCGAGTCGAGGGCCTTCTTAAATGGAGAAACCATGACAGACCTCGTGTGGCATAAAGGTTAGAGGCGCAAGGCGTCAGGCGCAAGGTGGTGAAGCTGTTGAGCTGATAAGCTCATAAGCTCTTGAGCCGATGAGCGGAAAGACCTCGCTCCAGAACCAAAGGCTTAACAGCTTATCAGCTTATCAGCTATCATCCATCAGCCTTTGATCATCATTCCAACACCCCGGCCATCCCAATCATCACCCCATCCAATTTCACTCTTCACTCTTCATTATTCACTGTTCAATTTCCACTTCCCCGGCCGCAGCGCTGCCTGGTGGTTCCGGGGTTTCTGAAGCCTCCGCATGGCGTCGAGACGGTTCAGGTCCTTCAGCCGGTTGTAAATGAGGGTCCAGGCGCAGTCCTTGTCGCTGTCGATCTCGCATTTCCCGTTGTTGGTGCCCCCGCAGGGCCCGTTGACCAGGCCCTTGTGACAGGAGGTGACCGGGCAGATCCCGCCGGTCTCGCCCAGGATGCAGGCGCCGCACTGGGTGCAGACCTCGTCAAATACGCCTGATTGGGTTTCCTTGCCGACGAAGAGGGTGTCCAGGGCAGGGACGACCATCTTTTTGGTCTGCCTGGCGATATTCTGAACGCCGAAGGCGCAGGCCATAATCAGGAGAACATCCGCCTGGTCCACGCGGGTTCCGTACTGGGCGAGGGCCTCCTGCGTCAGATTGTCGCAGGCCACCGCCAGGACCACGTCTCCGGTCACCATTTTCCCTTTTTCTGAGAGCCGTTTTCTCATGGCCTCCACCTCGGGGAGACCTCCCGTATGGGTCAGGGTGGGGCAGGTCCCGCATCCGATGATAAAGACCCTTGCCAGACCGTCCAAGAGTCGGTCCAGCTCCGCTTCGGGCTTCTGCTGGGTAATGGATCTGATCATGGGCGACTCCTCTCCTTTTCCAGATCGCACCTGAGACACCGGCCTGCTTCCCAGATGGCCTGTTCTGCCGTGAATCCCCTCTCTATTTCCCTGAAGTCCTTCACCCGGTCGGCCGGGGTTTCGAGCGGCACCCGGATCCTGGGTCGATCCTCAACGGTTTCCTGTTCAAGGGCCAGGCCGGCATCCTCGGCCAGGGCCGTTTTTTCATCCGGGATCCGGATCCTGCCGGTATCTCCTTCGAGATACTGATGGACAGCCAGGGCCGCCCTTCTCCCCGAGGCAATGGCCCGGATGAGGAATGTGGGCCCCGTGGTAAAATCGCCGCCGGCAAAGACGCCCTTGATGTTGGTGGAAAGGGTGTTCTCATTGACCGCCAGGGTCCCCCACAAGGCCCTTTCCAGCTGTCCGTCTTCCGAGAGGAAGGAAGGGTCCGGGGCCTGGCCGATGGAGATGAACACGTGATCGGCCTCAACGATCTGGGTGGCGGCCTCATCGAAATGGGGATTGAATCTCCCCTCCTCATCGAACACCGAGACGCATCGGACAAATTCTATGCCGGTCACGCGATCCTCCGCGCTGAGGATGCGGCGGGGCCCCCACGACGTGTTGATAACGATCCCCTCTTCAACCGCCTCCTCGATCTCCTTTTCCCATGCCGGCATCTCCTGCCGCGATTCGAGGCAGAATATCTGTACGTCCCCGGCCCCTGTCCGGAGGGCGGTCCTGGCCACGTCAATGGCCACATTGCCCCCTCCCACCACAACGGCCTTCCCTTTCAGGTCCACCGGCCTCCCCATCCTCACGTCCGTGAGGAACGCCAGGCCGTAGGCCAAACCTTCAAGGCCCTCTTCCTCGCCCGGGATCCCGATCCGCCTGCTGGCCTGGGCCCCGGCCGCGATAAACACGGCCCGGTAGCCTTCGTTCATGAGGTCGTTGACCGTGTGTTTGGCATCGATGGGCGAATTGTAGCGGATCTCTACCCCGCAGCTTTCGATGTAGGCGATCTCCTCCTGGATGACGCCCCGGGGAAGCCGGAATTCAGGGATCGCCAGACCGAGCATGCCGCCGGCAACGGGCTGGGATTCGTACACGATGGTCTGATACCCCATCTCGGCCAGGAAATAGGCACAGGTCAGACCGGCGGGACCTGCCCCTACCACCGCGACTTTCTCGGGCCTGGTTACGGGAAACGGGGTCTCCCGCCTCCCGATGTTGTGGTAGTACCAATCCGCGGCGTAGCGCTTGAGGGACCGGATGGCCACGGGATCATCCAGTTCGCCGCGCCGGCATTTGAATTCGCAGGGGTGGATACAGATGCGTCCGCAAACGGCCGGGAAGGGGTTCCGTTCCCGAATGATCTTGACCGCTTTTTCATTGTCTCCCCTGGCAATGGCGGCAACGTAATTGGGGACATCGATCCCGGCAGGGCAGGCATGCTGGCACGCCGAGATGACCATGGCGTCGCAGGTGGCCCCTGCGCAGCGATGTTCGAGGATGTGTTCCTCATACTCCTTCAAAAAATACCTGAGCGTGGAAAGGGCCGGTTTGGCGCAGGTTTGGCCCAGGCCGCAGAGGGCCGTTTCCGTGATGGTCTCCCCCAGGTCCCGGATGGTCTCTATATCCGCGATCCTCCCCCGGCCTTGGGTAATCCGGGTCAGGATCTCCAGGAGCTGGGTGGTGCCCAGCCGGCAGGGCGCGCACTTGCCGCACGATTCCGACTGGGTGAAACTGAGGAAGAACCGGGCGATCTCCACCATGCAGTTGTTCTCATCCATGACCACCATGCCGCCGGAACCCATGATGGCGCCGATACGTTGAAGGGTGTCGTAGTCGATCGGGAGATTGAGATGCTGAGGAGGCACGCACCCGCCCGAGGGGCCCCCCATCTGCACGGCCTTGAACTGCCTCCCCTTGGGGATCCCGCCCCCGATGTCAAAGACCACCTCCCTCACCGTCACGCCGATGGGCACCTCCACCAGACCCGTGTTGTTGACCTTTCCGGCCAGGGAGAAGATCTTGGTTCCCTTGCTTTTCTCCGTGCCGACCTCGCTGTACCAGCCGGCCCCCTTCTGGATGAGCGGAGGGATATTGGCCCAGGTCTCCACGTTATTGATGTTGGTGGGCTTTCCCCCTAATCCTGCCTGGGCCGGAAAGGGCGGTCTTGCCCGGGGCATTCCCCGTTTCCCCTCTATGGAGGCCATGAGGGCGGTCTCCTCGCCGCAGACAAAGGCCCCGGCCCCCATCTTCAATCTGAGATCGAAATGGAACCCGGTTCCCAGGATATTCCGGCCCAGGAGCCCCAGTTCGGTCATCTGCCCGATGGCGATGGTCAGGTGTTCCACGGCAATCGGGTATTCCTCGCGCACATAGACAAACCCATGTTCCGCGCCCATGGCATAGGCCCCTATCAGCATCCCTTCCAGGACGGCGTGGGGATCCCCTTCCAGGATGGCCCTGTCCATGAACGCCCCGGGATCGCCCTCGTCCGCGTTGCAGATGACGTATTTGGGCCGGCCCGGGGCCTGGCGCGCAAACCGCCATTTGATCCCGGTGGAAAAACCGGCGCCGCCCCTCCCCCTCAATTGGGCTGCGATCACCTCCTGGATCACCTCTTCAGGGGTCATTCGGGTCAGGGCCTTGACAATGGCCCGGTAGCCCCCCGCCGCGATATAGTCCTCGATCCGGGTGGGATCGATACGGCCGCAGTTGGCCAGGATCCGCCTCTCCTGTTTGCTGTAAAAGGGGATTTGACTCCGGTAGAATATGGGATCTCCCGTCTTCGGGTCGTGATAGGCGAGGCGGTCGATCAGACTGCGCTGCTTCACCGTCCGGTCGATGATCTCGGCCGCATCGTCAGGTCCCACCTCCTGATACTGGATCCCCATCGGTTCCATGGCGATCACCGGGGCCTTGGCGCAGAACCCATGACACCCGGTGGCCCGTATCTCCACCCGGTCTGAAAGACCCTGTCGCTCGACCTCGGCTTCCAGCGAGGACTTGACGTCTGCAGACCCGTAGGCCCGGCACCCGGTCATGCAGACATGGACCACGGTCTTGCGCTCGTCCATGCGCGCCAGGATCCGGTTGCGGAGCCATTCCAGTTGTCCCACGGAGGATAGCTTTTCCATGCCTTATTCAGACTCTCTTTCCTGTTTCCGGAACTGGGCCAATATGCTGCTCACCTTGGGAGGGGAAAGCCTTCCATAGTAGGTCCGATTGACCATCATGGTGGGGGCCAGAAAGCAGGCCCCGAGGCAGGCGACGGTCTCCAGGGTGAACTGATAATCGGGGCTGGTCTCCCCTTCCTCGAGACCCAGCTCCTTTTTCATGACCCGGAGGATGCTCTTGCCGCCCTTCACGTGGCAGGCGGTTCCCCGGCAGACCCTGACCACGTATTTCCCTTTGGGCGTCATGCTGAACCCTGCATAAAAGGTGACGACGCCCTGGACCTGGGAGGGGAAAAGATGAAGGGCCTCACCGATCGGTTCTATGGCCTTGGGCGGAATATATCCGATGGCCTCCTGGATCTCCTGCAGGAGGGGGATAAGGCCCCATTGCTCGCCCTTATGCCTTTCGATGATGGATGATATCCGGGTCCAGTCGATCTCTTGCGGCATCATTTTCCCATCCCCCCTGTCTCCAGCCGGACCTGACAGGTCTTGAATCCCTCCCATGACCCGGTCCCCGATGCGGTCAAACCGATCAGGTTCATGGCATCGTTTTCATGAAAGCCCGTCGGGATGAAGATCTGCCCGGCATGTAGCGTTTTGTCTATGCGGACCCCCCTTATCAGTGCCCCCACGGGGGATTGCACCCGGATCCTGTCCCCAGGCTTGAGATGGAGCCGGTCCCCATCCGTCGATGACAAGACCACCTCGCCGTTTTGACCAAAATCGGTGATCCGTTTGGAACGGCCGGTACGGGTCCCGCTCCCCAGGTGAAACCGTTGCGATCCCAGGATGGCCGTCAGGGGATAGTCATCGTCCGTCTCCTCCCGATCGTCTGAGGGGAGGGGCGAAAACCGGAAAGGTCCCGTGCCTTCCGTTTCCCGGATCCAGGTCCAGGCCTTTCCGGGGTCTTCCCTGAGCCCGGCATACATGGGAATCATGCGTGCGATCTCAGCCCGTATGGCGTCAAGGGAGCCATAGGCCTTGGGATATCCCATCTTAACGCCCAAGCGATCCAGGATCTCCCAGTCCGGTTTTGCCTCCCCCGGAGGGGGCACGACCGGGGTGAAACAGGCGATCCTTCCCTCCATGTTGGTAAAGGAGCCCCCCTTCTCGGAAAAGGCGGCGCCCGGCAGGACCACGTCCGCCAGCCGGGTGGTTTCGGTATGGAGGATATCCTGCACCACCAGGAGATCCAGGCCCTTCAATGCCTCGGCGATCCGTTCCTGTTGGGGGAGGCTGCGAACCGGATTCTCTCCCATAATCACCATGGCCCTGAGATTTCCCTTTTCAGCCGCCTCTATCATCCGCACCCCATTCAGCCCCTGATCCGGCGAGATCCGCACCCCCCACGCCCGTTCCCACTCCCTTCTCCGTGAACCGTCGTCAAGGGGCGTACGGCCCGGAAGGGCGTGGGGCACGGTCCCCATATCCCATGCCCCCACCTGATTATTTTCCCGTGCCATCACATGGAGCCCGCCCGGCTCACGACCGAGACTCCCTGTCATCATGGCCAGGTTTAAGATGGCCTCCATGGCCTGGATCCCACGGCGTTGCTGGGTGATCCCGTGCCCCACCACAAAACGGATCTTCTTTCCCTTCAAAAGGTCTGCTGCAGCCGTCAGGGCCTTCATGTCAGACCCGCTCGCCAGACAGAGCCGTTGGGGATTAAAGGATGAAAGGGCCTCGCTGTATGGGCCGAAGCCTTCTGTGAAGCGCTCGATAAAGCCGGGATCATGGGCGAATTTCTTCCACATGAGGGCGGCGAGGCAGGTGATCAGTTCGGCGTCCTTATCAGGGGCGAGGGGCAACCAGAGGGCGGAAAAGGGAAAGAGGTCGGTCTTTCGAGGATCCACCCCTATGATGGGGATTCCCCTTTTGGCGGCCCTTTTGAGGTGATAGCCCACTACCGGGGCCGAATGCCCGGGGTCCGCGCCCAAGACGATGATGATCTCGGCCTTCTCCAGGTGTGAGAGCCGGTCGGGTCGGCGCCTGCCGCCTGTTTTCTCTTCCACGACCCGCAGGGCCTCCCTCCCGGCCATGAATCCGCCATTGTCCACGTTGTTTGTGCCCAGAAGGACCCTGGCCAGTCTCTGAAAGAGGTAGTTTTCCTCATTGGTGCACTTTGAAGACCCGAAAAGGCCGATACTTTGAGGGCCGTCCTCCTTCTTGATATCCGTGAGCCGGCCCGCAACATGGTCGAGGGCCTCGTCCCAGGATACGGGGACGAGGTCGTTGTCTTTGCGGATGAGGGGGTGCGTCAGCCGCTCGCTGCTGTTGAGAAAATCGTGTGCGAAATGGCCGCGGACACACAGTGTGGCGGTGTTGACGGAACCGCGGAGGGCGGATGGATTTATTTCCACGACCTTCTGACCGGCCACGCCCATGAGAATGGAACAGCCCACCCCGCAGAAACCGCAGGTCGTCAATACCTCTCGCTCGGGCGTCCCCACATGGCCGCTGATCTTGGGGGTCAGGGCCCCGGTGGGACAGATGGATACACAGGTCCCGCAAAACGTACAGGAAGAGGACTCCAGGGGAAGATCGTGGAGCGTGGCCGGCCGCGAAGCAAAGCCCCTCATATGATAGTCGATGGCCCCGGCCACCACGAGTTCATGGTCTGCACGGATGCATCTTCCGCACAGGATGCACTTGCTCAGATCCCGGATGATGAAGGGGTTGGCCTGCTCGATCCCCTTGTAATTGGGGATCGGATAAAGGCCGGTCTCTCCCAGGCCCATCTGACCGGCAAGCTCGCGCAACTGACATCGGTTTCCCTTGCTGCAGACCAGGCACGACTCAGGGTGTTCGGCCATCATCAGGCGAAGGATGTTTCTCCGGTGCCGCATCACCCGGGGGGAGTCCGTCTGGATCTCCATGTCCGGCGCAACCGGGGTGACGCAGGAGGCCATAATTCGGCCGCTCTTTTGGTCTTCCACCAGGCAGAGGCGACAGGCCCCGACCGGCTTGAGGTCAGGATGGTGACAGAGCTTGGGTATCCGAATCCCGTGCTCCTCCGCCGCCTCCAGGACGGTGGTCCCGGGCGGGCAGCTCATCCGCGTCCCGTTGATGGTGAGGGAGATCTCTTCCACGGGCGTGCTCCTCGTTCTGGTTGCTGGTTGCTCGTTTCCAAGTTTGAAGTTTCGAGTTTGGAGTGCCTGGAGTTGAAGAAGCAAAATTCCGATTTCAACTTTTCACTCTTCATTTCACACTCCACACGTGTCCATGCCTTTCGCCTACCTTAATTTGGCCGCATCCAGATAGAGTCTCAGCTTTTCTTCACCCCCGATGGTGATGATGTGGATCCCCTGGCAGAGGTCTTTAAGCCCCTGGACCGTCTCCGCAAAGATGTCGACGCTGGCCTTCTGCCGGTCAGGGGCCCGGGCCAGCTTTTTGATCATCCAGTCAGGGATCAATCCCGATTTGAAATGACGGTTCAGGAACTGGGCCATGCCCGCGGTCCTCAGGATCATTACCTCGGCGATGACCGGGATCCCGAACGTCTTGATCTGTTTCATGAACTTTTCAAACCGGGCCAGATCAAATACGGGCGTGGTCAGGAAATACCCAGTCCCGATCCGCGTCATCTCCTCCAGCTCCTTCATCTCCAGATCGGGGACGTTTTTTCCCCATGCCGATTCGACACCCGAACCCAACACAAAATCGGCCTTGGACGGGAGTGCATTTCCGTCCACCGTACTCCCCTGACGCATATGCTCCAGCACGGAGGCCAGTTTTCCCGCATCCACGTGAAAAAACATCATTTCCTGAAGGCTGTCGCCGGTAATCCGGTAATCCTCGGTAAAGACGAGGAGGTTTTCCACTCCCGCGTCATGGGCCATGAGGAGGTCCTTCTGCAGCTGGGGACGGCTCTTGTCCCGGGTGGTGGTCTGGTAAATGGACTCGAACCGGTTCTCATTCAAGAGATGACAGGTCGTGATGCTGTTACCCACGACCCCCTCTATATCCAGCTCCGGTACGGCCACGCCGTCCACCCGTCCCCGCACCAGCTCCAGGCTCTTGATAAGGGCCTCCGGACCTCCATCGACAGGAGACTGGATCTCAGAGGTGACGACAAACCGCTTTTTATCCAGGGATTCCTTTAGCTTCATCGTGTTACTCCTCCTACGTATGGAATGCCGGCCATGGGTTGCCGGGTGCAAAAGGCCGCGTTCGAAGACCCGATTGTCAATGACCGATGCTACCCCGTGAAATCCCTCGTTTGCTATTTAACCGGGGCATCCATCGACAATCCCAGGAGCCGGGCCACCTCCTTTTTCAGTTGGGGGAGGGGGAGCGGCTTGGAAAAACAGACGTCTGCACCGTATTCCTTCATCTTCTTGAATTTCTCATCGTCCAGATAGGCCGAGAGGACGATGATCTGGGTATCCTTCGTTCTTTCGTCGTTCTTGATCTTCCGGCAGACCTCGTACCCCTTGATGTCCGGCATCATGATATCCAGGATCATGAGGTGGGGCCTGAAGTGGTTGACCTGCAACCCTGCCTCAAAGCCGTCCGACGCGGAGACGACCTCGTAATCGTGTTCGTCTTCTTCCAGGGACTGGACGATGGTCTCCACAATGATGGGATCGTCGTCCACCACCAGGATCCGCTTCCGTACGTCAACCGGCTCCCCCCCCTCAGGAACCGGGATCCCCTGTTTATTCATAAAGGCGATGAGATCCGTTTGCTTGATGCGACGATGTCCCCCGACGGTCTTGTAGGCCGGGATATGACCCGATTCGATCCAGTTGATAATGGTCTTGGGGGAGACATTGCAATACTGGCTGGCCTTGAAGACTGTCAATATATCTTCCATCAATTCAATTTCCTCCATGTGCGATTTGCGTTAGGAATTATCATTATTATAGAAATTATAGTCTGTCAAGAAAAAAATTGCGGATATGGAAATTTTTTTTAAATATAATAAATATAAAAATGGTAATACATGCGGCCCTGGCGTTTTGATTGCGAATTTCTTCCCGGTGACAGAATAGGGGTTGGCTGGTTGGGTGGATGAACGGATGGCATATCCGTCTGTGTGCGGGATAAGGAGGTTTTTGATGGAAGTACGAAATGAGGCGGGACGATCAGGACTCCCGATCTTCCGTTTCTCTGTGTAAAGGGAGGGTAATGGTAAAGGTGGTGCCGGAGTCCATCTGGCTTTCCACGCGGATATCGCCGCCATGATCTTTGATGAAACCGTAGCAGACCGACAGGCCGAGGCCCACGCCCTTGATGCTGTCCTTGGTCGTAAAAAATGCATCGAAGATCTTGTTGAGGTCTTCTTTCCGGATACCCGTTCCCGTATCCGAAAATCTGATCTGGATCATGTTCTCTGCGGCGAGGGTGGCGACCGTGAGCGTCCCCCCATCCGGCATGGCGTCCCTGGCATTGGCGATCATATTCAGAAAGACCTGCCTGAGCTGGTTTTTGGAGGCATAGACCTCTCCCAAGTTTTCCCCCAGGGAGACCGAGAGGGCAATGCTGTGTTCCCGGAGCTGCTTTTCGTGAAGGAGAAGGATTTCATCCAGGATCGTGTTAATGTCGGAGGGCTGTCTCTTTTCCTCGTCGGGCTTGGAAAAGGAGAGCATCTTGCGGAGCATGTCAGAGAGCCTTTCCGTCTCGGACAGGGCCATCTCCAGGATCTTCCGCCGCTTGTTCTGGGGGGAGATCTCGGTTTTCAGCAGCTCCAGGGTATTCATGATGCCGTAAAGCGGATTGTTCAGCTCATGGGCGATCTGCGAGGTCAGACGTCCCATGGCGGCCAGCTTCTCGGACTGCAACAACTGCTCCTGGGTCTGGCGGAGCTTCCGTTCCATGTTCAGGCGTTCTTCCAGGTCCACGAAGATGCCGACAGAGGCCGCTTCGGCGCCGTCTGCGTCATAAATGATGGCGGAGGAGAGGTTCCCCTCCACCACCTCGCCATCCTGACGGACATAGACCATCGGGTAGGACCTCAGTTTGCCGACCGGGCCGTGCTCGGGGCTTCGCATCATCTGCATGACCCTTTTGGCCGTGCCCGTGGGATAGATCCTGTCGATATTCATCTTGCCGATGACGTCCGCCGCCTTGTACCCGAGGGTTTCCTCTGCGGCCTGGTTCCAGATGATGATGTTTCCTTTCATATCCGTGGCGATGATGGCATCGGGCGAACTCTGGATGCTCTTGTTCATGAAGTCATTGGCCTTCCTCAATTCCATTTCCCGCTGGATGAGCTGTCGGCGCAGACGGTTTTCCTCGGTGATATCCTTGCTGATCCCCACCGTGCCCAGGACATGACCCTCGCTGTCGCGCAGCTCGGCCAAAGAAAGGCTGATCTCCACCTCCTGGCCGTCTTTGCCGATGAGGGTGGTCGGGTAATTGTTCACAAATCCCCTCGCCTTTACCTCGGCCATGAGCCGTCGCCTCTCTTCCGGCGCCGTCCACAGGTCTTCGATGTCCGTTCCCAGGACCTCTTCCTGCGCGTAGCCCAGCATGTGTTCGGCCCCCGGATTGAATGTGACGATCCTCCCCTGAAGATTGGTGGTGATGATCATGTCCGAGGAATTGACGATGATGTTTTCCAAATATTCCTTGTTCCGGCGCACCTCTTCCTGCAGGGCGACCCGACGGGTCACATCCCGGATCCCTTCAATGATCTGGACAATCTCGCCTGCATCATTCAGAATAGGAGTGGCCATGATCTCTTCAAAAACCCTGTTCCCGTCGTCATTCTCGTGCTCATGGATGGCGGAATAGCTGGTCCCGGTCTCAAGGACCTTTTCAAAAGGGCAGGAAAATGTGTCTCCACTGCATGCCTCGGAAAAGTGGCGGATGACCTCATGACAGGGTTTCCCCAATATGGCCGCTTCGCTGATCCCGCTTTCCTTCAGAAAGGTCTTGTTGACCCGGTGGATGGTGCGGTCCCTGTTCAGCACCATGATCTTGTCAGCCAAGGAATCAATGAATTTCTGTGACCAGTCGCGTTCCTTTCGGATGGCCTCTTCCGATGCCTGTTGCAGTTGCTGCTTTTCCGTTTCTATCTGGATTAGATCCCAGAAAAGACGGGCCCCCCGGTGGTCGATGGAGCTGATGTGAATAGGTTTGGTGCGAATCATCCGTTCCCTGATATCCATGGAACCGGTCAGTTCAATGAGGAGATTCAAGCCGGGGAGGGTGTAGAGTTCGGTAAAATCAGAGGTGGTGAAGATCCCGATACCTCTGGCCCGGACCATACCGGGGGCCTCCGGATCAGGATCCGCTACGCCCACGATTTCCAGCTTCAACCGTGTCAGACGTTCATCGCTCAGGAGCATCAGAAGATTATGACAGGCATTTCCTCCTCCGATGATGGCGGCCTTGAGCGTTACCTGTGATTGAGCGCCCCTTTTGATCAACTCATGATCTCCGTTCATCTCAGTCACCCCGCGCGTGCCTGAACGAACAGACTGTTCAGGCGCGATGGTTGATTGTTGATACAGGCAAACAGGGAAATTTATCGACAGTCGGGCAGAAAAAGACTGAGCCTGACCCTTAAAGCGTTCAAACACATCGGGGCAGGCCCAGAAAAAAGGCTTTGGAAAGGAGGAACCGTCTGTTTGACTAATACTCCGAAGGCATCTCCTTGAGTTGAGCGAGTGAGAAGACAGGACCGTCTTTGCACACGTACTTATCCCCGATATTGCAGCGGCCGCAGATCCCGATGCCGCACTTCATGCGCATTTCCAGAGAGAGGATAATCCGCTCCGGCGGGAATCCCAGCTTTTCCAGGACCGGCTGGGTGAACCGGATCATGATGGGGGGGCCGCACACGATGGCAATGGCATTATCCGCGCTGGTGATCTTCTGTTCCGTAATGGTGGGTACAAATCCGACGTTGTATTTCCAATCAGGGTCGTTCGTCCCGTCTACGGTGATGTGCATATGGATGTCGTCCCGCTGTTCCCATGCCGCCAGTTCATCCTTGTAGAGGAGCATGCCCGGGGTCCTGGCCCCATAGACGACCGTGATATCCTTGAACCTGGAGCGGTTTTCCGGCTGGAGCATATATACAATGCTGGATCTCAAGGTGGTGAAGGCGAATCCGCCGCCGACGATGACCACATTCTTCCCCTCCATCTCTTCCCAGGGGTACCAGTTGCCCATCGGCCCCCGGATCCCCATCACATCGCCCTCTTTCATATTGTGCA